>FTKT01004802.1_pt1 | contig 20031 bp, 22 predicted proteins | sample 1658271 | NCBI WGS metagenome assembly FTKT01 (sample SAMEA3914811, study PRJEB12502) | metagenome | biome: forest; material: soil | place: Canada | collected 2011-08-04 | depth 0.3 m | reverse complement strand
GCAGGAGAAGGCGGCGCTGGTGCGGCGCACCTACGAGCCGGGCATGTCGGTGTCGCTGGTGGCACGGCAGGAAGGCGTTGCGGCGAGCCTGCTGTTCCAGTGGCGTAGGCTCGAGCGCGAAGGCGCGCTGGTGGCGGTTTCTGCCGGCGAAAGCGTGGTTCCTGCCTCCGAGCTGGCCGCTGCGCGCGCCGAGATCGCCAAGCTTCAACGCATCCTGGGCAAGAAGACGCTGGAGAACGAGATCCTCAAGGAGGCGGTGGAGATTGCCGCCGAAAAAAAGTGGATTGCGCGCTCGCCCTTGTTGCCAAAGGACGAGCAATGAAGGCCGTCTGCGACACGTTGGGCGTCGCGCGCTCTCATGTGCACGCGAGGCTTCACCGCGGCGACGATTGGCGCGATGCGCGCACGAATCGCACGCCGGCGCCAGACGACGAACTGCTCGCCGAGATCCGCGTTCAGATCGCCGACCTTCCGAGCTATGGCTACCGTCGGGCGTGCGCGCTGGTCAATCGCGAGCGACGCCTGCAGAGCCGGCCGCTGGTCAATCCGAAGCGCGCCTATCGCGTGATGGCCGAGGCCAAGCTGCTGTTGCCCAAGGCGCCTCGTCGACCGCAATCGAGTCGACCTCACGAGGGCAAGGTGGCCGTCGCCGCGAGCGATGTTCGCTGGTGCTCCGACGGCTTCGAGATCAAATGCGAGTCGGGCGAGACCGTCACTGCAACCTTCGCCAAGGACTGCTGTGACCGGGAGATCATGGCCTGGCGCGCATGGCCCGGCAAAGGCCTGCCAGGCGAGCCGGTGCGCGAGATGCTGATCGAGGCCGTGGAGAAGCGCTTCGGTGCCGTGGAGGCCCTTCCCCAGGGTCGTACGCTGGAGTTCCTCACCGACAACGGCGGGGCGTACATCGCTGACGACACGCGGCGGGTTGCGCGCGAGTTGGGACTCAAACCGGTGAACACGCCGGTGTGCAGCCCGCAGAGCAACGGCATGGCCGAGAGCTTCGTCAACACCTTTAAGCGCGACTACGTCAGCCGGATGGACCTGGCCGACGCAGCCACCGTGATGGAGCAGCTACCGGCGGCCTTCGAGCACTTCAACACGGTGCATCCCCACTCGAGTTTGAAGATGCGCTCGCCGAGGGAATTCAGGCAACATCAACTGCGAGTTGCTCAGCTCGAGCGCTCGCTACATTGCGAATAGTCCGTGTCCGGTCATGCGGGGGCAAGATCAGACGGTTCGGGCTCTGGCGTGTCGGGGTTGAGAATGCTGCATGGGCGTTTCGGAGTGAGGACGATGTAAGTCTTAGTCGGGCGCAAGCCCGTTTCCTTACGCGAAATGCGGGACGCTTGCGAATCAGGCTTGCTGTCTCAATCGTCCACCAAGGTGCCGAACGGATGCGGTTTGGGATGCCAGGTGCCAGGATCGGCTAAAGCCGCTCGTTAGCTACTAGCGGATCGGGGGCGCACTACGCACCTCGCGCGTGCAACTTGGCAAGCAAAAGACGGCGACGAAGGTGTCTCGAATCGTTCCAATCGATGGAAGGCGCACGCGCTGCACATCGCAGCGTTGGCATGACGGACTCGCGAGACGTCGTCGTTGCCTCCGTCGTCGGCCACTGCCACGCCGCGCTGACGGTGCTGCTGTCGCGGTGGCTCATTCAGCAGGGCCTTCCGGACTCGACGATCAAGCTCGACCTTGGCGAACTGGCAAAAAGAGTCGACGAGGCGATGGGGAGCGCGAGCCGCGTTACCCAGGTCTTGGCGAGGCTTCATTCCCTGCGGAAGCCCAACGAGAGGGACGCGAAGTCACTGCGCGCGCCGGTCGACGGGGACGCCGACCTCACGATCCAAGCTATGGCGCTCACATTGCGGGACTTCGGCTGGGCGATAGACTGAATCGTTGCTTCGCCGAGGTCGCGTTTGCAGCGGGTGCCGACATGGTCGCTCGAAACGTCTATGGCGGATTCCGGCAGCACCGTCCAATGGCGCCTTTGACGCACCGTCCATCCGCCAGTTCAAGCACGCCAGCCAGGTCTCTCAGACTTGCAGGAGGCACACCAAGGTCTCTCCACGTGTGATCGGGCAGCGTCTGTGAATCCACGCATCCCAAGAGTAGGTGTTCGTCGACTCTGCGCGGTGGGACTTTGGCAGGGCCTCCAAGGCTGTCAGGGAAGTACCGCGGCTGGCCAGATGCAGGCGGAAGGATTGACAGGCCCGTCCATCCCCTCTATTCTAAGTTATCTGACTGACTTACATGAACATGGCCAAGGCGCATAGCGACAAACGATCGAGACTGGTTAGCGCGGCAGTGGACTTGGCGTACCAGAACGGGTTTGGCGCCACGTCGCTTGCCGAGATCGCGCGCGAAGCCGAGGTTCCTCTGGGCAACGTCTTTTATTACTTCAAGACCAAGGACGAGATCGGCGAGGCGATCGTCGAGCGGAGGCTGGAACAGTTGTCCGCTCAGCGGCAGCGATGGACCGAGGCCGGGTCGCCCAGGGATCGGCTTTGCGCCTGCGTCCAAGGCGTCTTCGCGAACAAGGACTACTTGGCACAGAGCGGCTGCGCAGTCGGGACGTTTTGTTCCGAGCTCCACAAGGCAGGCGGCTCGGTCGCCACCAGAGCGACCGAGCTCTTCGCTGAGCACCTGGCCTGGATCGAGAGCCAGTTTTGGGAAATCGGGAAGGGGAGCGACTCGAAAGGCCTTGCCGTGCACCTACTCTCCGCCTTGCAAGGAGTTTCAATCCTGGCTCATGCCTTTCATGACTCCGGTCTCGTTACGACGGAGACCGACCGCCTCAAGAGTTGGATTCTGAGCCTGTGATGTAGGAGGGAGGCTAAACCCACGAGCCCAAGCGGCGAAGTTTGAAACGAGCTGAGCAAAATCGATATTCAAATTAGTTAGGTAACTAACAAACTCGAAGTACCGAATTGATGGGATGACACAGCAAGCCCTAAGCAGGCACAACGGAGCTACTATGAAAATCATTTTGATTGGCGCAAACGGAAAGATCGGCGAACTGATTCAAAAGGCATTGGATGGTGCTGGTCATGAGATAGTCAAGGTCGGGCACAAATCTGGCAATTTTCAAGTCCAGATCGAGAGCCGCGAAAGTGTCAGGAAGCTTTATCAAGCCGTCGGCTCGTTTGATGCTGTGGTCATTGCAGCAGGCCAAGTCGCATTTGCTCCGCTTTCGGAACTCACCGCTGAAAAGTGGCAATTCTCGCTAGGAAGCAAGCTCATGGGCCAGATTAATCTGGTGCAGGAGGCAATCCCGTTCATCAACGAAAAGGGATCATTCACTCTGGTTTCGGGCATTCTCAATGACGACCCGATCTTCGCCGGCGTCGCGGGTTCAACGGTCTCTGGCGCATTGGAAGCTTTTGTTCGGGCTGCCGCAATTGAGCTTCCTAAGGGACTGCGTATCAATGTGGTGAGTCCCACGATGTTGAAAGAATCCGAATCTCAATTTGCCCAGTTCTTCGTCGGCATGATCCCGGTCGAAGGATGGAAAGTAGGACAAGCCTACAAACGCGCAATCTTGGGCGCGCAAACCGGCCGTGTTTACAAAGTTGAGTGATTTTACCCACCGTCCATTCGAAAACCGACCATCAACCTTCTGAGCCGTCGTCTCGTCGACGGGGAGTGCGATTTGTAAATGGTCACCTAACTTAGGAGGTATTCAACCATGAAACTGACGAACAATACGATTTTGATCACCGGCGGTGCCAGCGGCATCGGCTATGAGCTTACCAAACAACTCACGACGCTTGGTAACACGATTATTATCACCGGTCGCGATCAGGCTAAGTTGGATCGTGTGAAAGCGGTCTTTCCAAAAATTCATACTTTTCGAAGCGATGTTTCTGATCTGAAAGCGATCACTACTCTTTACGAAGAGGTCACCAAACAATTCCCTGAGCTCAACATTTTGATCAATAACGCCGGCATCATGCGCAAGATCAACGTCCACGATCAAGCTGGCGGCCTCGATGACATCACTCGAGAGATTGAAATAAATCTGAATGGTCCGATTCGAATGGTGAAGCAATTCTTGCCGCATTTGAAAAAAAAATCAGAGGCCGCAATCATGAACGTTTCATCGGGATTGGCATTTGTTCCATTGCCAATCTCACCGATTTATTGTGCCGCAAAGGCCGGTCTGCATTCATTCACCGAATCTCTTCGTGTGCAACTGAAAAACACCAAAGTGAAGGTATTTGAGTTAGCCCCACCGGCGACACAAACAGAGCTCTTGGGTAACTTTAGTTCCGAAGACCTGAAAGGCACTTCCATCATGACGGTCGAAGACATGATCAGAGTCGCCGTCAAAGGAATGCAAACTGATCGATTGGAAATTCGCCCGGGTCAGGCGAATCAGCTCAAAATGATGAATCGTGTAGCGCCCGGATTTATTTTGAAGCAAATGAGCCGATCGGTCGACGATATGCTGTGGACAAATAATTAATTCGAAGCATTCGAAGTCCGTTTGGGCCCAGTCTTGCCCGGCACGATCAGGTCGAAGGAAGGCAGTCGACCAAGCCTGTCTGAGGGCCTCAGCGGTCTGCTCAAAACCGCTCCGAAGTCATTCGAGGTGAGCTGAACCGCATCTTGAACGCCCTCGTGCCCGCATCTCTCACGCGGGAAATCGAGGTGGACTTGATTGATAAGGAGCTTGCCAGGAAGTCCGTAGCTGTTCGGCCGTCGTCAGCCCGAGTCAGGTGGTGATACCGGCGCCGCCCTGCCTTCTCGATTCCCGGGGCTCTGTCGTGGCATTGCTGCGGCGCATGCCATTCAAACGCTCCATAGCAGCACCCAGCCACTAACCATACTTTTCAGGCATCCCAACCTGACCTACAAAGTCTTTGTAGTGGGGACTCGCCGACCCTAGATTTGCGTCACGGACAGCACATCGCTGGCCATCAGCCCAAAGATTGGACACCTGAAATGTCTGGCTACACGCACCAAACCGCCCCCACCCAGTTCATCGAGGCCAACGGCATCCGCTTCGCCTATCGCCGCTTCGGCAAAGCCAGCGGCGTTCCGCTCGTCATGAACATGCATTTCACCGGCACCATGGATCACTGGGATCCGCTGGTCACCGACGGCCTGGCCGCTGGCCGCGAAGTCATCCTGTTCAACAACGCCGGCATCTCCAGCACTTCTGGTGACGTGCCGACGACCGTCGCCGGCATGGCCGCCAATGCCGTCGCCTTCATCAAGGCTCTCGGCTTGGCGCAGGTCGATGTTCTCGGCTTCTCTCTCGGTGGCCTCGTCGCCCAGGAAATCGTGCTCGCCGCCCCCAAGCTGGTGCGTCGCCTGGTACTCGTCGGCACCGGCCCTCGAAGCGGCGAAGGCATGGGCTCGCTCACTCCCGAAGCCCAGGAAGTCTTCGGTGCCACCTATGCCAATCCTGACGACCTCTGGCTCGGTGTCTTCTTCACCCCCTCGGCCAAGAGCCAGGCCGCAGGTCGCGAGTTCCTCAAGCGCTTCCGCCTGCGCACCGAAGGCCGCGATCCCGAAGTCAGCGACAAGGTCGCACCGGCCCAGATCGAAGCGCTCGGCAGGTGGGGTGCGCCGGCCGACCGCCCGCACGACTATCTGCGCGCCGTCGAGCAACCCGTGCTCGTCGTCAACGGTGGCAACGACGTGATCATCTACTCGATCAACTCCTGGATCCTGCAGCAGAACCTGCCCGACGCGGGGCTCATCCTGTACCCGGACGCGAACCACGGCTCGCAGTACCAATACCCCAGGCTGTTCGTCTCCGACGTCACGAAGTTCCTCGACAGCGCCCGCGGCTGACTTAAAAAAACGATCGTGCGGATCCCCCCTGGCACGAGATCCACTCCACGCAATCAATCCGAAGGAAATCAACCATGGCTCAATTGACCGGCAAGACTGCCCTGGTCACCGGCGCATCGCGTGGCATCGGCCGCGCGACCGCGCTCGCGCTGGCGAAGCAAGGCGCGCAGGTGATCGTTCACTACGGCTCGGCTGCGGCCGAAGCCGAAGGCGTTGTCGCGGAGATCACGAAGGCGGGCGGAAAGGCCACGGCGATCCGCGCAGACCTGCAAGCTGCCGACGGCCCGCACAAGCTGGCAGAACAAGTGAAGAAGATCGTCGGGCCCCGTCTCGACATCCTCGTCGCCAATGCAGGCGTTTCCAAGGCCGCGAAGATCGAGGACACCACCGTCGAAGACTTCGACCGGCTCTTCGCGGTCAACGTCCGTGCCCCGTTCTTCCTGGTGCAGCAACTGTTGCCCGTCTTGGGTATGGGCAGCAGCGTCGTGCTGTTGTCCTCGCTCGCGGCGCACGCGGCAGTCGGCACGTTGTACGCCTATGCCGCGACCAAGGGCGCGGTCGACACGCTGGTAAAGCACTTTGCCGCGGCGCTCGGACCCCAAGGTATCCGCGTCAACGCCGTGGCGCCGGGCGTTGTCGAGACCGATATGTCGAACTTCGCAAAGACCGATGCGGGTCGTGAATTCACGCTCGGAGTTCAGAGCCTGAAACGCATTGCGCAGCCCGACGACATTGCATCGGTGATCGCGTTCCTGGCTTCCGACGAAGCTCGGTGGATGACTGGCGACACCGTGCGCGTCGATGGCGGCTCGAAACTCTGATCGACCGTCAAGTGGGCAATGTGCACCGCCTACCTGACGGGCTCAGCTCTCCGCGAGCCGAGCCGGCGCGCGAGCTTCTGGATAACAAACGTCGCTATAGATTGACAGCAGAACCTCACCGACCGCTCGCTCAATCGAGCGGATTTTTTTGGCTCTATCAGGCAGCCGGCAAGGACGTGGATTGCATCGCGACGAGGCGCCAGTCGCCGTCTTCGCGTCTCCAAACTGCGAGCACGCGCGAGTTCACCGCGCGCGCGACACCGTCAATCGTGACATCTAGACGGAGCGTCCCTCTGGCCGCAAGCGCGCCGTCCGCGAGTGTGGTCGCACTCTCAAGTCGCGCGTCGACATCACCATAAACGACTCTGCCCGCCCGTACCGGTGCCGGTCCGCTGGTCGCAGCTTTGCAGCGACAGCAGCCGACCGGCCCAGCCCTCAGTCTGTCTGCATCCGACCGCAAAGCGGCCAGCGAACCCATGCGGACACGGCACCCGTCAGAGCAACCCGAGCAACGATGCTTTGAGCGTTCCCGCCGCGCGACTCTTGCAGTCCAACTTCTTGAAGATTCGTTCGAGATGAGTGCGCACCGTCGATGGGCTGATGCCGAGTCGAAGCGCCACCTCCTTGTTGCTGTCGCCCTGGCTGACCCTCCGCAGCACTTCGATTTCTCTTGGCGACAAGGCGGGGGCCGATTCCGGGGTACTGCAGGCCATTGCATGAGACGTCGTGATGGATTTCGTCAGCGCATCGACCACGCCCCTGTCCAGCCGTCCCAGCGCTACTTGCTTGTGCAGATGCTCCATCGCATCGTCGTCGGTCAACGTGTCCCGCCAAGGGCGGCGAGCCGTCAGGGCCAACCATGTGCAGGCGACGGGAAGCACCCGGAACTCCAGTGGTGTTATGGCGAGTCGGGAACCCCGGAAGTAGCCCGATCCGTCGAGCCGCTCGCAGGCGTGCGAGGCCAGTTCAGCCTCGATTTCGAGATGTCCGATCTGCTTGGCCGCGCGTGACGTCCAGTAGGGGCTCAGTCGCGCGCGCTCCCAATCCGCCGCGGAGAACGGACCCGCGCGATTCCATACGGCGTTGGGTATCGCCACGCGACCCAGCCCTTGCAGCCATCCCGCGCGTCGGAGCGCGCGTCGCGTCGATGCGGCGAGGCCGAGGGTTGCTCCGAGGGTCTCGGCGAGCTCCGCGACGGCACGCGAGTGGCCCAGCAGCCAGGGCAGTTTGAGGTCGATCACGTCGCCGACAAGTGCCAGGCTCGCGGCACGCGGTTGCGTGGCTGGGCGAAGCGGGTTCATCCAGGTCGGGCCGCGAGTCAATTCGTCGAGCCAGTCAGGCGCACGCACGCGCGCAGCGTCGACCATCGCGCTCGGGTAGACCACATCCGCACGCTTTTGCAGGAGCGCGAGCGCCGCGGGCAGCCCGTGAACGCGCGCCAGAACCTCGAGATCGCTGCACAGCGACACGACCAGTGCGGGCGTCGATATCGATTCACCCGACAGGCCCGACGGCTGTCCACTTCCGTCCCAATGCTCGAAGACGCAGCGCAGCGCGTTCGCCACCGAGGGCGCCAGGCCGAGCGACTCGGCGATGACCGACGAGACCTCGCAGTGGATCGCGGAGATGCCGGTCAACCTGAGGGGCAGTTCCTCCGGACGGACGAGCACCTCGATGCGTTCGATCTGCGATGCCAACATCGCGCCGCGGCCGACAACATCGTCGCTGATCGTCGCGGCGACGTCCGTCGCGTTGGCCGTGCAGCCGGACCACCGCAGCAGCGCGATGCATCGAACGTCCTCGACGGCTTCGTCGTCCAGCCCGATGACCCGGGCCAGCTGGCACGCGAGCCACGCGACGCGAGGCGAGTGATCTACCGGCTGCCCCATGCTCAGGTCGCCCATGAACGCGAGCGCACGCAAGGCATCCAGCAAGTCGATCTGGTCGTCGTTCATCCTCAGGGCTCGTTGGACTTCGATGCCCCGATGATGAGGCAGGGTCGCCTGCGTTGTCACCTGTCGGCGTGTCGGACGATTGACGGATACCGGAAATCTCTGCCTTGCCGCACAGTCGCCTCGCATTGCACGCACGTGCTTTTCGGAGTGAACATGAAGACCAGACTCAAACGACTGTTCGTGGCTGCGGCCGCCGCTGCGGCCTCGTCCGCGTCGACCGGCACCAGGGCAGCGGAGACGGTGCCGCCCTACCCCGTCCCCGACGCATTCCTCGGCGAGCGCCTGTACCCGAACGAGGAAGCGCTGGCGCAGAGGCTCGCCCAGGTCATCGACGAGACGGTCCGTCGGCAATATCAAACCGGTACGGCGCGCCGCGACGCGCATCCGAAGGCGCACGGCTGCGTCAGAGCGGAGTTCCGCGTGGCCAAGGACCTCGACTCGCGCTTCGCAAAGGGCGTCCTCGTCCCGGGGCAGGTCTATCAGGCGTGGGTCAGGTTTTCGAACGGCAACCCCGACGCGAACAAGCCCGACACCGACGGCATGGAGCGCGGGATGTCGATCAAGCTCATGGGTGTCCCGGGGGCCAAGATCCTGGACGGGGAGCGCGAGGCCACGACGCAGGACTTCGTGATGATGAGCCACCCGGTCTTCTTCCTGAAGGACGCTGGCGGCGCGGTGCCGTTCTTCGAGGAGCTTGGCAGCGACAGCACGCTCGACAAGCTGAAAGTCCCCTTCACGCTGGGCCTCGGACAGCTGTACACGCTTCTCAAGATCAACTCCTTGAAGATATCGAACCCGCTTCAGACTCGCTACTGGACCCCGACCCCGTATCAGCTGGGCGTCGGCCCCGACAGGATGGCCACCAAGTATTCCGCGCGACCGTGTTCGACATCGGTAGATCCCATGCCGGACAACCCAGGCCCGAACTTCCTACGGCAGGCCATGCACAAGACCTTGTCGACCGGCGACGCGTGCATGGAATTCATGATCCAGCCGCGCACGTCGGACAAGCTCGATGTCGAAGATGCGCGAACGCGGTGGTCCGAGGAGGATGCGCCCTTCTACAAAGTCGCGACCATCCACATCCCGCAACAGGAATTCGACAGTCCGGAACAGCACGCCTTCTGCGAGAACCTGTCGTTCACCCCCTGGCACGCGCTGCCGGAGCACAAACCGCTCGGCTCGATCAATCGGTTGCGCAAGGTCGTCTACGAGCGCATCAGCAAGACGCGACATCAGTTGAACCAGGTGGATCGCGCGGAGCCGCAATGAGCCTCGACAGGCCGGCTCGCGTCTGCCCATCGACTGACGCTTGAAAGCACCGTTGTGTTTGCCGCCGTTTTGCGCGTGTGCATTCAGGCAATGTCGATCAGCATTCCTGCGGAAAGCGGTCGATCCGATTCGTGTCGTCGAACTGCACCTTCTGCTGCCTAGCAGGCGATTTCATAGAGTTGAAAGCCCCAAATGCGGACAGCGCGATGACGGCGTCCCGGCTGAAATGCGCTCTGCCATGACACTGCAGCCGTTGACGATGGTGAGGGTTGGCCAGGCTCGGCACGAAGGGTGCCTGCGGCGTCGGCTCTCAGAGCGTTCCTGTCGATCGTGGCGCCTGGCTGCCCGAAACCGGTCTTCGCGGGAAGGGTTGAAGGAGTTTGAACGCCGCGCCGCCCGCTCTCCCCGTCCAACGACCGCTTGCCGGCGCGGCGCATGTCGCAGAACGACCCTAAGCCGTTCTCCGCGTCCTCGAATTCGACGCCGAAATCCGGTCGTTCCCGTCTCTCCGCTCCATCGCCTGGAAGATGGAGTGTGACGCTCGATCGTGTCCCAATTTAGTTGCAAATCTCACCCGGAACAGGCGGACATCAGGGGTAACGCGTCAGGCCCATGCGACGTGGAGCCTCGGCCCTGATTTTTGAGCAATCCGTCAGTTGACCATCCCGAACTGGCGTCGATAGGCCTGCGGACTGGCCCCGGTCGCCTGGCGGAAATGGCGACGGAATGACTCGTCGGAACCGAAGCCCGCAAGCGACGACACCTGGGCCATGGGTCGCGTCGTGGTCTCGAGCAACTGGCGCGCGACCTCGACGCGCTCGCGTATCAGCCAATCGACCGGCGACATGCCCAGCGATTGCTGGAACTGGCGTTGCAACGTGCGCACGCTCATGGCCGCGCGTTCGGCCATGGAGCTCAACGTCAGATCGTCGGCTGGATGCGCGCGCACCCAGTCCATCAGACGGGCCAGCCGCGCCGCCTCGTCCAGCGGCACGGGTCGCGCGACGAACTGGGCCTGGTCGCCCAGGCGATGCGGCGCGACGACCAGGCGCTGCGCGACCTGGTTGGCCACGCGCGGGCCGTGATCGCGGCGCACAAGGTGCAACATCATGTCGAGCCCGGCCGCCGAGCCCGCGGACGTGAGCAACTGGCCTTCGTCGATGTACAGCGAATTCGGGCGCACGTCGATTTCCGGATAGCGGGCCTGCAGCAGATCGGCATAGCGCCAGTGCGTCGTCGCCGCCTTGCCGTCAAGCAAGCCGGTCGCCGCGAGCAGGAACACGCCCGAGCAGATGGTGGCAATTCGGGCGCCGCGTCGGTGGGCGGCGGCGAGGCGTCGCACCAACGCCTGCGACGGCGCCACGTCTGCACCCTGCCAGCCCGGAATGATGATGGTGTCGGCGCGACCCAGCATCGCCAGCCCGTGCGACACCTGCACCGAGATCCCGCCTGCAGCACGCACGGCACCGCGCTCCTCGGCACAGACAGCAAACCGGTACCAGTCGATCCCGAGTTCGGGTCGGGCGAGCGAGAACATCTCCACGGCGCAGCCGAACTCGAAGGTGCACAAATTGTCGTAGGCCAGCGCGACGACGAGATGATTTTTCATGTCGTTATATTACCGATGAATGTCATTTAGGCCACTTACTTTCACCGACGCAGGATCCCAGAATGAGGTCTTTACCGAGGAGTCAATCCATGCAGAAATCGCACGTCGCCGCCGTTCCCGCAGCCGCCTCGCCGCAGGCCCTGGCCCACTTCGAATCGAGCCTGCAGTTCGAGACCGACTGCTGGGACGTGCACCACGCCACCACCGCTGGCCCGCACGATTTCGTGCTGGTGGACGTGCGCGGACCGGAAGCCTTTGCACGCGGCCACGTGCCCGGCGCGATCAATCTGCCGCACGGCAAGATCGTCGAGAGCCGCATGCGCGAGTTCGCCGACGGCACGCTCTTCGTCACTTATTGCGCAGGCCCGCATTGCAACGGTGCCACGCGAGGCGCGATTCGCCTGGCGCGCCTCGGCCGTCCGGCGAAGATCATGATCGGCGGCGTCACGGGCTGGCTGGACGAGGGATTCACGCTGGAAGCAGAACAGGCACTCAGCGCATGATCCCGGCCGTTCGCCTTGCCGGACCGGCCGACGCCGAGCCCCTGCTGGGTCTGATGCTGGCTCTCGCCCGTTTCGAGGGCTACGCGGAGCACTTCAAGGTCACGGTGGCCGATTTGCTAGCGCGCGGCTTCGCGCCGGCGGGCCCGCCCGAGTACACGGCCTTCGTGGTCGAACGGCCAGGCAGCGGCCTGCTCGGCTATGCCGTCGTCATCGAGACGCCGTTCACCTTCGACCTGCGGCCCACGCTCACTCTCAAGGAGCTCTACGTGCACGAGGCGGCCCGCGGCACAGGCTGCGGCCGAGCGCTGTTCGAGCGCGTCGTCGCGCACCGCCGCGAACGCGGTGCCGGGCGCCTGAAGTGGGACGTGCTGCCCACCAACAAGCCAGCCCGCGCGTTCTACCGTCGCGCGGGAGGTTTGCCGGACCAGGATTGGGAAAGGTGGGTTCTGGCGCCGGGACAGTAATGCCTGCTTGGTCGCCTGCGCACTGGATTCCATCTGAACTCTGCGACATTCGCCAAGCGGAAGAAGTGTGCGTCGCACCGAGCGTGAAAAACGCATGATGGCATTGAACGAGGGCGTGGTGAGCATTGATCGAGGTCGCCTTCATACGGGCCGGCGGTCTTCCTCGGAATTCCAAATGACTACATCGCAGTGCCGCAACCAGTGCCGGAACGACGGGAGATGGCCTACTCGATAGTGGTCACCGGCGACAGGCGGCTCACGCCATGCACGATACGCGTTCCGCGCGATGCAGGGCAGCAGCAGGATGAAGGAAATCGCCTGGACTTGGCCTGCATTCTTCTGGCGCGATGGCGGCCTTGCTCATTCGGACGGCTGGCGCAGTCGGTGGCGCCTACAGTAGCCGCATTCGAACGCTGACAAGGATCGAGTGTGAACTACATCGACGAAGTGATCTACACGGGGCGCACGCGCACGCTGGGCGGACGCGACGGCTCGGCGCGCAGTACGGACGGCCGCCTGGACGTCGCCCTGTCGCGGCCAGGTGGTTCCGGCCACGGCACCAACCCCGAACAGTTGCTGGCAGCGGGCTGGTCGGCCTGTTTCATCGGCTCGATGGGCCTGGCCGCGCGTGCCGCCGGTGTTGCGCTACCCGCCGACGTGGCGGTAGACGCAGAGGTCGACCTCGGCAAATCGGGCGACGGCTTCGCCCTCAAGGCCAGACTGAACGTCAGGCTGCCAGGCCTCGATCCGTCGGTCGCGCGTGCCATCGTCGATGGCGCAAACCAACTGTGCCCATATTCAAAAGCGACGCGCGGAAACATCGCCGTCGAGATCAGCCTCGCCTAACGCGGTGGAGGCCTTCCCGACGGCCGTCGTTTGTGAAGGACAGTTCCCGGCCGGGGCAGCAGCCAAACGCGAGGCCGCCTTGGCTCGGCCAGGCGTCCTGAGCCTGATTTACACACCAGTGTCGCCCTAGCGCGACCCTTCGGCCAACCAGCGTCCTGACAGATAGTCGATGGTAACGGCAGCGTCTGAGAAACTGTGCAGACCGATGACGCTCTCCAGCACTACCGGCGGCGCGAAGTCGAGTTCGGGTCGCTCCCTGAATCCAACTAAACCACTATGGACCCATCTTCCCGCCATCTCGTCTTTCACGGGGCAGTCGTCCTGTTCATTGGCTTGCTGCTTGGAGCGCCATACGCTCGCGCCATCAAACGCAAGGCAGCACCGCACGTGATCAATTCATGGCGCGTGGCTCACCTGAGCCTGCCGATCGGCGCAACGCTCATGTTCGCCGTCGCAGCCCTGTTGCCTTCGTTCGCTGTTTCTACGGGGGTCACTCGGGCAATTGCGGTCGCGCTCATCGTCTCGTCATATGGGTTCTGCATTTCTACCCCTCTTGCAGCCATTACGGGTGAGAGAGGCTTGTCCGCCGGTGGTATTGGCTTGGGACGACTCGTCTACCTCGGCAATGTCATCGGCGCGATTGCTTCACTCTGCGCTTCCGTGACGCTCTTGTATGCCGCCTTCGTCTCTCTAACATCTTGGTGAAGCCCTTCGAATTTCTCCATTCGAAAGGGCCAGCTAGCCCTTCTCTTCGACCTGAGGTCTCCGCGACCCGCTTCCGTCAAACGGTAAGGAAGCCGAGCCGTCGGGGTGTAAGTCGCGCCGAGTCTCTGCTTTGAGCTGCACCGGGCGAATGTGGGGGTAGTCCCAAACCGTAAACAGCCAGAGAGTTCATTTGACTTCCATGGCACGCCCCTGCCGCGTGGCCTCAAGCCACGAGAGTTTTCTGGATGAATACGCTGAGCGGGTTGTCGACATAGTTGCCGAAGGGTCTGCGCCGCTCGTAGCCGAGTGACGTGTACGGGCCGAGCGCTTCGGGTTGGAATTGCCCCGCTTCAAGCAGGAGCAGTTCGCAACCAGCATTGGCAGACGCAGATCCCAGCGCCTTCAGAAGGCCTCGACTATGGGTTGAAAGCGTCAGACGGCATCAGGGTGGTACCGATGCCGCCGGGGGTGTACGCCACGCGCTGGCTCATGGGCGAAGGCCAGACGATCGCTTGAGCGGCTACCACAACTTGGCCATTGAACGTCATGGACGGCGATCCGTGCAGCCGATACCCACGGGCCAGTTCAGCGGAAACTCTATGGCAGAACGCTGCGTCGTCCTGGCCGGTGAGTAGGCGATAGACGGGAAAATCGTCGGGCGGGTTGGTCGCAATCGTTCTCAGGTTCATGAATGTGCGCAATGTCAAAGCAAGGTGGGGTTGCCCGGCCAAAGCCCTGCTGCTCAAGGAGGGCCAGGAGCGTCAACGGACGGCACGCAAGTTTCGCCGCCCACGTCTGTCCTCGCAAGTTTGTCGCTGATGCCGATGGCGCGGGCCGGATTTTGCTTTTTTGGGGGTATGGGATCGGCGTTGTCTCTGGTCATTCCCCGTTCAGGCCCTTGATGATCGTGTCCAGATCGATGGACTACCCGTCGCCGCGGAAGGTGTAGTCCGTTCATGAGCACCCGGCGCCGGGCCACCCCCTGGGCGTTCTGTTGGCCACGCGAGGCCTTCCCGCTTGGGATGGCGCCGTTCATCAGGTTGGCGTCCGAGACTCCTTGCACACTGCGGGAGTCTCTCGGAGGTTGCTTCAGGCGGCTGCCGATGGAAGCGGCAGCAGTCCATCGCTGCAGATGGCGGTCAGGTTCATTGTCAGCAGAGCGCCCTTCTTCGGCAAATCCGCGACGCAAATGACCGTGCGAGCCGGCGAGTGGTCTGCGAACGCCTCAGAATAGGCCTTGTTCATGGAGTCAAAATCCCCGACCTGCTTCAGGAAGACATGAACGTGTATGACGTCTTCAATTCTGGAGCCCACTGACCCGAGCATCACTCGGAAATTGTCGAGGATCTGACGGGCCTGGGAGTAGGCATCCGGACCGGCCAATTGGCCGGTTTCACCGTTCACGCCCGGCGTACCCGAGATGGAGATGAATGGGCCGGACTTTGCAATGTGGCTATAGGGTCCGATTGGCTTGGGGAGTGCGGACGGCGTAAAAGTCTGAACGTTCATGGAGGACAGTGCGGTGCCGTAGTGGACAAATTTGAAGTTGAAGGGTCTTGAATTCCGGACTCAATACACTGTTTCGACCTTCTCTCGTCAAATCGATGCCGCATGGGCGCCTCGACTCGGAGGCTGACGCTGCCAGACACTGACGGCGCAGCGTGCTTCGGCACAAGGGCCCCATCCATTCATTGCAAGAGGCCTCGCGGGTCGGCACTATATGCGCCAAGTCGGCGATGATTCTATTGACCTTCGTCGAGCCAATTGCACCGGTCGACGTTGGTGCTGCAACCACCTGGGCGCAGTTAGTCGCGTGTCGGTGATTGGACACTTCTGACCGAAGCATGCCGCGCGCGGACGAAATAGGCTGCGGCGAATCGCGCGTATTGGCATACTGCCGCCGTTCCTGCATAACGCGAGATCTCCTGGCCATCGTCACCAATCACACGAACCACGATATCCTCCGATGAAGCCACCATCGTCTCGTGGATAGCGAGGTTCGCGGTTGGCTCTTCGTTACGTGCGCAGCTACTCACGACGAGCTTCGCTTGAACGCCTTGCAATGTGTCGGCGTAATCGACCGCAAGGTAAGCCGCGAATGGGGTCTTCGGAGGTGTGTTGACAGGCTCTTCGGCGCGTGTCGCGAACGCCAGGAACGCACTCGCGGCAAGCGAGACAGTAATTGTTGCTTTCATGATCTTCCGCCTCGTCGGGTAGTGCAACGGTTGTCACCAGCGATGGTCATCTCCGCGACCTGGTGACCCGTTGTGGTTAGTCGTCGACAACTCGACGTTGGAGCCATCGAGAAAATGGGGCTGGCAACATGACTTCGCTGCCTTTCAATTGCCCGCGACTTCTGCAGCGATCTGCATTTCGAAGACGATGTCTGTCAGACGGGCGAGGTCACGCCACATGACGGTGATGCTTGGCCGTGGGCCACCCTTGCGGTGAGCGACCAAATGTCCAGCGTCGACGAGCAGATGGAGATCAGCAGTCGTAGATCTTCATCTGCTCGGCAAGGTAATCGTGCCCTTGGTTGAGCCTCACGACAAATGATTTGATGCTGGTCGTTCGGTCTCTAGACATGGCCAGACGATTGCCTGGGCAACGACAACATGTTCACCGTTGAAGGTGGCGGAAGGCGCCCCGTACAGGCGGTAGCCTAAGACCAGAGCTTCGCTCACGCGTCGACAAAAGGCGGCGTCGTCCTTGCCAGTGAGGAGGCGGTAGATGGGAAGATCGTCAGGCGTTTGATTGTTCATGTGTATCCCAAAGTAGAACAGGCCGTAGTCCTTGATGCTCGCCTCAGATGTGCGCCTCGACTCGAACGTGGACGCTCAAGGAGCATCTGGATGATGCGGCGGATCTCTAGGTCGCGCGTATTCCGAGCATAGAGGCGGAGACGTTTCGGGTCGAGGCACAGTCTTCATGGCGTGGTGATCTGCTGTATCAGTTTGGTGCCCCCTACAAGGCAGGCGCGGTGGCCTCCGGGTGTCGCTATTGGAGTGCGGCACCATCTGCCAATTGATCTTGCCTGCCAACCGAACGCCCGGACAGATTGAGTTCGATACATGACTCCGCAACGCTCACTTCGCGGTCACGAATAGCCGCGGCTGCACCAGGGATTGGATGGCCCGCATTGGGAGCTCCTCGAGCAAATCGAAGATCTTGCAATGCCAACGTCCTGGTTCGACGGCTCTGGTCACGAAGATGGTCTCGAATTGCCGGAATTCCTGCGCAATGCGAAGCATCTGGTGGTTCGTGAGTCGGTTCTCGTCGAAAACGACAGGTAGCGCATTGCCTCCATACGGGCCTGCCCCGAACACATCGACGAGGGCGAACGAAAGTGTCTCGCCTTCCATCACGAAACGTTCTCACTTGTGCCGGCGCCGGCGCCGGCGCCAAGAGTCTGCAGTTGTCGAGCGAGGCCATGTCGATCGATCTGAATCCAGTATTCGGCGATGCGCCCGTCGACCACGCGATATACGGCGCTGGCGATCTCACGCAGCCGGGCTCCGGTTGGCGCTTCGCCATCGAAACTACCCAGATGTCGACCGACCTGAGTCCACCGCACATACGCCTTGTCCCCGTCTACAAGCAGTTCATCGATCGACAATTCGAAGTCGCCCCAACACTCCTTGAAATGATCGACGTGCCCGACGTAGTCTTCCGGCGATCGGCTGATGGCTTCGTCGCGCTCGCTTGTCAGCTGATGCGCGACGACGGCGTCCGCCATCAGTTCGCGAGCGGCTTCTCGGCGTCCTCCCGACCGTACTTCCCGGATGAAGCGTGTAACGATCTCGCGTGTGTCTGCCGACTTCATGTGTAAGCTCAGATAAAGTGTTGATCACATATTTCGATGATATTTTCATCATAGGCTGCATATTTGAAATCCCATCGCAAATGTCGTCGGATTCTGGATGAACTATAGTTTCACAAAACTAAATCATCGAGGTGCGCTATGACGCAAAAATCCGCGTTCTCGCCGCCCTTGGCGGCGCTTCGCATCTTCGTGAGTGCGGCGCGCTTGCTGAGCTTCTCGCGAGCCGCGCAGGAGCACGGGTTGTCGCCGTCAGCCGTGACGCAGGCTATTGCCCGTCTCGAGACCGGCATCGGCGTCGCATTGTTTTCTCGTGCGGTACGCAGCGTGGCCCTCACGCCTGCAGGAGCAAAGCTCTTCGCGGCCTCCGCCGCCGCCCTGCGAGACATCGACCTGACCGTCCAAGCGATCGCCCCTCGATCCGGATCGTTGGTGCGCCTGACCGCACCCCCGACATGGACGGCGCTCTGGTTGATGCCGAGGCTGTCCTCCTTCACGAGCGGTGCGCCCGGCGTGGACGTGGAAGTGGATGCAAGCAGTCGACTGGTTGACATCGAGGCGGAAGGCTTCGATTTCGGAATTCGATATGCCGAATCGCTTCCGGGACACTTCAAGCGTGTCGAACTGTTCAAGCAATGCTACGTCCCAGTCTGCGCGCCTGAAGTTGCCAAGCCCATACGCCAGGCAACCGACTTCTCCCGCACCAGGCTACTGCATGAATCGGACGTCTCTCGATGGTCTGGCTGGTTCGAGGCCGCAGCCGTGGCCAGCACCAGCGAGCGCGCCAAGGTTTGGGATGGTGCGACAGGGCTGTATTTCAGCCAGGGAACTCTTGCCGTGAACGCTGCGATTCGAGGCTTGGGGGTTGCGCTGACCGAACCGGACTTCGTAGCAGAAGAACTCCGTTCCGGCCAGCTCGCTCAGCCCATAGACTTGCGCTGGCATAGCGGCCACACATATCACGCAGTGTGGTCATCGCGTTCAAAGATGTCACCCCCTGCGAGACTGTTTCTTGACTGGATCAAGAAGCAGTGCGTCTCAATGCCGGGAAGTCCGCACATCGACTAGTGTCCTGTCCCGGTAATACGTGAGCAAAGTCGGTGCAGCTTTTCGAGGATGGAATCGGCGGTAGCCGTCCATCGGAAAGGCTCGCACTTTTCGTTGTGTGCAGCGACAAAGTGGTCGATGCGCTGAACAAGTTGTTTGACGCTGGTGAACGAGCCGCGGCGGATCGCTTTGTCAGTGATCAGCGCGAAGAAACGCTCCACCTGATTCAGCCACGAACTGTAGGTCGGGATGAAGTGCATGTGCCAGCGCGGGCGCGTCGCCAGCCAAGCCTTGATCTTCGGATGGCTGTGCGTGGCGTAGTTGTCGACGATGCAATGGATGTCCAGATCAGCCGGCACCGATTTGTCGATCTCGCGCAAGAACGACAGGAATTCCTGATGGCGATGGCGTTCCTTGCAGGTCGCGAGCACCGCCCCGTTGAGAACGTTCAGTGCAGCAAAAAGCGTCGTCGTGCCGTGGCGCTTGTAGTCGTGAGTGACGCCTTCGACATAGCCAAAACCCAAGGGCAGCATCGGCTGCGTCCGCTCGAGCGCTTGGCACTGGCTCTTCTCGTCGACACAGATGACCAGGGCGTTGTCGGGTGGGCTCAAGTACAGGCCCACGACGTCGCGCAGCTTCTCGATGAAGAACGGATCGTTCGACAACTTGAAGCCTTCGGTGCGGTGCGGCTGCAGTCCGAAGAGTTGAAAATAGCGCTGCACGCTGCTCTTGGAAATGCGGGTCTCGGCGGCCACGGAGCGCACGCTCCAATGCGTGGCTCCGTCAGCCGGCTTCGTGTGCAATGTCGTCTTGATCAACTGCGCCACGCTTTCGTCGTTGATCGTGCGTGGCTTGCCAGGGCGGACGTCGTCGTAAAGGCCGGGGATGCGGCGCTCAATGAAGCGCTTGCGCCATTTGCCGACCGTGGCATTGGTGAGTTTCAGCCGTTGCGCGATCGAGTTGTTAGCTTCACCGTCAGCGCTGCTCAAAACAATGCGAGCCCTGTCACTGAGGCCTGACGGTAGCGAGCGGCTCCGCGCAAACGACTGCAACTGCGATCGCTCGTCCTCGGTCAACACCAGTTCGGTCTTCGGCCTGCCCATCGTCATGTCGATATCTCCACCAGAAAGATACCGCATGAGCATGCAAGACTAATGCCAGTTATTTACGGGACAGGACACTAG
>FTKT01001712.1_pt2 | contig 20050 bp, 21 predicted proteins | sample 1658271 | NCBI WGS metagenome assembly FTKT01 (sample SAMEA3914811, study PRJEB12502) | metagenome | biome: forest; material: soil | place: Canada | collected 2011-08-04 | depth 0.3 m | reverse complement strand
CGCGGCCGGACCGGCAGCCTGAGCGCGCTGGGCGGGCGGCTGATCGACTTCACCGACGTGCTGCTGGACGACTCCTGCGCCGCCGAGGCCGCCGCCCGGCTGGCCGACCTGCTGCCGCTGCGCCGCCCCTGGCAGGCCCTGGAGCTGCGCGAGGTGCGCCCCGGTTCGGCCGCCCACCAGGTCTACGCGCACTGGCGCGGCCGCCGCCACCAGCTGCTGGACTCGGTCTGCCAGCACCTGCCGGCCGTCCCGATGGAGCAGCTGCTGACCCGGCTGCCGGGCCGCACCGCGCAGCGCAGCCGGGCCAAGCAGCGCAAGCTGGCCGAGGCCGGTGTCCAGGCCCGCCGGGTGGCGGTGGCGGACGTCCCGGCGGCGATGGGCGAACTGCTGCGCCTGCACGCCCTGCAGTGGGAGACCCGCGGCGTCACCCCGGAGCACGTCAGCGAGCGGTTCGCCGCCCACCTCAAGGAGTCGACGGCGGGCCTGGTGGCGATCGACCGGGCGGTGGTCTACGGCTACTACCTGGAGGACGAGCTGATGGCGGTGGACCTGCTGCTGCTCTGCCCGTGGTTCGCGGGCCTCTATCTCTACGGCGCGCATCCGCGGCTGCGTGAGCGGCTGGACATCGCCGGCCTGCTCTTCGGCACCTCGCTGGAGGAGGCCGTCCGGGCCGGCGTCACGGAGCTGAGCCTGATGCGCGGCGAGGAGCCGTACAAGGAGCGCTGGCGGCCCGACCGGGAGCACAACCAGCGGCTGCTGCTGGGGCCGCGCCGGTTCGCGGTGGCGCTGACCCTGCGGCTGACCCTGGTCCGGGCCCGGGCGGCCGCCGTCCCGCACCTGCGCGGGCCGGTCCGCCGGCTGCGCCGGACCCTCAGCCGCCACCCGGACTGACCGGCGCCGACGGCACGGCCGGCGCAGGCGCCGGGCACCCCTTCGGGCCGGCCGGCCGCACCGGGCGGGCGCCCAGCACGGTGCCCGGGCTGCTGCTCGGGCTCGGCGCCCGCCCGGGGCAGGGCGGCGCGGTGGGGGCGGGCACGCCCTTGGAGCCGGCCATCAGGTTCTTGAAGACCGAACTGCTGCGCGGATTGCTGTTGCACTCCCAGAACCCGTGCGGGCAGTAGTCCGTGACGGTCTGGTAGACGGTGTCGTGGGTGCGCACCCAGTCGACCATCCGCCGGACGAACTCCGGGTTGTCGCCGTTGTGGAACAGGCCCCACTCGGGGTAGGAGACCGGCTTGCCGCGCTTGGCCGCGAACTCCACCTGGTCCTGGAGCCCGTACGGCTCGCGCACGTAGTCGTCGAAGGTGGCGCCGGCCGGCTGGTCGTAGCTGTCCGTCCCGATGATGTCGACCACGTCGTCCCCCGGGTAGCACTTGGTCCAGGCGATCGCGTCCAGCCCGCGGTTGGGGGTGAAGTCGAAGCGGAACTTCTGGCCGGGCACCGAGCGCATCACGCCGATGATCCGTCGCCAGTACGCCTTCCAGGCCGCCGGGTCCGGCTTGCAGCGGCTGGTGTAGGTGATGCCGTTCATCTCCCAGCCGAGCACGATCACGCTGTCGCCGCCGCCGAGCGCGACCAGCTTGCGGGCCAGCTTGAGGAAGTGCTGGTCGTAGGCGCCGCGGGCGCCCTGGCCGAGCAGCTGGGCCACCTGCCGGTCCGGGACCTCGGCCTCGTTGGGCACCAGCATCGGGACGTTCAGCACCAGGGTCCGGGTCGGGTCGGCCTGCCGCCACTGCGACCACAGGGCCAGCACCTTGGTGTCGCCCTCGATGTCGTTCCAGCCGTTTCCGGCCAGATAGGTGTGGCCGACCTGGAGGTTGGCGCCGTGCAGCCAGGTGGCGAGTTTGGCGATCTGCGGGATGTAGCTGTCCCAGGAGCCGACGAAGGCGCCGAACGGCACCTCGTGCGCGGCCTGCTGGACGGGCGGCCGCGGGGCCGCGCCGCGCGGCTCGGCCGCGCCGTCCGAGGAGATCGCCGGGAGCCTGTCGGCCGCTGTCTGCGGGCCGCCGGTGGAGACGCCGGCGGTGGTGAGCAGCAGCAGGGCGGAGGCGGCCAGCGCCAGGCGGCCGATTCGCATGGTCTCTCCTCGGGGCGTCAGCAGGTGGATGCGTACTCGCCTGCGTACTGACAGTAAGCCTACGAGCCGTCAGAAAAGCCGAATGTCACCCTAAAGGGGACAATTATCGCGAGTCTGGTCGATCCCGACTGGAAAGTTTCCGTTTCCTGATCGACCGTCAGCTTTTTCGGCCTGCCCCCGCCGAGGAACCCGCAGGTCCGACTCCCGGGGCGACCCGGCCGGCCGGGGGAGCGGTCGCCGCGGCGTCCCGCACGCCGGGTCGGAAGAGGGCGGCGGACTCGGCCGACCGACCCCCGCCGAATGTCTGGTTATCCGCCCGCAGAGTGCGCCGGCGGCCTGGCCGATGCTGACGACCCGGCCCGGGCCGGGTAGTCTCCCGAAGTGTCCTGGAAGCCGTTTCGTACCCCGACAGCCCGATCGGCCCTGCCCGCGCTCGCCGTGCTCCTGGTGCTCGGCGCGGGTGCCGCCGCCCATGCCAACCGCCCGGTCCCGTTCGGTGACCAGGTGTCCGCCCCAGGTCAGGCGGGCGCCAGCCCGGTAGGTGTGCAGTCGCCGGGCGTGGCCGTGCCGGACCTGCGACTGGGCCCCGGCCTGGAGGCCTACGACCCGGCCAGCGGCTCCCTGCTCTGGTCCTACCGGCGGGACGGCGCCACCGCGCTGCACCTGGCCCTGTCCGCCGAGAGCGCCGTGGTGGTCTGGGACGACGGGATGGTCACCTCGGTCCGGCTGATCGACCACTCGGTCCGCTGGCACCGCGCCATCCCGGGCCTGGCCGAATGGCTGCACGCCGACGGCGAGCCCGGCGCCGACCAGCGCACCGAGGCCCAGCGCAAGCAGACCGCCGAGCAGCGCGCCACCGCCGCGGTCCAGACCGTCCCCGGCCCCGAGGCGTGGGTCCAGGTGCTCACCCCGGGTCTGACGATGGGCTTCCGCGACCGTGACGGGGATCTCAGGTTCAACTCCAAGCCACTGGCCGGCTGCGTCTACGACCCGCTGCGCGCGGTCCGCACCGACAGCGCCGTGCTGGTACCGCGCAGCTGCACCGGCAGCACCGGCAGCGGACGCCCGCTGCCCGGCGCCGTCTCCGGCTTCCGGCTGGACGGCCACGGCTGGCAGCTGAACGCCGGCCCCAAGGTGACGCTCAAGCAGCTGGACGGGCACCGGGTGCGGATCGACGACGGCCCGCTGGCCGGCAGCTGGGTCTTCGACACCGACCAGACCGCGCCCGAGACGCCCTGCGGCAGCCCGGCCGAGCCGTTCGCCGCGGTCCGCCAGGCCGGCTGTCCGGCGGACTCGACGCAGCCGTCCGGCGCGTTCGGCTGACCCGCGCGGGAGCGCGGATCCGCCGGGCGGCCAGGAGCGGCCGGGCCTGGTCGGGCCTGGTCGGCCGGAAATCCTCCGAGGCCGCCCGGGCGGCCCGGTAGACTGGACCGTATGGCTGTTCTTCCCGGGCATTAGCGGCGGCAGCCGGTGGGCTCCCGGCCCGCGCCCGCGTGGCGTCCGGTCGGCCCGCCAAGCCGTCCAGCGCCGCCCAGACCCCCGCCGCACGCCCGTGCCCCGTCCCATCCCGACCACCGCCGCGACGCGGTGGCGCGGACCGGGGCCGCCCCAGTCCCAGGAGTTCTCCCAGCCATGATTTCCGCCAACGCCCTAGAGCTGCGCGCCGGCGCCCGCATCCTCATCGAGTCCGCCAGCTTCCGGATCACCCCCGGTGACCGGATCGGTCTGGTCGGCCGCAACGGGGCCGGCAAGACCACGCTCACCAAGGTGCTGGCCGGCGAGGGCCTGCCGGCCTCCGGCACGGTCACCAACTCCGGCGAGGTCGGCTACCTCCCGCAGGACCCGCGCACCGGCGACCTCGACGTGCTGGCCCGCGACCGCATCCTCTCCGCCCGCGGCCTGGACACCGTGCTGAAGAAGATGCGCGAGAACGAGGAGCGGATGGCGAACGGCAAGGGCGCCACCCGCGACAAGGCGATGAAGAAGTACTCCAACCTGGAGACCGAGTTCCTCACCAAGGGCGGCTACGCGGCCGAGGCGGAGGCCGCCACCATCGCGGCCGCCCTCGGGCTGCCGGACCGGATCCTCGGCCAGGAGCTGCACACCCTCTCCGGTGGCCAGCGCCGCCGGGTCGAGCTGGCCCGGATCCTCTTCTCGGACGCCGACATCCTGCTCCTGGACGAGCCCACCAACCACCTCGACGCCGACTCGATCGCCTGGCTGCGGGACTTCCTGAAGACCTACAAGGGCGGCTTCATCGTCATCTCCCACGATGTCGAGCTGGTCGAGACGGTCGTCAACAAGGTCTTCTACCTGGACGCCAACCGCTCGGCCATCGACATCTACAACATGGGCTGGAAGCAGTACCAGCAGCAGCGCGAGGACGACGAGAAGCGCCGCAAGCGCGAGCGGGCCAACGCCGAGAAGAAGGCGGCCACCCTCAACGCGCAGGCCGACAAGATGCGCGCCAAGGCCACCAAGACGGTCGCCGCGCAGAACATGGCCCGGCGCGCCGAGAAGCTGCTCTCCGGCCTGGACCAGGTCCGGGTCTCCGACAAGGTCGCCAAGCTGCGCTTCCCGGACCCGGCCCCCTGCGGCAAGACCCCGCTGATGGCCGAGGGGCTCTCCAAGTCCTACGGCTCGCTGGAGATCTTCACCGACGTCGGCCTGGCGATCGACCGCGGCTCGCGGGTGGTCATCCTCGGCCTCAACGGCGCGGGCAAGACCACCCTGCTGCGGATGCTGGCCGGCGTCGAGAAGCCGGACACCGGCGAGGTGATCCCCGGGCACGGCCTGAAGATCGGCTACTACGCCCAGGAGCACGAGACGCTCGACCCCGAGCGCACCGTGCTGGAGAACATGCGCTCGGCCGCGCCGGACACCGACCTGGTACAGATCCGCAAGATCCTCGGCTCCTTCCTCTTCTCCGGCGACGACGTCGACAAGCCGGCCGGGGTGCTCTCCGGCGGCGAGAAGACCCGCCTGGCGCTGGCCTCGCTGGTGGTCTCCAGCGCCAATGTGCTGCTGCTGGACGAGCCCACCAACAACCTCGACCCGGCCAGCCGCGAGGAGATCCTCGGCGCGCTGCACTCCTTCTCGGGCGCGGTGGTCCTGGTCACCCACGACGAGGGCGCCGTCGAGGCGCTGCAGCCGGAGCGGATCATCCTGCTCCCGGACGGCACCGAGGACCTGTGGAGCCCCGCCTACCACGACCTCGTCTCGCTCGCCTGAGCAGCGTGCGGCCTCCCCGGCCCTTTGAAGCGCCCGTGACCAGCCCGCTGGTCACGGGCGCTTTGCGGGTCGGCGTCGACCAGCGCTCCCTGATCCGGCCCTCCGCCGGCGGGTCCTCCTGCCATGAGTAGACGCGAGCTCCTGCATCCGGCCCAGTAGAACTCGTCTTCCCGGCGAGATCGGGAATGCGGTGGTGAGGGATTCCGTTTTAGCTGCACCCTCTTGCGGCTGATCCCCGGGCGACCCTGCTGATCAGCTCTTTCGCCCGCCCGAGCCGATTTCGCCAGGGGCGTGCACACCCAGGGTGAGCGCCGTGCTGCGCTGAGGACACCCCCGCTGCGCGCCGGATTGGCGTGATGGACCTTGTCGAATGGGTGGCCAGGACGCTGGCGATGGGTGATCATGGGAATCTGACCGAGCACAGCTACGAGGAGGCACGGGTGGCCGAGACTCTGAAAAAGGGCAGCCGGGTGACTGGTGCCGCGCGTGAGAAGCTCGCGGCCGAGCTGAAGAAGAAGTACGACTCCGGGGCGAGCATCCGCGCGCTGGCGGAGGAGACCGGCCGCTCGTACGGCTTCGTACACCGCATGCTCAGCGAGTCCGGGGTCAACCTCCGGGGTCGCGGCGGCGCCACGCGTGGCAAGGCCAAGGCTGCTGCGGCAGCAAGTTCCTGACGGGTCATCAGATTTGGGTGGTCCGACAGCTCAGGAGGGTGTTCCGACGTTTCGGCGACCGCGACAGCTATCCGTCCGGCCGCCGATCGTCATGTCCGGACCCGCCCGGCGAGGCGGGCCCTTGGACTCTTCGGGGCAATAAGTTACTCTCCGGTAAAAGCAGTGGGCGGCGCGCTGGAGCCCGCCCTGCCCGTCGCCGGAGGTGCCCATGACCGCGCCCGTCTCCACCCCAGACTCCGTGTCGTCCGCGGACGGCCGGGCCGCCGCCTGGGCCGAGGCCGGGGTCCGGCTGGAGATCGACGGCGAGCTGGCCACCGTGACGCTCTGTCACGGCAAGCGCCGTAACGCCCAGACTCCCGCGATGTGGCGCGCGCTCGCCGAGATCGGCAGCGCGCTGCCGGGCACCGTCCGGGTGGTGCTGCTGCGCGGCGAGGGCGTCTCCTTCTCGGCGGGCCTGGACCGGGCGATGTTCAGCCCCGAGGGGATCCCCGGCGAGCCGAACTTCCTGGCGCTGGCCGGCAGCACCGACCAGGAGCTGGACGCCGCGATCGCCGGCTACCAGGAGGCGTTCACCTGGTGGCGCCGGGCCGACGTGATCACCGTCGCCGCCGTGCAGGGCCACGCGGTCGGCGCCGGCTTCCAGCTCGCGCTCGCCTGTGACCTGCGGGTCTGTGCCCAGGACGCCCAGTTCTCGATGCGCGAGACCTCGCTCGGCCTGGTCCCGGACCTCGGCGGCACCAAGCCGCTGACCGACCTGGTGGGCTACGCCCGCGCGCTGGAGATCTGCGCCACCGGCCGCTGGGTCGGCGCCGAGGAGGCCGCGGCCATCGGGCTCGCCAACCTCACCGTCCCGGGCGAGGAGCTCGACGCCGCCGCCCGCGACCTGGCCGCCGCCCTGCTCGCCGCCCCGCGCGGCGCGGTGATCGAGACCAAGGCGCTGCTCGCCGGCGCCGGCGCCCGCTCCTACGACGAGCAGTGCTCGGCCGAACGGGCGGCACAGGCCCGCCGCCTGCGCGACCTCGCCGGTATCGGCGACTGACGCCCCGACAGATCTCACCCCGGGCCCGGCTTCCCTTGGGGGGAGCCGGGCCCTTCGGCTGTCGCGGGGGGTCTTCCCCGGGCGTGTTTCGTGGCGGAATGTCAGAGTTGGTGGACATTACGGTATAGCTGGAGACGCGACTACAGGAGGCACCCCCATGCCCGAGGCCCCGAAGCCGTCCGATCTCACCAAGTCCGCGGCGCCGCAGAGCGACCCGGTGGCCGCCGAGCGCGGCCGTACCGCGCTGGCCGACGGCGTGGTCGAGAAGATCGCCGGGATGGCCGCCCGCGAGGTCCCCGGCATCCACGCGCTCGGCTCCGGCCTCTCGCGGACCTTCGGTGCGATGCGCGACCGGGTGCCCGGCGGGCGCTCCAGCGTCTCGCGCGGCATCAAGGCCGAGGTGGGGGAGAAGCAGACCGCCATCGACATCGCGCTGGTGGTCGAGTACGGGGTGGTGATCCCGGAGCTGGCCGCCTCGGTGCGGCGCAACATCATCAGCGCCGTCGAGCGGATGACCGGCCTGGAGGTGGTCGAGGTGAACATCGCCGTCAACGACGTGCACCTGCCGGACGAGCCGGACGAGGAGGAGGGCGAGCCGGTCTCCTCGGAGCGCCGCAGCCGGGTCCAGTAGCCGCCGCCGTCCGCAGGTTCGCCAGTTCGTCGGTACGCCGTTCCCACGGCTCCGCTGCCCAGCCGATCCGCATCCATCGCTCGGGAGAATCCAGATGAACCTCGCCTTCGTCGGCCTGCTGGCCGGCATGGCCCTGGGCTTCGCCGGCTACTTCGGCGGCTTCGCCGCCTTCCTGCTGGTCGCCGTGCTCGGGGCGGTCGGCTATGTGGTCGGGAGGCTGCTGGAGGGCGATATCGACCTGGGTGACCTCGGCGACCTGCTGCGCCCGCGCGACCGGCGCCGCTGATGCCCGCGGCGGCGCAGCAGCAGCTGACCCACCGGGGCAAGGGGCACGGCTGGGGCAGCGGCACCGGCCGGACCACCCCGCCCGCCCAGCGCGGCGCCCTGCGGATCGCCGACCGGGTGCTGGCCCGGATCGCCTGGCTGGCCGCGCGTGAGGCGCTGGCCACCGCCGCCGGGGATCCGCCGCGGGTCAAGGTCACCCGCTCCCAGGGCACGGCGCTGGTGCGGGTGGGCGTGGACCTGCCCTTCCCGTCCGACCTGGCCGCCCTGGCGGCGACCGTGCAGGCGGCGGTCGCCGACCAGGTGAGCGCCCTGGCGGGGGTGCCGGTCCGCGAGGTGACGGTGGTGGTCGAGCGCCTGCTGCCGATCGCCGGCCCCACCGCCGACCGGGCCGTGGAGGGCTGACGGACCGTGACCGAACCTGAGAGCCGGCCCGAGCCGGACGTGGTCATTGAGCCGGTGATCGAGCCGGGGGAGCACCGGGTCCCGTGGTCGGTGCGCGCGACCCCGGCGGCGCTGGTCGCGCTGCTCGTGCTGGTCGGTTCCGGCGCGTTGCTCTACGACGTGGTCGCCGTCCGGGCCGGCCGGCGGGCCGGCTCCTGGCGGGTGCGGATCGCCGAGGAGCTCGCCACCCGGCACCTCGACTCCGGCTGGGTGATCGCGGGCGCGGCGGTGGCGGCCGCGCTCGGCTGCTGGCTCGGCTGGCTGGCCGTCAGCCCGGGCCGGCGGCGCTGGCTGGCGCTGCGTCAGGAGCCCGGGGCGCTGATCGACCGCTCCGGGGTGGCCGCGCTGCTGGAGCGCCGGGCGCTGGATCTGACGATGGTGGCGGGCGCGCGGGCCCGGGTGAGCCGGCGCCGCGCCCGGGTCACCCTCCTCGGCAGCGCCGACCTAGCCGGCGCCCGCACCGCCCTGGCCGCCGAACTGGACCGGATCGGGCTGGTCGCCGCGCCGCGCCTGAGCGTGCGCGGCCGGCCGGCCAAGCACCGGCCGCCGATGCACTGATGCCGAGCCGGAACGGCCGGGGCCGGGCGCGGGACTGACGAGGCCGCGTGACCGGACGAAGCCGTACGACCGAACGACAAGGGAAGCCCACCTCGATGAGCAGAACCACCGTCAACCGCGTCCTGCTCGGCCTGGCCGGACTGCTCCTGCTGCTCGGTGGGCTGCTGGTGCTGGCCGGCGGGCTCGACCTCTACGGGCACTGGCACCTGTCGCCGCCCTCCTGGTGGCCGCTGACCTCCCCGTCGCAGCCGGTGCTCAGCGACGCCTCGCGGACCAGGTGGCGCGACCGGGGCTGGTGGTGGCCGGTGGTGATCGGCGGGCTGGCGCTGCTCCTGCTGCTCGCGCTCTGCTGGCTGGCCGCCCAACTGCGCCGCCCCTCGCCCGCCGAACTGCGCCTGGCGACACCGCAGACCCCCGGACTGGCCCTGCGGCTGCGCGGTGCGGCACTGGCCGAGGTGATCGAGTCCGCGGCGGAGGCACTGCCCGGAGTGGAGAGCGCGCGGGTCCGCCTGCTGGGCAAGGAGCGCCGCCTGCGGGCCCGGGCCCTGCTCCTCCTGGAGCCCGGCGCGGACGTGGCAGCGGCCGTCCGAGCCGTACACGCGGGCCCACTGGCCCAGGCCCGCGCAGCACTCGGCCCGGACACCGAGCTGCCGCTGGACCTGCGAATCCGGGTGGCCGCCCCGCCGAAGGCCCCGTCGGAGCACTCCCGGCGGCGGCCTCGCAAGCCTCGGGTGGTGTGACGGTGGGGCGGTTCTCGGCGGCGGCCTCGTGGGCTTCCGATGGGCTGACGGTGGGTCGGGTCCCGGCAGCGGCCTCGTAGGCCCCCGGTGGGCTGACGGCTGCGGCCGTGCGGGCCGTGCGCGCGGACCCGCTGGCGCAGGCCCGCGCGGCGCTCGGCCTGGGCGCCGGGCTGCTGTTGGACCTGTGGATCCGGGTGGCCGCCCTGCCGAAGGCTCCGACGGTGCGCTCCCGACGCCGGCCTCGGGTGACGGTTGGTCAGCTCCCGGCGGCGCCGGATGGTGCAGCTGCCCGCCCGGCCGCCTACAGGCCGTGCAGTGCGCCGCCGTCGATCGGGATCATTACACCCGTCAGGTAGGAGGCCGCCGGGGAGAGGGTGAAGGCCGCTACCCGGCCGAACTCCTGTGGTGTGCCGTAGCGGCCCAGGGGGATGGCTGCCTGGGCGCGGGCCCGGGCAGCTGCCGGGTCGCCGCCGGCGGCGTCCAGTTCGCGGACCCGGTCGGTGTCGATCCGGGCCGGGATCAGCCCGACCACCCGGATGCCACGGGGTCCGAGTTCGCCCGCCAGGCTCTTGGCGGCCATCGCCAGACCCGGGCGCAGTCCGTTGGAGATGCCGAGGCCGGGGATCGGCTCGCGCACCGAGCTGGACAGCACGAAGCCGATCACGCCACCCTCACCCAGCACCCCGGCGGCTGCCCGGGCGATCCGCAGGGCGCCCAGGAAGACGCTGTCGAAGGCGGTGCGCCAGGCTTCGTCGGCCGCCGCCAGGACCGGTCCGGGCGGCGGGCCGCCGACGCTGATCAGCACCCCGTCCAGCCGGCCGAAGCGCTCCACGGCGGCGGCGACCACGCGCTCGGCCGTCGTCGGGTCCGCGTTGTCGGCGACCAGGCCGGTGACGGCCGGGGCGCCGCCCAACTCGGCCACGGCCGCGTCCACCGCCTCCTGGCCACGGCCGGTCAGCAGCACCCGCGCCCCGTCCGCGGCCAGCTCCCGCGCCGCCGCGAAGCCCAGGCCCCGGGTCGCGCCGGTGACCACGTACACCCTGTCCTTCAGTCCGAGATCCATGCGGCTGATTCTGCCTCAGACCCCGGGCCGGGAGCCGGACCCGGGCCTGTTCCGGACCGGGGCGCGGGCCTGTCGACGGTCAGCCACGCGGGCCCTCAAGGCAAGCGGGCCACGCCGCCCCCCGCGCCACGCAGGCCACGCCCCCACTCAGGCCGGGACCGGCACCGGGTCCGCCTCGGCTGCTTCCTCGGCGAGTTCCCGGGCCTCGCGGCGGATCAGTACCCAGAGGCCGACCGGGACCATCGAGGCGAAGAGCCACCACTGCACGGCGTACGCCATGTGCGGGCCGATGTCGGAGTGGTTCGGTTCGGGCAGCAGTTGTGCGTCGGCGGCCGGGGAGGCCGGGCTGGTGCTCGCCAGTTCGAGGTAACCGCCGAGCACGGTCTGGCCGGTGGCCCTGGCCTGCTGGGTGGTGTTGATCAGCATGTACTGCCGGTCGGGGAGTCCGCCGCGGTCGCGGATGCCGCTGCCGGCCGAGGTCTCGTCCGCCCGCAGCCGGCCGGTCACGGTGACCTGGCCGGTCGGGGCGGCCGGCACCGGCGGGTAGCTGGTGGCGTCGCCGGCGGTGGCCACCCAGCCGCGGTTGACCAGGACCTCGCCGCGTCCGTCCGCCAGCTTCAGCGGGGTGATCGCGAAGTAGCCGACGTTGTCCCCGCTGGAGTCGGTCCGCTGCCGGACCACGAACTCGTGCGCGCTGTCGTACTCGCCGGTCGCCGTCACCGTGTGCCAGGTGAGGGCGGTGGGTACGGCGAAGCCGGGGCCGGTGGAGACCGAGTCGAAGGCGACCGGCTCGGCGGTGAGGCTCTGCGCGATCAGCGCGTTGCGGGCGACCCGGGCCTCGTGCCGGTGCAACTGCCAGAAGCCCAGCCGGATGCAGGCGGGGATCAGCAGAAGGGCGATCAGCGTGGTGATCGCCCAGCGCCGGGAGAGCAGAAAACGGTACACACCGGTACGCTACGCCCGGTTCCGCTCAGGGCCGGACACCGGGGTGCGCGGCCACGTCGGAGAGCAGTTGCAGGAAGGCGTCCTCGCCCATCACGGGTGTGCCCAGCTCACGGGCCTTGCGGGCCTTGCCGCTCCAACTGCCGGGCTCGTTGGTCACCAGCAGGCTGGTCAGCCGGCTGACCGAGCCGGCGATGTGCAGCCCGGCGGCGATCGCCCGGTCCTCCAGCAGCTCGCGGTCGGTGGCGGTGTCGCCGGTGATCGCCACCCGCATGCCCTGGACCAGCGGGCCCTCGTTCTGCCAGCGGCCGGGGTTCGGGTACGGGCACGGCGGGCGCTTGCGCGCGGGGCGGTAGGAGGAGCTCCAGGAGCCGCGACCGGGGCTGGTGGCCGGCTCGGGGGAGTCCTCGCCGAGGTCGGTGACGGCCACACAGGCGGTGAGCGGGAGCGGCACGCCGCCGCTGAGCGCCAGGTCCAGGCTCGGCCGGAAGGCCTCGGCCAGCACCCGGGCGTCGTCCAGCGCGTTGTGCGCGTTGCGCTGCTGCACCCCGAAGTAGGCGGCCAGGGTGGCCAGCTTGCCGTTGGGCAGCGGCAGGCCCAGGTCGCGGGAGAGGACCATGGTGCAGAGCCGCTGCTCGACCGGCGCGCGCAGCCCGGCGCGGGAGTACTCCCGGGAGATCATGTTCCAGTCGAAGAGCGCGTTGTGCGCCACCATCACCCGGCCGGCCAGTCGCTCGCTCAGCTCCTCGGCGATCTCCGGGAAGGTCGGCGCGTCGGCCAGCATCGCGCTGGTCAGGCCGTGGATCCAGACCGGTCCGGGATCGCGTCCCGGGTTGACCAGGGTGTACCAGTGGTCGATCACCTCGCCGCGGGCGTCCAGCCGGTAGACGCCGGCCGAGATCACCCGGTCGGTCCGCCCGAGACCGGTGGTCTCCACGTCGACCACGGCGTAGCCCTCAGGGCCCTGGGACAGAGCGGTGCGCTGCGTGGGAAACGGAGCGGCCGAAGGCTGGAGCGCGTGCATGGTGCACCAGCTTAAAGGTCATCTCGGCCGCCTACGCCCGCTTTGCCCGCAGGGCCGTGGGTGAAGTGCCGGAATAGAGTGGCGGACGGATCAGTCATATACCCGGACTAATCCGCCCCAGCTCCCCACAAAGGACATCCCCATGCGCGCCACCGTGATCCACGGCCCCAACGACATCCGGATCGAGGACGTACCGGACCCGCAGCTGCAACACCCCACCGACGCCGTGGTCCGGGTGGTCAACGCCTGCATCTGCGGCAGCGACCTCTGGGCCTACCGCGGGGTCGCGGCCCGCGAGGCCGGGCAGCGGATCGGGCACGAGTTCCTCGGCCTGGTCGAGTCGGTGGGGGCGGAGGTCCGTGACTTCAGGCCGGGCGACTTCGTGGTCGCCCCGTTCGTCTGGTCGGACGGCACCTGTGAGTACTGCCGCGAGGGACTGCAGACCTCCTGCCCGCACGGCGGCTTCTGGGGGAGCGTCGGCTCGGACGGCGGGCAGGGCGAGGCGGTGCGCGTCCCGTACGCGGACGGCACGCTGGTTCGGTTGCCCAAGGAGGCGGCCGGCGACCAGGCGCTGCTGCCGCACCTGCTCGCCCTCTCGGACGTGATGGCCACCGGCCACCACGCGGCCGTCGCCGCCAGGGTCAAGCCGGGTTCGACGGTGGCCGTGGTCGGCGACGGGGCGGTGGGCCTGTGCGGGGTGCTGGCCGCGCACCGTCTCGGCGCGGGCCGGATCATCGCGCTCGGCCGGCACACCGCCCGGACCGATCTGGCCCGCAAGTTCGGCGCCACCGACGTGGTGGCCGAGCGCGGCGAGGCGGCGATCGAGGCGGTCCGCGAGCTGACGGGCGGTCAGGGCGCGCACTCGGTGCTGGAGGCGGTCGGCACCGAGGAGTCGATGCGCACCGCGATCTCGATCGCCCGCGACGGCGGCGCGGTCGGCTACGTCGGGGTGCCGCACGGCGGCAGCGCGGGCGTGGACATCGGTCAGATGTTCGGCCGGAACGTCGCGCTCGGCGGCGGCGTGGCGCCGGCCCGGGCGTACATCCCCGAGCTGCTCGCCGACGTGCTCGCCGGCACCATCGAGCCCGGCCTGGTCTTCGACCGCACGGTGGACCTGGACGGCGTTCCGGACGGCTACCGGGCGATGGACGACCGCTCGGCACTGAAGGTCCGGATCGCCTTCTGATCCGATAGCCGGATCTGATCATCAGTCAGTCCCGAAGGGGGCGTTACCAGTTATCGGTGGCGCCCCCTTCGGCTTGCCCGAAGGTCGCGCGGGACCGACGGGTTTCAGCCAGTTTCACGGCGCGTGAGTGTGAAGAGTGGGCCGAATGTGCCCAAACACTGTTTGCAACCGTCTGATCGCTCCTAGCATGCATCGGCACGCACAACGGCTGTGACGCCCCTCACAACGCCGCGCTCCACCCGTGCACCACCGCGCGGGCCGTCCCAACGTCCTTGCCCGCGCGGCCTGTCTCACGAAGACGTCAGGAGAGATGGAGTGGACCATCCCCCGCAGCCCGGATCCCCGCCGGACAGCACCGTCACCGCGACCGATGCCACAGAGGTCGAACGTATCGAGGAGAGCGCGGAGTTCCGCTCCCTGCGCTCATCCTTCCGGGGTTTCGCCTTTCCGGTGACCCTCGGATTCCTGCTCTGGTACCTGCTGTACGTCCTGCTGTCGTGCTACGCGCACGGCTTCATGGCCACCAAGCTGTTCGGGCACGTCAACCTGGCCCTGGTACTGGGCCTGTTGCAGTTCGCCAGCACCTTCGCCATCGCCGCCTGGTACGCCCGCTTCGCGGACCGGCGGCTCGACCCGTCCGCCGCCGAACTGCGCGAGTCCTACGGCCGACCCTCCGTCGTCACTCCCCGGGAGGCAGGCGAATGACCGGCCCGAGCATCACGCTGGCCACCGCGGCGAGCGACCACCGCACGCTGACCATGACCCTCTTCGGCCTCTTCGTGCTGGCCACCCTCGGCATCACGATCTGGGCCGGCCGGCAGACCAAGGACGCCGCCGACTTCTACGCCGGCGGCCGCGGCTTCACCGGCTTCCAGAACGGCCTGGCGATCTCCGGCGACTACATGTCGGCCGCCTCCTTCCTCGGCATCGCCGGCGCCATCGCGCTCTTCGGCTACGACGGCTTCCTCTACTCGATCGGCTTCCTGGTGGCCTGGCTGGTCGCCCTGCTGCTGATCGCCGAACCGCTGCGCAACTCCGGCCGCTACACGATGGCCGACGTGCTGGCCTTCCGGATGCGCCAGCGTCCGGTGCGTACCGCCGCCGGCATCTCGACCATCGTGGTCTCGATCTTCTACCTGCTGGCCCAGATGGTCGGCGCCGGCTCGCTGGTCGCCCTGCTGCTGGGGGTGGAGGGCGACGCGGCCAAGCGCTGGACGGTGGTCGCGGTCGGCGCGCTGATGGTGCTGTACGTGGCGATCGGCGGGATGAAGGGCACCACTTGGGTGCAGATCGTCAAGGCGGTGCTGCTGATCGCGGGCGCCACCCTGATGACCGTGCTGGTGCTGGCCAAGTACGACTTCAACCTCTCCAACCTGCTGGGCGCGGCCGCCCACGCCAGCGGCAAGGGGTCCGCCTTCCTGGAGCCGGGCCTGAAGTACGGGCTGAACGGCACCAGCAAGCTGGACTTCCTGAGCCTGGCCCTGGCGCTGGTCCTCGGCACCGCCGGCCTGCCGCACATCCTGGTGCGCTTCTACACCGTGCCCACCGCCAAGGCGGCCCGGAAGTCGGTGCTCTGGGCGATCGGCATCATCGGGGTCTTCTACCTGATGACCCTGGCGCTGGGCTTCGGCGCGGCCGCCCTGGTCGGCCCCAAGACCATCAAGGCCTCCAACGCGGCCGGCAACACCGCGGCCCCGCTGCTGGCCCAGGAGCTGGGCGGCGGCGCGGGCTCGACCGGCGGCGCGGTGCTGCTCGCGGTGATCTCGGCGGTGGCCTTCGCCACCATCCTGGCCGTGGTCGCGGGCCTCACCCTTGCCTCCTCGGCCTCCTTCGCCCACGACCTGTGGGCCAATGTGATCCGCCGGGGGAAGGCGAGCGAGAAGGAGGAGATCAAGTCGGCCAAGCTGGCGGCCGTGGTGATCGGAGCGATCGCGATCGCGCTGAGCATCTACGCGGACAAGCTCAACGCGGCCGCCCTGGTCGCGCTGGCCTTCGCGGTGGCGGCCTCGGCCAACCTGCCGACCCTGCTCTACTCGCTCTTCTGGAAGCGGTTCACCACCACCGGCGCGGTCTGCTCGGTCTACGGCGGGCTGATCAGCTCGGTCCTGCTGGTGGTCTTCTCCACCGTGGTCTCCGGCAAGTCGACCTCGCTCTTCCCGCACGCCGACTTCCACTGGTTCCCGCTGGAGAACCCGGGCCTGGTCTCGATCCCGATCGGGTTCCTGCTCGGCTGGATCGGCTCCCTGCTCTCCAAGGAGCCGGCCGACCCGGCGAAGTACGCTGAACTGGAGGTCCGTTCCCTCACCGGCCTCGGCGCGCACTGAGTCCCGGCAACCGGTTGGACTAAGCTGGCCCGGTCCGTCCCAGTGGCGGGCCGGGTCGGCCCCAACCGGAGAAGGTGTACCCCGTGCTCCTCGACACCTTCGGTCGCCAGGCCGTCGACCTGCGGGTCTCACTGACCGACCGGTGCAACCTGCGGTGCACGTACTGCATGCCCGAGGAGGGCCTGCAGTGGCTCGCCAAGCCTGAGCTGCTGACCGACGAGGAGATCGTCCGGCTGGTCACGCTGGCCGTGCGCGACCTGGGCGTGCGCGAGGTGCGCTTCACCGGGGGCGAGCCGATGCTGCGCCCCGGCCTGGTGGGCATAGTCGCCGCCTGCGCCGGGCTCGAACCGCGCCCCGAGCTCTCGCTCACCACCAACGGCGTGGGCCTGGCCCGCACCGCCCGCGCGCTGCGCGAGGCCGGGCTGGACCGGGTCAACGTCTCGCTGGACACGCTCGATCCGGACACCTTCCACACCCTGACCCGCCGTCACCGCCACCAGGACGTGCTGGACGGCCTGGCCGCGGCCGAGGCGGCGGGCCTGAGCCCGGTCAAGCTGAACTCCGTCCTGATGCGCGGGGTCAACGACCACGAGGCCGCCGACCTGCTCGGCTGGTGCCTGGAGCGCGGCTACGAGCTGCGCTTCATCGAGCAGATGCCGCTGGACGCCCAGCACGGCTGGGACCGCTCGCAGATGGTCACCGCCGAGGAGATCCTGGAGCGGCTCTCGGGCCGCTTCGCGCTCACCCCCGAGCCGTCCAGCGTGCGCGGCGCGGCCCCGGCCGAGCGCTGGCTGGTGGACGGCGGGCCGGCGAGCGTGGGCGTGATCGCCTCGGTCACCCGCCCGTTCTGCCGCGCCTGCGACCGCACCCGGCTCACCGCCGACGGCCAGATCCGCAACTGCCTCTTCGCCACCGGTGAGACGGACCTGCGGACCGCGCTGCGCTCGGGCGCCTCGGACGCCGAGCTGGGGGACCTGTGGCGGGTCGCGATGTGGGGCAAGAAGGCGGGCGCGGGGATCGACAACCCCGAGTTCCACCAGCCCGACCGGCCGATGTCCGCGATCGGCGGCTAGCTGTTCTGACCCGTGAGGTCGGGGACGCGGCGGTCGGCGTTACTCGGCCTCGGTCCAGTCGGCCAGTGCCACGACCTCCTTGAGGAAGCCCCGCACGCTCAGGAACTGGGAGAGCGACTCGCGGTGCTCGGGGCAGGCCAGCCAGGTCTTGCGGCGCTCGGGGGTGTGCAGCTTGGGGTTGTTCCAGACCAGTACCCAGACGGCGTCGGCGCGGCAGCCCTTGGCCGAGCACTGGGGTGGTCCGGCGGGGCTCTGGGCCGCGTCGCCGAAGAGGTCGATGCTCATGATCGCCAGTCTCTCATCCGCGCCGGGAGACCCGGGGACGGTGTGGCGGGTGATGAGCGGGTGAACCGGATCCGGACATGGCGACGCCGGGCAGCCACGGGGGGAGCCGCCCGGCGTCGGTCCGTCGCTCCGACGGGGGATGCGGAGCGCGTACGCAGTATGTCACGGAAATGCCGGTGAGGAAGCAGGAGTTCCAGGATTAATTTGAGCTTCAGTTGAGGTTTCTGCCCGTCATATGGTTCTTTCTCTGGGCAAAAAGGACAGACGCTGACTGAAACTCGCCCAGCTGTACAACTGTCATGTGTACGGAGAGTCAGCTTTCGGGCGCCCGTTCGGTCGGCGCGGGCGTCGCGCCGCCGCCTCCGGAGCCGCCCGGGCCGAGCATCAGCGGTGTGGTGGCGGGCACGTCGAAGGTGCTCGGCAGGCCGGGCGCCCGCTCCCGTCCGGCGTTCGCGATGATCACCGCGAAGTACGGCAGCAGCAGACCGCCGGCCAGCGCGACGATGGCCACGTACCGCTCCACGTTCCACAGCACCACGGCGAGCAGTACGCAGCTGGTGCGGACCAGCATCGAGATCACGTAGCGGCGCTCGCGGCCGCGCACGTCCTCCGTGAGGCTGGTCCTGGCTCCCGTGATCCGGAATACCTGTCGGCCCTCGGCCTTCCTGCCCATCCCTACCGCCGCCTTCGCGCCCACCCGTGCGACACCGATTCCGCCCGGTTCCCTCACGGTACGCCGCCGCGGCCCGGTCAACGAGACCGGGGCAGTGCGTCCTTGGCGCGGCCGGACGCGGCCTACGGCCGGGAGAGGTACGACGGGGGGACGGTGCCGGTCAGCCAGACGCCGTTCGCACTCACCCGGAAGGTGTGGCCGGCCGCCGCCAGCCCCGCCGCGTCCACCCGCAGCACCACCGGGCGCCCGTGCCGCGAGCCGACCCGCTCGGCCGTCTCGGTGTCCGCCGAGAGGTGGACGTCCTGGCGCGACATCGGCAGCAGCCCGTCGCGGAAGATCGCCTCCACGCTGCGGTGGCCGGTGCCGTGGTAGAGCACCGCCGGGGGCTCGGCGGCGGCCAGGCCGAGGTCGACCGTCACCGAGTGGCCCTGGCTGGCCCGGATCCTCAGGCCGTCCTCGGAGTAGGCGAAGCGCTTCTTGTTGTTGGTCTCCACCACGTGGTCCAGCTGGGTCCGGGTCAGCTGCCCGCCGCGGCGGGCGAGGGCGGCCAGCAGGACGTCCACCCGGACCCAGCCGGCCTCGTCGAGGGTGATCCCGATCGAGTCCGGGTCGTGCCGCAGCACCCGGGAGAGCCGTTTCGAGGTCTTGACCGTCTGCTTCTCGTCCACCGTTGAATCCCCCTATGAGGCTTGACTGACCGAGCTCATGTTGAAGTCCGGCACCCGCACCGGCGGCATCGCGGCCCGGCTGAACCAGTCGCTCCACTCGCGCGGCAGGCAGCGCTCGGTGCGGCCCACCTCGGTGATCCGGCCCAGCAGGTCCACCGGGGACTCGTTGAAGCGGAAGTTGTTGACCTCGCCGACCACTTGGCCGTCCTCGACCAGGTAGACGCCGTCCCGGGTCAGGCCGGTGAGCAGCAGGGTGGCCGGGTCCACCTCGCGGATGTACCAGAGGCAGGTGAGCAGCAGCCCGCGCCCGGTGGCGGCCACCATCTCCTCCAGGGTCGGCGCGGCGCCCTGGCCGGCGCTCTCCAGGACCAGGTTGTCGGCGGCCGGCCGGACCGGCAGGCCGGTCAGCCCGGCCGAGTGACGGGTGGTCAGCAGGTTGCCGAGTTCGCCGTCGCGGATCCAGTCGGTCGAGCCGACGGGCAGGCCGTTGTCGAAGACCGACTGGTCGTCGCCGCTGGCGTGGGCCAGCACGAACGGCGCGCTCTCCAGGCCGGGTTCGGCCGGGTTCGACCGCAGGGTCAGCGGCAGCGGGCTCAGCCGCTCGCCGATCCTGGTCGCGCCGCCGGGCCGGCTGAAGACCGTCCGCCCCTCGGCCGCGTCCCGGGCGCCCATCGACCAGTGCATATAGATCATCAGATCGGCCACCGCGGCGGGCGGCAGCAGCGTCTCGTACCGGCCGGCCGGCAGGTCGATCCGCCGCTTGCCCCACTCCAGGCGCCGGCCGAGATCGGCCTGCAGCGAGGAGAGGTCCACGTCCAGGAAGTCCCGGGTGGCGGCGCCGGCCCAGGCCGAGGAGGAGCCGGCCTTGGCGTTCAGTTCGACCGTGCCGGTCGGCTGGTCGTGCCGCAGCCGCAGGCCGGTGGAACTGCCCAGGTAGCTGGAGACCTGCTCGTGCCGGGCGAAGCCGTAGAGCGCCCGGCCGGTCGGCCGGGCGCGGGCGAAGGCGGCGCCGAGTTCGGGGGCGAAGGACCCGAAGACCTCGATGGAGGTCTCGGCCGGCGGGGCGGTGAAGTCCGCCGAGGCCGGCCCGGCGGGCACCAGTGGCTGGGCGTCCTCGGCCGGGCCGGCGTCGCGGG
>FTKT01000908.1_pt2 | contig 20061 bp, 17 predicted proteins | sample 1658271 | NCBI WGS metagenome assembly FTKT01 (sample SAMEA3914811, study PRJEB12502) | metagenome | biome: forest; material: soil | place: Canada | collected 2011-08-04 | depth 0.3 m | reverse complement strand
ATCGGGTGCCGGTTCCCCGCCCCGATCGGGTTGGATGGGCAGATGAGTAGCGAGAAGAACGACGTGCCCGCCTGGGAGCAGCGTTTCCGGGCGGCGCGGGTGTCCCTTCCGGACTGGGCCGACGACGCCCCCGACCGTTCGCTGTACGTCTCGAATGCGACCGGCACCTTCGAGGTCTACGCCTGGGACCGGACCGCCGACACCCACCGGCAGGTCACCGACCGGCCGAACGGCACCACCGACGCGGCGCTCTCCCCCGACGGCGCCTGGGTCTGGTGGTTCGACGACACCGACGGCGACGAGTTCGGCGTCTGGCGCCGCCAGCCGTTCGAAGGCGGCCCGGACCAGGAGGCCGTCCCCGGCCTCGCCCCCTCCTACGAGGCGGGCCTGGCGCTGGGCCGGGACGGCACGGTGGTGGTCGGCCGCTCCACGGACGAGGTCGGCACCACCCTGCACCTGCTGCGGCCCGGCGCCGCGGAGCCCGTGGAGATCTACCGGCACGCGGAGTACGGCGGGGTCGGCGACCTCTCGCACGACTCGGCGCTGCTGGCCATCGACCACACCGAGCACGGCGACGCGATGCACTCCGCGATCCGGGTGGTGCGGACCGAGGACGGCTCGACGGTCGCCGAGCTGGACGAAGTGACGGGGCGTCAGGATCCGCGGGGGCTGGCCTGCCTGGGCTTCGCGCCGGTCCCGGGGGACAGCCGGCTGCTGGTCGCCCACCAGCGGCGCGGCCACTGGGAGCCGATGCTCTGGGACCCGCTGACCGGCGTCGAGACCGAACTGGTGCTGCGCACCGAGGACGGCCGCCCGCTGCCCGGCGACGTCTCCGCCCAGTGGCGGCCGGACGCCAAGGCGCTCCTGGTCGACCACGAGTTCGAGGCCCGCAGCGAGCTCTTCTCCTACGAGCTGGCCGGCGGTGAGCTGACCCGGTTGGACACCCCGCGCGGCACGGTCTCCGGCGCGACGGCCCGCCCGGACGGGACGGTCGAGTTCCTCTGGTCCTGCGCCGCCGAGCCCGCCGCCGTCCGCTCGACCGCGGGCACCGTGGTGCTCCGGGCACCCGGCGCGGTACCGCCGGGCTCGGTGCCGGTCGAGGACGTCTGGGTGGACGGCCCCGGCGGCCGGGTGCACGCCCTGGTCCAGCGCCCGGCGGGCGAGGGCCCGTTCCCGACCGTCTTCGAGGTGCACGGCGGCCCGACCCACCACGACAGCGACTCCTTCGCGGCCGGGCCGGCCGCCTGGCTGGACCACGGCTTCGCGGTGGTCCGGGTCAACTACCGCGGCTCGACCGGCTACGGCCAGGCCTGGACGGACGCGCTGCGCGAGCGGGTCGGCCTGATCGAGCTGGAGGACATCGGCGCGGTGCGCGGGTGGGCGGTCGAGTCGGGCCTGGCCGACCCGGCGAAGCTGGTGCTCTCCGGCGGCTCCTGGGGCGGCTACCTGACCCTGCTCGGCCTCGGTGTGCAGCCGGACCACTGGTCACTGGGCCTGGCGGCGGTCCCGGTGGCGGACTACCTGACGGCGTACGACGACGAGATGGAGGCGCTCAAGTCGCTGGACCGCACGCTCTTCGGCGGCACGCCCGAGGAGGTCCCGGAGCGCTGGCGGGCCTCCTCCCCGCTGAGCTACGTCGAGCGGGTCAAGGTGCCGGTGTACCTCAGCGCCGGGCTGAACGACCCGCGCTGCCCGATCCGGCAGATCGAGAACTACGTGGCGCGCCTAGAGCAGCTGGGCACCGTGCACGAGGTCTACCGCTATGACGCCGGGCACGGCTCGCTGGTGGTGGAGGAGCGGATCAAGCAGCTCCGGCTGGAGATCGACTTCGCGCGCCGGCACCTGGGGCTCAAGCCTTAGCGGGTCAGGCCAGGACCGGGTCACTCCAGGGCCGGGTCCTGGCCTGGATCGGGCCCTGGCCAGGACCGGGTCAGTCCGGGACCGGGTCAGTCCAGGGTCCGGAGCCGGGTCAGTCCAGGATCGGGTCCAGGCCGAGGGCCTGGTCCTGGGCGGCCTCCGCCTCGCGGCGGGCCAGGCGGAACCACATGAAGCCGACGAAACCGGCGAAGACGAACCACTCCAGGGTGTAGCCGAGGTTCTGGAACGCCCGCGCGTCCAGCCCGTTGCCGCCGGCCGGCTGCGCGGTCGGCACCGCCGTCAGACCGGCCCCGACCTGGTCCGCGGCCACCCAGCCGTCATAGGTCCCGTAGGGCAGCAGGTTGACCAGGGTGGCCTGGCTGATCGTGCCGAGTTGCCCGGCCGGCAGTCCGCCCGCCACCGCGCCGTCACTGCCGCTGGTCTCCGACGCCTGGAGCCGGCCGGTCACCGAGACCTCGCCGGCCGGGGGCGCGGGGGGCGTTCCGGGGGCGCCCGCGACCCAGCCGCGCACCACCGCGACCGCGCGGCCGTCGGCGGTCAGCAGCGGGGTGAGCACGTAGTAACCCTGTTTCCCGTTGACCGTTCGATTGGGCACCAGCAGTTGGTGCGCCGCGTCGTACCGGCCGGCCGCGGTCACCTCGCGGCCCATGGTGACCGTGCTGACCTGCGGCGCTCCGGCCGTCAGCACCGAGTCGAGCGAGCTGGCCGGCTGCTGCGCGGCGCCGCCGGTCGTGGCGGCGGCAGCGTGCTGACCCGCCGCGCGGACCTCGAACCTGCCCAGCTGCCAGGAGCCCAGCCAGAGGCAGACCGCGATGGCGGCCACCGCGAGCACGGTGCCGCCCAGCCAGCGCGGAGTCAGGAGGAATCGGTACACACCTCCCACGGTAACCACCACCCCGACCCGCCCCCGCACAGGGTCGGCCCTTGCGGGGGCGGGCTGTCGCCGGGCGGGTGGGCTGTCGCCGGGGTGGCCGCCACCGGAGCCGACTGGAGCGGTCGCGGCGGAGAGCGGTAGAGCGCGCCGCCACAGCGGCTACGACAGCGGGCCGCAGAGCGCACTGCCACAGCGCTTGCGGCCGCCAGCCGGCACACCGGCGCCGCTACAGCGGTTGCGGCAGCGAGCGGTAGACCGTGCCGCTTCCGCACACCCCGGTGATCGCGGCGACGGCGACGTCCGGCCCGCCCAGCGGACCGTGACCGATGATCAGCGTGGCCGGCCCGGTGGGCGAGGGCGCGGGGGTGGCCGTGGCGGCCGACGGCGAGCCGGCTGCCGCGGCGGAGGGCGAGGCCGCCGGGGTCGGCGCCACCGGGGCCGCGCTGGCGGACGGCCCGGCGCCCGCGGTCGCCGGGTCCCCGGAGGCCGGCGAAGCGGGCCGGTCGGAGGGCGAGGAGCCCACGGAGGCGCTCGGCGTCCCGCTCACCGAGGGCCCCGGGCCGCTGCTCGCCGACGCGGCCGCGCTCGCTGTCGGGCAGAGCGCGTCCGGTACCCAGGCGAAGAAGAGCTGGTAGCTCCCGCCGGGCGCGAGCAGTACCCGGGCGGTCAGCGTGGCGGGGTTGGGGAGCGCGATCGCCTGATCGCCGACGATGTGGGAAACCACCCTGACCTGGCCGTTTCCCGAGCGGATCGCGATCGAGCCGGGATCCGCCAGTCCGCAGGCGTGCCCGGAGACATTGGCCGCCGTGAAGATCCCGTAGAGCCGCCCGATCGAGTCCGGGGTGCCGACCACCGCGCTCCCCCGGCCGAGGTCGACGCGCAGGCAGTCCGGCACGGTGCCGGCCGGCAGCCCAGACCCGCTCGAATCCGCGCTCGGCAGCACCGCGGCGCCGCTCGGGACAGCCGTGGCCGTGCCGGCGGTGGCCGTGGCGGCCGGGTACGCCGCGCGGGAGATGCCGGGCAGCGGGTAGTCGTCGTCGGACGACGGGCTCAGGACCGCGCTCGTCCCGGCGGCGGAGGCCGCCCGCGGCGGCCCGGCGGCCGCGCCGTCCGAGAGCTGGAGTCCGCCGAGGGCCGGCAGGCCCGGGACCGCCGCCGCGGTGAGCACGGCGATCACCGCCGCGCCCGTCCAGGCCTGCCGGTACCGGGCCCGGCGGGCCGGCACCGCCCGGCGGATCCGCGGCAGCGCGTCGGGCGAGGGCTGCAGGCCGTCCACCGCACGGTGCATCAGCAGTCGGATCGCCTGCTCCTCAGCGGTGGCGGGCGAAGCGGCCGGGGCACCGCCGGGCGAGGGGAGGCCCCCCGGGAGGCCGGACCCGTCGCGCCTTGCGGTGGAGTCGAACTGATCCTCAGTCATGACTGCTCTCCATCAGCACCCGCAACGCCGCCAGGCCGCGCGAGCCGTACGCCTTCACCGCCCCCAGTGAGACCCCGAGCAGCTCGGCCACCTGAGCCTCCGTCATATCGGCGTAGTAGCGCAGCACCAGGACCTCGCGCTGGCGGCGTTGCAGCCCGCGCAGCGCGGCCTTCAACTCGTCGCGTTCGAGAGCATCGTAGGCGCCCTCTTCTGCGCTGGCCATGTCAGGCATCGGCTTGGGCAACAGGCGCAGGCCCAGGATCCGCCGCCGCAGCGTGCTGCGCGAGAGGTTGACGACGGTCTGCCGCAGGTAGGCGAGGGTCTTCGCGGGATCGCGGACCCGCAGCCGGGCGGCGTGCACCCGGATGAACGCCTCCTGCACGACGTCCTCGCAGGAGGCCTGATCGTCCAGCAGCAGGGCGGCCAGCCGCAGCAGCGACCGGTAGTGCGCCTGGTAGGTCTCGGTGAGCAGGTCGACACTGGCTCCCGCCGTGTCGGTGGCGGCCATCGTCATCTCCGGTTCAACCGCCCGCTGGACGGCTGCCGCGGCCGGCACCGCCCGCGGCGGCAGCACCACCGTCCCCACCCCTACCACTACCAGGTCTGTCACGACCATTGGACACTCGCCGCCCCCTCAGGGTTGCCCCGTCTGGCGGACATTCTTCCGCAAAGGCCGGAGCCCCCTCCACTGGAAGGGGGCTCCGGTTCGAGACTCGTCGCTGAGGGGGTGTCAGGCGGTAAACTCCGCCGCCACCAGCTCGGCGATCTGAGCGGTGTTCAGCGCGGCGCCCTTGCGCAGGTTGTCGCCGCACAGGAAGAGGTCGAGCGCGGTCGGGTCGTCGAGCGAACGTCGCACCCGGCCGACCCAGGTCGGGTCGGTGCCGACCACGTCGTTCGGCGTCGGGTACTCGCCGGCCGCCGGGTCGTCGTAGAGCACCACGCCGGGCGCCCGGGCCAGGATCTCCTGGGCCCGCACCTGGGTGACCTCGCGCTCGAAGACCGCGTGCACGGCCAGCGAGTGCGTAGTGATCACCGGGATCCGGACGCAGGTCGCGGAGACCTTGAGGTTCGGCAGCCCGAGGATCTTGCGGCTCTCGTTGCGAACCTTGAGCTCCTCGGAGGACCAGCCGTCCTCCTTCAGCGAGCCGGCCCACGGCACCGCGTTCAGCACCAGCGGCGCCGGGAACGGGCCGCTGTCGCCGATCACCGCGCGCAGGTCGCCGGTCTGCTCGCCGACCGTCGTGCCGGCCACCTTCGACGTCTGCTCGCGCAGCGCGTCGATGCCGGGCTGGCCGGCCCCGGAGGCCGCCTGGTAGGAGGCGACCACCAGTTCCTTGAGCCCGAACTCGGAGTGCAGCGCACCCAGCGCGACGATCATCGAGAGCGTCGTGCAGTTCGGGTTGGCGATGATCCCGCGCGGGCGGATCCGGGCCGCGGCCGCGTTGACCTCGGGGACCACCAGCGGAACGTCCTCGTCCATCCGGAAGGCGCCGGAGTTGTCGACGGCGATCGCGCCCTTGGCCGCCGCGATCGGCGCCCACTGGGCGGAGACCTCGTCGGGGACGTCGAACATCGCGACGTCGATGCCCTCGAAGGCCTCCTCGCTGAGCGCGACGACCTCGACCTGCCGGCCGCGCACGGTCAGCAGCCGGCCGGCCGAGCGGGCGGAGGCGATCAGCCGGATCTCCCCCCAGACGTCCTGCCGGGAGGAGAGGATGCCGAGCATCACGGTGCCGACCGCGCCGGTGGCTCCGACCACCGCGAGGTTGGGCCTGCGAGGCTCGGGGGCGGTCATCGCCCGGTCCCGCCGTAGACGACGGCCTCGTCGGTCTCGGTGTCGAGACCGAAGGCGGTGTGCACGGCGCGCACGGCCTCGTTGACGTCGTCGGCCCGGGTCACCACGGAGATCCGGATCTCCGAGGTGGAGATCAGCTCGATGTTGACGCCGGCCTCGGAGAGCGCTTCGAAGAAGGTCGCGGTGACCCCCGGGTTGGACCGCATACCGGCCCCCACCAGGGAGATCTTGCCGATCGCGTCGTCGTAGCGCAGCGACTCGTAGCCGATGCCCTCCTTGACCCGGCCGAGCGCGTCGATGGCCTTCTGGCCCTCGGCCTTCGGCAGGGTGAAGGAGATGTCGGTCAGACCGGTGGACGCGGCGGAGACGTTCTGCACCACCATGTCGATGTTGACCTCGGCGTCCGCGATGGCGCGGAAGATCCGGGCCGCCTCGCCCGGCTTGTCCGGGACTCCGACGACCGTGACCTTCGCCTCGGACGTGTCATGGGCGACTCCGGAGATGATGGCCTGCTCCATCTCGCCCCCTTCGGGCTTGGTCGGGTTGTTGCTGCTGACGATGGTCCCCGGCAGACCGGAGAACGACGATCGTACGTGGATCGGGATGTTGTAGCGCCGCGCGTACTCGACACAGCGGTCCAACAGCACCTTGGAACCGGACGAGGCCAGCTCCAGCATGTCCTCGAAGGCGATCCAGTCGATCTTGCGGGCCTTCTTCACCACCCGCGGGTCGGCGGTGAAGACGCCGTCCACGTCGGTGTAGATCTCGCAGACCTCGGCCTTGAGGGCCGCGGCCAGCGCCACCGCCGTGGTGTCCGATCCGCCACGTCCCAGGGTAGTGATGTCCTTGCTCACCTGGGAGACGCCCTGGAAGCCGGCCACGATCGCGATGTTGCCCTCGTCCAGGGCGCTGCGGATCCGGCCGGGCGTGACGTCGATGATGCGGGCCTTGTTGTGAACCTGGTCGGTGATCACCCCGGCCTGGCTGCCGGTGAACGACTGGGCCTCGTGGCCCAGCGATTTGATCGCCATGGCCAGCAGTGCCATGGAGATCCGCTCGCCGGCGGTCAGCAGCATGTCGAACTCGCGGCCGGCCGGAATGGGTGAAACCTGCTCGGCGAGTTCGATCAGCTCGTCCGTCGTGTCGCCCATCGCGGACACCACGACGACGACCTCATGGCCGTCCTTCTTGGTGTCGACAATTCGACGGGCCACGCGCTTGATGCCCTCGGCATCCGCAACGGATGAGCCGCCGTACTTCTGCACGACAAGGCCCACGTGCGCTCCTCGACTAAGTCTTCTTCGGGGGGTGGTGCCCGGCGCGGGGTGGCGCCGTCCGGTCCCCCGGACCCCCGGGGAAGGGGGTACTGCGGTCGCCGGTCAGTCTACCGAGCGGGGGGGCCGCGTCAGCCGTATTCCATATGATGAGACGCCTGTTTCATCTGGTGAACGCGTTGCCGACGGGGTGACGGGCGACTCTGCGGAGCCGGCGGGGAGGCTCGAAAGAATTGCCGGGGCGAGGTGGATTCGGCTCGGGATTTGCCGGTCGAAGATTTTTCGAGAATTTCCGGCCGGGGGTGTCCTGGGAGCGCCCGGGGGTGTCCATGAGGGCGCCCTGGGACAGCCCTGGGGGTGCCCTGGGACCGTTTCGGGCCCTCCCCGGGCCTCGTGTGAGGTGCCGGGGAGGGCCCGAGGCCGGTCGGACGCCGGCCGGATACCGGTCAGATGCCGAGTTCGGCGGCCATCAGGTCGCCGGCCTGCTGCTCCAGCTGCTCGTCCGTCAGCCCGTCGTCGTCCGTGTCCGCGCCGTCCGGCACCGCCCCGATCGGGCTGTCCAGCCGGACGTGCGCGATCAGCGACTGCAGCGCCCGCAGCACCGCCGTACAGCTCGACCCCCAGGCCGAGAGGTACGAGAACTGCCACCACCACAGCGCCTCACTGACCCGGCCGTCGTCGTAGTGGGTCAGCCCGTGCCGCAGGTCGCTCACCACACCCGCCAGATCGTCCGAGATCCGGAAGGCGCTCGGCTTCTCCGGCGGACCGTACGGGTCGAAGACCTCGTGGTAGACGTCGATCGGCGCGAGCAGCTCGGCGAGCCGCTCGCGCAGCTCCACGCCGTCCGGCTCGGGACCGGTGTCCGGCTCGAAGCGGTCCTCGGGAAGGATGTCCTCGATCGCGCCGAGGCGGCCGCCGGCCAGCAGCAGCTGGGAGACCTCCAACAGGAGCAGCGACACGGCACTGCCCGGCTCGTCGCCCTTGGCGATCTCCGTCACGGCCAGGACGAAGCTCTTGACCGAGTCCGCGACCTGCACCGCGAGGTCGTCGGGCCCGTCCGTGTTCCCAGCCTGGGTGTGCACCTCCGGGTGCACGCTCTTGTCAGACATCGAGCAGTCGTCTCCCTTCGAAGGCCCGGCCGAGGGTGACCTCGTCGGCGTACTCCAAGTCCCCACCGACGGGCAGCCCACTCGCCAGTCGGGTCACCCTCAGGCCCATCGGCTTGCAGAGCCGGGCCAGGTAGGTCGCGGTCGCCTCCCCCTCCAGATTGGGGTCTGTGGCGAGGATCAGCTCGCTGACCGAACCATCGGCCAACCGCGCCAGCAACTCCCTGATCCGCAGGTCCTCCGGGCCGATGCCCTCGATCGGGCTGATCGCGCCGCCGAGCACGTGGTACCGGCCACGGAACTCCCGAGTGCGCTCGATCGCCACCACGTCCTTGGACTCCTCGACCACGCAGATGACGCTCAGATCGCGCCTCGGGTCCAGGCAGACCCGGCAGCGCTCCGACTCCGCCACATTGCCGCAGACGGCGCAGAACCGCACCTTCTCCTTGACCTCCAGCAGCGCGTGCGCCAGGCGGCGGACGTCCACCGGGTCGGACTGCAGGATGTGGAAGGCGATCCGCTGCGCGCTCTTGGGCCCGACGCCGGGCAACCTGCCCAACTCGTCGATCAGGTCCTGGACAACGCCCTCGTACAACGCTCTGCTCTGCCTTCCTACCGCTTGTCGTCGGTTCGCCTCTCATCGGCTGAACCGCCGGTGCCATCATCCAACGAATCGGGCGCCGGACACACCGTCCGACGCCCTATTGCCCTCAGATGTTCAGACCCCGATCTTCAGAACGGCAGGCCTGGGATACTGCCGCCCATGCCGCCGAGACCCTGGGTGAGCGGACCCATCCGGTCCTGCTGGAGCTTCTGGGCCGCCGCGTTGGCGTCCCGGACCGCGGCCAGCACCAGGTCCGCGAGAGTCTCGGTGTCCTCCGGGTCCACCGCCGCCGGGGAGATCGTCAGCGCCAGCAGCTCCCCGCTGCCGCTCACCGTCGCCTCGACCAGGCCACCGCCCGCCGAACCGCCCACCCGCGCCTCGGCCAGCTCCTGCTGGGCCCGGGCGAGGTCCTCCTGCATCTTCTGCGCCTGCTTGAGCAACTGCTGCATGTTGGGCTGGCCACCACCAGGGAACACGGCTTCTCTCCTGTCTGCGTGCGTGCATCCGACTAGTACGTCCGGCGAGTACACCTGACGAGTACGTCCGGCGACTGCCGCCGGGACGGACGAGTGCACCGGCGCGCCCCGGGACACTGCCCCGGGACCGGTGCCCTCGGCTTCCGGATCGAGCCTACGTCCTGCCCCGTCGCCCGCCCGACTCCCCGTCAGCCACCGTGCTGGACCTCCTCCAGGACGGTCGCGCCGAGCTCGCGCATGATCAGCTCCTGCCCCGAGAAGGCGTCCTCCTGCGGGGCCGGGGCGGAGTACTCGACCGGATCGTCCTCCGAGCCGAAGCCGGCGGGCGGCACGGCGGCGGCCCCGGGGCCGGGGGACGTCTGGGCGGCCGGTGGGCCGGCCGGCTGCGGGTTGGGGGGTGTCGGGGAGGCGGGTGCGACCGCCTCCGTCGGCGGCGCGGGCGGGCGCTGCGGCTGGGCCTGGGGCTGAGGCTGCGGGGGCTGAACCTGGGCCTGCTGCACCGGCTGGGCCTGGGCCTGACCGCCCCAGCCGGAACCGCCGTTTCCTGCGCCGTTTCCTGCGTTTCCTCCCCCGTTTCCGCCGTTTCCTCCGCCCGGCGGTGACGGTGCCGTGCTCCCGCCGCCGGACGGGTCGACGATGCACTCGACCCGCCAGTCCACGTTGAGCGCGTCGGCCAGCGCCTGCTTGAGCACGTCGTCGCTGTTGCTGCTGACGAAGCTGTCGCGGGCGCCCGCGTTGATGAACGAGACCTGCAGCGTGCTGCCGTCGAAGCCCGCGACCTGGCCGTTCTGGCTCAGCAGGATCCAGGTGAAGCGGCGGCGGTTCTTCACCGCCTCCAGGATCTGCGGCCAGAGCTGCCGCACCTGCCCCGCACCCTGCTGCGCCGCCCCGGACGGCGGGCCCGCCGGAGTCGACCGCTGGGGCTGGGGAGGCTGCTCGGGCTGGGGCTGGGCCTGGGCCTGCGGGACCGGGGCGACCGGGGCAGGGGCGGGTGCCTCCTGCTGCCCGGGCGACGGGAAGCTCCGCGCGATCGGCCACGCGCCGGGCGCGGGACCAGCGGGCGCCGGCGCGGCCGGCGCGGCCGGCGCGGGGGCCGCCGGCATCGGCGCAGCCGCGACGGGCGCCACCGGGGCCTGGACCGCCGGGGCTGCCGGTGCCACGGGGGCCATCGGTGCCACCTGGGCCGCCTGGGCCACCGGCGTGAACTGCGCCATCGCCGTCGCCCCGTGCGGCATGCCGCCCTCGAAACCGCCTGCGCCGCCTCCGCCACCGGCCCCGCGCCGCTCCAGCTTCTCCATCCGCGCCATCAGCGACAGCTCGTCGCTGTACGCCCCCGGCAACATCACCCGGGCGCAGATCAGCTCCAGCTGCAACCGCGGCGCCGCAGTCCCGCGCATCTCGGTCAGCCCGGTGTTGACGATGTCGGCGGCCCGGCTGAGCTCGGCCGACCCGAACCGGTCCGCCTGCGTCTGCATCACGGCCACCCGGTCCGCCGGCGCGTCGATCAGCCCCTTCTCCCCCGCCTCGGGCACCGTGGCGAGGATCACCAGGTCGCGCAGCCGCTCCAGCAGGTCCGTCACGAACCGCCGCGGATCGTGCCCGCCCTCCACCACCCGGTCGACGACCTGGAACACCGTCGCCCCGTCCCGCACCGCGAACGCGTCGACCACCTCGTCCAGCAGTGCCGAGTCCGTGTACCCGAGCAGCGCGGTGGCCATCTGATACGTCACGCCACCCTCGGCGGCCCCGGCCAGCAGCTGGTCCATCACCGACATCGAGTCACGCACCGACCCGGCCCCGGCCCGGACGACCAGCGGGAAGACCGAGTCCTCGACCTCGATCTTCTCCCGCCCGCAGACCTCCGCGAGGTAGTCCCGCAGCGTGCCGGGCGGCACCAGCCGGAACGGGTAGTGGTGGGTCCGGGACCGGATCGTCCCGATCACCTTCTCCGGCTCCGTGGTCGCGAAGATGAACTTGAGGTGCTCCGGCGGCTCCTCCACCACCTTCAGCAGCGCGTTGAAGCCGGCCGAGGTCACCATGTGCGCCTCGTCCAGGATGAAGATCTTGTACCTGCTGTGCACCGGCGCGAAGAAGGCCCGCTCGCGCAGCTCCCGCGCGTCGTCCACACCACCGTGCGAGGCGGCGTCGATCTCGATCACGTCGATCGACCCCGGCCCACCCGTCGCCAGGTCGGTGCAGGACTGGCACTCCCCGCACGGCGTCGGAGTCGGCCCCTGCGCACAGTTGAGGCAGCGCGCCAGGATCCGCGCACTCGTCGTCTTACCGCAGCCGCGCGGGCCGCTGAACAGGTAGGCGTGGTTGACCCTGTTGTTGCGCAGGGCCTGCTGGAGCGGAGCGGTCACATGCTCCTGCCCGATGACCTCGGCGAAAGTCTCGGGGCGATAGCGGCGGTACAGGGCTAGGGACACGCCACCGACGATATCGGGACAGACGGACAAACGCGTCGCCCGTCAATGACAAGACCCCTCGTGCACCCGCCAGAGCCCTCCTACCCTTGCTGCCTTCCGGCCCTGGGGGAGTTCAGAGAGATAACGCCGCACGAGGGGCTGGCACCAGAGTAGCGGATCCCAGCCCCCATTCCCCCCACCCCCACCCCCTCTCCGATCCGCAGGCCCCCACCCACGACCACCTGCGGATAGCTGGTCGCGAGCACCCCCGAACATGTACTAAGCTCTCCCACGGAGGATTCGCCTAGTGGCCTAGGGCGCACGCTTGGAAAGCGTGTTGGGGGCAACCCCTCACGAGTTCGAATCTCGTATCCTCCGCAGGTCAGAGGGCCCGCACCGTTCACCGGTGCGGGCCCTCTGCGTTTTCCAGTTGCAGTTTTAGTTGCAGTTGGCCGAATCAGTCAGCGGAAGGCCGCTGGTCCGGCCGGGTCCAGAGGAGTCCGCCGACCTTGTCGGCAGTGTCGCGGAGGACGCGGTCGGTCAGGTGCTGGTAGCGGCGGCGCATGCGGGCCGACTGGCCGGGCTCCCAGCCCATGATCGCGTCCACCACGGTGTCGGGGACTCCGAGGATCAGCAGAATCGTCCCTGCGGTGTGCCGGGCGTCGTGGAGTCGACCGTCCCGCAGCCCGGCGGCCTCCAGTAGTTCCTTCCACTTGTGGTGGTCGGTGTTGGGGTTGAGCGGCTCCCCGGTCGGCGAGGTGAAGACGTACCCCTTCTCGACCCACAGGTCGCGAGCGAGACGGCGTTCGCGCGCCTGTTCGTCGCGGTGCTGGGCGAGGAGCTTCATCAGCTCGTCGGGGACGCCGATGGGTCGCCGTCCGGCACGGGACTTGGTCTCCTTGGTCTCGCGGCGGATGTTGACCTTCTGCGGGCAGTAGCCGGGCTTGCGCCCGCAGCTGTCGCCGCAGCCGTGCTGATAGCGGGGCCGCAACCGCCCCCGGTGGACGACCAGCACCCCGAGGTCGAAGTCGACGTCCGTCCACTTGAGTCCAAGGACCTCACCCTGCCGGAGGCCCAGGGCAAGGGCGATAACCCAGCGCGCCGCGTTGCGCTGCCGGTTGGCCACCTCCAGCAGGAGCTGCACCTCCTCGACCGTGAACGGCACGACCTCCTCCTCGACCAGGCGAGGAGCCTTGGCGATGGTCGCCGGGTTCTCGGTGAGGTGGCGGCGGCGCTTGGCCTCGTTGAGGGCGGCGCGAACGGTGCGGTGGGCCTGATGAGCGGTACCAGCCGAGCTGCCGCCGTCCTGCATCTTCTTGTAGAAGCGTTCCAGGTGCTCGGGCTCCAGCTTCGTCAGTCGGTGGGCGCCCAAGCCGGGTATGAGGTGGTGGTAGACCGCGACGCGGTAGCCGTCGATGGTGTTCTCGGAGACGTGCAGGGCCGCGATGTTCTCGACCCAGTGCACCAGCCAGGACTCGACCGTCCAGGTCTGGCCGGCCTTCCGGACCCCGCCGGCGTCGCGCTGCTTCTCCAGCTCGCGGACAGCCTTGGTGGTATCGGCACGGGTCTTGCGCATGACGTGGCGGCGGTCGGGCTTGCCGTTGTCCTTCACGCCCACGGTCACATAGCCGTGCCAGTAGCCGTCCTTGCCGAGGTAGATCGATGACGCGCCGTTGGGCTGTCGAGACTTCGTCATGTGATCCCCCCTCAGGCCGCGAGCGCGACGGTCGTGTCGGCGGCCTGCACGCGGGCGGCCATGTACGCCTTGAGGGCGTCGGCGGGCACGCGGCGGAGGCGTCCGATCGTCACGGAGGGGATCTCGCCGGAGGCGACGAGGGCGTACATCGTCGTCCGGCCGACGCCGAGCCGGCGGGCGGCCTCCTCGACGGTGAGAGCGATGAGCGTGGGGTCCGGCACCTCCGCGCCGGTGCTGGCGACGAGGCTGAGGAGCTGGTGCTCGGTGAGGTCGAGCGCGCCGGCCAGGCGCGCGAGGGACAGGGGAGTTTCAGGCATGGGCATTCCTCCCAGCGGCGCGGGGCAACGCGCCGCCGTGGCGACTGTCGGGATGGGCGGTGGGTGAAGGGGTCCGCTTGGTGGCCCCCGGCGTTCGTAGCGCCGGGGGTCAGCAGCGGAGATCGGTGGCAGGCGGGGAGAGCACGCTACGGCGCGTCCGGCCTGGAACCTAAAACGATCATGAAGGGGTGAAAGTGGCCGGCCCTTATTAGGTCGCAGGCCGGATCGCGGCGACTATGGCGCGCACAGTCGTCAAACCCCGAGGAGGTGGAACGTGCGGGCTTACCGTTCGGCGCCCGGACCCCGGAGCGGATCCCAGGATGAGTTGGGCGCCGGGTAGAACGCGGGCTCGGTGGCGACGGTGACAGGGATGCCTTGCGCTGCGAGCCGTTCGGCGACCTCGTCGTACACACGCTGGGCCTCGTCGAGCCGGGCCTTGGCGCCCTGCTCGATGTCGCGGGCGGTTCTCCACTCCAGCTGGGCGGCCTGGAGGCTGAAGCCGGCCTCCTGCAGTTCGTAGTCGGGCTCGTCGGGGCCGGCGACGGCTTCGGTCATGAAGTTGGCGGCCGGGACGCTGAGCGCCTTGGCCAGGCCGATCACCTCGTCGAAGCGCACCGGGCGGGTGCCGTTCTCGATCTTGGCGATCTGGGTCTGGTGGAGCTTGAAGCCGAGCCGGGTCATGCGCTCGGCCATGTCCTCCTGGGAGAGGCGGGCTGCCTTGCGCAGGACCTTCAGGTTGTGGGCCACCAGGGCCTCGCCCTCTAGGGGCTTGAAGCGATGCACCATGGGGTTGACCATACCAACCTCCTTCCGATTACGAGTGGGCGCGACACGATGACAAGGAAGAACCTACCAGCATAGTGAACCCAACCGTCAAGCGATTGAGCCGGTCCGTTGCAAAAACGTTACATTCGCCCGACCAGCCCATATGCGGAAATCGGTTACGGATTTTATGCTTGAAACGCTTGACGTGGGATCACGGGTGCCGCTAGGTTCGTCTAGCCAGCATGGAAACTCCAACCGCAAGGAGGTTGCGACGGTCGCCCAGTGACCTCGTATCCCGAGAAAAAACGCGAAGCCCCCGGCGCTACGAACACCGGGGGCTGATCGGAAACCTCGCCACCGCCCATCCCAGGACAGTCGAACTACGGCGGACCGGGTTGCCCCCCGGAACCGCCGAGTGAGGAATCGCCATGACCGAGAGTACTGCCTCCAGCCCCGCCACCGCAGCCCCCAGCACCCCGCGGTCGGACTCGGGCTGGCCGCCCGTGGCGAAGGCCGGCGAGCCGGGCGCCTACCTGCCCGCCCAGCAGGCCGCCACGTCCACACCCTGTGGACAGCCGCAGGACGCCGCACCGGACGAGCCCGCCGGGCCGACCAGCTTCGACGAGACGCCGGACGCTCCGGCGACCAGGGGCGCCGAGGTGCTCGCGGAGCTGAAGGCCGTGATCGCCCGCTTCGTGATCCTCCCGTCCGAGGAGGCCCTGGACGCCGCCACGCTCTGGGTGGCGGCGACCCACCTGCAGCCCTCGTGGCAGCACGCCCCGCGCCTGGCGGTGGTCGGCCCCGCGAAGCGCTGCGGCAAGTCCCGCCTGCTCGACATCCTCACCGAGACCGTCCACCAGCCGGTCCTGACGGTGAACTCGACCCCCGCGGCGGTCTTCCGCTCCATCACCGAGGAGCCGCCCACGCTCCTGGTCGACGAGGCCGACACCATCTTCGGCAGCCCGAAGATGGCCGAGAAGAACGAGGAGATGCGCGGCCTGCTCAACGCCGGGCACCAGCGCGACCGCTACGTGCTGCGCGTCGTCGGCAACGACCACACCCCGCACCGCTTCCACACCTTCGCCATGGCCGCCATCGCCGGGATCGGCGACCTCCCCGACACGATCATGGACCGCTCGATCGTGATCCGCATGCGGCGCCGGGCCGAGGGCGAGAAGGTCTCCCCGTACCGCACCAAGCGCGACAGCCCCGCCCTGCACGAGATCCGGGACCGGATCGCCCACTGGACCGCCCCGCTGGCGGACCGGGCCCTGCAGCTGGAACCGGCCATGCCGGTCGAGGACCGCGCCGCCGACACCTGGGAACCCCTGGTGATCACCGCCGACCTCGCCGGAGGCCCCTGGCCCCGCCTGGCACGGCAGGCGTGCAGGCGCATGGTCGACGCCGAGGTCCAGACCGAGGAGGACAACCCCGGCGGCGCACGGGTCCTCGCCGACATCCGACGGATCTTCCACGCCGCCGGCGACCCGGACAGCATCACCACCGACCAACTGCTGTTCACGCTCAACGGCGACCCCGAGGCCCCCTGGGCCGAGGCGGGCCGAGGCGGCCTGACCCCGCGCGGGCTCGGCTCGATGCTCCGCGAGTTCGGCATCTCCTCGGGCAACGTGCGCATCGGCGACGGCACCCAGCGCAAGGGCTACCTGCGCCACAAGTTCACCGACGCCTGGCGACGCTACTGCCCCGCCGTCCACCCCCTCGCCCCCAGCCTCAGCCCCAGCTCGGGCTCGGGCTCGGGCTCGGGCTCGGGCAGCAGAGGCTGACCGCCATCCCCAGGTTGCCGTCCCTGCCGTCCCAGCCGTCCCTGCCGTAAAACCGCAGGTCAGACGGCCCGTCCCCAAGACGGATCACCGTCCCAAGACGGCAGCGTCTGCGTCCCGAGACTGAACAGCGCCGCGTCCAAGACGCCGCAGGCCACCCGAGCCCGCCCCTGCCGTACCCGCCCTGACCTGCGGATGCAACGGCAAGACGGCCAAGACGGCAATCCCACAGCATCCCCTCCACCCGCAAGGACCCCTCCCGCATGCCCACCACCTCGCCGGCCACCCGCCCGACCGGCTCCGGTGCCTTCGCCCGCACCACCATCACCACCGTGATGGCCGTCATCGCCGCCCTCGCCTTCACCTTCTCCTTCGGCAACGTCTGGACCCTGGCCCGGCGCCTCGGCGTCCCCCACCCCGTCGCCCCGCTGATCGCACCCATGGTCGACCTCTCCGTCGTCGGCCTCATGGTCGCCCGGCACCACCTCGTCGCCGCCGGCACCGACCCCGCCCACCTGCGCTCCGCAGACTGGCTGATGAACCTGTGCGGCCTGCTGACCCTCGCCCTCAACACCGCCGAACCCGTCCTCGCCCAGCACTACGGCCGAGCCGCCCTCGACACCGTCGCACCCGCCCTCCTCCTCGGCTGGGGAATCGTCGGCCCCACCCTCCTACGCCACCTCCACAACCCAACCCCCGCCAACACCGACCCAACGGACCAGAGCCCCTCGGCCCAGACGCCCGCAGCCGACCCCCACCCCGCAGCCGAGCTCGCGACCGAACCGGAACCGGAACCCGAGCAAGCCCGGCTGCCCACCAGCCGTGAGGCTCCACCAGCCGACCCCGGCACCGAGCCACAGCCCGAGCCCGAGCCCGAGCCGGAACCGGAACCGGAGCCGGACCAGGCGGCCGACGACGAGCAGGCCCAGCCGCCCGTCTCCACCGACAGCAGCCCTGCGGAGCCCGAGCCCACGCCACCGAGCAAGCGGACCGGCCGCAAGCCGGCGGCCTCGCTGGAGGAACTGGCCGACGTAGCCCGACCCGCCGTCACCGAGCACGGCGCCACCCACGCCGTGGTGAAGGTGGCCCTGCGCGAGGCCGGCATGAAGATCTCCAACCAGCGCCGCGGCACGCTGGTACAGCGCTTCAAGGACGAGCAGGCCCCGCAGAAGACCGAGGCGCTGCGAGCCCAACCCTCGCCAGCCTGACCGCACCCCTCGCCAGCGCCGCTCGCCCGACCCGGACCCGTTCCCGGATCGGGCAAGCTCCCTCCTTCGGCGCGTACCGCCCCTCCCGGATTTCCCGCATGCCCCAACCGGGAACTCCGGGATTCCCGGCAGGCCGCCGTCCATACCGCATAACGGGCACCGCCAGACCGCATGCCGCCAAAACCATCACCCGCACACCACGCGAGCAGGCCACGACCTGCTCGGCCCACCGACCGCTCTGACGGGAGCCAGGCCCTGATACACCACCAAGACCACGCCGACCGCACCGACCAAGGCCCCGACGAGCTGCCGAAGTCCCTTACGCTGAAGGGCCGTTGGCAGATGGCCTTCAGTAACCGCGCACCTGGCGGAGCCAGTAGTCCCCCGAGTCCGACTCGCGGCCGGACTCGGGGATCCTCCGCCCCAGGGGTGGCGGAGGAAGCCCAGCGCGAGGGCGCGCCGGGCCGAGAGGCCGAGGCAGCAAGCACCCTCGACCCGGACAAGCTTCAAGCCCTCCAGCACGACATCCTCGCCGCTGCCCGCGCCAACGACGCCGACGACAGCACCAGCGACGACAGCGACGAAGTCCGCGAACCTGTCCTGCAGAGCGTCCAGCCGGCGCTGCGCCGCTACACAGGCACCAAGCGCACCGAGCGCGTCGGCCCACTGCGCTTCACGCCCGAGGAACTGGAGCGCCTGCACACCGCAGCAGCCGCCCACGGCTACTGGGGCACTTCCGGATTCTCGGCGGACGTGACCCTGGCGTTCATCGACGGCCAGTTCTTCGTCGACCTGCCACTCGCGGAAGAACGCCGCCACACCCACCTCTTCCGCGCCCGCGTCCTGCGCCACCTCAACAAGATCGGCCACAACGTCAACCAGATCGCCCGCGCCTTCAACGGCGCCTACCAGCCGCACCCCGAGTTCCGCGAACAGCTCGACGAACTGCGCGCCCTGCTGACGCAGATCGCCGAAGCCCTGCGCCCGTCCGCCGACACCGAGGAGGCCTGACCACCTGTGATCGCAGCGATCAAGGACCCCGGCTCCAACACCCGCGGACTGCTCGCCTACCTCTACGGGCCCGGCCGCCACGACGAGCACCTCGACCCGCACATCGTCGCCGGCTTCGCCATCCTGGGAATGCCCGACCCCGGCCGCGACCGGCACGCCACCCTCACCCAGCTCGCCCGCTACCTCGACGAGCCCGTACGCCTGCGCAACAGCGAACTCGGCCAGAAGATCACCGACCACGTCTGGCACTGCCCCGTACGCGCCGCGCCCGAGGACCGGTACCTCTCCGACGCCGAGTGGGGCGAGATCGCCGACCGCATCGTCCGGGCCGCCGGCATCGCCCCCGAAGGCGACGAACTGGCCTGCCGCTGGATCGCCGTGCGCCACGCGGACGACCACATCCACATCCTCGCCACCACCGTCCGCGAGGACGGCCGCCGACCCAAGCTCCACAAAAGCGGCCAGCGCGCCGGAGCCGAGTGCCGAGAGATCGAGAAGAGCTACGGCCTGCGCCAGCTCGGCACCGGCGACGGCACCGCCGCCAAGCGGCCGACCCAGGGCGAGATGCACAAGGCCAAACGCCTCGGCTGGGAACAGCCCGCCCGCGAATGGCTCGACGAGCGAATCCGCGCCGCCATCCCCCACGCCGCCGACATCGAGGAACTGTTCGCCTACCTCCAGGCCGAAGGCATCGAGGTCAAGCTCCGCAGCCTGCCCTCCGGTGACCTGGCAGGCTACTCCGCCGCCCGCCCCGGCGACCTGCACAAGAACGGCCAGCCGAACTACATCCCCGGCAGCAAGATCGCGCCCGACCTGTCCCTGCCCCAGCTGAAGGCCCTCCTCGGAGACGGCCGACCCGAGGAACACCCCACCGCCCGACGCAACCGGCCCGGCACGCCCTGGACGCGCGCCACCGAAGCCCTCGACAGCCTCCACACCAACCTCGCCGACGGCGATCCGAGCGGCAGCGGCGACGGTGACGGCGCTCTCGCGCAGGCACAGATCACCGCACTGGGCGAACTGATCGAGGCCACCTCCCAGGCCGCGCCCGCCGAACTGCGCGCCGAACTACGAGCCGCCACCAGGACGTTCGCCCGCGCCCAGCGCTCCCAGATCCGCGCCGATCACCGCGCCGCAGCCGGCCTTCGCCACGCCGCCCGCGACATCATCCACGCCGCCGACGGCAAGGACGGCAGCACCCTCGCCGTCCTGCTCGCCACCCTCATCTGGGCAGCGATCCTCGCCGGACGCTGGCACGAGAGCCGAGGCCACCACCAGCAGGCCGAAGCCGCCCGCCAGGCCGTCCAACACCTGCAGAGCGCCTACGACCACGCCGCAGCAGCCCAACTCGCCGCCCTCGCCCACCGCCAGCCCAAGGAAGAAGTCCGCAACACCCTCGCCAGCGATGTGCGCTCCGCCGTACCCGAGCACGCCGCGCGGATCCTCGCCGA
>FTKT01000319.1_pt2 | contig 20071 bp, 19 predicted proteins | sample 1658271 | NCBI WGS metagenome assembly FTKT01 (sample SAMEA3914811, study PRJEB12502) | metagenome | biome: forest; material: soil | place: Canada | collected 2011-08-04 | depth 0.3 m | reverse complement strand
CCGCTGCTGGCCGACTTCGCCGCGCAGCGCGACCGGACCGAGCAGGTGCAGGGCTTCGCGCTGGCGGGTCTGCTCACCGTGGTGGTGGCGACCGCGGTGGCCGCCGCCCGGCTCGCGGTGCGCCGCCGCTCCGCCGCCTTCGCGCTGCAACTGGCGCGTGGCGCACGGGTGTCGGGCCTGGCGCTGCGGTTGCTGCTGGAGGCGCTGCCGGCCGTCCTGCTGGGCGCGTCGGCGGGCTGGTGGGCGGCGCGGGCGCTGGCGCCGTCCGGACTGCCGCTCGGACCGCCGGGGCCGGCCGAGCTGGCGGGCGCGCTGGTTTGGTGCGCCCCGGCCGTGACGGTGCTCTGCACCGCGGGGCGGGCGGCGGCGGTCCGTTCGCGCCGGCTGGTGGCCGAGGCGTCGGTGCTGCTGCTGGCCGTGGCGGGCCTGGCCGCGGTCCGCTCGCGCGGGGCCTGGGGCGGGGCCGGGCACGGTACCGACCCGTTGCTGGCCCTGGTGCCGGCGCTGCTGGGACTGGTGACGGTCCTGCTGCTGCTGCGGATCCTGCCTGCGCTGCTGCGCCCGGCCGCCCGCTGGGCGCGCCGGCGGACCGGGGCGGTGCCGCTGGTCGCGCTGGCCCGCTCGGCCCAGGAGACGGGGGCCGCCGCGCTCGCGCTGCTGGTCCTGGTGCTGGCGCTGGGTGACGGGGTGTTCGGCGGCCTGGTCTCCGGCACGGTGCGGCAGAGCCAGGGGCAGGTGGCGGCCTGGCGGACCGGCGGCGACCTGGCCGTGCTGGCCCGCGCCGACCGCCTGCCGCCCGCCGATCAGCTGGCGAAGCTGCCCGGGGTCGGACACGCGGTGCGGATCCGCTCCGCGCTCGGCGACCTCACCGCGCAGGAGGACGGTACGACGTACCACGGCGCGACCCTGGTCGGGCTGGACGCCGCGGCGCTGGCCGCCGCCGTGCCCTCCTCCCCGGTCGCCCGCGCGCTGCGCGCGGCCGGGCTGCCGGACGCGCCGGTGACCATGGCCGGTTCGGCCGGTACCGAGCCGGTGCTGGCGGCGCTGGGCGATCCCGGGCTGCTGGCGGCCTACCCGAGCGGCACCTTCGAACTGTCCGGCACCTTCGGCGCGCGGATGCTGGTGCACCTGGTCGGTACCGTCCCCGAGGCGGCCCGGCGCGATCCGGCGCTCGGCCCGGTGCTCGGCGACCAGCCGCCCTCGGGCCCGCTGCTGATCGTCTCCGGGGCGGCGGTCGACCTGCTGCCGCGTCAGCAGTTCCGCACCTCGGCGGTGCTGCTCTACCAGCAGCCGGGCGGCCCGCGGATCGATCCGGTGGCGGTCCTGGCCACCGCGGCCGCGGCCTACCCGCCGGCCACCGACCTGGGGGCGGCCCCGCGGGTCCGCGACCGGGCCGCCGAGCTGGCCCGGCTGCGCGACAACGGGCTGGTCGGCTCGATCGACCTGGCCTTCGCGCTGGCCACCGGCATCGCGCTGGCGCTGGCCCTGCTGGCGGTCGCGCTGGACCTGATGCTCAGCGCGGCGGAGCGCGGTCGTACCGTCTCCTACCTGCGGACGCTGGGCCTGGGCAGCCGCGCCTCGGCCACCCTGCAACTGGCCCAACTGCTGCCGCTGGCACTGGCCGCGGCGGTCGGCGGCACGGCGCTGGGCCTGCTGGTGCCGGCCGCGCTCGGGCCGGTCTTCGAGCTGCGCGAGTTCACCGGCGGGCCGTTCGAGCCCGTCCGGCAGATCGACTGGACGACCACCGCCGGCCTCGGCCTGGGCCTGGCCCTGCTGGTGCTCGGCACGGCGGTGCTGGAGACCGTGCTCGGGCGGCGCCGCCGCCTGGGTTCCGTACTACGACTGGGGGAGACGCTGTGACCGCGGTATCGGACGAGGCGCCCGGACTGGCCGAACTGCGGGAGCGGGCCGCCCTGGCCGCCCGCCCCCGGGCCCGGGAGGGGATGGTGGTCTGCGAGAACCTGGTGCGGATCTTCCGCAGCCAGCCGGACCCGAAGCGCCCGGGGATCGAGGTGCAGGCCCTGCAGGGGCTCGATCTCATGGTGGCCGAAGGCGAGTTGCTGGCCTTGGTCGGCGCCTCGGGGTCGGGCAAGTCCACCCTGCTGGGCATCCTGTCCGGGCTGGACGCGCCGACCGCGGGTCTGGCCGAGGTGGCCGGGAGGGACCTGGGGTCGATGAAGCGGCGGGACCGGACGGTCTACCGCCGGCGGACCGTCGGCTTCGTCCGCCAGCAGGCCGCGCACAACCTGCTGCCCTATCTGACGGCGCTGGAGAACGTCCGGCTGCCGATGGCCTACGTGGGCCTGCCGATGCGTCAACGTGCCAGCAGGGCAGCTGAGTTGCTGGAGCTGATGCAGGTCGGCGACTGCGCCCGGCGACGCCCGGCGCAGCTGTCGGGCGGCGAGCAGCAGCGGGTGGCCATCGCGGTGGGCCTGGCCAACCGGCCCCGGCTGCTGCTGGCGGACGAGCCGACCGGCGAGCTGGACACCGCCACCGGCGCGGAGATCTTCGCCGCGCTGCGGTCCGCCAACCGCGAACTCGGCGTCACCGTACTGATCGTCACCCACGACGCGCAGGTCTCCGAACAGGTCCGGCGCACGGTGCGGATCCGGGACGGCCGGACCTCCACCGAGGTGCTGCGGCGCCTGGCCGGGGAGGGCGAGGAGCCGGGTGCGCACGGACTGGTCGCCGAGGAGTATGCGGTGCTCGACCGGGCCGGCCGGCTGCAACTGCCGCGCGAGTTCACCGAACCGCTCGGCCTCGCGGACCGGGTGCGGCTCGCCCTGGAAGCCGACCACATCGGAGTCTGGCCCGACAGCGGCCGACCGGAGGAGACCACGCGATGACCGAGCAGCAGAGCACCACCACCCTGGCGCCGATGGTCGAGGTCGAGGACGTCTGGCGCAGCTTCGGCAGCGGCCCGCGGGCCGTGCACGCGCTGCGCGGGGTGACCTTCTCGGCCCGGCGCGGTGAACTGACCGCACTGCGCGGGCGGTCGGGCTCCGGCAAGACCACCCTGCTGAACCTGGTCGGCGGCCTGGACGCGCCCAGCTCGGGCCGGATCAGCCTGGACGGCGCGGATCTGGCGGGCCTGGACGAGTCGGGGCGGCTCACGCTGCGCCGCGACCGGATCGGCTTCGTCTTCCAGTCCTTCGGCCTGATCCCGATCCTCACCGCCGCGGAGAACGTCGGGGTGCCGATGCGGCTGCGCAAGGTGCCCTCCGCGCGCCGCGAGGAGCGGGTGCGCTCCCTGCTGGCCCTGGTCGGCCTCGCCGAGCACGCCGAGCAGCGGCCCGCCGAGCTCTCCGGCGGACAGCAGCAGCGGGTGGCGATCGCCCGGGCGCTGGCCAACGAGCCGGCCCTGATCATCGCCGACGAGCCGACCGGGCAGCTGGACTCCGAGACCGGCCGCGCCGTGATGGAGCTGCTGCGCGCGGTGGTGCGCAGCGAGGGCGTGACGGCGCTGGTGGCCACCCACGACCCGCAGCTGATGGAGCTGGCGGACCGGGTGGTCGAGCTGCGCGACGGCCACATCGTCCAGTAGCCGCCGCCGGGCGCGGACGGGGCCGGGCCGGCGCGGTCCGGCCCCGTCCAGGTTCCGCGCCCGGGCAGGTCAGGCCCACCGCGCGTCCGAGGCCGGGGCGGGCGATCGACGTCAAGATGCTGCTAAATCTGCCGTCTGACCAGCCCGATCGAAGGCGGACGGGCCATCACCCCGTACTCTCGACAGCGGCGAACAGGTGTCCGGGGGTGGCCCCCGGACAGGGGTCGATCAAGAATGGGTCGCATGGCACGCGGAAGGCTTCGCATCTACCTCGGGGCGGCCCCCGGCGTGGGGAAGACGTACGCCATGCTCTGCGAGGCACACCGCCGGCTGGAGCGCGGGACGGACGTGGTGGTCGGTTTCGTCGAGCACCACGGCCGGGAGAACACCGCCGGGCTGCTGCACGGCCTCGAAGCCGTCCCGCGCAGCACGCTGACCCACCGCGGCGCCGACTTCACCGAGCTCGACCTGGACGCGCTGCTGGCCCGCCGGCCGCAGGTGGCGCTGGTGGACGAGCTGGCCCACACCAACATCCCGGGCTGCCGCAACGACAAGCGCTGGCAGGACGTGGAGGAGCTGCTGGCGGCCGGGATCGACGTGATCTCCACCGTCAACATCCAGCACCTGGAGTCGCTGGGCGACGTGGTCGAGGGCATCACGGGCGTGCGCCAGCGCGAGACGGTGCCGGACGACGTGGTCCGCCGGGCCGACCAGCTGGAGCTGGTGGACATGTCCCCGCAGGCGCTGCGCCGCCGGCTGGCCCACGGCAACGTCTACGCCCCGGAGAAGATCGACGCCGCGCTCTCCAACTACTTCCGCCCCGGCAACCTCACCGCGTTGCGCGAGCTGGCGCTGCTCTGGACGGCCGACCGGGTCGACGAGTACCTGCAGAGCTACCGGGCCGAGCAGGGCATAGACAGCACCTGGCAGGCCCGCGAGCGGATCGTGGTGGGCCTCACCGGCGGCCCGGAGGGCGCCACCCTGATCCGCCGCGCCGCCCGGATCGCCGCCAAGGGCTCCGGGAGCGAACTGCTCGCCGTGCACATCTCCCGCTCCGACGGCCTGGTCGCGGGCGGCGGCTCGCCGCAGGCGCTGATCGAGCAGCGCGCCCTGGTGGAGAGCCTGGGCGGCAGCTTCCACACCGTGCTGGGGGACGACGCCTCCTCGGCGCTGCTGGACTTCGCACGCGGGGTCAACGCCACCCAGATCGTGCTGGGCTCCAGCCGCCGCAAGGCCTGGCAGTACATCTACGGTCCCGGCGTCGGCTCGACGGTGGCCCGCGACTCCGGCGACATCGACGTGCACATCGTCACCCACGAGCACGCCGCGCACGGGCGCGGCCGGATCCCGATCCGCCGGGTCACCGACCTCGGCCGGACCAGGACGACAGCGGGCTGGCTGATCGGGGTGGTGGGGCCGCTGCTGCTCAGCGTGCTGCTCACCAACGTGAGCGGCCCCGGGCTGCCCAGCGACATGCTGCTCTTCCTGTCCATCACGGTCGGCGCGGCCCTGGTCGGCGGGCTCTTCCCGGCCATCGCCTCCGCCCTGGTGGCCTCCAGCGCGCTCAACTACTACTTCACCCCGCCGACCCACACCTTCACCATCGCCGACCCGCAGAACATCCTGGCCGTCGGCATCTTCGCCGCGGTCGGCATCGCGGTGGCGACCGTGGTGGACACCGCGGCCCGCCGCTCGCACGAGGCGGCCCGCAGCCAGGCCGAGGCGCAGACGCTGAGCGCGCTGGCGGGCACCGTGCTGCGCGGGGCGCCGACCGGCGAGGGGCTGCTGAGCGCGTTGCTCGACCAGGTCCGGGAGACCTTCCAGCAGGACTCCGCCGCCCTCTTGGAGCGCGCCGACGAGCACACGCCCTGGTTGTGCGCCGCCGCCAGCGGCCCGAACCCGCCGAGCCGCCCCGAGCAGGCCGACGTGGACGTCCCGGTGGGGGAGAACCTCGCCCTGGTGCTCGGCGGGCGGATGCTGCCCGCCGGGGACCGCCGCCTGCTGGGCGCCTTCGCGGCCCAGGCCGCCGTCCTGCTGGAACGCAAGCGGCTCGCCAAGGAGGCCATCGAGGCCCGCCGGCAGGCCGAGGGCAACCGGATCCGCACCGCGCTGCTGGCCGCCGTCTCGCACGACCTGCGCACCCCGCTGGCCGCCATCAAGGCGGCGGTCTCCTCGCTGCGCGCCGAGGACGTCGAGTGGGACGAGGCGGACGAGGCCGAGCTGCTCGCGGGCATCGAGGCCGGCGCCGACCGGCTGGACCACCTGATCAACAACCTGCTCGACATGAGCCGCCTGCAGACCGGCACGGTCACCCCGCTGATCCGGGAGGTGGACCTGGACGAGGTGGTGCCGGTCGCCCTCGGCGGGGTGCCGCTGGACTCGGTGCGCCTGGAGGTGCCGGAGAGCCTGCCGATGGTGCCGGCCGACCCCGGCCTGCTGGAGCGGGCGCTGGCGAACCTGATCGAGAACGCCGTCAAGTACAGCCCGCCGGGGGTGAAGGTGCTGGTCAAGGCTGACGCGCTGGTGCCGCCGGTCGGGCCCGGCCGGGTCGAGCTGCGGGTGGTCGACCGGGGCGTGGGGGTTCCGGAGGAGGCCAAGGAGAAGATCTTCGCGCCCTTCCAGCGGTACGGCGACGCGCCGCGCGGGGCCGGCGTCGGGCTCGGCCTGGCGGTGGCCCGCGGCTTCGTCGAGGCGATGGGCGGCACGCTCGCCGCCGAGGACACCCCGGGCGGCGGCCTGACCATGGTGGTCAGCCTGCCCGCCGTCGGCCGGCCGCCCGATCCGGACCCGCCGCTGCTGACCACATCCGCCCCCCGAACGACGGAGCACGCATGACCCGGGTCCTCGTCGTGGACGACGAACCACAGATCGTCCGCGCCCTGGTGATCAACCTCAAGGCCCGCAAGTACGAGGTGGACGCCGCCTACGACGGCGCGAGCGCGCTGGAGCTGGCCGCCGCCCGCCACCCGGACGTGGTCGTCCTCGACCTCGGACTGCCGGACATGGACGGGGTCGAGGTGATCAAGGGCCTGCGCGGCTGGACCAGGGTCCCGATCATCGTGCTCTCCGCCCGGCACGCCTCCGACGAGAAGGTCGAGGCGCTGGACGCGGGGGCCGACGACTACGTCACCAAGCCCTTCGGGATGGACGAGCTGCTGGCCCGGATGCGCGCCGCGGTGCGCCGGGCCGAGCCGGTGACCGGCGAGGACGACTCGCTGGTGGTCACCGAGGGCTTCACGGTCGACCTGGCGGCGAAGAAGGTCAACCGCGACGGCACCGACGTCCGGCTCACCCCCACCGAGTGGCACCTGCTGGAGGTGCTGGTCCGCAACGCCGGCCGGCTGGTCAGCCAGACCCAGCTGCTGCAGGAGGTCTGGGGCCCCGCCTACCGGACCGAGACCAACTACCTGCGGGTCTACCTCGCCCAGCTGCGCCGCAAGCTGGAGGCCGACCCCTCGCACCCGCGGCACTTCATCACCGAGCCGGGGATGGGCTACCGCTTCGAGGCCTGAACCCGGCGCCGGGCGGCTGGACAACCTCCTCTGACAACGCCGTTCACGGGCCGACACGGCGAGGGCCCCAACCGGTACCCTTCCGGCATGAGTGGTAACAGCAGCGACCAGCCGCAGGGCCGACTGCGGCGGATGTTCAGCCGGCTCACCTCCACCTCGGAGGAGCTCCAGGCCGAGGAGCTGCGCCAGGACACGGCGGAGTCCGGCTGCACCCCGATAGCGGCCTGCGGCGACCGCGACCTGGTGACCGTGGCCGGCACCCTGCGCACCGTCACGCTGCGGCCCAGGGCCGGTGTGCCCGCCCTGGAGGCCGAGCTGTTCGACGGCACCGAGGCGCTGGACGTGGTCTGGCTCGGCCGCCGCTCGATCGCCGGGATAGAGCCGGGCCGCCGGCTGATCGCCAGCGGCCGGATCAGCCACGCACGCGGGCGCCGCGTGCTGTTCAACCCTCGCTACGAGCTGCGTCCGGTGGGACAGGGGAGCGATCACCAGTGACCAACCATCCCGGCGGCGACCAGGCCGCCCCTGCCGCTCCCGTGCTCCTGGACAGCGGCCCGACCTCGTCCGTGACCGGTGAGACCGCTGAGATCGCGGAGACGCCCGAGCAGATCGCGGCCCGTGAGGCGGCGGCCTCCAAGGAGGCCGCCGAGTCGATCATCAAGGCCTTCGGCGGCGTCCGCGGCATGATCGACATGACCCTGCCGGGCCTGGTCTTCATCCTCACCTTCAACATCACCCACCAGGTGTCCACCGCGGCCTGGGCCGCGCTCGGCCTCAGCGGCGTCTTCGTGGTGCTGCGGCTGGCGCGCCGGGAGACCATCCAGCACGCGTTCAGCGGGGTCTTCGGGGTGGCGATCGGCGCCTGGATCTCGATGAAGACCGGCAAGGCGGAGAACTTCTACCTGCCCGGCCTGCTCTGGAACGTCGGCTACGCGATGGCCCTGGCGGTCTCCGCGCTGGTCCGCTGGCCGCTGATCGGCCTCACGCTGGGCCCGGTGACCGGCGAGATGTTCACCTGGCGGACCAAGAACCCGGGCCGGCTGGCCGCCTACACCAAGGCCACCTGGGCCTGGGTGCTGATCATGGGCCTCAAGCCGGTGATCCTCTTCCCGCTCTACTTCACCGGCAACGTCACGCTGCTGGGCTGGCTCAAGGTGGCGCTCGGCATCCCGCCGATGCTGCTGGCGATGTACGTGACCTGGCGGATCCTGCTCACCGCGCCGCCGCCCATCAAGGCGGAGATCGCGGAGGAGGAGTCCTCCTGACTCCTGCCGAGTCCCACGCACTGGAAGGGCCCGTACCCCGCTCGCGCGGGGTACGGGCCCTTCCGGTTGTCCGGGTTCCTACTGGGCGCCGGCCCCCGCCGAGAGCAGGGCCTCCAGCTCCTCCTCGCGCTCCTGGGCGGCGACGAAGAGCAGCTCGTCACCGGCCTCCAGGGTGTCGTCGCGGCTGGGCACCAGCACCCGTCCCTCGCGGATGATGGTCACCAGCGCGCTGTCGGCCGGCCAGCTGACGTCCCCGACCCGGGTGCCGACCAGCTCCGCGTCGCCGGCCAGGGTCAGCTCGACCAGGTTGGCGTTGCCCTGGCTGAAGCGCATCAGCCGGACCAGGTCGCCGACGCTGACGGCCTCCTCGACCAGCGCGGACATCAGGCGCGGCGTGGAGACCGCGACGTCGACGCCCCAGGACTCGTTGAAGAGCCACTCGTTGCGCGGGTTGTTCACCCGGGCGACCACCCGCGGCACCCCGTACTCGGTCTTCGCCAGCAGCGAGACCACCAGGTTGACCTTGTCGTCACCCGTCGCGGCGATCACCACGTGGCAGCGCTGCAGCGCCGCCTCGTCCAGCGAGGTGATCTCGCAGGCGTCGGCCAGCAGCCACTCGGCCATCGGGACCCGCTCCACCGAGATGGAGTTCGGGTTCTTGTCCACGAGCAGTACCTCGTGGCCGTTCTCCAGCAGCTCGGCGGCGATCGACCGGCCGACCGCTCCCGCTCCCGCAATCGCTACCCGCATCAGTGACCCTCCTCCGGGCCCTTGGCGAACGCGGCCTCGACCGTCGCCAGATCCGCCCGACGCAGCATCACCTGCACCAGATCGCCTTCCTGAAGCACCAGTTGGGGCGTGGGCAGGATGCCCTCGCCGAGCCGGGTGACGAAGGCCACCCGCGAGCCGGAGGCCTCCTCCAGCGCCGTCACCCGGTGCCCGATCCAGGCCGCGGCGAAGGGCACCTCGGCGAGCTGGACGGTACCGCTGGGGTCCTGCCAGAGCGGCTCGGCGCCGCTGGGCAGCAGCCGGCGCAGCATCTGGTCGGCCGTCCACCGCACGGTGGCCACGGTCGGGATGCCCAGGCGCTGGTAGACCTCGGCGCGGCGGGGGTCGTAGATCCGGGCCGCGACGTGCTCGACGCCGAAGTTCTCCCGGGCCACCCGGGCCGCGATGATGTTCGAGTTGTCGCCGCTGCTGACGGCGGCGAAGGCGCCGGCCTCCTCGATGCCGGCCTCCCGCAGGGTGTCCTGGTCGAAGCCGACACCCGTGACCCGACGGCCGTTGAACCCGGAGCCCAGGCGGCGGAAGGCCGTCGGGTCCTGGTCCACCACGGCCACCGAGTGGCCCTGCTTCTCCAGCGCTCTGGCCAGGGCGGAACCCACCCGGCCGCAGCCCATGATGACGATGTGCATGGGGTCGCTACCTCACCCGATCCGTTGGGGCCTTGACCTGCACAGACACCGTTCATCATCCTTCCGTGCCCCCGCGCCGGGGGTCCCTCTGCGCCGCGGCCCGGTCGGGTGCGGCTCGGCAACTGGAGTGTTGCCCGCAAGCCCATCATCCGACACGCTAGCGGGTCTGTAGAACAAGGTCCCGACAAAGGTGCCGTCCTGGCGATTGCCAGGAAATCAACAGCCCTTACGATTCCTTAACGTGCCCAATCTGACCGACGTACCCAAACGCATCCTGATCGGCCGCGCGCTGCAGAGCGACAAGCTCGGCGAGACGTTGCTGCCCAAGCGCATCGCGCTCCCGGTGTTCGCCTCCGACGCCCTGTCGTCGGTGGCCTACGCCCCGGAGGAGATCCTCCTCACCCTCTCGCTGGCCGGCGTCTCGGCGATCCACTTCTCCTGGCAGATCGGCGTCGTGGTCGCCGTCGTGATGCTCGCGGTGGTCGCCTCCTACCGGCAGAACGTGCACGCCTATCCGAGCGGCGGCGGTGACTACGAGGTCGCGACCGTCAACCACGGGTCGAACTCCGGCCTGGTGGTGGCGGCGGCCCTGATGGTCGACTACGTGCTCACCGTGGCGGTCTCCACCACCTCCGGGGTGGCGAACGTGGTCTCGGCCGTGCCCGCGCTGCGCGGGCACGAGATGGGGCTGAGCGTCCTGCTGGTGGTCGTCCTGATGGCGATGAACCTGCGCGGCGTCCGCGAGTCCGGCAAGGCCTTCGCCGTCCCCACCTACGCCTTCATGGCCGGCGTCATAGGCATGGTGCTCTACGGCGTCGTCCGGCACGCCTTCTTCGGCACCACGATGCACGCCGAGAGCGCCGGCTTCCACCTCCAGCCCACCCCCGGCAACGAGACGGTGACCGGGTTCGCGCTGGTCTTCCTGCTGCTCAGGGCGTTCTCCTCGGGCTGCGCCGCGCTGACCGGCGTCGAGGCGATCAGCAACGGCGTGCCGGCCTTCCGCAAGCCCAAGAGCAAGAACGCCGCCACCACGCTGCTGCTGATGGCGAGCATCGCGGTCACCATGTTCATGGGGATCATCTACCTGGCACATCTGACGGGCACGCAGATGGCCGAGAACCCGGCCCAGCAGCTGGCCGGCTCCCCCGCGGGCTACCACCAGAAGACGGCGCTGGCGCAGATCAGCGAGGCGGTCTTCTCCAACTTCACGCCCGGCTTCTACTTCATCGCCGCCGTCACCGGCCTGATCCTGGTGCTGGCCGCCAACACCGCCTTCAACGGCTTCCCGGTGCTCGGCTCGATCCTCGCGCAGGACCGCTACCTGCCCCGCCAGCTGCACACCCGCGGCGACCGGCTGGCCTTCTCCAACGGCATCATCGTGCTGGCCGGCGTGGCCATGATCTTCATCGTGGCGTTCGGCGCCGACCCGAACCGGCTGATCCAGCTCTACATCGTCGGGGTCTTCGTCTCCTTCAACATGAGCCAGTCCGGGATGATCCGGCACTGGACCCGGCTGCTGCGCACCGAGACGGACGCCAAGGAGCGCCGCCGGATGCAGCGCTCGCGGGCGATCAACACCTTCGGTCTGGTGATGACCGCGGCCGTGCTGATCGTGGTGCTGGTCACCAAGATCGGCCACGCCTGGATCGCGATCGCCACCATGTGCGTGCTCTTCGTGATGATGAAGGCCATCCGCAAGCACTACGACCGGGTCTCCCAGGAGCTGGTGGCGGCCGAGGAGCCGGACGACACCGTGCTGCCGACCCGGGTGCACGCCATCGTGCTGGTCTCCAAGCTGCACAAGCCCGCGCTGCGGGCGCTGGCGTACGCGCAGCTGGCCCGGGCGCACACGCTGGAGGCGATCACCGTCAACGTGGACCCGGTCGACACCCGGGCGCTGCAGGAGGACTGGGACGCCCGCGAGATCGCGGTGCCGCTCAAGGTGCTGGACTCGCCGTACCGCGAGATCACCGTCCCGGTGCTGGACTACGTGAAGAACCTGCGCCGCAGCTCCCCGCGCGACGTGGTCAGCGTCTACATCCCCGAGTACGTGGTCGGCCACTGGTACGAGCACCTGCTGCACAACCAGAGCGCACTGCGGCTCAAGGGGCGGCTGCTCTTCAAGCCCGGAGTGATGGTGACTTCCGTACCCTGGCAGTTGGAGTCCTCGGAGCGGCGCAAGCCGCAGCGCGCCTGGTCCGCGCCGGGCGCCGTCCGACGCGGCGGACCCCGGCAGGGCGCGGTACCGTCGGGTTCCGTCGAGAACGCCGCCGATGCCAGCAAGGACACCACTAAGTGAGTCGCAACACCCCGCCCCGTTCCTCCTCCGGCAGCTCGGGCAAGTCCGGCAAGTCCGGTAAGCCCGCTGCCAAGTCCGGCAAGGCAGGCAAGGTCGGGCAGGTCGCCAAGCCGCGCTGGTCCTCGCCGAAGGTCCGCCCGGCCGCCACCGACCGGGAGGGTCTCACGGTCGAGACCGCCCCGGTGGTGCCGGCCGAGCGGGCCCCCGCTCCGGCCGCGCAGCCGCGCGCCCCGCGCGAGCCCCGGACGCCGCGCGAGCCGCGCACCCCCCGTGCCCCGCGCACGCCGGGGGCGCACGCCGCCCGTCCCAACCGCGCGCCCGCCGCCCCCAAGGGGCCGGGCGGCGACCCGCTGGTCGGTGAGCGGTACGAGGTCGAGATCGGCGCCGTCGCGCACGGCGGCGGGCACTGCGTGGCCCGCCACGAGGGCCGGGTGCTCTTCGTGCGGCACGCGCTGCCGGGCGAGCGGGTGATCGTCCAGGTCACCGAGGGCACCACCAAGTCCCGCTTCCTGCGGGCCGACGCGGTGGAGATCCTGGAGCCGTCCAAGGACCGGATCGAGGCGCCCTGCCGGTTCGCCGGCCCCGCCAAGTGCGGCGGCTGCGACTGGCAGCACGTCACCCCGGGCGGCCAGCGCAAGCTCAAGGGCCAGGTGCTCACCGAGCAGCTCGCCCAGCTGGCCGGCCTCACGCCCGCCGAGGCGGGCTGGGACGGCAGCGTCGAGCCGGTCGGCGGCAAGCTGCCGCCCGGCCAGGTGCCCGCCTGGCGCACCCGGGTCCAGTACACCGTGGACGCCGAGAGCGGCGAGGTGGGCCTGCGCAAGCACCGCTCGCACGAGGTCCAGCTGGTCGACGGCTGCCTGATCGCCGCGCCGGGTATCACCGAACTCGGCATCGAGTCGCGGGACTGGACGGGCCTGGCCTCGGTCGAGGCGATCGCCTCCTCCGGCTCGCTGGACCGTCAGCTGATCCTGCGTCCGCTGCCCGGCGAGCAGCTGCCGTTGGTGGAGCTGGACAAGCCGGTCTCGATCTCCCGGATCGACGAGCAGGACCTGTTCCACCGGGTGCACGGCCGCAACTTCGTCCGCGAGCGGGCGGCCGGGCGGACCTGGCGGGTCAGCAACGGCGGCTTCTGGCAGATCCACCCCGAGGCGCCGGACACCCTGGTCGGCGCGGTGCTGGACGGGCTCGACCCGCAGTGGGGGGAGAACGCGCTGGACCTGTACTGCGGCGTCGGGCTCTTCGCCGGCGCGCTGGCCGAGCGGGTCGGCGAGGACGGCGCGGTGCTCGGCATCGAGTCGGCCAAGCAGGCCGTGCTGGACGCCCGGCACAACCTGGCCGAGGTCGAGAACGTCCAGATCGAGTGCGACCGGGTGGAGACCCTGCTGCCGCGCACCGGCATCACCTCCACCGACCTGATCGTGCTCGACCCGCCGCGCGCGGGGGCCGGGCGCGAGACGGTCCGCCACCTGGCCGGCCTGTCGGCCCGCCGGATCGCCTACGTGGCCTGCGACCCGGCCGCGCTCGCCCGTGACCTGGCCTTCTTCCGCGAGGGCGGCTACCGGCCGGTCTCGCTGCGGGCCTTCGACCTGTTCCCGATGACCCACCACTTCGAGTGCGTGGCGATCCTGGAGCCGGTGGCGGCGGTCTGACCTGCTGTTCTGGTGATCCGGTTGCCCGGCGACCTGCTGTTCCGGTGATCCGATGATCCGGTGACCTGCTGTTCCGGTGATCCAGTTGTCCGGTGTCCCGACGATCGCCTCCGCGCCTGTGCGCGGGGGCGATCGTCTTTTTGCGATCCCATATCTGGGATATCATCCCGAATATGAGAAACCCGGAGTCCCTGGACGCCCGCCTGGCGAACCGGCTCGCCGAGCTGCGGGTCGAACGCGGCTGGTCCCTGGACGAGCTGGCGGAGCGCACCGTCGTCAGCCGCTCGACCCTCTCCCGGCTGGAGCGGGCGGAGATCAGCCCGACGGCGGCCCTGCTGGGCAAGCTCTGTGCGGCCTACGGGCAGACCATGTCGCGGCTGCTCGCCGAGGTCGAGCCCGACCCGCCGCAGCTGGTACCCGCCGAGGCCCAGGCCGTCTGGCGGGACGAGGCCTCCGGTTTCACCCGCCGATCGGTCTCCCCGCCGCACCCCGGCCTGCGCGGCGAACTCGTCGAGGGCGTGCTGCGCCCCGGCGCGGACATCGCCTACGAGGGACCGGCGGTGCCGGGCCTGGAGCAGCACATCTGGGTGCTGGAGGGGGTCCTGGAGATCACCGTCGACGGTCACCCGTACCGGCTCCTGGCCGGGGACTGCCTGCGCTTCCGGCTCTGGGGCCCGTCGCGGTTCCGCTGCCCTGGCCCCGACCCGGTCCGCTACGCCCTGCTGATCGTGCTGCCCTGAACCGTTCGCGGCGCTGACTCGCCGTGACCACTCGCGGCGAGAACTCGCGGCGAGAACTCGCGGCGATAAGGAGTCTTCTTGTGTCTGCCATCACCCGACTCGCCGGCGAGTCCTTCCCCGACCACGTCGGAGAACTCGCCGGACTGCTGGCCGAGGCGGTCGCCGGCGGGGCCTCGATCGGCTTCCTGACCCCCTTCGAGCCCGACGCGGCGGCCGGCTGGTGGCAGGCCAAGGCCCCAGCGGTGGCCGACGGCACGCTGACCGTCTGGGTCTCCCGCGACGCCCGGGGCCTCGACGGCACCGTCAGCCTGGTCCGCGAGGGCAAGGACAACGGCCGGCACCGCGCCGAGATCGTCAAGCTGATGGTCCGCGCCGACGCCCGCGGCCGGGGCCTGGCCCGCGCTCTGCTTGCCACCGCGGAGGAGGCCGCCGCCCGCGCCGGGGCCACCCTGCTGCTGCTGGACACCGAGACCGGAAGCGGCGCGGAGTGCCTCTACCTGGCCGAGGGCTGGACCCGCTACGGTGTTGTCCCCGGCTACGCGGCGAGCCCCGACGGCACGCCGCAAGCCTGCAGTTTCTTCTACAAGGAGCTTCCCCAGATGTCCTGGAAGTGACCTGCGACGGTCCTCCTGGTGGCGCTCGGCGAGACGCGCGCCCCCTGCCGCGCCCGTTTGCGCCCTTGTCGAGCTAGCACATCGGCGCTAGCTTCGACTGCATGGGTAAGAAGCAGCTCAACGTGCGGGTGGACGTCACCACCGCTGAGATGGCCCGCGAGCGGGCGGAACAGCAGGGGATCAGCATGAACCAGTACATCGAGAGGCTCGTCCAGCAGGACATGGGCGAGACCGGACTGCGCTTCGTGGACGCCGCGGCCCAGTTCATGAAGGAGTACGAGAGCGAGTTCCTCGCGGAGTTCGACGAGCGCGTCCCGGCCGGCGACCGGCAGGGCGGGCGTCGTTGAACCTGGAGGTCGACCTCTCCTGGCTGCTCATGACCGCTGAGCAGTACACCCCCGGCGACCCCCAGGTGACCGACTACGGCTCGCTGATCGCCGCGGTGACCCGCCACCAGGCCGAGATCTTCGACATCGCGGTCTACCCCGAACCGCAGGACCGGGCTGCCGCCCTGATGCACCAACTGATCCGGGTGCCCGCCCTGGAGCGAACCAACGAACTGTTCGCCACCGCCGTCGCCTATGCCTACATGGTGGCCAGCGGCTGCCACGTCGCCACCACCGCCCGCGAGGTGCGCAGCCTCGCCCGGGCGATCCGCGAGGGCCGGCTCGCCGTCGACGGCATCGCCGAGCGGCTCAACGGCTGGGTGGTGGACGAGGCAGAGGGGGAGGGCGTCGCCGGAGAGGAGGGGGAGGAGGACTCGGAGTGACCTGAGGCCGGCCGGGTCGGGCCGAGGGACGACGTCCAGGGAGAGTCCGGGCGTCGCGCCGCCGCCCCCCGAGGGCCGGTCGGTCTAAGGTGGTGCGGTGCTCCGGGACATCGAACGGTATCTGACCTGCCCACACTGCGCCCAGAGCCTGGCTCTCGACGCGGACGGGCGCGCCCTGCGTTGCCCCGACGGCCATCTGTTCGACGTCGCGAAGCAGGGCTACGTCAGCCTGCTGCCCGGTGACGCGCACACCGGCACCGGAGACACCACCGACATGGTCGCGGCCCGCGCGGACTTCCTCGCCGCGGGCCACTACCTCCCGATCGCCGACGCGCTGGCCGCCGCGGCCTCCGTGGCCCCGCGCACCGGCGGCCTGGTCGCGGACCTCGGCGCCGGTACCGGCAGCTACCTCGCGCACGTCCTGGACGCCGTCGGCGACGCCCCCGGCGTGGCGCTCGACATCTCCAAGTTCGCACTGCGCCGCGCCGCCCGGGCGCACCCGCGGATCGGCGCGGTGGTCTGCGACGCCTGGCGGCCGCTGCCGCTCGCGGACGGCTGCGCCGACCTGGTCCTGAACGTCTTCGCGCCCCGCAACGGCCCGGAGATCCGCCGCGTCCTGCGCCCTGGCGGCAGCCTGCTGCTGGTCTCGCCCACCCCCCGCCACCTGCGCGAACTGGTCGCGGCCCTGGGCCTGCTCTCGGTGGACGAGGAGAAGGAGCGGCGGATCGACGAGAAGCTGAGCCCCTGGCTGAGCCTGGCCTCCCGGACCGAGGTGGAGTTCCCGCTGCGGCTCTCGCACCGGGACGCCGCCGCGGTGGTGGGGATGGGGCCGAACGCCTGGCACACCGCCCCGGGCCGGATCGAGGCCGGCCTCGCGGCGCTGCCGGAGCCGGTCGTGGTGACGGGGTCGGTGCAGCTTTCGGTGTATCGCTGAGGCGGGGTTGGGCGCGCGGGGTGTCGCTGAGGGGGCGGCCGGGCGTGCGGGGTGTCGCTGGCGGGGTTAGTACGTCGCTGACGAGCCGTCAGAGACGGCTCCGCTACCGGAAAGTCGGCCACTTCGACTTCCGCCGTCGGCCCGCCTCCACGTTGGGATGAATCGGCGCCGCAGGCACGTTTCTGCTGCTCAGCGCCTCCGTAAGGTCGGCTTGGTGACCAGCGATGTCCTCCAGGCCCCCGCGCCCGCCACCTCCCCGCTCGCCGCTCCCGCCGCCCGCCCGGCCGTCCGGCCCACCGTCGAGGAGCTGCGCCTGACCTCCTTCAAGTCCTACCGGCGCACCACCCTCCCGCTCTCCCCGCTCACGGTGCTGCACGGCCCCTCGGGCGTCGGCAAGTCGAACGCCCTGGACGCGCTCGCCGTGCTGTCCAGGCTGGCGCTCGGCGAGGAGATCAGGCCCTCCCTGGACGGCGTCGCGGGCGCCTCGGGCCCGCTGGCCGCCCCGCTGCGCGGCGGGCTGACGGGCTGCGTGCCGCACGGTCGCAACGCGGTGATCCTCGGCTGCACCGTGCGCTCCTGCGCGGGGCCGATCCGGCTGGAGCTGGTGATCCGGACCGACGGGCGGGTCCGGGTCGCCCGGGAGTGGCTGACGCTGGACGGCCAGACCCTGGTGGAGACCGGCGAACAGGACGTCGAGCAGGGCCGGATCAACGTCACCTGGCACAACGACACCCGGCAGGGGGACATCCGGGCCCCGTTTCCGAGCAGCAGTCTGATCGTCACTCAGATCCCGCTGCGGGTGGCCGGTTCCTCGCCGGGCGAGCGCAAGGTCCTCGCCGCCACCGAACAGCTGCTCACCGCGCTGCGCGAGGTCTTCCCGGTCCACCCCGTCCCGGCGCTGATGCGCGGCTGGGTCCGGGCCGAGGCGGACGCCCGGCTGCTGCCCTCGGCGGCCAACCTCTCGGCCGTGCTGGCCCGGCTGCAGGGCGAGTGCTCGCGCCGGTACGGACGGCTGCTGAAAGCGGTGCAGGCGGCGGCCCCGCATCCGCTGCTCGGCCTGGACGTCGCCCGGCGCGGCACCCAGGCCCAGGAGCGGTTGCTCGCCGTCTTCGACGAGGGCGTGCTCGGCCGCACCGGAGCCGACCAGGCCTCGGACGGCATGCTGCGGCTGCTCGCCTTCGCCACCGTGCTGCTGACCGGGGCCGGCGTGCTGGACGTCGACCCGGCGGCGGAGATCCCGTGGGCACGCCGTCAACTGACCGTGCTCGCCGAGGACCTCGGAGCCGGCCTGTCGGGGGAGCAGACCGCCTCGCTGCTGCGGTTGGCGGCCGAGATGTGCGAGAAGGAGCACCTGCGGCTGCTGGCGGCGGTGCAGGATCCGGCGGCCGCGCGGCAGGTCGGCGCCGCGGCGCTGGTGGAGTGCCGGCGGGACCCGAGGAGCGGGCACAGCGTGCTGCTGGTGCCGGAGCCGTCCCGGGTCCCGGCCCAGCCCACCAGGGCCGGACTGCCGGCGGCGGGCGGGGGTGCCGGGGTGGCCGGGACCACCGGGGCACCGGTGGCCGCGGTGGGGGCGGGCGATGCGGTAGACCTGGAGCGGTGACAGAGCGATCGCAGCCATCCCAGCCGTCTGAGCCATCCCCGTCGTCCCAGCCATCCCCGTCGTCCCAAACGTCTCAGCAGCCACGTCAGGCCCGTGATGTCGCCGCGCTCAGCCGGCGGCTGGCGGAGTTCGCCGCCGTCCGTGACTGGCAGCCGTTCCACACGCCGAAGAACCTCGCGGCCGCGCTCAGCGTGGAGGCGGGGGAGCTGCTGGAGATCTTCCAGTGGCTCACGCCCGAGCAGTCCGCCGCGGTGATGGAGGACCCGCCCGCGGCGCACCGGGTCCGCGACGAGGTCGCCGACGTCCTGGCCTACCTGCTGCAGTTCTGCTCGGTGCTCGAGATCGACCCGCTGGCGGCGCTGGCCGAGAAGATCGACCGCAACGAACTGCGCTTCCCGCCGTCCGGACGATCAGTCGATCAGACCGGAGACTCGTCTGTGTGAGTGACACCGACTGTCCACAGCCCCGGGGTTGTCCACAGGCTGGAGACTGGTCCTCGCCCGAGTCGCCGCCACCTCGCACGCTTTCCTCCTGACGGACCGTCCGTCCGAAGGTGGCGAGGGGAGTCGCGGAGATGGACGCGCTGCGATTGATCAAGACGGCCCGGCACGCGCTGGCCGAGGCCCGGAGCGTGCCGGACGTGCTGCAGGAGGCCTGGCAGGCCGCGCTGCTGACCGAGGCGCTGGCCGGCCGGCTCGGTGAGCATCAGGCGGGCGAGGTGGCCGCGCTCGCCCATCTGCTCGCCGAGGCCGGCGGCCATGCGGGGTCCTGCCTGGAGGTCTCGGCCGACCGACCGGAGCAGGCGGACTGGCCGGCCACCGGCCGGGCGGCCCGGCTGAGCGAGGTCGGCGATCCCGAGCTGGTCCTGGGGCAGCTGCGGCTGCTGCTCAACGAGGCGTCCGAGGCGCTGATCATCGTGGCCTGCGGCGCCGAGACGGAGAGCGTCTACTGGCAGTGCATCGACGGGGTCGACGCCAACGCCGAGTGCCGGGATCTGGTGGTCGAGCTGCTGGGCGTGCTGCGCCGGCTCGAACCGGACCCGGAGGGCCGGGAGCGGCTGGGGCCGTGGGAGGACGGGCCGCCGAAGGCCTCGGCGCTGCTGCTCCCGCTCGACCCGCCGACGGCCTCGCGCCGGCGGCGCTACCGGGCCGTGGAGCCGGCGTCGGCCGGGGTCTCGCAGGAGTCCGGCCCGCTGCCGGCCCGGCCGCCGGAGGACTGCAGGGCGGCGTCCATGCCCGCCAGATCGGCGTTCACCGAGGCGAGCAGCTCCTGCAACTGCTCCAGCAGCCCCTTGGGCGCGGCCCCCGCGGTGGCGACCGGGCCGGGTGTGCCGGAGTGCTGCCCGTGCGGCGCGGCGGGCGCCTCGTACCTGGGTTCGGACATGAGGGGACCCCTCCAGCTCGGTAGTGCGACGTGACGTGGTGGACGCCGGCTCCGCCCGTCCAGGCGGTGCCACGGGGCCGAGCGGCCCCGCCGGTCCAACGACCTCTCGCGCCACCGGGTCACCGGGGACCACCCGTTGAGGTCCAACCGGAGCCGGCCGTCAGTCCGGCGGGTGACCTCGGCTTGCCGCCGGCCCGCCGTCTCGGGTAGAGCGCGGGCCCCTGACCGTGCCGGTCGGCACGGTCAGGGGCCCAAGGGGAGAGCTGTCTGACAGGAGGTCAGTTGTGCGCGTGCAGATCGGCGTTCAGGCCGCCCCAGGAGCCGGAGCGGGCGATGACCTCGACCGC
>FTKT01002154.1_pt2 | contig 20075 bp, 12 predicted proteins | sample 1658271 | NCBI WGS metagenome assembly FTKT01 (sample SAMEA3914811, study PRJEB12502) | metagenome | biome: forest; material: soil | place: Canada | collected 2011-08-04 | depth 0.3 m | reverse complement strand
GCAGACGTGGACGCTGCTGGCGCCCAGGGGCAAGGCCGCCACGATCCAGACCGCGGTCACGTTCAACCCGGGCCTGACGGCGCCGATCGCCAAGGGCGCCGTGATCGGCAAGGTCGTGGCCACCGCCGACGGCAAGCAGGTCGGCGAGGCGCCGATCGTCGCGCTCGCCGCCGTGGAGCGCGCCGGCTTCTTCCAGCGCATCGGCCAGCGCATCTCGGGCTGGTTCTCGAAGTAAGGGCCCCTGCCGAGCCTGCGTTGGCGCCGCCAACCGAGCAGGTTGCGGCGACGTCCGGATGGCGGGCCAGCAAGCGCGAGACCGCGGCCGCGGTGGGCGCGTGCAGCCCGGCCGTGGCGATGCGGACGCGGCTGAGGGGCCGCGCGCTCTTCCAGCCTTCGATGAAGGCGGCGATGCGCTCGTCTTCGCCCAGGAATCGTCGGTCTCGGCCCGACACCGGCAGGCCCGCCGTCTCCGAGCACAGCCAGCCCCGCCGCGGCGGCGGCGCCCGTGGTCGTCACGCCACCGCCCGCGAGCGACAGCGCATCGACGGCCATGCGCCGAACTCTGCACGGCTCCGCCTGCAGTGCCACTGGCAGTGGCGCGTCCGAGCTACGGGCGAGATCCGAGGTGCCGTGCCATGCGAAGGCCTCATGGATGATGCGGCGGCGCCACACCGCCGGCAGCGCTCGCAGTGAACGCGGGACGATCTTCGAAAGCTTGAGCTCAGCCAGGCGATCGGCCAATGCACCCGCAGGGTCCTGCGACGCAGAAATCCGAAGCAGGACAGTGCGCGCGGCACTGGTGAGGTGCAGCAGCAAACAATTTTGGTGAACGCGCGATGCTGCGCACGCGAAGCTGCGTGAAGACATACTTCAAACCCAATTGGTCCCATTCGCGAACCAGTATGTCCATCCATTGTTCGCAACATATCGTCGAGCACTTCATAGGGCACGGATCGTGCGTTCGCGATGACGGCTCCCAAGATGCCCGATCGCTGCCCGCGCTCGAAAGTTCCCTATCCGGCCGTTCGGTACTGCCTGCGCTGCGCACGCCATGCGACGCCGGGCGCGGTACTCCACATCAACGAGAAACCACGAGTTCGTGCAATGACAGTCAAGACACAGTTCGCCATCACGGTTCCGCTCCTCGTGGTGTTCGCGTCCACGCCGGCATTCGCGCAGACGGACGCCACCCCGGACAAGGCCACGGCGGCCACTGCCCCGGCATCGGCTGCTGCGGCGACAGGCGAGTTGCCTTCCCAGAAGGTGGTGGTCAACGGCATCAAGCGCGGCGAACTCATCCTGCCCACCACGGTCACCTCGTCATCCGCCTTCGGCATGGACCTGGACGTGCTCGACACGCCGCGCAACAACACCATCCTGTCGACTGCGCAACTCGAAGCACTCAACGTCAAGAACCCCGAGGGCTTCTCATACCTGACGTCCAGCGCCTACACCGACTCCTCCTTCGGCGTCCCCAACGTGCCGCGCATCCGCGGTCAGTACGCGGACGTCTTCGTCAACGGCATGCGCGACAGCTTCACGTCCAACGGCTATGGCGCTCCGTTCAGTTTCAACGCCATCGACACCATCGATATCAACAAGGGGCCGGCCACGGTCCAGGCCGGTCCGGGCGCCGGTGTCGGCGGCTCGATCAACATCAGCACGAAGCAGCCGAATTTCGTCAAGTTCTCGGGTGTTGTCGACACGCAGTTCGACACTCAGGGTGAGCGTCGCATCGGCTTCGATCTGGGCGGGCCCATCGGCACGGAGAATCCGAGTCTCGCCTATCGTGTCAGCTATGCAGGAGACAACAGCGGCAGCTACTGGTACGGCCAGTACACGCATCAGCAGTCCCTGTTCTTCTCGGTGCTCGACGAGGTGTCGCCGAAGTACTCGGTGGAGTTCAACAGCGAGATCGTCGACGCGAAGTACACCGAGAACGACGGGGTCAACCGGGTGAACCAGGCATTCATCGACCACGGGACCTACCTCACCGGTGCGCCCGATGCCGTCACCAACTACCTCACCCACGTGACTCTAGGCAATCCCGTCCAGCTCGACCGCCGCACCAACATCGACGAGACCGCCGGCGACGGCGCGCGCGCGTTCAAGTACAACCTGCAGCTGATCCAGAACTACGAAATCAGCGATCAGGCTTCCGTCACCAACAACACGTTCTTCAATTTCCTGAATCGCTACAACGTCGTCCAGTTCTATTTCGAGGACTCGACTGCGAAGAGCTATACGATCGAGAACAAGACCGACTACAAGTACCGCTTCGGCGCGTCGATCAATGATCCGACGAAGCCCGGCGAAGAAACGCGTGCCCAGTCCATCGACGCCGGCTTCACGTTCCGCTTCGCTCACGTGAACACCATCCAGAACTACTTTGACGAAGTGGTCAGCGTCTACGATCTGTCCGCCAGTCCGTCCACGTGGGTCTTGCCGTCGGCTCAGTTGAGCGGCGTCAACTACACGGGTCCGTTCAACAAGGTGCTGAACGGCTTTCCCGCGCGCGACGCCTATTCGCCGAACAATTCCGTCGATTCGGACCTGGCGGATGTAGCGCTCTTCCTCGAGCATCGCATCACGGTGTCGCCGCAGTTGAACTTCCTCTACGGCGCACGTGCGGACTTCGTCAAGCTCAACGAGAAGGATCCGTTCGACACGGCAGGTGAAGATGGCCTGCTGACGGGGGTTCCCAAATCGCATGCCTCGCATTGGTACATCCTGGGCAACGGCAACGCCAGCGCCGTCTACAAGCCAGTGCCGTGGACGTCGATGTACCTCACCTACGACTATGCCCAGTATGTCGATCCGAACGCGCAAGATGGCGGCGTCGCGACATTCGGCGTCAATGACTCGACGCAGCTGCGCCAGATATCGCGCCTGGCCGAAATTGGCGCCAAGTTCGATCTTCTGAACAAGAGCCTGTTCTTGTCGACGGCCGCATTCCGGCAGGGTCGGACGGAACCGAGCGGCCCCGGAGGAACAGCCAAGACGGATGCGCATATCAGCGGCATCGAAGCCGAGTTGAACTACCAACCGAGCGCGCGCTTCTTCATGACGGCGAGTTATTCCTTCCTGCGCACCATCCTCGACAAGGCGAAGGGCTTCTACGACTATCCAGCGCAAGTGGGAGAGAACGTGGACGGCGCCGGCAACGAGATCACATGGGCGGGCGGCCAGAAGTTCAAGGATCCAGGCGTGCCTCAGAACCTGTTCAACGTCCTCGCCAACTACAAGTTCGACAACGGGTTGGGCGTGCAGGCCAACATGCAGGTTACCAGCCGCATCGAGACCACCACCTCGGGCCGGATCGACCTGAGCAACTCGGCCGACGTGCCGGCGTCCATCGTCGCCAACGGCGGCTACTACAAGTCGCCAACGATCCCGCGCCAGTACACGCTGAACACAGCCGCGTTCTACGATTTCCGGCAGTTCGCGGTCAAGGCATCGGTCTACAACGTCACCAATCGGCGCAACCTGACCAACGATGCGCCTTACTACGGCAACGACTTCATCACGGTGAATCCCCCGCGTAGCCTCGAAATCAGCCTGAAGGCCAAGTTCTGACGGCTGCGGGTCAGCGGTTGGCGACCGTGGGGTCGCGGTCAGCGATGCTGGCTTCGATGTGGCGCATCGACCTATTGCGAGGCACGCTGTGCCGACCTGTCAACACTCCGGAGTTCCGTCGTGCGTCGTTCCTGCAAGCTTCGTTTCGCGAGTGCCTGGCTCGCGGTGACCCTGACCCTGGGCTGCGCGGGTACTGCCTTGGCGCAGGCCACAGCGGCCGCGGCGGCCCTCGAGGTACGGGTGGTGGTGGTCACCACTTTCGAGGTCGGCGCGGACACCGGTGATGGCGCAGGTGAACTTCAGAACTGGGTGGGGCGTTATCCGCTCGCCGAGACGATCGCTTTCCCGCAGGGGTTCCATCCGCTTCGCTACGACCCCAAGGACCACGTCCTGGCGATCGTCACAGGCGTCGGCAAGGCCCACGCCGCGGCCTCGATCATGGCTCTGGGCATGGACCCACGCTTCGACCTGACACGGTCCTATTGGATCCTTGCCGGCATCGGCGGCATCGACCCGGCCATCGGCTCGGTCGGATCTGCCGCCTGGGCCAATCACGTGGTCGACGGCGACCTCGCCTACGAGATCGACGCACGGGACGTGCCGCGCGGGTGGTCGACCGGCATCGTTCCCTACGACCGCGCGCTCCCGTTTGGACCGCCGACGCCGCCGGCCGTCTCGAGCAACGGGGTCCAGGTCTTCACCCTGGACGCCGCGCTGACGCGGTGGGCCTATGAGCTGACCGCGGGGGTGCGCCTGCCCGACGACGCCAGGCTGCGGGCCGCCCGAGCCGGCTATGCCGATGCGCCGGCCGCCCGACACGCCCCATTCGTCCTCATCGGCGACACGCTGACAGCCGACCGCTTCTGGATCGGCGCGTCCATGACCCGCTGGGCCGAGCAATGGGTGTCGTATTGGACCAAGGGCACGGGTCGCCTGGCCACGTCGGCGGAAGAGGACGTCAGCTACTTGCAGGCCCTTGGCATGCTAGCCCAAGCCGGCAAGGTCGACGCGGCGCGGGCGCTCGACCTGCGCAGCGCCAGCGACTTCACCAGGCCGCCTCGAGGCGGCAGCGCCGCCGCGCTGCTCAAGAGCGAGGCCACGGGCAACTACGCCGGCTACGATGAGGCGATCGAAGCGGCCTACCTGGTCGGTAGTCCAGTTGTGCGGGAATTGGCCGAGCATTGGGACCGCTATGCCGGCGCGGCGCCCGCGCCGGCAGCCCCGAAGAGTCACTGACGACCGTTGGGCGAAGGCGGGCGCCGGCCCGCGTCAGAGTTCAGGCGCGAAGCCGGCGCTCGACAGCGCGCCGGTCGTCGATCAAACGGCGTACCGCGCTTCATGTCCAATTCAGTCCGTCGGGCCCGGCAGCTCCCATTGCGCGGATGACCAGATCCCGCTGCTGGCGCTGATGGATGGCCACCGACGACGTCGCGCCCGAAGCCGTCGACGGCCGCGTCACGCCGTGCAGCGCCGCGCCTGGCGGGCAGAGCGCGGCCAGTTCGTCGCGCACGAAGCTCCAGGCTCCCTGATTGCGGTTCTCCTCCTGGGCCCAAACGAGCGCGCGCAAGCCGCCATACCGCGAGAGAATGCGGGCCAACGCTGCGTGCGGGAACGGATGGAACTGTTCGAGGCGCAACAGGGCCACGTGGTCGCGGACGCCGGCCTGCCGGGCACGCCGGAGGTCGTAGTACAGCTTGCCGCTGCACAGCACCACACGCGTGACCGCGTCGGCATCGACGGCTTCGACGGCGTCATCGTCGTACACGGGCTGGAACTCGCCCTCCATGAGTTGTCGAACAGGCGAGTGCGAAGCCTCTTCCTGGTACAGCGTGCCCTTGGGGGTGAGGACGATCAGCGGCTTGCGCACCTCGCAGGAAGCCTGCCGCCGCAGCAGGTGGAACATCTGCGCCGACGTCGACGGGCAGGCCACGCGGAGGTTGTCGCCCGCGCACAGGTCGAGAAACCGGTTTAGGTAGGCGCTCGAGTGCTCCGGCCCGATGCCCTCATAGCCATGTGGAAGCAACAACGTCAACGCCGAGCGGTAGTCCCATTTCTCCTCGCCGCCGCTGATGTACTGGTCGACGAAGACCTGTGCGCCGTTGACGAAGTCACCGAACTGGGCCTCCCAGATCGTGAGCGTTTGCGGATCCTGCACGCTGTAGCCGTACTCGAAGCCCAGCACCGCCTCCTCGGAGAGCACCGAGTTGACGACGTCGAAGCGCGCCGCATCCGCCCCCAACTGTCGCAAAGGGACGAACTCGTCCTCGCCATCCTCTTTCGGCGCCTGGTTGTTCCAGACGGCATGGCGGTGCAGGAACGTCCCCCGGCGCACGTCCATCCCGGAGATGCGAACGGGGATTCCGGCGGCCAGCGCGGAGGCATAGGCGACGTTCTCGGCAAAACACCAGTCGGCCGCGGCAGCCTCGTCCCCTGCCGTGGCATTCCAGCGCGCGATCAATGCCTGGACGACCGGGTGCGGCTGGAAGTCTTCCGGCAACCGGGTCATGGCCGACATCGTGGCCTGGAGCCAAGGCCGCGACAGCGGGGCGATTCCTCGCGGCAGCGACGGCGCCGCGCGCGACAAGACAGCGCCGGCCGGGACATCGCGTGCAAACGCCGCACTCGCCGCCGCGCGAGCGTGCGCGATGTACGAGGCCATGCCGGCGTCCGATGCCCGGTCGCGCGAAGCGAGCGCTTCCCCGTAGACCTCGACGACCGAGGGTTTGGATTCGACATGTGCATAGCGCTGCGGACTGGTCAGCTCCGGGATGTCGTGCTCCGAATGGCCCAGCCTGCGATAGCCGACGAGATCGATCACCACGTCGGCCCCGAAGGTCATGCGGTAGTCGACGGCGATCTCCGCCGCGCGCAGGACCTGCTCCGGCGCATCGGCATTGGCGCGCAGCACGGGCGCGTCGATCATGCGCGTCACATCCGTGCAATACCGGGGAGCCCAGGCGTCCATCGGGTTGGGCTCGGTGAATCCCATCTGGTTGTTGATGACCACGTGGACGGCGCCCCCGACCGAATAGCCCTTCTTCTGCGTCAGCGCCAGTGTTTCCATCACGACACCCTGGCCTGCGAAGGCAGCATCGCCGTGCATCACGATGGCGAGGGTGCCGTCGGTGCCGGCCGGGCGATCGTGCCGCGCCTGGTTCGCGTGGGCCATGCCCATGACGACCGGGTAGACACTTTGCAGGTGGGAGGGATTGCACGCGAGCGTGACCGAGATCGCGCCATGGCACGTCATGACCTCGCTCCGGCCTCCGAGGTGATAGACCAGATCGCGATGCAACTCGGGCTGGCGGGATTGCGGATCGAAATGATCCAGCACGTCCGCTGGCGGCATTCCCAGGACGTTGACCAGCACGTTGACTCGCCCGCGATGCGGCATGCCGAGGAAGACCTCCTCGACGCCCTGGGCCGCTGCCCGTTCCATCAAGGCGTCCAGCAACGGCAGCAGGGCCTCGCACCCTTCGAGCGAGAAGCGCTTGCCGTGCGGAAAGCGCCGCATGACATGGTGCTCCCAGGCCTCGGCCTGGATCAGCCGGTCCAGCAGGCCGCGGCCGCCGACGGGGGCGGCCGCGGCGGCGGACTCCATCCGCGCGTGGAGCCAGGCCCGGCGCGTCTCGTCCCGCACGGCACTGGTGTCCAGGGCGAGCGGCCCGCAATAGATGGCCTTGAGTCGCCGGTCGAGTTCGCGGACCTGCATGGCCCCGAGCACGGCGCTGCCGTCGGTCGTGAGGCTGTCTCCCGGTCTCAGCCCGAATCTCGCGGGCAAGAGGTGTGGCGCCCCCATCGGGAACGTCGCTCCCCAGGGGTCGAGCGCCGCGCAGCGGTGGCCCTGCTGCCGGTGTGCATCGATGAAGCGCCGGACATCCGGCTTGGCACGTGCCACGGCGGGCGCCGCGAGCACTTCCGCTTCCGCGCCGAAGTGGCAAATGAGCGCATGCGAGCGCCGGTGAAACGAGGTCGTGGACATTTCATCCTCCCAGTCTGAAAGACACGCGGAGCCTTCGGCTCCATGGCCCGGCCAGGACGGATGGACGCTCTTGTCGGCGCCCGACCGCCATGGCTTCGCCAGTTCAGCCGCGCCCGTGGTTCGACGAGTACGGCTCCCCATGAACGCCGAGTCTTCGCTCGGTACTTGGCTTCAGACCCCTCTCAATCACGCGCAAGCCGATGTCCCGAGGCCTGCGGTGCGTCTACGCGAAGCGTTTGGAAATCAGAGTGCGAAGGCGCGCACGATGTCGGTCAGCTGGCTCGCCTGATCCTGCAGCGCGCGCGCCGAGGCGGTGCCTTCTTCCACCATGGCGGCGTTCTTCTGGGTGGAATCGTCCATCTGCAGAATCGCCGAGTTGACTTGCTCGATGCCCATGCTCTGCTCGCGGCTCGAGGCGCTGATCTCGGCCACGATCTGGCTGACATGCTTGATGCTGGCGACGACCTGGTCCATCGTCACGCCCGCCTGTTCGACCATCTTGCCGCCCTCGTCGACCTGGTTCACCGAGGCGTCGATCAGCGTCTTGATCTCCTTGGCGGCAACCGCGCTGCGTTGCGCCAGACTGCGCACCTCGCTGGCGACGACGGCGAACCCCCGGCCCTGTTCGCCCGCGCGTGCGGCCTCGACTGCCGCGTTGAGCGCCAGGATGTTGGTCTGGAAGGCGATGCCGTCGATGACACCGATGATCTCGACGATCCTTCGCGACGAGGTAGCGATCGAGTTCATCGTGTCGATGACCTTGCCCACGACTTCGCCGCCGTGCGTCGCGATCGTCGAAGCGGACATCGCCGACTTGTCGGCTTCGCCCGCGCTGTCGGCGCTCAGCTTGACTGCCGACGTCAACTGCTCCATCGCCGAGGCGGTCTGCTGCAGGGCACTGGCCTGCTGCTCGGTGCGTGCCGACAGGTCCGCGTTCCCCTGGGAGACCTCGTGCGCCGCCGTGGCGATGGTGTCCGCGCCGGTGCGGACTTCCGAGACGATGCGATGAAGGCTCGCCACCATGCGCTGGAGCGCGCCGATCAGGCGGCCGACCTCGTCCTTGCTCTCGACCTGCGCCCGCCAGGTCAGATTGCCCGCGGCGACCGACTCGGCCAATGCGATCGCGCGCCCGATGGGGCGGGTGATGGACTGCGTGATGTAGTACGCCGTGGCGATGCCGGCCAGTACCGCCAGCAGCGATATCACGACCATCTGGATCTTTGCCTCCCGAGCGCCGTCCTTGGCGGCGGCCACGTCGGCTGCCATGCTCTGTGCCTGCAGGGCGACCATCTTGTCGATCAGCGCGTAGTAGCGCGCCTGCGGCCCGGCCATTTCGTTCTGGTAGACCGCCATCGCGTCGTCACGCTTGTCGGCGGCCATCAGATCGAAGACCTTGCGCACCGCGAGGCCGTATTCCTTGCGCGCCTTCGACTGCTCATCGAAGATCGCCTTGCTCTCCGGAGTGTGGAGGAGCTTTTCGAAGTTCGCCAGATTCTGGGTGTTGACCGCGCGGATGGCAGCGTACTCGTCAGTGTATTTCTTGATCTGCTCCGGATTCGTAGCCAGCAGGATTCGCCCGATCGTGATCGCGCCGCGATCCCCGACGCTCTTGATCTCGTTGCTCAGGGCGATCTGCGCGTAGCGGTCCTCCACCACGCTTGCCATGACACCGCTCAAGCCGTTCAGAACCGAGGTCGCCACTGCAAGGATCACCAGCAACAGCGCGATGACGACCGAGAAGGCAAGCGCCAGGCGAGAACCTATCTTGAGGTTCGAAGGATTCACTTTTCTTCTCCCGAAACATTGACGAATGCACCAGCGCGACGCCGACGGCTCCGGGTTGGACGGCACCAGCCCCGTGTCGAAGATGCGTTCGCGACCAAAGGCTTATCGGCCGATTGCAGCTTTCTTAAACCGCCCGAAAAGACCCATTTCGAGGTGTCCGTCACGTCCAAATCCAGCTTCTTCGACAACGAACGATCGAATTGACCATATACAGCACACCGTATGCGCAGGAAGCAATGTACATGCCACGGCGGACACGCCGATTCGTTTCCTTTTCAGCATCGCGCAAGCAATGAATCGCACGATCTGGGTTGTTCGGACGACGCGACGCGCCGTCCGCGGGCAGCCGAACGTTTGTCTGCACCGGAAACGGATGCGCGGTGGATCAAAAAGGCGCGCTGCCATCCGGCTTCAGCGATGCGCGCACCAATCTCGGGACGACGGCCGACGCCGGAGACGCGCATCGATGATCAGCCAGAAGCCAGTCGCTCGCGAACGCCCGGTGCTGTCCGGCAGCCACGTATCGTTCACACTCCGATGCCGGAGGCTCTCATGATCAAGGTTCACCAATTCGCCCCCGCGTTCGGTCTGCCCAACGCAAGCCCGTTCTGCATGAAGCTGGAAACCTACATGCGCATGGCCAGACTGCCCTTCGAACTGGTCAACGACGGCAACGTCATTCGGGCGCCCAAGGGCAAGCTGCCCTACATCGAGGACGATGGTCGCGTCGTTGCCGATACGCATTTCATCGTCGAGTATCTGAAGAAGACCTATGGCGACGCGCTCGATGCGTCAATGACGGCGACCGAGCGCGCACTCGCAACAGCATTCCAGCGCCTGCTCGAAGAGGATCTGTACTGGGCGATGGTGCACACGCGCTGGTGCGACGATGGAGGGTGGGCCAAGACGCGCCAGGCATTCTTCGGCGCGCTTCCGCTTCCGCTCCGCTGGATCGTGCCGCCGCTCGCGCGTCGCGGCATTCGCGCCGAGACGCGAGGCCACGGAATGGGACGCCACAGCGTCGACGAGATTCACGCGATCGGCTGCCGCGACGTCGACGCCCTGGCCGACTGGCTTGGTGACGACCCCTACGTGCTCGGCGACCAACCGCGATCGCTCGATGCCTCGGCCTACGCCTTCCTGGCCAATCTGCTGTGGGCGCCGGTGGATTCGCCGATCCGCCGCCACGCGCAGACGCGCACGGTGCTGGAGGCTTACTGCCTGCGCATGAAGGCGCAGTACTACGCCTGAAGCGGTGGCCGGGCACCGGCCCTGGCCATATGCCGGTATCGCCTGGACGGCCTGCCGCAAAGCCGCCATCGATGTGCGCCCGCACCTGGCCCGCAAGTGTCCTCGGGGTCGGCAGCAGGTCGCGCATCCGGTAGCGCGACCTGCCGTTCGTCCTCCCGCGCGCTATTCTTGCGCCAGCAGTTGCAAGACCTCGTTTCGCTCCGCGTTCTGCCCTTGGGCGACCCCGGCGAGCGATGTCTGCGCCCGCTCGCGCATCCGGGCCGCGGCAGAGCGGTCCCCCAGTGAGGCAGCGACGTGCGCCAGCTCGCCCGCGATGTGCGCGGCGAGCGCGGGAGGGGCCGGGGTCATGGCATCGGCTGTCGCCAGGGCGCCTTCCAGCTGCGGTCTCGCCTCGGCGTCGCGACCGAGCTTGTGAAGGATCTCGCCGAACAGCAGGCGCCCGCGGATCGCCCGCTCTGAACCCTGGTCGGCGAGCGAGGCGTCCATCGCAACCGAGCCGCCGGCCAGCGCCGAGGCACGCTCCCAGTCGCCAAGGGCCGCCATCAGCCTGGCGTCGGCCGTGAGCGCGAACGCGATGTCCGGGTTCGCCTCGGGATGGCTCGCCCGCGCCTCGGCGAGCGCGTGGTCGGCGATCTCTCGCGCCTGGCCCAGGTGTCCGCGGGCGATGAGGATCTCTGCCAGGCACGCGCCGTCGTAGCTCCGGCCGTTGTCCTCGTAGTCCGCGCCAAGCAGGCGCTCCTTGCGTTGGATCGCATCGCGCATGCCCGCTTCCGCTTCGGCGTAGGCGCCCTGCCTGAAACGCAGCCGCGCCAGGTTGGCCAGGTTCACGGTTTCACCAAGGCCGGCCCCCGGCGCGAGCGCCCGATTCAGGGCCAGCGCCTTCGCGTAGGCCGCCTGGGCCTGCTCGAACCGGCCTTCGACGGCGTACACGTTGGCCAAGTCGTTGACATGCCAGGCGGTATGAGCGTTCGGTCGCGCGTTCACCTGGTCGTCGATGTCGAGTGCCGCCAGCAGGAGCCGCTCGCTTTCGCTCAAACGACCGAGCTGGCGCAAGGCCGCGGCCAGGAGGGCCAGCGCATCGGCCACGTCGGGGTGCCGGTCGCCCAGCCGGCCGCGCGCACGCGCCAGCGCTTCGCGCAGCAACGGCTCCGCCCAGGCAGGGTGGCCGGCATCCATCTGGGTCCAGCCGAGGTTGGTCACCGCCTCGGTCAGCGCATCGCCCGCATCCGGCCCGCCGCGCGCAAGTGCGACCGCCCTTTCGCCGAGGGCGATCGCCTCCGTCGATCGGCCGCGGCGCTCGTCCAGGCCTGCCAGCCAGGCAAGCGCCGGTGCCTCGTCCGGCGAGTTGCGGTTCGGCCCCGACTCGAACGCGTCGATCGCGCCTTGAAGACGCGCGGTGGCGTCGCGAACGCGGCCGAGTTCGTCGCCTTCCTTCGCAAGCAGGTACTCGATGTGGAGCGTTCGCCGGTCGGTGGCGCCGAACTGCGCCTTCGCCAGCGCCGCGGCCTGCTCGAGCGGCCGCTGGGCGCGATCCGGATGCCCGCTGCGGCGTTCGAGGTCGCCGATCAGCGCCAGGATCTCGACATGCAACGCCGGCTGCATCGCGAAGTCGCGGTCGACCCGCTCGCGGCCTTGCGCCAGCAGGAGTTCGGCGGTGTCGTTCGCCGCCGTGCCCCGCGTCGCGTTGTCGAACAAGCCCTCCAGAAAGGACTTGAGCGCCTCGGCCCGCCGTGCTTCATCTTCGGCCGCGAAGGCCTGTGCCCTCGTCTGCGCGGCCGCGGCGCGCGCGAGGCTCGCCTCGTGGAGCCCGATCGCGGTGCTGGCGGCGAGGAGGGTTGCGACCGCGACGCCCGCGGAGACGGCCAGGGCATGCCGCATCACGAACTTGCAGGCGCGAACCACTATCCTGTCCGCCCGCGCCTGCAAGGGCCGGCCTTCGAGGTAGCGATGGACATCGTCGCGCAACAGCGCCACGCCCGGATAGCGCTGCAGCGGATCGGGCCGCGTCGCCTCCTGCACGATCGCGTGCAGATCCGCGCCGAGCGCTCGCCGCAAGGCATCGCCATCGAAGGCCGGCTCGTTCGCATCGAGCGCGTTCCCGCCGCGGCGCGGTCGGTGTCCGGCCAGCAGTTCTGCCAGGAGCACGCCCAGGGCGTACACATCGATCGAGGTCGTCGCCGGATCTCCGGCGAACTGCTCGGGGGCGGCGTAGGCGCGAGTCATGCGCGCGGCCTGCGTGCGAGTCGGCTCCCCTTCGCCCGTCAGGAGCTTGGCGATACCGAAGTCCACGAGCTTGACGCAGCCCTCCGCGCCGACCAGGACGTTGCTCGGCTTCAGGTCTCGATGCACGATCAGGTTGCGGTGCGCATGCTCGACCGCCGCGCACACGTCCATGAACAGGGCAAGTCGGTCGCGCGTGCCCAGGGCATGGCGCTCGCAATGCTTGACGAGGTTGTCGCCAGCCACGAACTCGAGCGCCAGGAACGGCGTGCCCGTCGGCGAGAACCCCGCATCGAGCAACTGGGCGACGTGCGGGTGTTGCAGCCGCGCCAGGATTTTCTGCTCGCGCAGGAAGCCGCGGCGCTCGTCGGCATCGTGGACATCGAGGCGCAGCAGCTTCAGGGCAACCGTCTGCGGGCCGCCGGGCAGTTCGCGCTGCGCCTCGAACACGCTGGCCATGCCGCCCGCGCCTACGAAACGCAGGACGCGATAGCCCGGGAGATGCGGCAGTTGGTCGTCGAAGTCGTCGACGAGCGCGGGCAGCCATTGCGCCATGCCGCGCTCCAGCAATTCCACGCCTGGCGCATCGTCGAGCGCCCGCGCGACCAGCGCGCGCACGCCGGCGTCAGCGCAGTGCGTGCGCAACCACGCCGCCCGCTCGGTGGCGGGAACATCGAACAGGCAATCGATCAGCGGTTCGATCTCGAGCCAGCGTTCGGAGATGTCGATCATGATCGGCAACGCATCCTCCTCGATCCAAAGCGCAATCGGGCCGCGACCACCGGCATTCCTTCAGCCCGGCGACAGGCAGGCCGACAGGAACGTGCGCGCCTTCAGCCAGTCGCGCTCGACGGTGCGCGCATTGACGCCCAGAACCTCGGCGATCTCCGGGCTCGTCAGGTCGGCGAACAGGCGCAGTTCCGCGACACGGGCCAGGCGCTCGTCCACCGTCGCCAGCCGGCTCATCGCTTCGTCGATCGCCAGCACGTCCAGGATGTCCGAGCCGGCCGGCTCCTCCGCCAGCTCCGGCGCCTGGCGCTTCTGCGCCCGACGGCGCCGTGCGTGGTCGACCAGGATGTGGCGCATCGCCCGGCTCATGTAGGCGAACAGGTGCGCGCGATCGGGGAAGGACACATCGCCCCTGTTCGCCAGCTGCAGCCAGGCCTCGTGGACGAGCGCCGTCGTGTCAAGCGTGTGGGCCTGCTCGTGCATCCGCTGGCTGTGCGCGAGGCGACGGAGGGTGGCGTAGATCCGCGGGATCAGGCCGTCGATCGCGGCGGGGTCGCCGGCGGACGCGCGCGCGAGGATTTCGGTGATCGGTAGATCGGCATTCATTCGCTGGGACGACGGCCTGGCGTCGCGAAACATTTATTTTTTGCCCCTGCCGTGTCGGTGCAGGCGACCGTCTTGCGCTTAAGGGAGAGATGGTGCGTCACGGGACGGCGACTGCCGCCGGAATGCCATCGCTCACTCATCCACTTCCACGGAGTGCCTACATGGCAAATCACACCCTTTCGTCCGGCCGACTCGCCCTGGTGGCCGGCCTTCTCGCTGTCGCCTTCACCGGAGCCCCTGCCGGCGCCGCCACCGACGCGACCGCACGCGAGCGTACCTCAGAGGCGGCCCCCGCCGGCGAGTCGCGCGCCTACACCTACCAGACGCTCGACTATCCCGGTGCATCGCAGACGATCTTCTGGGGCCTCGACGATTTCGGTGACCTGGCCGGCCAGTACACCGTCGCGGGCGAGCCTTCGCACGCGATGACCTGGCGCCGCGGCACGTTCCAGCCGCTGGCTCCGGACAAGCTGGGCACCTATTTCAGCGCCGCCGGCGGCCCCAACGACGCCGGGACGACCTATGGAGGCTATGCCGATGCGTCGGGAATTCAGCACGGCTTCGTGATCCGCGGCCGCCGATTCGCGACGATCGACTTCAGGGGTCACCTCAACTCGAACGTGGACGCCGTCGACGCGTGCGACACGATCCTGGGCGTCTACTGGGACGCGGACGGCGTGTACCACGGCATGTTGAGCCGCAACGGGAACGAGACGCCGTTCGACGTGAACGGCGCGCGCGATACTTATCCGCTCGGCCTGAACGACAAGGGCGATTCCGTCGGCTATTGGGACACGGACGGCGTGGTGACCCACGGCTATGTCCGCCGCGCGAATGGCGAGATCGCCACGCTCGACGTGCCCGGTGCAGCAAGCACGGTGGCATTTGCGGTCAACGGACATGGACAGGTCGCCGGCTACTACGCGGACGCGGCGGGCGCGCTCCACGGCTTCGTCAAGACAGGGCAGAACTTCCAGCAACTCGACGTGCCCGGCGGCGTGGCGACGATCGTCACCGCCCTCAACAACTGGGGCAGCGTCGCCGGCGAATACTTCGATGCCGGAGGCGCGCGCCATGGGTTCATGGCCACCCTGAAGTGAGTCGTCCGGGGCGCGGCTGAATCGGGGCTCCGCGGGGATGCGGAGCCACCTCTGGCGAGCCGGGTTCCCCTGGATACGTCACGAGGCCGGGCTCCAAAGCAGGAGATCCTCTGCCGATCTCGCTCAGGCAGGTACCGCGACCGACAACCTTCGCAGCCGCATCGCGCGCCCTCAGCCGCGCGACTCGCGGGTCATCGCGAGCTCGATGTCCTCGAGCTGGTCCTTGGCGTCCCGCACCCCGTCCTTCGCGGCCAGCGACATCAGGCGCATCGCCTCGCGCAGGTCGCGGTCGAGCCCGCGCCCGTCGGCGGTCAATACCCCCAGGTGGTACCACGCGGCCGGGATCTTCTTGTCCGCCGCCCGCTTGTACAAGGCCACGGCCCGCGCCAGGTCCTGCGGCACGCCGCGCCCCCGCTCGCACTTCCCGGCCAGCATGATCAAGGCCTCGCCGTGGTCCTGCTGCACGGCGCGCTCCAGCCAGTAGACGGCGCGCTCGTCGTCCTGCAGCACGCCGTCGCCGGTGCTGCAATGCATCGCCAGCTCGTACTGCGCCTGCGCGAAGTCGCCGGCGGCGGCCTTGGACAGCAGCGACACGCAGCGCGCCATGTCGTGGCGCACGCCCTTGCCGATGCGGTGCATCCAGGCCAGGCGATAGGTGCCGTGGGCGTTGCCCGCCTCGGATGCGCGCGTGAGCAGCCGCACGGCCTGGGCCACGTCGCCAGGCGCGCGCAGGCCCGTCTCCAGCTCCTGGCCCAGGCGTGCGATCGCGGGCACGTGGCCCTTGTCGGCGGCGCCGCGCAGCAGGGCCATGCCCTTGGCCGGATCGGCCTTGACGGTGTCGCCTTCGAGGTGGATCACCGCGAGCGCGAGTTCGGCCGCGGGGTTGCCCGCGTCGGCCGCAGATTGCCAGAGCTGCCTGGCGCTCGACTGGTTGGGCGGGATCCCCAGGCCTTGCCACAGGAGGTTGCCCAGCGCGAAGCAGGCGTGCGCCGGCGTCAGCAGCGGCGCGGCCGCCGCAGGGCCGCGCGCCGGCTGGCGGATGCGTTGCTCCAGCCAGGCGATGCAGGCCTTGCCGTGGTCGGCGGGGCTGCGCTCGACGAAGATCACGCCGTCGTGGAGCTGCATCGACGTCGCGATTCGGCGCAGGCCGCCCGCGTCCTTGAACACGCAGGCCATGTGGCCGTCGGCGCCGGGCACGATCTGCACGACGCGGCCCGGATGCAGGCCGCCGTCGATGAGCACCGCGTCGCCCACGCGCACCTGCTCGCCGGTGGCGTAGCTCGGTTGCACCTTGACGGCGGCGGGCAGCAGCGAGGGCACCTCGCGCCGGCCCTGGTAGAAGTCGAGCCAGCCCTTGCCCGAGGGCCAGCGTTCGGCGTGCAGGCCGCGCCTGACGGCCGCGTACAGGCGCAGGAACTGCTCCTCCGGCACGTTGAACTCCCAGACCGAGGGATCGAGGATGGCGAAGGGCTTGCCCTCCACGGCGGCCTGGTGGCGGAACGCCATGCGCAGTCGCAGCGGCGACGGCCCGTAGGTCTGCACCGTGACGGAGATCGCCTCGACGCGCTTGCCCGAGGAATTGATCCACGTGGGGTACGCGAAGGCCTTCCAGACCGCGCCCTCGGGGTTGTTCTCGAGAGCCGCCTCGCCACGCGCCACGGCATCCTCGCCCTCGAAGGCCAGCGTGGTGGCGTTGACGCGCTGTCCGCGCGGGTGCTGCCACGTGATCTGCGGCGGCGCCGGACGCCCTTCGGCCACCGCGCCCATCATCGCGCCGGCGGTCGCGCCCAGCACGCGCGCCGCGTTCCACCAGGCCATGGGCAGGTCGTACTCGAGCTCGTGCGCCACGCTCAACAGGTAGTCGGACGCGGTGGCGTACTGGCCCAGGCCCAGCTCGAACACGCGGTCGTGCACCCACACCAGCGGCAGGAACAGCAGGCCCTGGTCGGGCGCCAGCGCCACCAGGCGCGTGAACGGGGTGTCGGCGATGCTGGCCCAGGCGGCGGTGGCGCGGCGCGCCGAGGCCGTGTCGTGCCATTCGATGTGCACGCCGGTGCGGCGGCTCAGCATGGCCATCAGGGTGAAGGCCAGCAGCGACAGGAAGTTGCGGCTCGCGGGGTCGGCCAGGAACTCGTCGTGCACCGGCCTGGCACGCTCGCGGATGGCCTTGAGGAGGAGGTCGAGCCGCTCGAGGCTCTCCTCCGACAGGTCGAGCTGCGCCTGCTGCAGCGCCTTGCCGAACTTCCAGCCGCCCGCCACCTCGCCGCCACGGGCGTAGGTCTCGAGGAAAAGGCGTGCGACGTCGTTCAAGCGGCCTCCCAGCCGTCACCATTCTCGGCGTCCCTTCGTCGGGAACGAACAAAAGAATGTAACGGGAGATGCGCCGGCCTGCACGCCCGGTGACGTGCGAAAGTACCGCGTTGCGCAACGGCCCGGCGACAGTGGCGCGCGAGAAAGGGCCGCGAGCGGCGCGTCACCGTCATCCTGCGCGGAGCGAAGCGCAGGATGACGGTGCGGCCGGATCCTCAGTCGATGCGCGCCATCGTGTGGAATGGCAGGCGCGGACCGCGCGGCCAGTTGCCGGACGCGTCGCCGTAGCCCAGGTTGATGAGGAAGTTCGACTTCCACTTGCCCTCGGGGAAGAACGCCTCGTCGACGGCGGCGTTGTTGAAGCCGCTCATCGCGCCGGCGTCCAGGCCCAGCGCGCGGGCGGCCAGGATCAGGTAGGCGCCCTGCAGGCTGCTGTTGCGGAACGCCGTGGACTCGATCAGCGCGGCGTTGCCGTGGAACATGTCGCGGGCGCCCGGCATCGCGGGGAACTGCGTGGGCAGGTGCTCGTGGAACTCGGTGTCGTAGGCGACGATGGCCGTGACCGGGGCGGCCATGGTCTTGTCGACGTTGCCGCCCATCAGCGCGCCCTTCAGCTTGGCCTTGGCCTCGGCGCCGCGCACGAACACGATGCGGCCCGGCTGGGCGTTCATGGAGGTCGGGGCCCACTTCATCAGGTCGACCAGCGTATGCAGCGTGGCATCGTCCACGGGGCGCGGCTGGAACTTGTTGAAGGTGCGGGCGTCGAGGAACAGCTGCTTCAGGGCGGCGTCGTTGAGGGCTTCGGACATGGTCGTTTCCTGGTTTGGTTGAAGTGGGACGGGCGGCGACGGGTGCGACGCGGATGAGCCAGTGTCGCCCGGCCCTCCTCATCCTCCATGCAGCCAGGTCGAAGGCCCCATTCAAATTCGGTCAACGGCCCGGGTTCGCGCAAGCTCGCGCGGCAGCGAAGACAATCCGCCGCATGCGCCAATCCGTCCCCCTCGATCGCTGCACGCGACTCCTCAACCACGGCCCCACGGTGCTGGTGAGCGCCGAACACGCCGGCCGGCGCAACGTGATGGCCGCGGCCTGGTCCATGCCGCTCGACTTCACGCCGCCCAAGGTGGCCGTGGTCCTCGACAAGCAGACCTTCACGCGCACCCTCATCGAGGCCAGCGGCCGGTTCGTGCTGGCCGTGCCGTCGGTGGCGATCGCCGCCCTCACCGAGCACGTGGGCAGCGTGAGCGGCCGCGACATCGACAAATTCACGGAGAAGTCCGGCGACGTGCTGGCCGCCGCCGAGCCCGGCCCGGCCACCGGCGCGCCGCTGGTGCAGGGCTGCATCGCGTGGCTGGAGTGCCGCCGCATCCCCGAGCCGCACAACGAGCAGGCCTACGACCTGTTCCTCGGCGAGGTCGTCGCCGCCTGGGCCGACGACCGCGTGTTCCGCGACGGCCGCTGGCACTTCGACGACGCCGACGACTCGCTGCGCTCGCTGCACCACATCGCCGGCGGTCACTTCTACGCCATCGGCAACGAAGTGAAGTACGTTCCCATGGCCACTAGCGAAGGCTGACGGTCACGCGCTTCCAGGCCGGATCCTGGAACTTCCAGAACGCCTTCAGCGACGCCGGCGCGTCGGCCGCCTTCTGCGTGGCCAGCGTCTGTCCGTCGAGCAGTTCGTAGGTGCGCGCGAACCGGTTCGCGTGCTGCGGATCGCGCACCTCGCGCGCGGCCAGCACCTGGCCGGTGCCCGGCACCCAGCCGGCGAATTCCACGTAGCCCACGCCCGAGGCCTCGGTGGACGGCGGCAGCACCTGCAGCGTCCAGCCGGCGGGCGTGGCGCGGAACATCCACAGCTCGCGCCAGGTGGCCAGCGGCTGCACGGCCAGCGCCAGCGCGGTCGACGCCGGGTTCACGCGCACCGAGGCCGTCCACACCGTGCCGAAGGTGCAGCGGCGCGCCAGCGGATGGTCGGCGCCATGCTTCGCGTCGAGCAGCAGCACGCAGGTCTCGCCCGGCTGGCCGGGCTGCGCGAGCACGTGCAGCCCGTTGGCGGCCGGCACGAACACAGGCTCGGCGGCCCAGCGCGACGCGCCCACGCGCATGGCGGCTTCGGTCCAGGCCGACTGGTCGTCGTCGGCCAGTTGGCCCTTGTCGACGCCGGCCAGCGCCTCCAGCGCCTCGTTGCCTGCCGCGAGCACGTCGCTGGCCCCGACGTCGGGAAGGCCGGGCAGGCCGGCCGGCGCCGTGCCGCCTTCGACGGCGAGACGGCGGCTGTCCTCGAACGCCAGCGTGGACCACACGCCGGCCTGGCGCAGGCGGATGCGGTTGCGCACGTACGGCGGCAGGTCGGCCACCGGCACGCGCGCGAGCAGCTCCGCGCGTTCGCGGTCGGCCTGCCAGCGTTGCAGCGGGGGCAGCGTGTCGGCGATGCAGTCGGGACGCGTCAGCGCCAGCGCGGCGCGGGCCGACTGCTCCGGCGTCGGCCGCAGCGCGGCCACGTGGCGGAACGC
>FTKT01000406.1_pt2 | contig 20077 bp, 15 predicted proteins | sample 1658271 | NCBI WGS metagenome assembly FTKT01 (sample SAMEA3914811, study PRJEB12502) | metagenome | biome: forest; material: soil | place: Canada | collected 2011-08-04 | depth 0.3 m | reverse complement strand
CATATCAGCTTCATTCCAAGGCTCCTGACGCCCGCAGCCGCACCGCCCACCCACCCGCGCCACCCCTCCCCCGGCCGCCGGCCGCCCCCGCGCGCCGGTAGCTCTGCGTGGCCGCCCGAGCGGCGGCGAGTGAGCATGGCCGAGCTGGAGCGTTCGCGGGACGGCCCGCGCGACGGCGGTCACGACGGTCGGTCCACCCCTCCGCCGTGCCCCGCGTCGCGCCCGCACCGCAGGCCGGCCACGTCTTCGGTGGTCCGCCGACCGTACGTACCCTGCCCGCACCCCGGTGCGGCGGGAGGGAGAGGCTCGCGTGGGAACGTCGTCGAAAATCGAACCCGTCCCGGAGGCCGAGACCGAGCCGGACGCGCCGCCGAAGCCGCCGCGCCGACGGCTGCGCCGGTTCTTCGCCCGGCGGTCCGTGCGCGCGGTGCTGGCCGTGTTCGCCGTCTTCCTGGCTTGGCTCGCCTGGTCGCTGGGGGGCGCGCTGCTGGCGCCCGGCAACGACAGCGCGGCGGCCCGGATCGCCGAATGGGGCCGCGATCACCACCTGGGTCCGATGGTGACCTTCCTGGAGACCGCCCAGTACAAGATGGACCCGCCGAAGGTCGGCGGTGCGCCGACCATCGCGCTGGGCCTGCCCGGCGCCCAGCCGGCCGGCGCCTCCGCGGCGCCCAGTACCCCCGCCAAGGCCCAGCCCACTCCGGCGCTGGCGCCGAACATCCCGCCGGCGCTGGTCTCCCCGGCGGGCGACCCGCTGAACGGCGAGGGCAGCTGGCAGACGCTCAGCACGGTCCGCGGCACCCCGGCGGTGCTGGCGGCCTTCCTGCGCCCCGACACCGAGCACACCTCCTACGTGGCCGGCGTGGTGTCGATGGATCAGCGCCTGGTGCGGTTCCAGCTGCACCCGGGCACCGACGATCCCGGCCCGGACAACTGGGGCGTCCCCCCGTCGATCACCGAGGACGCCCGGGCCGGCCTGCTGGCGAGCTTCAACGGCGGCTTCAAGGTCCGCGAGTCCGGCGGCGGCTTCTACCTCAACGGCGTCACCCACGGCACCCTCACCGACGGCGAGGCCTCGCTGGTCTTCTACAAGGACGGCCACGCCACGGTCGGCACCTGGGGCAGCGGTGTCGCGATGAGCCCCGAGGTGGTGGGTGTTCGGCAGAACCTGCGGGTGATCGTCGAGCAGGGGGCCGTGCCCGCCAACGTCGACTCCAACATCGAGAGCGGCTGGGGCCTGACGATCGGCGGCAAGTACTTCGTCTGGCGCTCCGGGGCGGGCATCACGGCCGACGGGCGGCTGGTCTACGCCTACGGGCCGGCGCTCTCCGTGCGCACCCTGGCCGAGCTGCTGCGCCAGGCGGGCTGTGTGCAGGCCATGCAGCTGGACATCAACCCGGCCTGGATGTCCTACAACTACTACCAGCAGACCGCCGACCCGAAGAACCCGACGCCGGTCAAGCTGCTGCCCGACCAGGAGCGGCCCGCGGACCGGTACTTCGAGCCGACCAGCCGCGACTTCACGGCGGTGTACGCCAAGTGAGTACGCAACCCCCCGCCTGGCCGGCCCCGGAGGTCGCCAACCCCGTGCCGCCACCGACGCCGGTCGCCGTCCGCCCGCTCTGGGTCGGCTGGCCGATGGCGGTGCTGCAGACCGCGCGGCCCTGGCAGTGGCCCAAGAACCTGCTGGTCTTCGCCGCCCCGATCGCCGGCTCCGCCCGCGAGCGCGAGCACGGGCTCTCCTACGCCTGCCTCGCCTTCGTGGTCTTCACCCTCGCCTCCTGCGCGGTGTACTTCGTCAACGACGTGGTCGACGCGGACCGCGACCGGGCGCACCCGCGCAAGCGGACCCGGCCGATCGCCTCCGGCCGGCTCGCCGCGCGGCACGCGCTGGTCGTGGCGGGGGTCTGCGTGGGCCTGGCGGAGGCCGGCGCGCTCGCCATCCATTGCGCCGGACTGGTGGCGGCGGTGACCGCCTACCTGGTCATCTCGTTCCTGTACTCGTGCGCACTCAAACACCTGCCGGTGGTCGAGCTGGCCGTGGTGGCCAGCGGCTTCGTGCTGCGGGCGCTGGGCGGCGCGGCGGCGGCCAAGGTGCCGCCGTCGGGCTGGTTCGTCCTGATGTGCAGTCTGGGCGCGCTGCTGGTGGCGATATCCAAGCGGTACACCGAACTCTCCGGGCTCGGCCCGGACGCCGCTCAGCACCGCCCGTGCCTGCGGCTCTACACCCGGCAGAACCTGCGCGTGTCCCAGCGCGCCGTGGGGGTCGCGATGATCGCCTCCTACCTCAGCTGGGCACTGCTCAACGGCACGCCCTGGGCGGCCGGCTGGCATCTGGTGGCGATGGTGCCACTGGCCCTCGCGCTGGTCCGGTTCGACTGGCTGACGGTGCGGGCGCCGCTGACCCGGGTCGAGGACCTGATCACCCGTGACCTGCCGATGGTCGGCTGCGAACTGCTCTGGCTGCTGCTGTTCATCGCCGCGATGCGCGGCTGAGGAGGCCGAACCGATGACATCCCCCGATCGACTGCTCCAGGGCTGGGGCCGCACCACGGCCGGGCGCTCCCGGGTGGCCGGACCGCTGGCCGCGGGCGAGCTGGTCGGCCTGCTCGGCGGCACCCCGCCGCCCGGCGGGGTGCTGGCCCGCGGGTCCGGGCTGAGCTACGGCGACGCCGCGCAGAACACCGGCGGCCTGGTGCTCACCCCGGCCACCGCCCCGCGGATCGAGCTGGACCCCGGCGCCGGAACGGTCCGGGCCGCCGCCTCGACCACCTTCGCGCAGCTGCTCACGGCGCTGGTGCCGCACGGCCTGCTGCTGCCGGTGCTGCCGGGCACCAGCCACCTGACCCTGGGCGGGGCGATCGCCGCCGATGTGCACGGCAAGAACCAGCGCACCGACGGGACCATCTCCAACTGGCTGGAGTCGATCGAACTGCTCTGCAGCGACGGCCAGTTGCGCCACCTGACGCCGACCCGGCACGGCCCGTGGTTCCGCGCCACGGTCGGCGGCATGGGGCTCACCGGCGTGATCACCGGCGCCACCCTGCGGCTGCTGCCGATCCGCAGCGCGCTGCTGCGGGTCTCCTCGCGGCGCGCGCCCGACCTCGACTCGCTGACGGCCATGCTGGAGACGGCGACCAGCCGCTACGCGGTGGCCTGGATCGACACCACCGCGAGCGGCCGCAACCTCGGACGCGGCGTCGTCGACCTCGGCGACCACCTGACCGCCCCCGACCCGCTCACCGAGCCATGGGAACTCTCCTACCGCCCGCCCCGCTCACCGCGGGCGCCGTACCTCCCGGTGGGCCCCTTCACCCCCGTCACCGCGCGGGCCTTCAACGAGGCCTGGTACCGCCGCTCGCCCCAGGAGCGGCACTGCGTGCAGGACCTGTCGGCCTTCTTCCACCGGCTCGACGCGGTGGCCCGGTGGAACCGGGCGCTCGGGCCGCGCGGGTTCCTGCAGTACCAGTTCGTCGTCCCCCTGACGGCCCGTCACCTGCTGGTCACGGTGCTCGAAGAGCTGCAGCGGGTCGGCGCGGCGCCGTTCCTCGGAACGCTCAAGCGCTTCGGCCCGGCCAACGGCAACCCGCTCTCCTTCCCGCTGCCCGGCTGGTCGCTCGCGGTGGACATGCCCGCCGGACGGGCCCGGCTCGCGGCGGTGCTGGACCACCTCGACGGCCTGGTGGCGCAGGCCGGCGGACGGGTCTACCTCGCCAAGGACGCCCGCCTGCGGCGTTCGGCGTTCGAGGCGATGTACGGTCCGTTGGAGGAATGGCGGGCGACCCGCGCGATCCTGGACCCCGCCGACGCGATGCGGTCCGACCTGGGACGGAGGCTGGGCCTGTGCTGAAGCTCAACGGACTGGGACGGCCCAGCCGGATCCTGCTGCTCGGCGGCACCAGCGAGATCGGCCGCGCGATCCTGACCGCGCTGGACGCGCCGCCCGAGACCGAGGTGGTGCTGGCCGGCCGCGACGAGCAGCGGCTGGCCGAGTTCGGCGCGACGCTGCCGTACCGGGTCTCCACCACGCGCTACGACGCCACCGCGCTGGACACCCACCGGGGCTTCGTCGACGAGCTCTTCGCCACCGGCCCGGTGGACCTGATCGTCTCGGCCGCCGGCATCCTGCTCCCGCAGGAGACGCTCGACCAGGACCCGCGGCAGGCCGGACTACTGCTGGACACCAACCTGACCGGCCAGGTGACCACCCTGCTGGCGGTCGCCCGGCACCTGCGCCACCAGCGGCGCGGCACCATCGTCATCCTCTCCTCGGTGGCGGCGGTCCGGCCCCGGAAGGCCAACTACGTGTACGGCGCCGCCAAGGCGGGCCTGGACGCCTTCGCCCGCGGCCTGGCCGACTCACTGCACGGCACCGGCGTCCGGGTGGTGCTGGTCCGCCCCGGCTTCGTGATCGGCCGAATGACCGCCGGCATGCCCCCCGCCCCCGCCTCCACCACCGCCGCCGGCGTCGGCGCGGGCGTGGCAGCGGCCCTGGCCACCACCGCCACCCTCGTCTGGGTCCCCCGCCGCCTGGCCGTCCTGGCCTCCGCGATGCGCCTGGTCCCACGCCCGCTCTGGCGGCGAATGTCCCGCTGACGAGGGGTCAGCGGGACAGGCCCGTCAGCGGTGGCCAGGCGGGACGTCGCTGACGACAGGTCAGCAGGACGGCCCGTCAGCGCCAGCCCAGCGAGAAGTTTCTGACCTGCCGTCGGCAGGACACCCCGGTCTCCGGTCAGGCCGGGGTGGTGAGGTGGGTGAGGGTGGTGTGGGCCTCGGGGGCGTGCAGGGGGCTGAAGTGGGGGTTGAGGGAGAGAGCCCGGGTGAGGTCGGCCTGTTCGGCGGTGGGGTCGCCGAGGGCGGCCTCGATCATGGCGCGGTGGTAGTGGAAGAGGGCGTTGCGGGCGCCGGTGGCCAGGGCCTGGTCGGCTTCGGCGCGGGCCTCCTGGTCGTGGCCGGCCGCGTGCAGGGCCCAGCCGAGGGCGTCGTGGGTGTCCAGGAAGGGCCGGGTGCGCAGGCCGTCGCGGGCGATCGCGAGGGCGCGGGCCGGGTCGCCGTGGTCGGCCTCGAAGAGGGCTGCGTCGGCGTCGGGGGTGACGCCGTTCACGGTCAGCAGCCGCTCCTCGGCGCGGAACACCTGGTACTGCTGCTCGGCCTCCTGAGTGCGGCCCAGCGACTGGTACAGCTCGCCGAGTTGCAGCAGGTACTCGGGCTGCGGGACGCGCTGGACGGCCTGCCGGTAGTCGTCCAGGGCCGCCTCCGTCCGGCCGAGCGCCGCCTCGGCCCTCGCTTTGCCCGCCAGCAGCGCGGTGTAGCCCGGAGCCACCGTCAGGCCGGCCTGGGCGTGCTGGAGTTCGGTGGCCGGGTCGCCGCTGTTGAAGGCCAGTTCGCCGAGGTAGTAGTGGGCGAAGGCCTGGTCGGCGGGGCCGCCGGCGTCCTGCAGGGCGCGCCGCATGTCCTCGCGGGCGGTGTCGGTGTCGCCGCGCAGTTCGGCCACGTAGGAGGCCCGGGCCAGCGAGGGGGTGCCGGGCCGCAGGTCCACCATCCGCTGGACGGCGTCGGCGGCCTCGGCGTAGCGGCCCAGCTGCGTGCAGGCGTCGGCGAGGGTGCCCTGGAGCGAGGAGTTGTAGGGGTTGACCGCCACCGCGCGCCGGGCCCAGTCGAGGGCCTGGGTGAAGTGGTGGCGGCCGTTCTCCAGCGAGGCCATGGCTCCCATCGCGGTGAAGTTCTCCGCGCTCTCCAGCGCCAGCGAGCGCTGGAGGGCCTCCTCGGCCTTGGGGTAGTAGGTCGGGTCGGCGGTGTTCTTGGCCTGCTGGACGTACTCCAGGCCCAGGGTGGCGAGCGCGGTGGCATCCTGCGGCGACCGGCGCAGCTGGTCCTGGAGGGCGGTGATGGCGGTGGACAGTTCGTCGGCGCCGGCCGGGCCGCCCGGCGCGGCGCCCGGCGGCGGGGCCTGGCCGGCGGGCGCCGCGGGCCAGGGCGCGAGGCCGAGGCCGCCGGCCAGGAAGAGGCCGACCCCGAGGGCGGCGGTCGCGGCGGCGGACAGCGCGGTGCGCCGGCGCCTGGGGGGTGGGCTGGTGGGCTCGGTCACTTCCCGCTCCTGGTGGGCGTGGGTGAGGGTGCGGCGGTGAGGGCGGCGTAGACGACGAGGTTGTCGGCGTAGGCGTGCCGCTCGTGGTCGTAGCTGCCGCCGCAGGTGATCAGGTGCAGTTCCGGGGGGCCGGTCAGGGAGTAGACCTGATCGTCGGGGAACTCGTCCTTGGCGTACTGCCGCAGGGCCTTGACGGTGAACTCCACCCGGGTGCGGTCGGCGCGCTCCACGGTGATCCGCTCGCCCGGGCGCAGCGCGGAGAGGTTGTAGAAGGCGGCCGGGCCGGTGCGGGAGTCGACGTGGCCGACCAGGACGGCGGCGCCGGGGTCGCCGGGGCGGGGGCCGTCGCTCCACCAGCCGACCTGGTCGGGGTTGTCGGGGGCGGCCAGGTGGCCGTCCTGCTGGACCGTCAGCTCGCCGAGGGCGCTGTCCAGGTCGATGCCGGGGATCCGGACGCGCACCGGTGCGGCCGCCGGGGTGGCGGCGGCCTCGGTCGGCGCCGGTGCGGCCGGGGTCCGCGCGCTGGGCAGCGTGCCGATCGAGGTGCGGACCGGGGGCCGCGGCGGGTCGGTGGCCAGCGCCGTGGCGCCGGCGCCGGCCAGCGCCGCGCCGAGGGCGATGGCGAGCACGGCGGCCCAGCGCGGGGCACGCCGCGGCAGCCCGCCCTCCGGTGCGGAGGACGGGCTGCCTGCGGGGACGGGACCGCTCACGCCTGGTCGGCGCGCCGCCGGCGCAGGGCCAGGAAGCCCGCCGCGGCCAGCGCGGCGCCGCCGCCCAGCGCGGTCGCGGGCACCACCGGGAAGCCGCCCTCGCCGCCCAGGGCCATGCCGCCGAGGCCGGCCCCGACGCCGCCGCCGGGGTGCACCGAGTCGGCCTGGTTGACGGCCGCGGTGTTGGGCAGCGCCACGTACGGGAAGGTGGCGCCGGGCTGGCGGTAGGCCTTGTCCACGCCGTCACCGGCCGCGAGCGCGGGCACGATCTTGCCGGTCTGGGCCGCGCCCTCCAGGGCCTGCAGCTCGATGTCGACCACGTCGTCGTTCAGTCGGCGGCCGTTCGGGAAGCCGGCGAAGTCCCCGCCGAGGACGCCCAGTCGGCTGGGGGTCTCGGCCGGCGGGACCGCCATGTTCAGGCGCAGCTCCTCGGCCGGGGTGAACTTCTCCTTGGCCACGTCGGCGTTGAGCAGCTGGGAGTTGAGGTCGGCCTGGATCGGGCCGCCGGAGTTCTTCGAGATCCCGGTGAGGAAGATCTCGACCAGGTCGTTGCGCGGGGCGGCCGGCGCGGGCAGGCCGTAGATGCCCTGGATGAGCTTGGGGACGATCGGGTCCTTGACCTTGTCGACCACCGGGGTGACGGTGTGGTCGTCGACAGGGGCCAGGGCGTTGAAGGCGTCCTTGTACTTCAGCGGGACGACGACCTCGTTGACCAACGGGTTGCCCAGCCGCGAGACCTGGTGCCAGCCGCCCTCGCCGCCCTTGTCACCCTTGTCGCCCTTGTCCTTGGCGCCCTCACCGCCCTTGCCCTCGCCGCCCTTGTCGCGGGAGTCGGCCACCACAGCGCCCTTGCGGTCGGTGGTGGACCAGACGCCGATCACCGGGTTGCGGGTCGCGTCGCCCTTGAGCGCCAGCTCCTTCTTGGGCACCTGGAGGGCGATGGTGTTGACGTTGTAGCCGGCCAGCGTGTTGTGCCCGGACTCCTTGAGGTTCCCGCCGTAGAGCAGGTCGAAGACCCGCAGGTCCAGGAAGAACGGGTCGGAGGCCTGGCCCGCGAAGCTCTGTCCGCCGCCGGGCAGCGCCACCAGGGACTGCGCCCGCAGCGCGTCGTAGTCGGGCATCGAGGCCTTGCCGACGTTGGAGGGGGCGGCGGGGGCGTCCTTGACAAGGGTCTTGGTGTTGCCGGCCGCGTCGGTGACGGTCAGGCAGTAGGTCTGACGGAAGTTCAGGTTCGGGTCGTCCAGGGACTTCACGACGCCGGTGTTGTAGAGGAACTGGCCCGCGTCGTCGCGGATGTGGTCGGTGAAGGTCCAGGTGTAGGTGGTGTCGGGCTTGCCGTCGCCATCGCTGTCGATCTTGATGTTGTAGCGGGCGTCGTTGGCGAACGGGTAGAAGTTCGGGCCGCCGTTGGGCTCCTCGAACGGGATCCAGTTCGCCACCAGGGTGACCGTGTCGGGCTTGTCCGGGCTGGTGAAGGCGTAGACGTCGGTGTTGTCGGCCTTCGGGTCGCCCGCGATCAGCGGGGCCTCGCGGTGGCTGGAGGCGGCGCTGACGCCGGGGGTGAGCCCGGCCAGCGCACCGGCGGCCAGCAGGGCCATGGTGCCGAGGCCGGCCAGGGCGCGCTCGGAGGGTCGGGCCGAGGTCTTGTGGTGCGGCAAGCGGTGGTGCTGCATGAGCCATCCGTTCCAGGTGAGGGCCGCGGCCCCGCGACGGGGCAGGGCGGCGTGGTGAGCGGGCAGTGCCCGGAGCCGCACACGGAGACGACGTGACCCGGCCTGGACGCCAGCGATCTGATGGTCCGTCCGCTGATGCGACTTAAACTATTCATAAGTCAGGACGAACAGGGACGGATCCGCCAGGCCGATGAGCCGGGCGGGGGCACCCGAGGGCGAAAATGGCGCCAACAGGGTTAGCAAATGGCTACGGTGAGTGACGAACCGTCATGGCCCGCCACCCCGTCGGGCCCGCGCCCGGCCGCGGCCGTTGACGGATCGCCAGATGGGCACCGGGGCAGGCGGGCGCAAGACGGCGCGGCCGTGGGCAGGGCCGATCGAGTGGTCGGCGTACTCCGTGCGAGTGGCCCGACCCGTCCATCCGGCGTGCGTGGTGCGAAGTGCCCACAGAGTGCGGCCATCCTCCTGGGGGCGGCGGCTGCTTCACGCAGCCGGCGCCGAGCGCAGTTGATCCCCCCTGGGCGACCGCGCGCCGACCGGACCGCCCCCGCCACCTCGGAGACACCATGACCGTCCGTCACCTCACCCGGCGAGCCGCGGGCGCGGCCGGCCTGGCCCTCTGGGTGCTCGGTGCGGCCGCACCGCAGGCGCAGGCCCACCCGCTCGGCAACTTCTCGATCAACCACTACACCGGCTTCACCCTGCACCCGGACCGGGTCGAGGTGCTCTCCGTCACCGACACCGCCGAGATCCCCACCCTGCAGGCCGCGCCGAGCGTCGACGCCAACGGCGACGGCACCGCCGACGAGAGCGAACGCGCCACCTGGGCCGCCGCCCGCTGCGCCGAGACCGCCGGGAAGCTGGCGGTCAGCACACCGGACCGGCTCAACTGGACGATCACCTCCGCCACCTTCGCCTACCAGCCCGGACAGGCCGGCCTGCGCACCAGCCGGCTGGAATGCCGGCTGCGCGCCCCGCTCGACCTGGCCGCCGGCCCCGTCACCCTGCGGGTGGAGACCGGCGCCGACGCCGGCCGGGTCGGCTGGAACGAGATCACCGCGACCGGAGCCGGCGCCCGCCTGGAGCACTCCACCGTGCCCGAGACCTCCCCCACCGACGAACTGCGCAGCTACCCACGGGACCTGCTCGACACACCGCGTGGCGACACCCGGGCCGAGTTCACCGCCCTGGCCGGTGACGGAGCCTCGGTGGGCGGCGCGCCGAGCGGCGGCACCCCGCTCGGCGGCGGCCTCACCGGCAAGCTCGAATCCCTCTCCCGGCGGCTGACCTCGCTGGCCGGCGCCGAACGCCTGACCCTGCCGGTCGGACTGCTCGCCGTGCTGCTCTCGGTGGTCCTGGGCGCCGGACACGCCCTGCTGCCCGGTCACGGCAAGACCGTGATGGCCGCCTACCTGGCCGGCCGGCGCGGGCGCACCCGCGACGCGATCACCGTCGGCGCCACCGTCACGATCACTCATACGGCCGGGGTGCTGGTCATCGGGCTCTGCCTGACCACCTTCTCCTCGCTGGCCGGCGACACCGTGCTGGGCTGGCTCGGCGTCGTCAGCGGCGCGCTGGTGGCCGTGGTGGGCGCCGGGCTGCTGACGGACGCGGTGCGGCGCAGCCGGCACCACCACCGGGCGGACGCGGTCGACGGGGTGTCAGCGGTGGCGGAGAAGGTGCCGGCGCTGGTCGGCGCGGGCGGGGGCGGGGTGGGGCACGGGGAGCACCACGAGGAGGCGCACGAGCACGGGGACGGGGACCTTGGGCACGGGTCGCACGACCACGAGCACCCGCATCCGCATCCGCATCCGCACGACCACGACCACGACCACGACCACGACGATCACCACGGCGACCACGACCACCACCACGACCGGCCGCACCGGCACGGCTTCTTCGGTCACCGGCACTCGCACGCCCAGCCCGCCGGTGCCGCGCAGCCGTTCAGCACCCGGGGCCTGGTCGGCCTCGGCATCGCGGGCGGCCTGGTGCCCAGCCCCTCGGCGCTGGTCGTGCTGCTCGGCGCCATCGCGCTCGGCCGGACGATCTTCGGTACCGCGCTGGTGGTGGCGTACGGCCTGGGCATGGCCGCCACGCTGACCGCCGTCGGCCTGCTCCTGGTGCGGATCGGGGACCGGCTCGGCAGGCTCGCCGACCGGCCGTTGGTCCGGCTGGTGCGCCGGGTCGCCCCGCACACCGCGGTCCTCACGGCCGTCCTGGTCCTGGTGGTCGGGGTCGGCCTGATGATCCGCAGCCTGCCGCCCGTCCTGTGACTCCCGAGAGGCCACGATGACCGACCGTCGCACCCACCTCCCCGCCGCCCTCTCCGTCCTGTCCCTGCTGGCCGCCGCCCTGCTGAGCGGCTGCGGCGGCTCGGCCGCGGACGGCGTGCTGAACACCCAGTCCGACACCCCGTCCCCGACCTGCCTGGTCCACCAGAGCGGCGACCCCGCCGCCCGCTACACCGCCGGCGAGCACGCCGACACGCTCTCGATGCTGGAGCTGATGCGTTACTACACGGCCAACGGCACCAAGGCCTTCTGCGACGGCAAGCCGCCCACCGGCACCGACCTGCGATGGCTGGCCCTGTACACCCGGCTGGGCGGCGACCGGAAGAACGTCCCCGCCGCACCGCCGCAGACTCCGTAACCCGCAGCCCACCCAGCCGAGTTCAACACCCAGGGACCAGTTCGGCGAACCGAGCGGAGACCGGAGGAACGCCCCCGCCGCAGACCCCGTGACCCACCCCGAGTCAGGACAACGTCGGCACCGACCCGCCGTCCGCCCAGGCGAGTTCGACGCCGGGCAGGCCTGCCAGCCAGCCGCGGGCGAGTTCGGCGAGCCGGGTGGCGTCCGGTGGTGTCCGGCCCAGGCCGATCGCGTAGCGGGTGTGGGCCTGAGCGGTCTCGAACGGGCGGGGCCAGGCCTGGGGTTGGGCCACGCCGGCCTGTTCCAGCACGGCGAGCAGGGCCCGCACCCGGCCGCGGAAGCGGCCTGCGGCGACCTCCAGCTCCTCACCGCGGCCGGCCGGTCGCACGGTGAGCACGGCCCAGGCGGCGTGCCGCCGGTGCGGGGCCGGGGCCGAGCGCAGCGCGGGCCATGGGTCCGTACCGCCGTGCTCCGCCGCCCGTTCCAGCAGCTCCCAGGCCTGGTAGAGCTCCTGGCTGATCACATCCCTTGCGTCGCGGCTGACTTGGTCGGTGCACGGGCGGACCGGCGCGGTCGGCGTCAGCACCGTCAGCGCCGGCCCGGCTTCCTGACCCGCCGACTCCACCGCCGCCGAGGGCTGGAGTCCGACCGGCTCGCGCCAGTCCCAGGCGGCCCAGTCGGCGAAGAAGCGGCGCAGCAGGTCATCGGCCGGCAGGGCGCCGGCCTCGCGCGCCGTCCGCGCCGCCAGCACCGTCCAGGCCAGGCCAGGCAGCGTGCCGAACGGGGCCGAGTCCAGCCCGCGCTCCCTCGCCCAGCCCTTCACCTGCCGGGCCAGGCCGGTGAAGGCGGCCGGACTCTGCTCGGTCGCGGCGAGGATCGCGGCCGCGTCGCTGACGGCGCTCAGGGCGGCCGCGGCCGGCTCCCCCAACTCCGCGCGGCGCGCCACCGCTTCGGCCGGCGCGAGCGCTCCGGTGGCGACCACCACCAGGTCCACGGCCAGCTCGCCGACCCGCAGCCGCAGGCCCGGCACCCGGGCGCCGGTCACTCGCCGCACCCCGGCGGCCTCGGGCAGCGCGGCGGCCACCCGCCGCTGCACGTCGGCCAGTTCGACCGTACCCGGCAGCGCCAGCACCAGGTCCAGGTCCGCACCGGGCAGCGCGCAGCCCAGCGCCCGCGAACCGACCAGGTGCAGGACCCCCTCGGCCAACTCCGCCGTCAGTCGCCGGATCACCATCTCGACAATTGACGCTTCGTCAATTTCCATGTCCTGCAAGGGAGCTGACTCCTCGGCGGTCCAGCGCAGCTCCCCGGTACCCAGGGTGACCACCGCCCGTGGCCGCATCGGCTCGGTGCCCCGGCGGGACAGCAGCACCAGTTCGCCGACCCGGGCCGAGGCGCCGCCCAACCGGGCGGCGCAGTCGGCGGCCAGGCGCTGCGGGTCCTGGCTGCGGGCCAGGGTCAGATGCGGGGTGAAACCCTCCGCGCGCGCCCGGCAGCGCGGGAACCGCCGGACCAGCGCCTCGTACAGCGCCGTCCAGGGGCCGGTGCCGGCCGCTGCCGGATCGAGCCAGACGGTGGCCTCCTCCCGCCCGCCGAAGGTGTGCACCCCGTCGAGCCGGACGCGGAAGGGCGCGGTCTCGGCCGCCGCGGCGGCGAGCAGCGGGGCCACCTGCTCGAAGTCGCTCTCCGGGACGAAGCCGAAGAGCAGGTTGACGTGCGGCGGCCAGCGATGGAGCTGCGGGTCGTGCTCCTCGCGGATCCGCTGGATCGCGGGCCACAGCTCCGCGGGCGGCAGCCAGGCCAGCGCCGTACGGGCGGTCGGCGCGCTGCCGAGCAGTTCGACTGCCGTCGCGCCGCCCGGTGCCTGATCCACCGTCAGGTCCACCGCCACGCCGAAGTGGTCCGAGGGGAACAGGCCCTGCGGGTCCGGCTCGTCGCCGTGCAGGACGGCCGCCTCGGGCCGCAGGCCCTCGCCGCCGCGCAGCAGCACCCGGTCCAGCCGGCCGGGGCGGCCGGAGAGCGAGGAGACGGCCGCCAGCGGGTTGGCCACCGGGTCGAAGGTGGCGGTCCGGTCGCCCGGGCCGTGCACCTCGGTCCAGGTGTCGAGCAGGCCAAGCGCGCGGGACGGCCCGTCGCCGTCCTCGTTCAGGTCGCCGAGCAGCAGCAGCCCGCCCTCCACGGCGGCCAACCCCTCGGCCAGCCTGGCCAGTTCGGCCGCCCGGCGGAGCGGCCCCCGGTCGGAGTGGTCGCTGCTCAGGTGGGCGGCGACCAGCGTCAGCGGCCCGGCGGCCGACTCCACCGTCAGCGCCGTGACGGCCTTGTGCGGGCCGAGCACGTGCCGGGCCGCCTCGCGGACCGGCAGCCGGCTGAGCAGCAGCAGCCCGCTCTCCTCGACGTCCCGGCCGGCCGGGTCGGTGGCCAGCGTGTACGCGGCGCGGACCCAGTCGGCCGCCAGCAGCGGCGCCAGCAGTCCGGCCTCCACCTCCTGCAGCGCGATGACGTCGGCGTCGGCGCGCTCCAGCGCGGCCAGCAGCAGCGGTCGGCGCCGGGCGGTGTCGATCCGCTCGCTGTCGTAGCGGTCCCAGAGGGTGTTCCAGGTCAGCACCCGCAGGCCCGATGCCCCCGCGGCCCCAACCGAAAGAGGAGCCGGCGCAGGGCTCCAGCCGGCCACCGGGTCCCAGGCGTGCGGCGTCCGGGCGGTGAAGAACGGCGCCCGCAGGCGGCGCGGCTCGCGCACCCGGCCGGCCGGGCTGACGTCGATCCGGTCCACCCCGGCGGCGCGGTCCCAGACCACCTCGCCGTCCGCCTCGACGAAGAGCACCCGGTGCCAGGGGATGTCCCCGCCCGGCACGAACGCCGGCAGCGGCACCCGCTTGGGGAGCGCGCCGCGGACGTTGACGCCCAGCACGAAGCGGGCCGGGTCGAACCGCTGGTCCCAGCGGATCCGGTGGTAGATCTCCTCGCTGGTACGCATCAGTCGTCCTCACCGTCGAGTGTCCCGGCCACGTCCTCGACCGTGCCGGTCGAGCCGACGTACCAGGTGCGGTGCGCCTGGCCAGGGTAGGGCGGCGCGAACCGGGCGAGCTGGGCGTCCAGCACCTCGGCCGGCACCGGGTGTGCGCGCACCCGGTTGCGCCGGGCCAGCTCCGCCGGGTCCACCTGGAGGACGACGTGGGTGACCAGCGCCTCGCGCCGGTCGGCCACCGCGCGCACCAGTGAGCGCTGCTGCCGGTTGAGCGAGGTGGCGTCCCAGACCACCGTGCCGCCGCGGGCGAGCGCGGCGTCCAGGCGGTCCAGGCCCTCGTGCAGGACGGCCGCGTTGGAGCGCTGGTCGGAGCGCGAGCCCCGGGCCTCGCGCAGCTCGTCCAGCGAGACCCGCTGGGCGATGCCCGGCAGCCCGGCCGCGAAGGTGCTCTTGCCGCTGCCGGAGGGGCCCATCAGGTGGACCAGCCGGGGGAAGGCTCCCGCACGCCGGCGCCAGGTCAGGGCCACGGCCTCGGCCGCGCCGGTGATCCGGCCGAGCGCGAACGCCTCGCGGGCCTCGGCCCAGCAGCGGTCGGCCGCGTCCGGCTCCAGGCCGTCCAGTGCGCGGCGCAGCTCGGTGCGCAGCTCCGCCAGCGGGGCCTCAGCGAGCAGGCCGGCCTCCTCGGCGTGCAGCGCGGACCAGTCCACCTGCTCGCGGGCCTCGGCGGCCGCCGCGTCGGTGCGGCCGGCCAGGGCGGCGGCGGCGAGGGCGTGTAGCACGCCCAGGTCGGCGGCAACGGCAAAACGGGCCAGGCCCGTCCGGCGCTCCTGGTCGGGACAGGGGTGGTGCAGCCGCTCGTACAGGCCGACCAGGTCCGCGGTGCGCCGGGCGAGCCGGGGGCCGAGGGCGGGCGCGAGCCGGGGCGCCAGCCGGGCCCGGGGGCTCCGGTGCAGCAGCGCGGCCAGCACGCCGGCCAGTCGCGCGTCGCCGGTGCGGCCCAGCAGGTCCAGCCGCTCGGTGGCCTCGGCGACCACGGCCTCGTCCGGCTCAACGTCAACCGACTCCGCATCAACCGACTCGACGTCAACCGACTCCGCGTCAACCATCCCGGTGGCGAGCAGCAGTGACGAGGGGTCGGCCGGCTCGCCCGAGCGCACCGCCCAGAGCGCGGCGGCCGGGCCCAGGCCGTTCACCACGACGGGGGCGAGCATCCAGTGCTCGTCGGTCTGCACATGCCGGGGGCGGACCCACTTGGCCACCCGCTCGGCGAACTCCGCGCGCTCGAAGCCCTCGACGGTCCGCACCACGAAGCCCTCCTGCCGCGCGGTGTCCAGCCGCAGCGCCCGCAGTGCCCGCTCGTCGAAGGTGCCGCGCCACAGGACCGGCGGCACCGGGATGCCGAGCCGCCGGGTGAAGCGCACCGTCCGGTCCCAGTCCAGGCACTGCTCGCCGTCCCAGACCGAGAAGCCGTAGAACCAGCTCTCCAGCTCCCGGTAGCCGATCGAGTGCCGGGCGTAGAGGTTCTCCCCGCAGATCCGCCGGCCCGGCGGGATGGACCGGCCGATCCGGCTCTGCAACGCCTTGACCCAGGCCCGGGAGGGGTGGTGCGCGGAGTCCAGCGAGCGGGCGTGCAGGCCGTCCGGGTAGAGGGTGGTGTTCTCCCCGTCGAGCTTCTCGGTGACCACCACCTCGCGGCCGAACAGTCCCGGCAGGTCGCGGCGGGCCCGGACATCGTCCGAGGCGACCCCGGGCGACCAGGGCAGGTGCGGGGTGCGGGGGTAGTGCGTCCGCATGATCCCTCCCGGTGACGGCGTCGCGCTCGGTCACTGTAGGTGGCCGGACGGAGGTGATCCATCGAATTACCGGGCGGTCCATCGGCCCCGTCCTGTGCACCGGCCCGAGGCGCTTTCAGGCGGACGGTGGCAGACCGTCAGCTCCCCGCTCCAGCGCCACCGTGCTCCAGCGGACCTCCGGGCGGCCGTGCAGGTCGGCCCGTTCGGTGATCTGGAGCGGGTGCAGGTGGTGGGTGGCGGCGAGTCGTACCGTCTCGGCGGCGGAGACGTCGAACATCCGCCGGCCGGGTGGCACCGGGCCGTGGCGCAGGGTCAGCACGGCGCGGCCGCCGGGGGCGAGCAGGGCGCCGATCCGGCGCATCGCCTCGGCCCGTTCACGCTCGTCCAGGTGCATCCAGACCGCCGTGGCGAGGATCAGGTCGAACTCGCCGCGCAGGGTGGCGAGGGCCGGGAGCGAGTCGTCGATCCACTCGACGGGGGCGGCGGCGTGCAGGCGCCGGCCGAGGGCGCGCAGTTCGGCCGTCGGCTCCACGGCCGTGACCTGGTGGCCGAGGGCGGCGAGGGCGGCGGCGTCCCGGCCGGTGCCGGCGCCGAGATCGGCCACCCTGGCCGGGGCCGGCGGGAGCAGGGCCAGGATCTCCCGGTGGACCTGCTCGAAGGTCACGCTCTCGTACTGCTCGGCTAGTTGCGCGGCGGCGGCGCCGTAGCCCGCCGTGCCGCGCGGCGGCCCGGCGGTGGGCGCGGCGCTCTCGGTCTGCTCGGTGGTCGGCATGCCCGAACGGTACCGCTTCGCCGCCGGGGACTGTCTGACGGATGATCATCCTCCGTGCCCCGGATAACACCTGCCCCACTTCCGCCCCGGCATTACGATCCGATCATGAGCAAAATCAAGCAGGATGTTCTCACCGAGGCCTACCAGGCGCTGCGCCAGGCTGTCGCGGGCGTTCCCGCCGACGGCTGGCGGCTGCCGACCCCGTGCAAGGGCTGGGATGTCACCCAGGTCCTGCAACACGCCGTCGGCGACCAGCTCGCCTACGCCGGGAAGCTCACCGACGGGCCCGGCCCGGGGTACGACCCGTTCCAGCCCACCGGCGAACTCGGCGGGAAGCCCGAGGAGTTGCTGGAGTCGGCGCTGACCACCGCCACCGCCGCCTTCGCGACCGTCGACCCCGCCGCCCAGCAGGTGCCGGTACCGCTGCCACCGTTCGCGCTCTCCCCCGAGCAGGCCGCGGGGGCCGCCGCGCTCGACGCCGCCGTACACGCCTGGGACATCGCCCGCGCCACCGGCCGCCCCTCACCGCTCACCCCCGAGCTGGCCCGGGCCCTGCGCCCGATCGCCGAAGCCCTCGCCGAACCCCTGCGCGGCTTCGCCTACGCCCCGGCGATCCCGTCGGCCGAGGACGCGGACGAGCTCGTCTCACTGCTCAACTACCTGGGCCGCCAGGCGGACTGGAGCGAGTAGCCGCCACCGGCCGACCCCCGGTCAGCCCCGGGGGTCGGCCGCCGGGGCGACCGGGCCGAGGTGGCCGGTCCGGACTACCGGGTTGTCCTCGGTGCCGCTGTTGCCCGAGTCGGAGGAGGTGGCCGAGGAGGCGGCGTGGGCGGCGATGCCCAGGACCAGGAAGAGCACCAGCAGGAGCCGGCCCGGTCCGCCGATCCGCAGCGGGCGGGTCGCGGAGTACGTCTCGGCGGCCGGCTCGGCGTCGCCGAACAGGCGCTTCGGGTAGGCCGAGGTGACCATCAGCACGTACGCGTTCAGGCGCATCGAGTAGCGCAGCACCGCCGCGCTCGCCTCGAAGAGCGGCCTGGGCATCCGGCCGGTGACCAGCACCACCAGCCAGATCACGAAGGAGGCGGTGAGCCAGCCGGTGCTCGCCACGCTCTCGATGATCGCGGCGGGGATCATCAGGACCAGCCGGAAGAGGACCGCGAGCCGGTTGAGCGGGCCCGGCCGCAGGTCGACCTGCACGGGGTGGTCGAGCGGCGCCCGCAGCGCGAACGGCGGGTAGCGGTCGACCAGCAGCATCGCGCTCGCGGCCACCCGGGCGTGGTAGCCGACGTACCCGGCCAGCAGCCGGGCCACCGGCTCCGGCAGCCGGCCGAGCACCAGCGCCGCGAACCAGCCGACGATCGCGGTGAGCCCGGCCACGAAGCCGAGCACCGCCAGGACCAGGAACTGCGGGATCAGCAGCAGCCAGCGCAGCAGTACGGTGAGCCGGCGCTGCGGGGCGGGCTCCGGGAGGTCCAGCACCGGCAGCCACTCCAGGGGCCCGGTCGGGGTGGGCATGCTCCAGCGGGCGTCGGTCATGGTCCGGGGTCCCTTCGGCTGCGTGCTGCGGCTGCGCTCACCACGCTGACAGCAGCGGCCGCCGTGGCCCGGGCGGCGCCCGGGCTCGCCACCCATAGATCATCCCTATGGGCTCATAACCGGGACCGGGGTACCGGGCCCGCGGTGCGGGTGCGAACGTGACCTGACGGTGGTGCCGTGGCTTCCCCTGGTGGCGAGGCTCCCGGGACCACCCCGTCCGCCCGGCCCCCCGTGGTCACGCCAGCCGAAGGAAGCCGCCATGCCTCGCCCCATCCGGGTCGCCATCATCGGAGCCGGCCCCGCCGGGATCTACGCCGCCGATGCGCTGCTGAAGTCCGACGCCGCCCTCGAACCGGGCGTCTCGATCGACCTGTTCGAGCGGATGCCGGCCCCCTTCGGCCTGATCCGGTACGGCGTGGCACCCGACCATCCGCGGATCAAGGGCATCGTCGACGCCCTGCACAAGGTGCTCGACAAGCCGCAGGTCCGGCTCTTCGGCAATGTCGACTACCCCGGTGACCTGGCCCTGGACGACCTGCGCCAGTTCTACGACGCGCTGATCTTCTCCACCGGCGCCAGCGCGGACCGCGACCTCGCCGTCCCCGGCATCGAGCTGGACGGCTCGTACGGCGCGGCCGACTTCGTCTCCTGGTACGACGGGCATCCCGACGTGCCGCGCGAGTGGCCGCTGGAGGCCGAGAAGGTCGCCGTGCTCGGGGTCGGCAACGTCGCCCTGGACGTGGCCCGGATCCTGGCGAAGACCGCCGAGGAGCTGCTGCCCACCGAGATCCCGCCGAACGTGTACCAGGGGCTGGCCGCCAACCGGGCCGTCGAGGTGCACGTCTTCGGTCGGCGCGGGCCCGCGCAGGCCAAGTTCAGCCCGATGGAGCTGCGCGAGCTCGACCACTCGCCGAACATCGAGGTCATCGTCAACCCCGAGGACATCGACTACGACGAGGGCAGCATCACCACCCGGCGCGGCAACAAGCAGGCCGACATGGTCGCCGCCACCCTGGAGAACTGGGCGATCCGCGACGCCGGGACCCGCCCGCACAAGCTCTACCTGCACTTCTTCGAGTCCCCGCTGGAGATCCTCGGCGAGGACGGCCGGGTCGTCGGCCTGCGCACCGAGCGGACCGCGCTGGACGGCACCGGCGAGGTGACCGGCACCGGCGAGCTGCGCGACTGGGACGTGCAGGCCGTCTACCGCGCGGTCGGCTACCGCTCCGAGGAGCTGGCGAAGCTGCCCTTCGACGCCGTCTCCGGCACCGTGCCGCACCAGGCTGGCCGAGTCCTGGAGGCCGGGCGGCCGCTGACCTCCACCTATGTGACCGGGTGGATCAAGCGCGGACCGATCGGGCTGATCGGCCACACCAAGGGCGATGCCAACGAGACGGTCGCCAGCCTGCTGGCGGACCATCAGGCGGGCCTGCTCCAGCAGCCGTCCTCGCCCGAGGAGGACGCCGTCCCCGCCTTCCTGACCAGCCAGGGCGTCGACTACACGACCTGGGAGGGCTGGCAGCGCCTGGACGCGCACGAGCGGGCGCTCGGGGAGCGCGAGGGCCGCGAGCGGGTCAAGGTCGTCGAGCGCGAGGCGATGGTCCGGGCCAGCGCGGCGGCTGACCCGGCGTAGCGGGCGGCACGGCGGCAGGTGGCACGGCGGGCGGGGCGGCAGGCGGCACGGCAGGCACGGCGGGCGGCGCAAAAGGCGGGGCGCGGTCAGGTCGAGTCGCGCACCACGAGGGTCGGCTGGAAGAGCGCCGACTGCAGGGTCCGGGCCGGGTCGGCGATCTGCTGCAGCAGCAGCCGGGCCATGTGCGCGGCCATCTCCTCGACCGGCTGACGGATCGTGGTGAGCTGCGGGTCGCAGGCCAGCGCCGCGCTGCTG
>FTKT01003089.1_pt2 | contig 20105 bp, 14 predicted proteins | sample 1658271 | NCBI WGS metagenome assembly FTKT01 (sample SAMEA3914811, study PRJEB12502) | metagenome | biome: forest; material: soil | place: Canada | collected 2011-08-04 | depth 0.3 m | reverse complement strand
GCGCCCCGCCGCTGCTGCGCGTGGCCCGCGTGCGCGCCAACGTCGCCCTGTCGTCCATCGTGCGGCGGGCCCCGGTCATCGAGGCCATCGACATCGACCAGGCCCGCATCGCGCTCGCCCGCACGGCGCCGGGCCACTACGACATCGACGACCTGATCCGCCGCTTCACGCCCAAGCCCGACGCCGCGCCCTCGGAGCCGGCCCGATTCGCGCTGTACAACCTGCAGGTGCGCGACCTGGGCCTGCGCTTCGACGACCGGCCCGAGGGCCACGTGCACGTCGTCGAGGCGCTGGACCTGACCCTGCCGTTCCTGTCGAACCTGCCCGCCAACGTGGACGTCACCGTGCAGCCGCGCCTGGCGTTCCGCCTCAACGGCGCCAAGTTCGACAGCGCGGCCCGGGCCACGCCTTTCGCGGCCACCGACCACGCCACGCTCGATCTGTCGCTGGCCGACCTCGACGTGCGCCCCTACCTGGGCTACCTGCCCGATTCGCTGCCGGTGCGGCTGGCCGGCGGCGCGTTGTCGGCCGACCTCTCGCTCGCGTTCACGCAGGCGGCCGGCAAGGCGCCCAGCGTCGCGCTGAAGGGCTGGGTGTCCGCGCGCGACGCCGTGTTGAACAACGCCTCCGGCGCGCCCCTGCTCGCGTGGAAGCAGGCGCGCGTGGGCCTGGCCGACGTGCAGCCGCTCGCGCGCAAGCTGGCCTTCGACGCGATCCGGCTGGACGGCGTGCAATGGCATCTCGATCGCGACGCCGACGGCAGCGTCGACGTGCTGCGCGGCGGCACGGCGGCGGCGGCGCGGGCCGCTCCGGCCGCCTCGGCCGCGAGTGCACCGGACGCTTCGGCGGCCCCGTGGGAGGTCCGCGTGGGCGCCCTCGAGATCGCCGACAGCCAGATCCTGTGGAACGATGCCTCGACGAAGCCCGCCGCCGCGCTGCACTTCGACGGCCTCACGCTGAAGGCCAAGGGCGTGCAATGGCCTGCGTCGGCGCCGGCCGCGTTCACGCTGGCCGCCAACGTGGCCGCGCAGGCGGCCAGCGGCGCAGCGGCGCCGGCGTCGTCGGCCTCCGCGCCCGCGCGCATCGCCTTCGACGGCAGCGCGAGCCCGCAGCAGGCGCAGGTCGACATCACGCTCACCGACCTGCCGCTGCAGACGCTGGCGCCCTACATCGCGCAGAGCCTCGTGCCGCGCGTCGACGGCCGCCTGGGCGCCAAGGCCTCGCTCGCCTGGTCGAACAGGGCCGACGCGCCCGCGCTGAAGATCGCCGTTGCGAACGCCACGCTGGACGGCCTTCGCGTGCAGCCGAACGGCGCGGCGCCCGCCGCGGGCTGGGATCAGCTGGCCCTCACCGACCTGCAGCTGGACGTGCCCGCCCGCACGGTGACGATCGCCGGGGTCAAGCTGGCGCATCCGAGCGTGCAGGTGGCGCGCGACGCCACCGGCCAGCTGGACGCCGCGCTCTGGCTGCGCCCGAGCGCGCCCGCGCCGGCGGCCCCGGCCTCGCAACCCGCCGGGCCGCCGTGGCACGTGCGGGTGCGCAGCGCCACGCTGGACGACGGCCTGCTGCAGTTCGCCGACGCGTCGCTGCATCCCGAGCAGCACCTGCCGCCGCTGCGGGCCGAACTGCGCCAGATCCGGCTGGACGTGCAGGACTTCGCCTGGTTCGGCGACCATCCCGTGCCGCCCGCCAGGGTGACGCTGGACGCGCGCATCGGCCGGCCCGCGATGGGCGGCAGCAAGGCGCCGCGCGGCGGCGAGCTGGCCTGGAAGGGCACGCTGGGCGCGAGCCCGCTGGCGGCCAACGGCAGCCTGCGCGTGGTGCGCTTCCCGGTCGCGCTCGTCACGCCCTGGGTGGCCGACCGGCTGCCGGTGAGCCTGCTGCGGGCCGAGGCCGGCTACACGGGTCATGTCGACGTGCGCTCGGCGCCGTCCGGCCTCGCGGTGACGACCTCCGGCGACGCGTTGCTGGGCGACGTTCACCTGACGACGCTGGCCGCCACGGCGCCGGCCTCCGCGGCCCCCGCGACAACGCCCGACGAGTTGCTGGGGTGGCAGTCGCTGTCGCTCAAAGGCATGAAGTTCGCGCTGAAGCCCGGCATCACTCCGCGGCTTGACGTGGCGCAGATCGAGCTCGACGACCTGTTCGCGCGCGTGCTGGTCACCGAGCAGGGCCGGCTGAACCTGCAGGACATCGGCGCCGCGGCGCCGCCAGGCGCGGCCGCGAGCGACGCCGCCGCCGCGCCGGCCGCCCCGGCGTCCGCGCCCGAACCGGCGGCTGCAGCGTCCGCGCCGCTGCCCATCGTGATCAACGTGGGCGGCATCCGCCTGGTCGACAGCCGCGTCGACTACACCGACCACTTCGTGCGGCCCAACTACAGCGCCGCGCTGACCGAGTTGAACGGATCGCTGGGCGCCTTCAGCTCCACGTCGCGCGACATGGCGCTGCTGCAGCTCCACGGCCGCGCCGCGGGCACCGCGATCCTGGACATCACCGGCCAGGTCAACCCGGTGGCGCGCCCGCTCGCGCTCGACATCGAGGCCAAGGCCACCGACCTCGAGCTCGCGCCGCTGTCGCCGTATGCCGGCAAGTACGCGGGCTACGCGATCGAGCGCGGCAAGCTGAGCATGGACGTGGCCTACAAGATCGCGGCCGACGGCCGGCTGGAGGCGCGCAACCAGGTGATCCTCAACCAGCTCACCTTCGGCGACGCCATCGCCTCGCCCAGCGCCACCAAGCTGCCGGTGCGCCTGGCCGTGGCGCTGCTGAAGGATCGCAACGGCGTCATCGACATCAACCTGCCGATCAGCGGCAGCGTCAACGACCCGCAGTTCAGCGTGGGCGGCATCGTGGTCAAGCTGATCGTGAACCTGCTGGTGAAGGCGGTGACCTCGCCGTTCTCGCTGCTCTCGGGCGGCGGTGGCGGCGGCGGCCCCGACCTCGGCATCATCGAGTTCCGGCCCGGCACCGCCGCCATCACCGACGCCAGCGCCGCCGGCCTGGACAAGGTGGCCAGCGCGCTCGCCGACCGCCCGGCGCTGCAGATGACCATCACCGGCACCGCAGACACGCAGGCGGAGGCCGCGGACACGCAACGCGAGGCCGTCGAGGCCCAGCTGCGCGCGCTGGCCCGCGACGAATCCCTGCGCTCCGGCACGCCGGCCGGCGTGCCCGTGGCGCTGACGCCCGCGAGCCGCTCCGCGCTGCTGAAGACCCTCTACAAGCAGACCCGCCTGCCCGACAAGCCGCGCAACGTGCTGGGCATCGCCAAGGACCTGCCCGACGCCGAGATGGAGGCGCTGCTGCGCAGGAACGTCGTGGTCAACGACGAGACGATGCGCCAGCAGGCGCTGGCGCGCGCCATCGCCGTGCGCGACGCGCTGATCGCCAAGGGCGTCTCCAGCGAACGCCTGTTCCTCGCCGCGCCGGGCCTGCACGCGGCCGGTGTCGACGCGGGCCCGTGGACGCCGCGCGCCACGCTGTCGCCGACAATGCCCTGATGAACGCCGCCACGCGCTACGACCTCGTCACCCTCGTCCACATCAGCGCCGACATCGTGTTCGTCGCCGGCCTGCTCGCGGCGGCCCTGGTGCTGGCCGCCCTCAGCTTCCAGGCCGCGCCCACGCTCGCGAAGGAACAGCGCCTCGTCGCCGGGATGCGGCGCTGGCACCGCCTGGCGACCACGCCGGCCCTGTTGCTGGCCTGGGCCTGCGGCGTCTGGCTGGCGCTGCAGGCGGGCTGGTTCCACAGCGGCTGGCTTCACGCCAAGCTCGTGCTGGTACTCGCGTTGAGCGCGCTGCACGGCGTGCTCGCGGGCGCGCTGCGGCGCGCGAGCGGCCCCGAGCCCGTCGTGCCCTCGCGTGCGTGGCGCGCGGCGCCCGCCCTCGCGCTGGGCGCGATCGTCGCCGTCATCTGGTTGGCCCTGGTCAAGCCGTTCTGACCAGCCGCCGGCCGGGCTCCGCAAACGTCCGAATCCGACGGAAACGGCCGCCTCGCGCGCGTGCGCGGGGCGGCCGTCCTTCGAGCGAGTGGAGGGGCGCGATCAGTTGCGATCGGCCTTCGGGGCCAGCGCCGGCGTCGTGTCGGCAGGCGCGGCGGCCGTGTCGACGGACTCGGTGTTGCTGGTATCGGCGGCCGCGGGCATCGTCGTGGTCGTCGTGTCGGCCGCGGTGTCGGCCTGGGCCACGGTCGTCGTCGTGGTGGTGGTCGTGCTCTGGGCCACCGGCACCATCTGGTCGTGCTTGATCAGCATCAGGTGGGCCGCGGGATCGGTCTCGGGCGAATTGCCCTGGTCGCGGAAGAAGTAGATGTGGTTGCCGGGGCCTTCGGCGCTGACGTCCACCTGCTGCTGCGGCGTGGCCATCGGATCGACCGTGTCGGTGGACTGGGCGACGGCCAGGCCGAGCGAGGCCAGCAGGGCGGACGCCGCGGCGGTGGCGGCAAGCTTCTTGTTGAGGTGACGCATTGAAAACTCCTTGGGGTGTGGGGTGCGAGCGCTTCGATGTGCGAAGCAGGGATAGGCCCACTACAGGCAACGCCTGTGCCCTGTCGAGTGTTCCCCTTGTCGGACAAGACCTCGTCTTGCCCGTCCTGCTGCACCATGAAACACGCTCCCCTCGCCCTGCCCTGGCGGTCCTGTGCCGGCGGGTGGCCTGCACCGTCGCGCAGGCCGCCAGCGCTCCCTTCGCGTGGCCGCACGGCGCGAAGGCCACGGCCAGCCTGGCCTACGACGACGCGAGCGACAACAAGCTCGCGGGCTCAAGTCAGGCCGGCTTCTTCCGATAACTCCTGGACCGCCGTCAGGCGCGAGAGGCATGCCGTGAACATTTCCACCTTTGTGGCCGCTGCGGCGCACGACATGAAGAATTCCGTGAGCGTCATCGCGGCGTATCTGGAGGACGTTCTTGCGCAGCTGGCGCAGGCCGACGTGGCGCAGCCGTCGCAGGCCGCCGCGTCGACGTACCAGGCCCTGTACGAGACGCAGCGCGTGAACGGCAACCTGGTCCAGCTGATGGCGATCTTCAAGCTGCAGGAGGGGATGTACCCGTTCCAGCCGACGGAGGTCCTGCTGGACGAGTTCGCCGACGAGGTGCTCGATCGCGTCGGGCAGCTGGCCAGGATGAAGGGCCTCGAACTGCTCCTTGCAGCGGAAGAGGGAATGCCGGCCTGGTTCTTCGACCGCGACCTGATCACCAGCGTCGTCGTGCAATCGTTGTTCAATTCGATTCGCTATGCGCGCAGCAAGGTCCAGCTGTCGCTGCGCATCCGCGACGGGCATCTGGAGATCGAGGTGGCCGACGACGGCCCGGGCTTCCCCGAGTTCATGCTGGAACAGGGATTTCCATCCCGGCAGGGAATCGACGTGCGCACCGGCAGCACCGGCCTGGGCCTGTTCTTCTCGCGCATGGCAGCGGGACTGCACCAGCGCGGCGAGTCGATCGGCAGTACCCGCCTGAGCAACGGCGGAACGCTGGCCGGCGGTTCCTTCGTGATCGTTCTGCCCTGAGGCACGCCATGTCGAACATCGATCTGCTGCGCGACCGCAAGTTCCTGCTCGTGGAAGACTTCGAGGCCATGCGCAGCGTGCTCAAGGGCCTGCTGCTGCGCTGCGGCGCCCAGCGGGTGGACGTCGCCAGCGACGGCCGCGAGGCCGTCAGCCTGCTGCGCAACGCGTCCTACGACATCGTGATGTGCGACTACAACCTCGGCCCGGGCAAGAACGGGCAGCAGCTCCTCGAGGAATCGCGCATGAACGGCTGGATCGGGCCGGCCGCGGTCTGGCTGATGGTCACCGCCGAGAAGACGAACGACATGGTCTCCGTGGCCGCCGAGGACGCCCCCGACGACTACCTGCTCAAGCCGATCACGGAAAGCCTGCTGCAGGCCCGCCTGTTCAAGCTGGTGGAGCGAAAGACCTCGCTGGCCGGCATCGCGGCGGCGATGAAGGCGCGCGACTGGCCGTTGGCGCTGAGGCTGTGCAGCGAGCAGCTTGCGTCGGGTACCCGCAACGCGGCGGAAGTCCTGAGGCTGCAGTCGCGGCTCTACCAGCAGACCGGGGATTGGGCGAACGCCAAGGCGCTCTATGAAACGGTGCTCCGGCGGGGGCCGATCCCCTGGGCCAGGCTCGGGCTCGCGCAGGTGCATCTCCACCAGAGCGACGTTGCCAGCGCGCGCTCGTTGCTCGTGGAAACGGTACGCGATCATCCGCAGTACCTGGAGGCCTATGACTGCCTCGCGCGCATGCTGGCCGACCAGGGCCAGCACCAGCAGGAGTTCTCGGTGCTCGAGCGCGCCGCCACCATCTCGCCCAACTCCGCCGCGCGCCAGTCGGCGCTGGGCGCGGCCGCGATGAAGCTGGGCCAGGCCGATGCCGCGGCGCGCGCGTTCACGCGATCGATGAAGCTGGCCGAACACAGCGCCGTCGAGAACGTCGAGCCCTTCCTCGGCCTGGCGCGCATCCACAGCGAAGCAGGCGCGCCGAACGAGGCGCAGAAGGTGCTGGCCGACCTGACGAAGCGCCATGACAGCCCCAAGGCCCAGGTGCTGGCCAAGGCGGAGAGCGTGCACGCGCTGCAGGCGGCGGGCGACAGCGCCGGTGCGGCCAGGATCGCCGGCGAGCTGGCGGCCATGGCGCGGAGCGCCGAGAACCCGCTGCCGTCCGGCATCGCCCTGCGCGTCGCCGAGACCCTGATCGAAGCCAGACAGGTCGAGGACGCCACGAGCCTGCTGCAGTACGTGACCCGCAACAACCACGACGACGACGCGCTGGTGAAGCGGGCGCAGCAGGCGTTCGACAAGGCGGGCATCGGGGCCGCCGGCAGCGAGGTCCTGGCCGCGGCGCGGCGCCAGGCCACCGATTCGATGACCGAGGGCGTGCGCCTGATGGCCGCGGGTGACCTGCCGGCGGCCCTCGCGAGCCTGCGCGCCGCCAAGGCCGCGATGCCGCAGAACACGCGCGTGCTGCTGAACTTCGCGGCGGTCGCGCTCACCTGCGTCGAGAAGCAGGGCCGCTCGCCGGAGCTGGAATCCGAGGTGCGCGCCGCCATCACCACCGCGCAGGCCCTGCGGCCCGGCGATGCTCGCGGGGCGGAGCTGCTGGCCCGGCTCTCGAAGGTCGCCGCCTAGGCGTCCTGAAGACTCGGCCAGGGCATCGCCCGCAGCCAGTCGATCAGCACGCCGTGGCTTGTGCCACCTTGAGCGGCACGGCCGGCAGCCGCTGCGGCGGTTGCGCCGCTCCTGGGATCCAGCTCGGCCAGCATGTGGCGGGTCTTGCCGGAGAGCACTTCGCGCCCGCGGTCTCGTTTTCCTTACCATTCGGCGTCACGGTTCCTCCCGAAACGGGGTCGACGTTGCGACTGCGCTGCATGCGGACACGCCCTGCGCAGGACGTTCCCGTCATTCAGGCCGGTCGGCGGGTGCTGGAAAGTGCAGGGTGAAGACCGTCGGCTGGCCAGGCGCGCTCGTGACGGAGACCTGACCGTGATGCATCGCCATGATGGAGCGCACGATGGCGAGCCCGAGGCCGGAGCCCGAGGCCGAACCTCGGCGCGAGGCGTCGATGCGGTAGAAGCGCTCGAAGATGAGCGCCTGGTGCTCGGGCGCGATCGGGGGGCCGTCGTTCGCGACATGCACCGCGCAGGCGCCGTCCGCCCCGGCCTGGGCGGACAGGACGACGGGCGTCGCGCGCATCGCGTGGCGCAGCGCGTTCGACACGAGATTGCTCAGGGCACGCACGAGCATCGTCTCGTCGGCCCACACTCGTCGCGGCGGTTGCGACGGCGCGTCCACCCCGATGCGCAGGCAGACGCCGCGCTCCTCGGCGAGCAACTCGAAATAGCCCATCACCCGGACGAGGGTCTCGTCGAGGTCGATCCAGTGCGGCACGATGGCGGCATGGTTGTCGGCACGCGCGAGGAACAGCATGTTGGCCGTCATGCGCGAGATGCGCTCGTACTCCTCCACGGCGGATTCGAGCACCGCACGGTACTCCTCGGCGCTGCGTGGACGCGACAGCGCGACCTGCGCCTCGCCGAGGAGGTTGCCGATCGGCGTGCGCAGGTCGTGGGCGAGTTCCGACGAGAACGAGGACAGGCGGTCGATCGCGCCTTGCAGGCGATCGAGCATGTGGTTGAACGCCACAGCGGACTCCACGAGCTCGGTCGGGGTGTCTTCCACCACCAGGCGCTCCTGCAGGGCCAGCGCATTGATGCGGGTCGCCGTCGCGCCGAAGCGCCGCGCGCTCGCCAGGATGCGGCGGGCCACCCACACGCCCATGAGGGACGCCAGCACCGCCCCGGCCGACAGGACGATCTCGAGGTCGGCCCAGGTACGCGTGCGCAGCCTGCGCGTGGCCGAGGTCTCGATGGCCAGGGCGATCGTCAACGCCTGCGTGGGGAGATGGACGCGTCCCAGCAGCAAGCGGTAGTGCCGGCCATCCGGCGCCTGCCACAGCCCGCTCTGGAACGCGGGCGAGCGGCGCAGGCTGTCCAGCTGGCTCGTGTCGGCGTCATGGGGCAGGCTGTCGACCGCCACCGCCTGCGCGGGAAACGCCTGCAGCGGTACGATGTCGCCGCTCGACTTCGCGACCAGTGTTCCCCGCTCGTCATAGGCCGCCGCGTTCAGCCAGCGCGTGCGACGGCCGGTGCGGCTGATGATGCCCGGCACCGCGGCCGGGTCGCCGCCCGCGGAGAGGATGTCGTCGCGGATGAATGCGAGGTTCGACAGCAGCAGGAGCTCGTTGTCCTCGCGCAGCTCTTGCTCGACGTAGCGGTCGAGCATGACGCCGAAGACGAGGATGATGAGGACGGAGAACAGTGCAATCGCGAGGCTGACCTGCGCCGTCATCGAGCGCCGCGCCACGTCGAACGCGCGGCGCAGGGTTGCCGCCGACGCGGTCATGGGGCTTGCGCGTCGAACACGTAGCCGACGCCGCGAATCGTGTGGATCAGCTTCTGCGGGAAAGGATCGTCGACCTTGGCGCGCAAGCGCCGCACCGCGACGTCGACCACGTTGGTGTCGCTGTCGAAGTTCATGTCCCACACGTTCTCGGCGATCAACGTGCGCGAACAGATCTCGCCGACGTGGCGCATGAAGTAGTCGAGCAACGCGAATTCCTTGGCGGTGAGATCGATTCGATTGCCGGAGCGCGTGACGCGCCGGCGCAAGGGGTCCACCTCGAGGTCGGCGATGCGCAACGGCTGCTCCCGCTGCGCCGGCGCGCGCCGCAGGATGTTCTGGACCCGGGCGAGCAGCTCGGAAAATGCGAAGGGCTTCACGAGATAGTCGTCGGCGCCGAGCTTCAGTCCCTTCACGCGATCCTCGACGCCGTCGAGCGCGCTCAGGAACAGCACGGGCGTCGGCTGGCGCTCGCGCATGCCCTTCAGCACGTCCCACCCTTCCAGGCCGGGCAGCATGACGTCCAGCAGCACGAGGTCGTACCTGCTCGCCGTGGCCTGGTGCAGGCCATCGAAGCCGTCGCTCGCCACGTCGACGACGTAGCCTTGCTCGGTCAAGCCCTTGCGGACGTAGGCGGCGGTCTTGGGTTCGTCTTCGACGATGAGGATGCGCATGGCAGTTCGAGTGTGCGCCCACCTGCGCACAGGACGATGGCGGAAGGATTTCAGGACTGTAATGCGCCGGTCCATCGCGTGTCGTGGTTGCCGACCTAACGTGATGGCCATGACCTGGTCGACCGTCGCCGCCACCTTGCTTGCCGCCTTCCTGGCCTCGATGCCGCCGGCGCCGCAGACCTAGAGTCCCCGACAACTCGCACCTGCATCGGAACGCCTCATGTGGATCGTCAAACTCGCACTGCACAGACCGTACACCTTCGTCGTGCTCGCGCTGCTGCTGCTCATCGTCGGGCCGCTCGCGATCCTGCGGACGCCAACGGACATCTTCCCGAACATCGACATCCCGGTCGTCAGCGTCGTCTGGAGTTATTCGGGACTGGCGCCGCAGCAGATGGAGCAGCGCATCGTCTCGGGCTACGAGCGCGCGTTGACCACCACCGTCAACAACATCGACCACATCGAGTCGCAGTCGCTCAACGGCGTGGCGGTGGTGAAGATCTTCCTGCACCAGGGGGCCAGCATCGAGCAGGCACTGTCCGAGATCGGCGCCGAATCGGCGGCCCAGGTTCGACTGCTTCCGCCCGGAACGCAGCCGCCCCTGATGCTCGCCTACAACGCGTCGACCGTGCCCATCCTTCAACTCGCCCTCTCGAGCAGGACCTTGCCGGAGCAGACCCTCTACGACCAGGGCAGCAACTTCATCCGCACCCAGCTCGCCACCGTGCAGGGCGCGGCTGTTCCCCTTCCCTTCGGCGGCAAGGTGCGCCAGGTGATGGTCGACATCGACAGCCAGGCCCTGCAGGCGCACGGCCTGGCGCCGATCGACGTGGTCAACGCGATCAATGCGCAGAGCCTGATCCTTCCCGCAGGGACGGCCAAGATCGGAGCGCTCGAATACAACGTCGACATGAACGGCAGCCCGGCCACGATCGCGGGGCTGAATGACCTGCCGATCCGCAACACGCCGGCCGGCATGGTCTTCATCCGCGATGTCGCCCACGTGCGCGACGGCTTCGCCCCCCAGACGAACATCGTCCGGCAGGACGGCGGCCGGGCCGCCTTGCTGCAGGTGGACAAGAGCGGCAACGCATCGACCCTGGACATCGTCGCCAACGTGAAGGCCCTGCTGCCGAAGATCCAGGCGAGCCTGCCCGCGGGGCTGAATGTCCAGACGCTCGCGGACCAGTCGGTGTTCGTCAGCGCGGCAGTGAGCGGCGTGATCCGCGAGGCCTTGATGGCGGCCGGCCTCGCGAGCCTGATGATCCTGCTGTTCCTCGGCAGCTGGCGCTCGACGTTGATCATCGCGACCACGATCCCGCTGTCGATCCTGGCGTCGGTGGTGACGCTGTCCGCGATCGGCCAGACCATCAACATCATGACGCTCGGCGGCCTGGCGTTGGCGGTGGGCATCCTGGTCGACAACGGCACGGTCGCCATCGAGAACATCAATCATCGGCTGGAGACCGGCGAGCCGGTCGAGCAGGCGGTACTGCAGGCAATCGGCCAGATCGCGGCGCCGCTGCTCGTCTCGACGCTGGCGATCTGCGTCGTGCTGATACCGATGTTCCTGCTGACCGGCGTCGCTCGCTACCTGTTCGTGCCGCTGGCCGAGGCGGTGATCTTCGCGATGCTCGCCTCGTACTTCTTCTCGCTGACGATTCTTCCCGTCTTGGCCAGGTACCTCCTCGCGCGGCACGCCGCAGAGACGGCCCCGGGCAGCGACGGCCACCTGCTGCAACGCTTCCAGCGCGGCTTCAACGGCGGTTTCGAACGCGTGCGCCAAGGCTATCGCCACGCACTGGAAGCCTGTCTGGCCCGGCCGGTACTCGTGACCTCGGTGTTCCTCGCGTTCTCCCTCGGATCGCTTGCACTGCTGCCGCTGGTGGGCCAGGACTTCTTTCCCAGTGTCGACACGGGACAGATCAGGCTGCACCTGCGCGCCCGCACCGGCACCCGGGTGGAAGAGACGGCGCGACTGACGGACCGGGTCGAGACCCGGATCCGCAAGGCGATCCCGCAGGACCAGCTCGCGAGCCTGCTGGACAACATCGGCATGCCCGTGAGCGGCATCAACCTGGCCTACAGCACTTCCGGCCAGGTCGGCGAAGCCGACGCGGACGTGCTGATCACGCTGAAGGGAAGGCATCGGCCGACCGCGGAGATCGTGCGCCAGCTGCGCCTCGACCTGCCGCAGGCCTTCCCGGGCGTCACGTTCTCGTTCCTGCCGGCCGACATCGTCAGCCAGATCCTGAACTTCGGTGCGCCCGCGCCGATCGACGTGCAGATCGTGGGACGCGACGCGGCGGCCAACCGCCTCTTCGCGGCCAAGCTGCAGGCCCGGTTGGCCGCGATTCCGGGCATGGCCGACCTGCACCTGCAACAGCCCGCGGACCAGCCCCTCATCCACATCGACGTCGACCGCGTCAAGGCGCAGATGATGGGCTACACCCAGCGCGAGACGGCGACGAACCTGCTGATCACCTTGAGCGGAAGCGCGCAGACGACCCCCAACTTCTGGCTCAACCCGGCCAACGGCGTGAGCTACCTCGTGGCCACGCAGACGCCGCAGACCGCCGTCGACTCGCTGCAGGCGCTGGCCAACATCCCCGTCACCGGCCAGGGCACGCCCAACAGCACCATCCTCGGCAACCTGAGCACCATGAGCTTCGACAGTTCGCCTGCCGTCATGAGCCACTACAACGTGCAGCCGGTACTCGACCTGTACGGCACCGTCCAGGGACGCGACCTGGGCGGCGTGGCCGCCGACATCGACAAGGTGATCGCTGCCAGTCATGCCGACCTGCCCAAGGCGGCCTCGGTGGTCGTGCGCGGCCAGGTGCAGACGATGCGGGACTCCTTCGCGGGCCTGACGCAGGGCATGCTTTTCGCGGTCGTTCTGGTCTACCTGCTGATCGTCGTCAACTTCCAGTCGTGGCTCGACCCGCTGATCATCCTGACGGGCCTGCCCACCGTCATGGCCGGCATCGCCTGGATGCTGTTCGGCACCCACACGACCATCAGCGTCCCCGCCTTGACCGGCGCGATCATGTGCGTGGGCATCGCGACCGCCAACAGCATCCTGGTCGTGAGCTTCGCGCGCGAGAAGCTGGCCGCCGGCCTTGATGCCGCGGCCGCCGCCCTCGAGGCCGGCGCCGGCCGCTTCCGTCCCGTGCTGATGACGGCGCTGGCCATGGTGATCGGCATGTTGCCCATGGCGATCGGCCTGGGCGAAGGCGGCGAGCAGAACGCGCCGCTGGGCCGCGCCGTCGTCGGCGGCCTCGTTTTCGGCACCGTCGCCAGCCTGGTGTTCGTGCCGGTCGTGTTCTCCGTCCTGCACGGCTGGCTGGCGCGGCGCCACGCCGCGACCGGACTCCCGGCAATTTCCAACTCCCCCGCATCCGGAGCGTGAACCCATGAGATCTTCCCCCACCCCGAACGCCGAAGACGCGCCTGTCGCCCCGGCCACCCGGAAGCTGACGCGCGGACGGATCGCGCTGCTGGTCGCGCCCTTCGCGGCGATCGCAGTCGTGCTCGGCGCCGTCCTGCCGGCGAGACTGGCCGCCCGATCCGCCCTGGCGGCGGAGACCGACAACCTGAACATGTTGACGGTGTCGGTGACCCGCCCGACTCGCGCGGCGGGCACTCAGGATGTCGACCTGCCCGCCACCGTGAACGCCGACATCGACACGCCGATCCATGCACGCACGAGCGGCTACCTGAAGCGCTGGCTGGTGGACATCGGCACGCCCGTGAAGAAGGGGCAATTGCTCGCCGAGATCGATACGCCCGAGGTCGACGACAGCCTCCGCCAGGCGCAGGCCACCGAGCTGCGGGCGAAGGCCGACTTCGAGCTCGCGCAGCTGACGGCCGCACGCTGGGTCGAATTGGCGAAGACCGATGCGGTGGCCAGGCAGGACGTCGACCAGAGGCTCGCCGACGCGCAAGCCAAGCGTGCGGTGCTCGAGGAGATGCGCGCCAACGTCTCCCGATTGCAGCAGCTCGAGTCGTTCAAGCAGGTCGTCGCCCCCTTCGCGGGCGTGATCACGGCGCGCAGCACCGAGGTCGGTGCCTTGATCGACGCCGGCGGGGCCGGCCCGGGCACCGTGCTGTACCAGCTCGCGGCGACGGACCACCTGCGCGTGTTCGCCGACATACCCGAGACCTATGCGAGCCTGGCGGCCGTCGGGCAGGACGCCACGATCGAGACCCGGAGCCAGTCCGGGACGCCCCTGCACGGGAAGATCTCCCGCCGCGCCGAAGCGATCGACCCGATTGCTCGGACCCTGCGCGTGGAGGTCGACGTGGACAACCCCGGCCGGCGCGTGCTGCCGGGTTCGTTCGGGCAGATCCGCTTCGCGTTCCACGTCGATAGCCCGGGCCTGAGTCTGCCGGTGAACGCGCTCCTGTACCGCCCGGAAGGCGTGCAGGTGGCCGAGGTCGTGCAGTCCGGCGGCAAGGACGCCATTCGACTGTCGACGATCAAGCTGGGACGCAACGACGGCACCCAGGTCGAAGTGCTGCAGGGATTGACCGGCAACGAGGCGGTCGTGCTGAACCCGCCCGACTCGATCCTGGACGGACGTGTCGTCCGCGTGGCAGCCGCGGGCCCGGGAGCATGACGATGCGCCACACTCTCCAAGCCGCAGCCGGCGGGACGACCGCGAGGTCGTGGCGGCGCATGGCACGCGTCGCGCCATTGCTGGCGATCCTTTCGGCATGCGCCGTGGGCCCCGACTACGTTCGCCCGAAGCTCGACGTGCCCGGCTCGTTCGTCGAGGACTCGGGATGGGCGGCCGCGAAACCCGCCGACAACCGGCTGCGTGGCGACTGGTGGGCGCTGTTCGAAGACCCGTCCCTCGACATTCTCGAAGGCCAGGTCGATGTCTCGAACCAGACGCTCCTCGCGGCCAAGGCCCGCTTCGCGCAGGCACGCGCGGAGGCCGGCCTGGCCCAGGCGGCAGCCTCGCCGCAGGTCGGCGCGGGGGCGGCCGCCAGCCGGTTCCACACGTCGGCCAACGTGGTCGGGCGCTCGCTGGCGGGCAAGACGGTCGACGACTTCAGCCTGCCGCTGTCCGCCTCGTGGGAGATCGACCTCTGGGGCCGGATCGGCAAGGGCGTCGAGGCCGCACGCGCCGACGCGCAGGCGAGCGCCGCCGACGTGGAGAGCGCGCGGCTGGCCCTCCACGCCGAACTGGCTGTCGACTACTTCCAGCTCCGCGCCCTGGATTCGGAGGTCGTGCTCCTGCAGCGGACACTCGCCGGCTATCGCCAGGCGCTGCAAATGACCATCGAGCGCCACCGCGTGGGCATCGCCTCGGCGGTCGACCTGGCGCAAGCACAGGCCCAGCTGGATGCGACACAGGCCCAGGCGACCGACCTCGGCGACTCGCGTGCCCGGTTCCAGCACGCGATCGCGACGCTGACGGGCCACCCGGCAGAGGAACTCCAGCTTCCCGCGCGCGGCGCGAGTTCCGGCGATGCGCCGGCACAGGTCGGTGTCGTGCCCCCGATCCCGCCTGCCCTGCCGTCGACATTGCTCGAACGCCGGCCGGACGTCGCGGCTGCCGAGCGCCGCGTCGCCGCGGCCAATGCGCGCATCGGCGTCGCCAGGGCCGCGTTCTTCCCTTCGCTGACACTCGGCGGGGCGGGTGGACTCGAAAGCTCGACGCTCAGCCAGTTGCTCATGGCGCCCAGCCGCTTCTGGGCGCTTGGCCCGATGCTGGCGGCATCGATCTTCGACGGCGGCGCGCGCCGATCCAGGAACCTGCAGGCCGACGCGGCTTTCGACGCCGCAACGGCCGACTATCGAGAGCGTGCGCTCGTCGCGTTCCAGGAGGTCGAAGACAACCTGGCCTCGCTTCGCGTCCTGTCCGAAGAAGCGCAGGAACAAGCGCGGGCGATCGATTCGAGCAAGCACGTGCTGAACCTGGCCACCCAGCGATATCGCGTCGGCGCGACGGGCTATCTGGACGTCGTCGTCGCGCAAAGCGCTGCCCTCGCCAGCGAACGGCAGGGCGTGGATGTCGATCGCCGGCGCATGCTGGCGAGCGTCCAACTCATCAAGGCGCTGGGGGGAGGCTGGCAGCAGAGCTGCGATCCGAGTCTTTCCGCCGCGGACACTCCGAACGGGAAATGCTCATGAATCCATATCCACGACACCAGCACCGCAGGCATGCTTGCCGTGCGAGTGGGTGAGTCTGGGTGTTCATGGCGCAGAAAGCCTGCCATCGGCGTTGGCGACAGGACTTTTCCAGCCAAAAAAGCAAAAAGCCCGGCATCTTTCGATACCGGGCTTGTGCTGTTCTTTGGTCGGGGCGGCGGGATTCGAACTCGCGACCCCTTGCACCCCATGCAAGTGCGCTACCAGGCTGCGCTACGCCCCGACTGAGCCTCGCAGTATAGCCCGAATTCCGGCTCGCCGAAAAGGCCTCGATGAAAGTTCTCAGCTGACCAACAACGCGCGGATGGCCAGCAGCTCGGCGCGGATCTGCTCGGGCGTCGACAGGTCGTCGCGCGCCGCGGGCGGGGCGCTCGCGACCGCGGGGGCGCGGCGGTTGGACTGCAGCGCCGCCGCGCGCACGCCCGCGTTGCCGGCGGGGATGCTGGCGGTGCGGGCGAGCGTGGCCGTGGCCGCGAATTCGCCGACGCCGCGTTGCGCGCGCTCGATGATGGCGAGGTCGTCGCGGGCCATCGCTTCCAGCGCCGCGTCGTCGAGCTCGGCGACGTCGGTCGCGCGCGTGCGCGTGCCCGGGTCGCGCGAGGGCACGGGCTCGAGCGCCATCGGGGTGGTGGGGGCAAGGTCGTCGACGGCGGCGTCCTCGAGCTCGTCGGGATCGAACGGCTCGACCGCCTGCGCATGCGCCGGCGCGTGGCTGCCGGCGGCATCCGTGAGCTGGTTGCGCGCGCCGCTGATGGTGAAGCCCTGCTCGTAAAGCAGGTCCCGGATGCGGCGGATCAGCAGCACCTCGTGGTGCTGGTAGTAGCGGCGGTTGCCGCGGCGCTTCATGGGCTTGAGTTGCGTGAACTCCTGCTCCCAGTAGCGCAGCACGTAGGCCTTGACGCCGCACAGCTCGCTGACTTCGCCGATGGTGAAGTAGCGCTTGGCGGGGATGGCGGGCAACGGCTTGCTGTTGTCCGAGCTCATCAGAATGCCCTCCGCCTGACGGCTGCGGGGCGAGCGCCTGCTGGCGGCCGTGCGTCGCTCATTGACTGACCTCTTCGGAAGTTCTCATGATCCGCTCCCCCTCCTGATGCCCGGCTCCTGCGCCGCGTTGCAAATCAACGGTCTCCGGAGTGGGGCTCAGACTTTACTCGAACTCTTCGGGGGGCGGAATCTCGCCCTGGACGATGGCCTTGAGCTTGTGGCTGGAATGGAAGGTGACGACGTTGCGCGCCTTGATGGGCACGGCCTCGCCGGTGCGCGGGTTGCGGCCCGGGCGCGAGCCCTTCTCGCGGATGGAGAAGTTGCCGAAGCCCGAGAGCTTGACCTCGGTGCCCTTGACCAGCGCCTCGTGCAGCAGCTCGAAGAACGCCTCCACGATGTCCTTGGACTCGCGCTTGTTCAGGCCGATGCGGTCGAACAGCAGCTCGGCCAGCTCCGCCTTGGTGAGCGTGGGCGTCTCCAGTGACGGCAGGATGACGGCGTCGGGGCGGGTCTCTTCGGTCATTCCAGTGTCCATGTACGGATCATCGCAGCTTCAGGCACGCAGGCGCGCTCCGACGGCGGCGGCCGCGCGCGCGATGGCCGAGGCCACGGCGGCGTCGATGATCTCGTCGGTGAGCGTCGCGTCGTCGGACAGCAGCTCCAGGCGCACGGCCAGGCTGCGCTCGCCCGCGGCGAAATCGGCGGCGCCGGCCTTGGGGCGGTACACGTCGAACAGCGTGGCCGAGCGCACGAGGCCGGTGGCGTCGTCGCGCAGCGCGGCCATCAGCGCGTCGTGCCTGACGCTTTCCTGCACCACCAAAGCGAGGTCGCGGCGCGCTGCCTGCTGGCGCGGCAGCGGCTGCGCCTGCGGCACCTCGCGCGCCTGCACGGCCGCGAGATCCAGCTCGAACACGATGGGCGCGCTCGGCAGGTCGTAGGCCTGGCGCCAGCGCGGATGGAACTCGCCCACGTGGCCGATGGCCTGGCCGTCGACCAGCACCGCCGCGCAGCGGCCCGGGTGCATCGCCGGATGCTCGGCGGCCACGAAGGTGACGGCGCGCGGCGCCAGCAGCTGCTCGACGTCGCCCTTGACGTCGTAGAAGTCGACGTGGCGCTCGGCGGCGCCCCACTGCAACTGGTCGACCGGGCCCCACGCCAGGCCGGCCACGCGCAGCGGCTGCGACACGCCGGCCACCGACGTCAGCGTCGACGTGACCGACGCATCGCGCGAGAACACGCGGCCGATCTCGAAGATGCGCACGCGCGGCGCCTTGCGGGCCAGATTGTTGCGCAGGATCTGCACCAGGCTGCCGACGAGGCTGGAGCGCATCACGGCCAGCGGCGCGGCGATCGGGTTGAGCACCTCGATCGGGTGCGCGTTGCCGGCGAGCTCGTGCTCCCAGCGCGCCTCGACGAAGGAGAAGTTGATGGTCTCCTGGTAGTCGAGCGAGCCCACCGCGCGGCGCACGGCGTGCGACGAGCGGCTGGCCTCCGGGCGCACGCGCGCGGTCACGGGCGCGATGGGCGGGGTGTCGGGCAGCTTGCCGAAGCCCAGCACGCGGATGACTTCCTCGATCAGGTCTTCCTCGATCTGCAGGTCGAAGCGCCATGACGGCGGCGTGACGGTGATCGTGCCCTCGGCCTCGGTGTGGTGCAGCCCCAGTCGTTTCATCACGCCCGCGCACTCTTGCTGCGTCACGGGCATGCCGATGACCTTGGCCGCGCGTGCGACGCGCAGCGTGACGGGCGGGCGCGCGGGCAGGCGCGCGACGACGTCGTCGAGCGGACCGGCCTGGCCGCCGCAGATGTCGAGGATCAGCTGCGTGATGCGCTCGACATGCTGCGGGATGGTCTCGGCGTCGACGCCGCGCTCGAAGCGGTGGCCGGCGTCGGTCGAGAAGTTGAAGCGGCGCGAGCGGCCCGCCACGGCCACGGGCCACCAGAAGGCAGCCTCCACGTAGACGTCGGCGGTGGCGTCGGACACGGCCGTGGCGTCGCCGCCCATGATGCCGGCCAGCGACTCGGGGCCGGCGCTGTCGGCCACCACGCCCACCTTCTCGTCGAGCTCCACCGTGCTGCCGTTCAGCAGCTTGAGCGTCTCGCCCGGCCTGGCCCAGCGGATCACGAGCTCGTCATGGATCTTGGCGTGGTCGAAGATGTGCGACGGACGGCCCAGCTCGAACATCACGTAGTTGGAGATGTCGACCAGCGGCGACACCGAGCGCTGGCCGCAGCGGGCCAGGCGATCGACGATCCACGCGGGCGTCGCCACCTTGGGATTCACGCCCTTGACCACTCGACCGACCCAGCGGCCGCACAGGTCAGGCGCCTCGATGCGCACCGGCACCCGAGCATCGATCGCGGGCTCGACCGGCGTGAACGTGGGCAGCTTCAGCGGCGTGCCGGTGAGCGCCGACACTTCGCGCGCGACGCCAAGCACCGACAGGTTGTGCGCCAGGTTCGGCGTGAGCTTCAGCGTGAACAGCGTGTCGTCGAGCTTCAACGCATCGCGGATGCTGATGCCCACCGGGGTATCGGCCGGCAGCTCCAGCAGGCCGCCGTGGTCTTCCGACAGCTTGAGCTCGCGCGCCGAGCACAGCATGCCGAAGCTCTCGACGCCGCGCAGCTTGCCAACGCCGATCTTGAACGGCTTGCCGTCGCTTTTTTCACTGTCCTCGGGGGGCAGCAGCGCGCCCACCATCGCGAGCGGCACGCGGATGCCCGCGCGCGCGTTGGGCGCGCCGCAGACGATCTGCAGCGGGCCGTCGGGCGACAGCGCGCCGGCGTCGACCTTGCACACGCGCAGCTTGTCGGCATTGGGGTGCTGCACCGCTTCGAGGATCTCGGCGACGACGATGCCGGAGAACGGCGGCGCCACCGGATGCATCTCCTCGACCTCGAGGCCGGCCATGGTCAGCAGGTCGGCGAGTTGCTCGGTGGAGATGGGCGGGTTGCAGAACTCGCGCAGCCAGGATTCCGGGAATTGCATGATGGGGAACTCGAATTCGGGTGGTCGGTGGACGTGGCGACGAGGCGCGCGGCGATCAACGGAACTGCGACAGGAAGCGCAGGTCGCCGTCGAAGAACTGGCGCAGGTCGTTGACGCCGTAGCGCAGCATCGTGAGGCGGTCGGGGCCCATGCCGAACGCGAAGCCGATGTAGCGTTCCGGGTCCAGCCCGAAGTTCTTCACCACGTTCGGATGCACCTGGCCGGAGCCGGCCACCTCCAGCCAGCGGCCCTTCAGCGGACCGCTCTGGAACGCGATGTCGATCTCGGCCGAGGGCTCGGTGAACGGGAAGAACGACGGACGGAAGCGGATCACCAGGTCGTCGGCCTCGAAGAACCGGCGCAGGAAGTCGGTGAACACCGAGCGCAGGTCCTTGAAGCT
>FTKT01003195.1_pt3 | contig 20266 bp, 13 predicted proteins | sample 1658271 | NCBI WGS metagenome assembly FTKT01 (sample SAMEA3914811, study PRJEB12502) | metagenome | biome: forest; material: soil | place: Canada | collected 2011-08-04 | depth 0.3 m | reverse complement strand
CGGGGCGGCCTACCAGGAAATCATGGTGGTGTTCGCCCAGGCAGACGGTCCACTACGGGCACGGGGCGTGTGCCATGAGCTGGACCTGGACCTGTCGCCGAACAACATCAACAACGTCCGGATGAAGCTCAAGCGCCTGACCGGGCGCAACATCCTGACCGAGACCGAACCGGGCCTGTTCACCCTGCCACGAACGTAGCCGTCCGGCGCGGCCACTTCCTCCGCTACGGCGAAACGGACATCAGCTCACGTTCCGCCCTCTCAGTCGAGTCAGCCATGCCGTGCTCCTGTCAATAGCCTCTGTCGGACAGGGCCATGATCGCGAATTGGTCCATCCGGTGTACGCAGATCCCGAAAATCGCGTAATCCTGGCGGCTGATCTGCTAGCCCGTCTGGTTCGACGCAGAGGATCGGTCAGCCAGGCGTCACGTCTGGCTCGCTGCGTAGGCGACGCATTGCGCCCGCTACTTTCTGTAGTCGACCGCGACTCTCGCCAACTATCGAGTCCCATCGCCAGCCAACGTGTCCGGTCTCACCTGCGCCGTCTGATCCCCTCGGTGGCCACGGGAGAAAAACAAGCAAGCATGATTGCTTTTTTCCAAGCCCACTGCCACGCTTCCTCCGAAGGACGCGGGACCCGGGACGGCCTGGAGGGAGGGCGTGATGGGAGAAGCTGAGCGGCTGCCGGCTGGACCGGTGCGGATTGGGAATGCGTCGGGGTTTTACGGGGATCGGTTCTCGGCGGTGCGGGAGATGCTCGGCGGTGGGCCGCTGGATGTGTTGACCGGGGACTACCTCGCCGAGTTGACCATGCTGATCCTCGCGCGGGACCGGGTCAGGGATCCGGGGCTCGGCTATGCGCGGACGTTCCTGCGGCAGATGGAGGAGTGTCTCGGGCTGGCCGTCGACCGCGGGGTGCGGGTGGTGGTCAATGCGGGCGGCCTCAATCCGGCCCGACTGGCCGATGCCATCAGGGAACTGGCGGACCGTCAGGGCATCGCCCTGCAGGTCGGCCACGTCGAGGGCGACGATCTGCTGCAACGCGCCACCGAATTCACCGGTACGGACGGGCTGTTGGCCGCCAACGCCTACCTCGGTGCCTTCGGGATCGCCGAGTGCCTGCGGGCCGGTGCCGGGCTGGTGGTCACCGGGCGGGTCACCGACGCGGCGTTGGTGGCCGGGCCGGCGATCGCCCACTTCGGGTGGGGGCCGGGGGACTTGGACGCACTCGCCGGGGCGGTGGTGGCCGGGCACGTGCTGGAGTGCGGGGCGCAGGCGACGGGTGGGAACTACTCGTTCTTCACCGAGCACGACGTCACCCGCCCGGGCTTCCCACTCGCCGAGGTGTATCCGGACGGCAGCTGCGTGATCACCAAGCATCCCGGTACCGGTGGCGTGGTCGACACCGGTACGGTCACCGCCCAGCTGCTCTACGAGACGGGCGGCGCACGCTACTTGGGCCCGGATGTGACGGCCCGGCTGGACACTGCCCGGCTAACCCAGGACGGGCCGGACCGGGTGCGGATCAGCGGGGTCCGCGGTGAGGCGCCGCCGCCCACGCTCAAGGTCGGGCTGAACCGGATCGGCGGCTGGCGCAACGAGGTGGTCTTCGTCCTCACCGGCCTGGACATCGAGGCCAAAGCCGCCCTGGTGCGCGGGCAGTTGGAGCAGGCGCTGGATGGGGAGAGGCGGCCGGCCGAGGTCCGCTGGACGTTGGCGCGCACCGATCAGCCGGACGCCGCGACCGAGCAGCAGGCCGCAGCGCTGCTCCAGCTCACCGTGCGCGATCCGCAGGAGGCGAAGGTCGGCCGGCCGGTCGGGGCGGCGGCCGTCGAGCTGGGTCTGGCGGGCTATCCGGGGTTCTACCTCACGGCGCCGCCGGGGTCGGGCGCGCCGTACGGGGTGTTCGAGGCGGTGCACCTGGACGCCAAGCTGGTCGAGCACTGGGCCGTACTGCCGGACGGCACCCGCCGCCTGGTGCCCCGCGTCGAGCCGGCCCCGGGCACAGTCGCGCTACTCCCAGTCCCGGAACTGCCCGCCCCCCTCGCCCCCGGCCCGACCCGGCGCGCCCCGATCGGACGGGTACTCGGCGCGCGCAGCGGTGACAAGGGCGGTGACGCCAACCTCGGCCTCTGGGCCCGCGACGAGGCCGGCTGGCGCTGGCTGGCGCACACCTTCACCGTCCAGCTCATCCGAGAACTCCTCCCGGAGGCAGCCGAGTTGACTGTCCATCGGGAGCTGCTGCCGAACCTGCGCGCGGTGAACTTCACCCTCCTCGGCCTGCTCGGCGAGGGGGTGGCCGCCCAGGCCCGCTTCGACCCGCAGGCCAAGGCGCTGGGGGAGTGGCTCCGCTCGCGCCACCTGGACATTCCGGAGGTCCTGCTGTGACCGTCCTCGCCTCTCGCCTGGACCCCGACGCGCCCGGCCAGCGGGCCAACCGGGACGCGATGCTGGCCAGACTGGCCGAGCTCGACGCCGAGCACGCCAAAGCGCTGGCCGGCGGCGGCCCGAAGTACGTGGAGCGGCACCGCGCCCGTGGCAAGCTGCTGGCCCGCGAGCGGATCGAGCTGCTGCTCGACCCCGACTCGCCCTTCCTCGAACTCTCCCCGCTGGCGGCCTGGGGCAGCGAGTACCCGGTGGGTGCGGGGCTGGTCACCGGCATCGGCGTGGTCGAGGGCACCGAGTGCCTGATCACCGCCAACGACCCGACCGTGCGCGGCGGCGCCAGCAACCCGTGGACGCTGCGCAAGGCGCTGCGCGCCAACGAGATCGCGCTGCGCAACCGGCTACCGCTGATCAACCTGGTCGAGTCCGGCGGCGCGGACCTGCCCAGCCAGAAGGAGATCTTCATCCCGGGCGGCGCGCTCTTCCGCGACCTCACCCGGCTCTCCGCGGCCGGGATCCCGACCGTCGCGGTGGTCTTCGGCAACTCGACGGCCGGTGGCGCGTACGTCCCCGGGATGTCCGACCACACCGTGATGGTCAGGGAGCGCGCCAAGGTCTTCCTGGGCGGCCCGCCGCTGGTCAAGATGGCCACCGGGGAGGAGTCCGACGACGAGTCGCTGGGCGGCGCCGAGATGCACGCCCGCACCTCGGGGCTGGCGGACCACTTCGCCGCCGACGAGGCGGACGCCTGCCGGCTGGCCCGTCGGATCGTGCACCGGCTGAACTGGCGCAAGGCCGGCCCCGGGCCCGATCCGTCCGCGCCCGCGCCGAGGTACCAGGAGGAGGAGCTGCTCGGCATCGTCCCCGGCGACCTCAAGGTGCCCTTCGATCCGCGCGAGGTGATCGCGCGGATCGTCGACGGGTCCGACTTCGACGAGTTCAAACCCCTCTACGGGACGAGTCTGGCCACCGGCTGGGCCAGGCTGCACGGCTACCCGGTCGGCATCCTGGCCAACGCGCAGGGCGTGCTCTTCAGCGCCGAGTCGCAGAAGGCGGCCCAGTTCATCCAACTCGCCAACCAGCGCTCGATCCCGCTGCTCTTCCTGCACAACACCACCGGCTACATGGTCGGGCGCGACTACGAGCAGGGCGGCATCATCAAGCACGGCGCGATGATGATCAACGCGGTGGCCAACAGCACCGTGCCGCACCTCTCGGTGCTGATGGGCGCCTCCTACGGGGCCGGGCACTACGGGATGTGCGGGCGGGCCTTCGATCCGCGCTTCCTCTTCGCCTGGCCGAGCGCCAAGTCGGCGGTGATGGGCCCTCAGCAGCTGGCGGGGGTGCTCTCGATCGTCGCCCGGCAGTCGGCCGCGGCCAAGGGGCAGCCGTACGACGAGGACGCGGACGCCGTGATCCGCGCGATGGTGGAGCAGCAGATCGAGGCGGAGTCGCTGCCGGCCTTCCTCTCCGGCCGGCTCTACGACGACGGGGTGATCGACCCGCGCGACACCCGCACGGTGCTGGGCCTGTGCCTCTCCGCCGTCCACGGCGCGCCGGTCGAAGGCGCGCGCGGCTACGGCGTCTTCCGGATGTGAGGAATGACCGAAGTGATCACTACCCTGCTGGTCGCCAATCGCGCGGAGATCGCCCGTCGGATCTTCCGCACCTGCCGTGACCTGGGCATCTCCACCGTCGCCGTCTACGCGGACCCGGACGCGGACGCCCCGCACGTCCGCGAGGCCGACGCCGCCGTCCGGCTGCCCGGCGCCGCCCCGGCGGACACCTACCTGCGCGCTGACCTGCTGGTCGGCGCGGCGCTGGCGGCCGGTGCGGACGCCGTCCACCCCGGGTACGGCTTCCTCTCCGAGGACCCCGGGTTCGCCCGGGCGGTGCTGGAGGCCGGCCTGACCTGGGTGGGCCCCTCGCCCGCCGCGATGGCGGCGATGGGCTCCAAGACGGCGGCCAAGCGGCTGATGGCCGCGGCCGGTGTGCCCGTGCTCGGCGCGGTCGACCCGGCCCGGGCCACCGAGGCGGACCTGCCGCTGCTGGTGAAGGCGGCCGCCGGCGGTGGCGGGCGCGGCATGCGGGTGGTCGGCCGACTGGCCGACCTGCCAGGGGAGTTGACCGCTGCGGCGGCCGAGGCCAAGGCCGCCTTCGGGGTAGCCGAGGTGTTCTGCGAGCCCTACCTGCGCACCGGCCGGCACATCGAGGTGCAGGTGCTGGCTGACGGCCGCGGCACGGTCTGGGCGCTGGCCGAGCGCGACTGCTCGCTGCAGCGCCGGCACCAGAAGGTGATCGAGGAGACCCCGGCGCCGGGCCTGGACGAATCGCTGCGCGAGCGGCTGCGGGAGGCCGCCACTGCGGCGGTGCGCGCCATCGACTACACCGGCGCCGGGACGGTGGAGTTCCTGCTCGGCGAGGACGGACGGTTGTTCTTCCTGGAGATGAACACCCGGCTCCAGGTGGAGCACCCGGTCACCGAGTGCGTCACCGGTCTCGACCTGGTGGCCGAACAGCTGCGGATCGCCGAGGGCGGCTCGCTCGCCCCCGAGCCGCCGCCCGCGGTCGGCCACGCGATCGAGGCCCGGCTCTACGCCGAGGACCCGGCGGCGGGCTGGCAGCCGCAGACCGGACCGTTGCACCTGGTCGAACTCCCGGGCGAGCCCTACCGGTTCGAGTCGCCGTGGCAGCCGTCGGGTCTGCGCCTGGACTCCGGCGTGGAGAGCGGCAGCAGCATCGGTATCCACTACGACGCGATGCTCGCCAAGGTGATCGCCTGGGCGCCCACCCGGGCCGCCGCGGCCCGCCGGCTGGCCGACGCGCTGACCCGCGCGAAACTGCACGGGCCGCGCACCAACCGGGAGTTGCTGGTCCGGGCACTGCGCCATCCGGCCTTCCTGGCGGGCGCCGTCCACACCGCCTTCCTCACCGAGCACGCCGACGACCTGCACGCCGACGACCTGCACGCCGGCGACCCGTACTTCGGCGACCCGTCAGGCGGCGCGGACGGCGCGGGCGGAAAGCAGGGGTTCGCCCTCGCGGCGCTCGCCGCCGCGCTGGCTGACGTCGCGTCAGTTCGCACGCCACTGCCGTCCGGCTGGCGCAACCTCCCCTCCCAGCCCCAGCTGAAACGCTACCTGGCGCCAGACGGCGGCGAGTTGGAGGTGCGCTACCGGCTGACCCGTGACGGGCTGCGGGCCGAGGGCCACCCGGGCGTCCGGCTGATCGAGGCCGCGCCCGACCGGGTGGTGCTGGAGGTGGACGGGATCCGGCGTACCCACGCGGTGGCCGCGTACGGGGCGAGCGTCTACCTGGACGGGCCCTCGGGCGCCGTCGCGCTCACCGCCCTGCCGCGGTTCGCCGACCCGCAGGAGCAGCGCGCGCCGGGCGCGCTGCTCGCGCCGATGCCGGGCACCGTGGTCCGACTGGCTGTCACGGCCGGCCAGTTGGTCACCGCGGGCAGTCCGCTGCTCTGGCTGGAGGCGATGAAGATGGAGCACCAGGTGCTCGCTCCGCAGGACGGTGTCGTCACCGACCTGCGGGTCGCGGCAGGACAGCAGGTAGAGGTGGGCGCCGTGCTCGCCGTCGTGGAAGCAGTTCACCCCATCGACTGACCGGGAGGACCGGACATGTCCGCAGCACGCAGCGTCTCCACCCCGAGCACTACCGACAGCCCGCTGATCGAGACCGCGGAACGGCTGGCCCTGCGCCGGGCCGTCGGCGACCTCGGCCGGCGCTACGGCTCCGCCTACTTCCTGGCGAAGGCCAGGGCAGGTGAGCACACCGACGAACTCTGGTCCGAGGCAGGTAAGTTGGGATACCTCGGCGTCAACCTCCCGGAGGAGTACGGCGGTGGCGGCGCCGGGGTCACCGAACTCGCCATCGTCCTGGAGGAACTGGGCACGGTGGGCTGCCCGTTGCTCATGATGGTGGTCTCCCCCGCGATCTGCGGCACGATCATCGCCCGCTTCGGCACCGAGGAGCAGAAGCGCGCCTGGCTGCCCGGGCTCGCGGACGGCAGCCGCCGGATGTCCTTCGCCATCACCGAGCCCGAGGCCGGCTCCAACGCCCACCGCCTGTCCACCGTCGCCCGCCGCGACGGCACGGACTGGATCCTGAACGGCCGCAAGGTCTTCATCTCCGGCATCGACCGCTCCGACGCCGTCCTGGTGGTCGGCCGCACCGCCGACGCCGCGACCGGCAAGCTCAAGCCCGCCCTATTCATCGTGCCGCGGCAGACGGCGGGCTTCGAGTACCGTCCGATCCCGATGGAACTCCTCGCCCCCGAGAAGCAGTTCCAGGTCTTCCTGGACGAGGTCCGGCTGCCGGCTGACGCGCTGGTCGGTGACGAGAACGCCGGCCTGCTGCAACTCTTCGCCGGGCTCAACCCCGAGCGCATCATGACCGCCGCCTTCTCGCTGGGCCTGGCCCGGCAGGCGCTCGGCACCGCGGTGGAGTACGCCAAGTCCCGTACCGTCTGGGACACCCCGATCGGCGCCCACCAGGGGCTGGCCCACCCGCTGGCCCGCTGCGCGATCGAGATCGAGCAGGCCCGGCTGATGACGCGCAAGGCCGCCCACCTCTACGACGCGGGCGACGACCTGGGCGCGGGGGAGGCCGCCAACATGGCCAAGTACGCGGCCGGGGAGGCGGCGGCGCGCACCGTCGACCAAGCCGTGCAGACGCTGGGCGGCAACGGGCTGACCCAGGAGTACGGGCTGGCCGCCCTGATCGCCGCCACCCGGGTCGGCCGGGTGGCCCCGGTCAGCAGGGAGATGGTGCTCAACTACGTGGCCCAGCACACCCTGGGCCTGCCGCGCTCCTACTGAAACCGCGGCCGGCGGCCGGTGTCGCGGCCCACCCCGCCCGCCGGCCGGGCGCACCCTGCCCGCCCCGACACATCCGCCCCGACACCGCCCGCCGGCGGGGGAGTGCCCGTGACCCGGCCCGGGTACCAACCCCGGCAACGCCCGCCCACCCAGCAGGAGTTTCCATGGTCTTCCGCAGCCAGTACCCGGACGTCCCCGCCGTCGACCTGCCGATCCACCAGGCGGTGCTCGGCAACGCCGCCCGCTACGGCGACCGGCCCGCACTGGTCGACGGCCTCACCGGGGAGAGCCTCAGCTACCGTCAACTCACTCACGCGGTAGGCCGGTTCGCCGCCGCGCTGGCCGAGGCCGGACTGCGCAAGGGCGAGGTGGTCGCGCTCTACAGCCCCAACACGATCGGCTACCCGGTCGCGCTCTACGGCTGTACCACGGCCGGAGCCACCGTCACCACGGTCAGCTCGCTCGCCACCGCCGAGGAACTTGCCGGGCAGCTCCGCGACAGCGGTGCCCGCTGGGTCGTCACGGTCTCCGTGCTGCTCCCGGTGGTCCGCCGGGCGGCCGAGCAACTGGCCGGGTGGGGCGTCGAGTTGATGGAGATCATCGTCTGCGACGGGACTCCGGGTCACCGCTCGCTGGCCGAGCTGCTGGCCTGCACCGGGCCCGAGCCCGAGGTCGCGATCGACCCGGGCACGGATGTCGCGGTGCTGCCCTACTCCAGCGGAACCACCGGCCTGCCCAAGGGCGTGATGCTCACCCACCGCTCGATCGCCAGCAATCTCGCCCAGGTGGACGCCCTGCACAGCTCCGAACCGGGTGAACGAGTCATCGCGGTGCTGCCCTTCTTCCACATCTACGGCCTTACCGTTCTGCTCAACCGCCCGCTGCGGGCCGGCTCCACCGTCGTCGTGCTGCCCCGCTTCGACCTGGAGCAGTTCCTGCGCACCCTGCAGGACGAGCGCATCGAGGGGGTGTTCGTCGCCCCGCCGATCGTGCTGGCGCTGGCCAAGCACCCGCTGGTCGACCGCTTCGACCTCTCGGCCGTGCGCTACGTGCTCAGCGCGGCCGCCCCGCTGGACGCCGCGCTGGCCGCCGCCTGCGCGGCGCGGCTCGGCCTGCCCACCGTCCACCAGGGCTACGGGATGACCGAACTCTCGCCCGCCACCCACCTGGTGCCGCTGGACGATCCCGACCCCTCGCCCGGCGCGGTGGGCAAGCTGATCCCCTCCACCGAGATGCGGCTGGTCGCGCTGGACGGCGGTGACGAAGACCTCGGCGTCGGCGGGACCGGGGAGATCCTGATCCGCGGACCGCAGGTGATGAAGGGGTACCTCGGCCTGCCGGGCGCCACCGACGCGATGATCGACGAGCAGGGCTGGCTGCACACCGGCGACGTCGGCCGGGTCGACGACCGCGGCTACCTCCATGTGGTGGACCGGGTCAAGGAGTTGATCAAGTACAAGGGCTACCAGGTGGCGCCCGCCGAACTGGAGGCGCTGCTGCTGAGCCATCCGGTGATCGCCGACGCCGCGGTGATCGGGGTCACCGGACCCGACGGCGCCGAGCGGCCGAAGGCCTTCGTGGTGCGCGCGGCGGGCGGCGAGCTGACCGAGCAGGAGGTGATCGACTTCGTGGCGGCCCGGGTGGCACCGTACAAGAAGGTCCGCGCGGTGGAGTTCCTGGACGCCGTCCCGAAGTCCGCCAGCGGCAAGATCCTGCGCCGCGAGCTGCGCCAGGACTGAGGGGACGGTCCACCCCGGCCGCCGTCTGCGAGGATCTGCGAAGATCTCGGTGGCCGGGCGCCCGGCCCGAACGTACCCGTACCGACCGGAGCACCCCGCCGATGACCACCGCCGCCCGCACCCCGCAGCAGGACCGCAGCCGTGCCACCCGCCGCCGACTGCTGGAGGCGGCCGTCGAGTGCCTGGCCGAACTGGGCTGGAACGGCAGCACCGTCACGGTGGTGGCCGAACGGGCCGGCGTGACCCGCGGCGCCGCCCAGCACCACTTCCCCACCCGCGAGGACCTCTTCACCGCGGCCGTCGAGTACGTGGCGGCCGAGCGGCTGGCGGCGGTGCGGGCCGACGCCGAGGAACTGCCGCCACCCGGCCCGGCCCGTACCGAGGCGGTGGTGGAGCGGATCGTCCAGCTCTGCACCGGCCCGCTCTTCCGGGCCGCGCTGCACCTGTGGGTGGCCGCGGCCACCGAGGACGGGCTGCGCGAACGGATCACGGCACTGGAGAACCGGGTGGGCCGCGAGTCGCACCGCGCCGCCGTCGAGTTCCTGGGCGCCGACGAGCGCTCGCCCGGCGTGCGCGAGAGCGTCCAGGCCACCCTCGACCTGGCCCGGGGCCTGGGCCTGGCGAACCTGCTCACCGACGACGCGTCCCGCCGCTCCGGCGTGGTCCGCCAGTGGGCCCGGACGCTCGACGAGGCCCTGGCCCGCGACCGCGCAAGCTGAGCAGGCCGGAGCCCGCGCAGGCTGAGCGGGTCGGAGCCCGCGCAAGCCGAGCAGGCCCGAGCCCGCGCCGCACCATCCCCGCCGCCCCCGTCGCGCCTGGTCACCTGCGGTGGCGCGCGGTCGCCGCCGGGCCCGGGACCAGGCAGTCTGGTGTCAGGGCGTGCGCTGACCGCAAGTCGGCCGGCCCTCAGCAGCCAGGGAGGCCATCGGCCTGCCTGGGACCGGGACCGAGCCGCCTGGATGGTTGCCAGACCATGCACGTACCAGAGACCGGCCCCCCGCCCGAGGGGGCGCAGAGCGCGGGGGCACCGGAGATCGTCGCTGCCCACCTGGACGGCCACCGGCTGGTCCCGCTCGCCACCGCGCTGCTGGACGCCGACGGCCGGGTGCTGCACTGGAGCGAGGACGCCGAGCGGCTGCTCGGCTGGCGGGCCGAGCAGATCGTCGGCCAGTACGCGGCCCCGCTGCTGGCCGCCGCCGAGCGCCGGCCGGGCGTCTTCGCGCTCTACGAGCGGATCCTGACCGGCCAGAGCTGGTCCGGCGTCTTCCCGGTCCTGCACAGCGACGGCCACGAGGTCGAGCTGGACTTCCGCACCTACGGCATCCCGGGCCCCGACGGTCGCCCGCTGGTGCTGGCCACCGGCTCGGACGTGCGGGCGCTGCGCCAGGTGGAGGCCGACCTCGCGGTGCTGGACGGGCTCTTCACCCAGTCCCCGGTGGGCATGGCGGTCTACGACACCGAGCTGCGGTTCAGCCGGCTCAACCAGGCGCTGGCCCGGATCAACGGCCTGTCCGTCGAGCAGCACCTGGGCCGGCGGATCGACGCGGTGCTGCCCGGGCTGAACGGGAGCGAGGTCGAGGCGGTGATGCGCCAGGTGCTCGCCACCGGGATCCCGGTGGTGGACGCCCGCTCGCACGGGCGCACGCCGGGCGACCCGCGCCGCGACCGGGCCTGGTCCGCCTCCTACTTCCGGCTGCAGGACGTCTCGGGGCGGGTGCTGGGCGTCAGCGCCTCGATCATCGACGTCACCGAGCGGTTCCAGGCCGAGGCCCGGGCGGCCCGGGCCCAGGAGCGGCTGGTGATGCTGGCCGAGGCCACCGCCCGGATCGGCACCACGCTGGACCTGCAGCGCACCGCCGAGGAGCTGATCGCCGAGGTGGTGCCCCGGTTCGCCGACTTCGCCACCGTGGACCTGCTGGACCCCGTGCTGCAGGGCGAGGAGCCCTCGCTGCTCCGGCCGGACCAGGGCGTCCTGCTTCGTGCGGTGGCCGCTGGGGAGGCGAACGAGTCGCGGCTGACCATGACGGCGGACGCGGTCGGCGAGACCTCCGCCTACGACTCGCACCGGGTGTACACGAAGAGCCTGCGCAGCGGGCGCTCCCTGGTGGTCCCCCGGATGGACGAGGCGACGCTGCGCAGCCTGGTCGCCCACGAGGAGCGGGTCGGGCCGGGCATGGCGGCCGGCATCCACTCCTATCTGCTGGTGCCGCTGATGGCGCGCGGGATGGTGCTCGGCGGCGCCGAGTTCGTCCGCACCCGCCACCCGGAGTCGTTCAGCGAGGCCGATGTGGCGCTGGCCGAGGAGCTGGTGGCGCGCACCGCCGTCTGCATCGACAACGCCCGTCTGTACCGCCGCGAGCGGGACACCGCGCTGACCCTGCAGCGCAGCCTGCTGCCGCAGGAGATCCACCGCACCCTCGGCCTGGAGATCGCCTACCGCTACCTGCCCAGCAGCGTGGTCAGCGAGGTCGGCGGCGACTGGTTCGACGTGGTCCCGCTCTCCTGCGGGCGGGTCGCGCTGGTGGTCGGCGACGTGATGGGCCACGGGATCCGGGCCGCGGCCACGATGGGCCAGCTGCGCACGGTGGCCCGCACGCTGGCGACCCTGGACATGGCGCCCGCCCAGGTGCTCACCCGGCTCGACGAGACGGCCGCCGGCATCGGCGAGGGCCAGTTCGCCACCTGCGTCTGCGCCGTCTACGACCCGGTGGACCGCAGCTGCACGCTGGCCGGCGCCGGCCACCTGCCGCCGGTGGTGATGAGCCCGGACGGCGTCGCGCGGGTGCTGGACCTGCCGCCGGGGGTGCCGCTCGGGGTGGGCGGGGTGGCCTTCGAGAACATCGAGTTCACGCTGCCGGAGGGCGCCATCCTGGCGCTCTACACCGACGGCCTGGTGGAGCGTCGGGGCGCCGACATCGACGACGGCATCGACCAGCTGCGCCGCACCCTGGCCGAGCGCGGCCGCACCCTGGAGGCGCACTGCGACGCGGTGATCTCCACCCTGGTCCGCGGCGGCAGCGAGGACGACGTCGCGATGATCATGGCGCGGGCGCTGCCCGTCCCGCGCGACCGGATCGCCACCCTGCCGCTGACCGGCGAGCAGCGGGTGCCGGGCCTGGCGCGGCGCTTCACCCGCGAGACGCTCGCCGCCTGGGGGCTCTCGCCGCTGGCCGACTTCGCCGAACTGCTGGTCAGCGAGCTGGTCACGAACGCCCTGGTGCACGCCCAGGAGCCGCGCCGGCTGCGGCTCTTCCGCGACCGGGCGCTGACCCTGGAGGTGGCCGACGCCGGCGGCCAGCCGCCCCGGCTGCGCGCCTTCGGCGAGGACGACGAGGGCGGGCGCGGGATGTACCTGGTCAACGAGCTGGCCCATCGCTGGGGCAGCCGGCCGACCAGGGACGGCAAGGTGGTCTGGGCCGAACTGGAACTGCCGCTGGGCAGCTGACGGACCGTCGACCCCACCGGACTTCGGCCTTTTGCGGCATCGAGTGAATATTTTGCCTTCTCTGCCCAGTCTATTGCTGACATGTAGCCAGAAGATTACGCTCCCCGGCATGGGAATCTCGCGTCGCGCCTTCATCGGCACCGTGCTGGCCGGATCCACGCTCGGCTCGGTCACCTCCGCTCTCCTGACCCCCGCCCGCGCCGCCTCGCCGGCCGCCTCCGCCGCCGCGAGCCCGCCCGGCGACGTGGTCGGCAAGATCACCGTCGGCTACCAGGGCTGGTTCGCCTGCGCCGGTGACGGCGCCCCGATCAACGGCTGGTGGCACTGGAGCCAGGACTGGTCGCGCTCGCCCTCCCCGAGCAACAACGTCATCAAGGGCTGGCCCGACCTGCGCGAGTACGGGCGGACCTACCCGACCGCCTACCCGAACCTGGGCAGCGGGGCGCCCGCCGCGCTCTTCTCCTCCTACGACCAGCAGACCGTCGACACCCACTTCCTGTGGATGCAGCAGAACGGCTGCGACACCGCCGCCCTGCAGCGGTTCGACCCCAACAGCAGCGAGGGCCCCACCCGTGACGCGATGGCGGGCAAGGTCCGCTCCGCCGCCGAGAGTCACGGCCGGAAGTTCTACGTGATGTACGACGTCAGCGGCTGGACGACGATGCAGAGCGAGATCAAGGCCGACTGGAGCGCCAAGATGGCGGCGCTGACCGCCTCCTCGGCCTATGCCCGGCAGAACGGCAAGCCGGTGGTGGGGATCTGGGGGTTCGGCTTCAACGACGCCAACCACCCCTGGAGCCCCGCGGTCTGTCTGGACGTCATCAGCTGGTTCAAGAGCCAGGGCTGCTACGTGATGGGCGGGGTGCCGACCTACTGGCGCACCGGGGCCAACGACTCCAGGGCCGGCTACCTGGACACCTACCACGCCTTCGACATGCTCTCGCCGTGGATGGTCGGACGGATCGGCACCGCCGCCGACTCCGACAACTTCTACGCCTCCTGCACCGCGCCCGACCAGGCCGACTGCGTGGCGCACGGCATCGACTACCAGCCCTGCGTGCTGCCCGGCGACCTGTCGGCCCGTCAGCGCGCGCACGGCGACTTCATGTGGCGGCAGTTCTACAACGTGGTCCGCTCCGGGGCGCAGAGCGTCTACATCTCGATGTTCGACGAGTACGGCGAGGGCAACCAGATCGCCAAGACGGCCGAGACCACCGCCGGGGTCCCGGTCGGCTCCGGCCTGTGGGCACTGGACGAGGACGGCACCGCCTGCTCCTCCGACTACTACCTGCGGCTGACCGCCGACGGCGGACGGATGCTCAAGGGCCAGCTCGCGCTCACCGCGACCCGGCCGACCGCCCCTGTCCTCGGCCCGCCGCCGAGCGGCGACCTCGCCCTGCACCGGCAGACCTCCGAGAGCGGCCAGACGCAGGGCTACGGCAGTGGCAACGCGGTCGACGGCGACCCGAACACGTACTGGGAGAGCGTCGACAACAGCTTCCCGCAGTGGATCCAGGTGGACCTGGCCTCGGTGCAGAGCGTGGGCCGGATCGTGCTCACCCTGCCGCCCGCCACCGCCTGGTCGGCCCGCACCCAGAGCTTCTCGGTGCTGGGCAGCACCGACGGCACGGCTTTCGCGGCGGTGGCCGGGCCGCTCTCGCGGACCTTCGACCCGGCCACCGGGAACACCGCCACCGTCAGCCTGGCGGCGCCGGCCGGCCTGCGGTATCTGCGGCTGTCCTTCACCGCCAACACCGGCTGGCCGGCCGGCCAGCTCTCCGGGCTGCAGGTCTACGCCTCCTGACGCTCCTTCACCGGCCGGGTCGGCCGGTCTGCCGCCGGCCGACCGCGCAGCAGGAACCAGGCCAGTGCCGACCCGGCGAGCAGCAGAGCGGCCGCCAGCAGCGAGGAGAGCGCCAGGCCGTGCACGAAGGCCTGCCGGGCCTCGTGCAGCAGGGCCGCGCCGCTCTCGCCGGGCAGTGCCTCGGCTGCCCGCGACGCGCCGCCGAGCGACTGCCTGGCCGCGGCGGCCGACTCGGCGGTGGCGCCGGCCGGCGCGGTGAACGCGCCGGTGTAGACGGCGGTCAGCACCGAGCCGAAGAGCGCGATCCCGAGGGCGGTGCCCAGCTCGTAGGCGGTCTCCGAGACGGCGGAGGCGGCGCCCGCCTTCTCGGCCGGGGCGGCGGTCAGCACCAGGTCGGCGGAGAGCGTGTAGACCAGCCCCTCGCCGGCGCCCAGCACCGTGAAGACGGCCGCCAGCAGCAGATAGGCGGTGTCCTGCTGGAGCCAGCCCAGCACGCCCATCGCCAGCCCCATCGCCAGCAGTCCGCCGGCCAGCGCCACCCGCGCGCCGGCCCGCCGGGTCAGGCGGGCGCAGAGCACCGAGGCGAGCACCGCGCCGGCGAAGGCCGGCAGTTCGGCGAGCCCGGCGACGAGCGGGGAGTAGCCGCGCACCAGCTGCAGGTACTGGGAGATGAAGAAGACGGTGCCGGCCAGCCCGATCAGGGCGATCAGCGCGCCCAGCACGGCGGCGGTGAACCGCCGGTCGGCGAAGAGCCGCACGTCCAGCAGCGGGGTGGGCAGCCGCAGTTGGCGACGGACGAAGAGAGCCAGCGCGCCGGCGCCGAGGACCGCGGTGGCCGGCACCTGCCAGTGGCCGGCCCCGTGGGCGGCGGCCTCCTTGACGGCGTAGACCGCCGCGATCACCCCGGTCATCGAGAGCAGCACGCTCGCGAGGTCCCAGCTGCCCGGCTTCGGGTCCCTGGACTCCGGCAGCAGCCAGCCGCCCAGCACCAGCAGCAGCGCGAGCACCGGCAGGTTGAGCAGGAAGACCGAGCCCCACCAGAAGTGCTCCAGCAGCACGCCGCCGACCAGCGGGCCGGCCGCCGCGCCCGCGGTCGCCGCGGCGCCCCAGATGCCGATCGCGGTGGCGCGCTCCCGGTCGTCGGGGAAGAGCGAGCGGATCAGCGAGAGGGTGGAGGGCATGATCGTCGCGCCGGCCACGCCGAGCAGCGCGCGGGCGGCGATCAGCCAGCCCGGGCCGGGCGCGTAGGCGGCCAGCAGCGAGGCGGCGCCGAACGCGCCGGCGCCGATCAGCAGCAGCTTCTTGCGGCCGATCCGGTCGCTGAGCGAGCCCATGCTGACCAGCAGGCCGGCCAGCACGAAGGAGTAGATGTCGCCGATCCAGAGCAGTTGGGTGTTGCTGGGCCGCAGCGACTCGGTGATGGACGGGATGGCCAGCACCATCACGGTCGCGTCGACCACCACCAGCAGGACGGCGAGGACGAGCACGCTCAGCGAGATCCAGCGGTGGCGCGAGCGGGGGTCGGTGGCGGGCGTGTGGGCAAGGGTGGTGCTCATGAGCTTGCAGGTCTCCTGAGAGCTCCGCCGAGGAAGAGCTCGATGAGGGCGAAGGCGCTGTCGCGGGGGGCGAGGCGGCCGTCCTGGACGGCCCAGCCGACGCCGGCCAGCAGGTCGAAGAAGGCCTCGCTGAGCCAGCTCGCCGACAGTTCGATCCGGAAGACGCCCTCCTGCTGGCCGCGCAGGAAGAGCGCCCGGACCCGGGCGTCCTGGTCCTCCCAGAGGGCGTTCAGTTCGGGGTCGTCGAAGAGCTGGTTCTCGCCGGCCAGGAAGGCGCAGAGCGCGGCGTCCGGGACCAGGGCCTCGGCGAGCCGGCGCAGGGCGGCCTGGCTGTCACCGGTCTCGATCGCGGCGGTGTCCAGGGCGGCGTTGTACCGGCGCAGGCCGAGCAGGCCGACCTCGCGGATCAGCGCCTCGCGGCCGGGGAAGATCCGGTGCAGGGTGGCCCGGCTGATGCCGGCGGCCCGGGCGATCTCGTCCAGATGGGCGGTCGGCTGCCGGGAGAGCACGCCGACGGCTGCGGTGAGGACGGTGTCGCGGTCGATGGCCATGAGAAGAGGATAGCTCAGATGAGACATGGATGTCTCATCTGAGATTCCGGCGACCATCCCGAGGCAGCAAAAAACCGGAGGTGGCGTGTTGCCACCTCCGGTCGGACCCGGGGCCGTCAGCTCTGGTTGTAGAACCCGGTCTCGTCCAGCGGCCGGTCGATCACCATGACCTCGACCTCCGGCGGGGTGAGCAGGAAGACCCGGCGGGCGATGCGCTCGATGCCGCCGTAGGTCCCGAAGACCAGGCCGGAGGCGAAGTCGACCATCCGCTTGGCCTCGCCGTCGTCCATCTCGGTGACGTCCATGACCACGGGGGTGCCGGCCCGGATGTGCTCGCCGACCACGCGGGCGGACTCGAAGCCGGTGGGCTTGACCGAGATGATCCTCGCGGGCTGCGGAACGGCCGGAGCCGACTCCACCGTCGCCCAGGGATCCTCGTACGCCGCGGCGGGGTAGCTTCCGGAGGGCATCAGCCACCCGTTGTGGTGCTCGTCGCGAAGTGCTCCCATGCCGCGCCTCCCTGTCCTGTCGTCTTGTCCCGTGAGTCACGCGGTCTCTGACGCGTCATCCAGCTCGTCGGAACTGTCCGAGTATCGCACTGATCACCGCTTTGGCGCCCGCCCGGGCACGCCGTTCGGGTTGTGGCGCATGCCATCGGCATGACCTGCGCTCACTTCTGATGGACGCCCCAGGTCGGAGGATGGTTGCGCGCGTAGATCAACTGGATTGCGGTCATCACCCGATTGACGCAGCGTCAGCCTCGCGGGCCGCCGCCACCCCCACGGTGCGGCCATCCGGGGCGGTGCGGATCGCGTCGGCGTGTCCGTCGGACATCCTGGCGCAGGGGCGACCGAACGGGCGACTGAATTGTCGGCCGGGTGGGCCGGCGGGCCGGGCGGGCCTGCCGGCTCAGGTGGTTGCCGTGCTGGCCGCGTTCGTCGCGTTCGCTGTGCTGGTCACGTTGGCCGTGCTCGCCGTGTTCGCCGTCCGGCGCCGGCCACGCCACATCGCGGCCACGCTGAGCGCGCCCATCAGGACGATCACCGCGGTCGAGATCAGGAAGGCGGGCGAGGTCGGCGACCCGGCGGCCGAACCCGCCACCACGTACGCGGCGGTGCCCGGCAGGACGCCCAGCGCCGTCCCGGCCAGGAACGGCCCGGTCCGTACGCCGGAGAGGGCCGCGCCCAGGTTGACCGCCTGGAACGGCACGCCCGGCACCAGCCGCAGCAGCAGCACGCTCTGCAGGCCCTGTTCGGTCAGGCGCCGGTCGGCGGCGGTCAGTGCCCGGCCGCGGACCAGCGGCCGCAGCGCCTCGCGTCCGAGCCCGCGCCCCAGTCCGAAGGCGAGGGCCGCGCCCAGCGTGGTGCCGAGCACGGCCAGCGGCAGGCCGCGCTCCACGCCGAAGAGCAGGCCGGCGGCCGCGTTGAGGGCCGGCTTGGGCACGAACGCCAGCGTGCCCAGCGCGAAGACCAGCAGGAAGGCGGGCGCGCGCCAGGCACCGGGCACCCCGGCCGCCGCCGCCCGGGGATCCCAGAGCAGCAGCGAACCGGCGGCCGCCAGCAGGATCAGCACCAGCAGCGCGAGCCGCACCCGGGGGGAGCGGCTCGCGCGGTCGGAGGTCGGGGCTCGGCGCACGGGACGAGCGTACGGGAGCGGGCCGGGTGGTCGGCGGGCGCGCCCGTGGCGGGGGCGGGTCAGACCCGCGCTTGCGGTTGCGCCGCCGGCTCGGTCGGCCCGCTCTGCGGGGCGGCCGAGCGCAGCGCGCCGGCGGTGAGCATCAGTGAGCCCGCCAGTACGGTGACCACGCAGAACGAGACGGTCAGCGAGGTGAGCTGGGCGATGCCGCCGACTACGGCGGGCGCGACCAGGCCCGAGGTGTAGGTGACGGTGGCGACGCCCGCGATGGCCAGGCTGGGGTTGGGCCCCGCGTGCCCGGCGGCGGCGAAGGCCAGCGGCACGACCACCGCCACGCCGATGCCCAGCAGCCCGAAACCGGGGATGGCCACCGCGGGCGAGCCGGCCAGCACCACCAGCAGGCCGCCGGTCGCGGCCACCGCCCCGCCGAGGCGCACCGTGCGGACCGGCCCGAGCCGGCGGACCACGTGGTCCCCGGCGAGCCGGGCGGTGGCCATGGTGAACGCGAAGGCGGTGTAGGCGATGGCGGCGACCCCGGCTGAGGCGTGGGTGGCGTCGCGCAGGTAGACGCCGGACCAGTCGGTGCCCGCCCCCTCGGCGAAGACGGCGCAGAACCCGACCAGGCCGATCGCCACCGCCGAGCGCGGCGGCAGCGCGAACCGCGGCGGCGCCTCGGTCTCCGGCTCGGGCCGGACGTCCAGCAGGCCGAGGCAGACCAGCTGGCCGATCGCCAGCAGGATCACCGACGCCAGGACGAAGTGCGTGCGGATGTCCAGGTGCTGATGGGCCGCCAGCGCGCCGAAGGCGGCGGCGACCAGTCCGCCGACGCTCCACATGCCGTGCAGGCCCGACATGATCGAGCGGCCGAGCCGCTGCTCCACCTCCACCCCCTCGGCGTTCATCGCGACGTCGGCCATGCCGGCCGCGCCGCCGAAGGCGAACAGTGCCAGGCAGAGCCAGGGCAGGCTGGGGACGAAGGCCGGGACGGTGAAGACCAGGCAGTAGACCGAGAGCAGCAGCCGGATGGCGTTGCGCGCGCCGAGCCGGTGGGCGACCCGTCCGGCCAGCGGCATCAGCAGGGAGGCGCCGATCGCGGGCATCACCAGTGCGACGCCCAGCTGCCCGGCGCCCAGGTGCAGGCGGTCCTGGAGGGCGGGGATCCGGGTGGCGAAGGTCCCGGCGGTCGCGCCGTGGACGGCGAAGACCATCGCGACGCTGACTCTGGCCCGGCGCAGCGGGGTGGTGCCGAGGGAGCTGGCGGGGATCGGCATGCTGGAGGGTCCTCCCGGACGGGCGGCGGGTGTGGGGGGAAGGCGTACGGCTGTTAAATTATCAGGAAGGGACCCTGATAGAAATATCTGGAAGGATGCCACTTCATGACGACCGCGCGCACGGCAACCCCGAGCACCGCCCGTGCGATCAACGACCGGCTGGCCCTGGAACTGCTGCTCAGCAACGGACCGCTGACCGCCACCGAACTGCGCACGCTCACCGGCCTCTCCCGCCCCACCGTCTCCGACCTGCTGGAACGCCTCCAGCGCGGCGGCCTGGTGGCCGGCGTCGGCGAACGCCGCGAGCAGCGCCGCGGCCCCAACGCCCGGGTGTACGCGCTGCGCACCGACCGCGCGCACCTCGCCGGGATCGACGTGCGCACCGTCGGGGTCACCATCGCCGTGGCGGACCTGACCGGTCACACCCTGGCCACCGTCTCGATCCCGGTGGACCGGGCCGATCCGCCCCCCGACCTCGCACAGCGGGTGCTGCGCACCCTGCTGGAGACCGCGCGCGAGGCCGGGGTCACCGAACTGCACACCGTCGCCGTCGGCGCGCCCGGGCTGGTGGACCCGGCGACCGGCGACCTCAGCCCGACCGGTGCGCTGCCGCGCTGGCACGCCGACCTGGTCGCCGAGCTGCGCGCGGGTCTGCGCGGTGAGGTGATCCTGGAGAACGAGGTCAACCTGGCCGGCATCGCAGAGCACCGGCTGGGCGCCGCCCGCGAGCGGGACACCTTCGTGCTGATCTGGCTGGGCCACGGTGTGGGCGCCGCGGTGATGCTGGACGGGCGGCTGCGCCGCGGGCTCTCCGGCGGCACCGGTGAGATCGGCTTCCTGCCGGTGCCGGGCACCCGGGGCCTGCCCGGCGCGACCAACTGCGACGGCGGGTTCCACAGCCTGGCGGGCGCCGCGGCGGTCTGCGAGCTGGGGCGCGAGCACGGTTTCACCCCGGACGATGGCGGACAGGGCCCGGCGGACGCGGACGCGGACGCGGACGCCGACGCCGAGGCCGCGGTCGGCGACGACGCCGCGGCCGCCGAGGCCG
>FTKT01003183.1_pt2 | contig 20271 bp, 14 predicted proteins | sample 1658271 | NCBI WGS metagenome assembly FTKT01 (sample SAMEA3914811, study PRJEB12502) | metagenome | biome: forest; material: soil | place: Canada | collected 2011-08-04 | depth 0.3 m | reverse complement strand
GCCGGCGTGCCGCTGATGACCGGCGGCGACGAGGCCCTGCGCGGGCTGAACTGCAACAACAACCCGTACAACCTCGACTCGAGCGCCAACTGGCTGAGCTGGACGCGCACCACCGACCAGACCAACTTCCAGAACTTCGCGCAGGCGATGATCGCGTTCCGCAAGGCCCACGCGTCGCTGCGGCCGGCGACGTTCTATTCGGGCGCCGACAACAACGGCAACGGGCTGCAGCAACTGGCCTGGTTCGAACCCAGCGGCGCGGTGGCCGACAGCACCTACTTCAACGACTCGAACAACCACGCCATCGCGTGGCGCATCGACGGCACCGAACTTGGCGACACGTATGCCGCGATCTACGTCGCCTACAACGGCTGGAGCGCCGCGGTGAACTTCACGCTGCCGGCGCCGCCCAGCGGCAAGAGCTGGTACCGCGTGACCGACACGTGCTCGTGGGCCGAAGGCCCGGGCCAGGTGCGCGCGCCGGGCTCGGAGGACGCGATCGGCGGCGCGGGCACCGTCTACGGCGAGTGCGGCCGCGGCGCGCTGGTGCTCATCGCGAAATAGGATGGGTCGGTCAGGCGGCCACCTGCGGGTGGTCGCGCCACAGCCAGCGCAGCGTCTCGGGCAGCAGCGCGCCGCCGTGCCTGATCGAGTGGCCGCCGCGGCCGACGACGAACTGGTGGTCGTAGCCCGCGTACGCGAGCGCCGCCGCCATCTGCTGGTTGGCGTGGAACCAGTGGCCGTAGACGATGTCGAGGTCGGCGTCGCCGTCCTGCATCCAGACGCGCAGCGGCTTGCGCGCTTCCTGGCGGATGCGGTTCGGCCAGTCGTGGCCGCCGCGGATGTCGACGAACGAGCCGATGTGCGAGATCACCTTCGAGAACTGGTCGGACCGATGCCACGCCGCCGCGAAGGCGCATTGCGCGCTGGAGCTGATGCCGCAGATCGCGCGGTCGTGCGGATCGGCGCTCACGGCCAGGCCCTGCAGCACGTCGGGCAACAGCTCGTCGACGAGGAAGCGCGCGTAGGCGCCGTCGGGACGGTCGTATTCGATGCTGCGGTTGTTCGTGCCGCCGAAGATCGGCAGCCCCGGGCCCTGTTCGCCAGGGTCGACGAAGACGGCGATCGTGACGGGGATGGCGCCCGCATGGATGAGGTTGTCGAGCACGGCGCGCGCGTTCGTCTCCGGGCCGAGGTAGCCGCTGCCGTCCTGGAACACGATGAGCGCGGCCGGCCGCGCCGCGTCGTATTGCGCGGGCACGTAGACCTGCACGTTGCGCTCGACGCCCGGATAGACGCTTCGGCCGACGTGCCGCTGCGACTGCATCCGGCCCTCGGGCACGCCCGGCTTCGCCTGCGCGTCGGGCCCGGGCTGGTAGGGTTCGTCGACGCTGATGGCGCGCGCGAAGCGCGGGGCGTCGTGGTCGCTCAGGCCCGGCAGCGCGGCGCGCAAGGCGGCGATGATGGGGTCGAGGTGGGGCGTGTCGGACATCGAGCGGTTTCCATTCAGACGGGCTGCTCGAGGAAGCGCTTCAGGTCGGCGCTCCACAGCGCAGCGTCGGCGCCGGAGGCGAGGTGGCCCTTGTCGCTGTCCAGCTCGATGTAGCGCGCGTCGACGCCGGCGGCCGCGAGGAGGGGCAACACCTCGAGCGCCAGCTCGGGCGGGAAGCCGACGTCGGTACGCGAGTTGACGTACAGCAGCGGCGCGCGCATGTCGCGCAGGCGCGGGCGCACGTCGAACCTGTCGCACGCGCGGGTCAGCGTCATCAGCGCGTTGGGGTCGAAGACGGCGGCCCAGCCGGCGGCCAGGCGCTCGATCTCGGCCTCGCGCGCGGCCGGATCGGGAAAGGCCGCGGCGAGCTCGTTCTCGAGGCCGTAGCGCTTGAGCGTGGCGACGCGCAGCGTCTTCATGTGCGGCTGCATCGAGCCGGGGGTGTCGACGTAGGCGCCGTCGCGCCAGGCCGGCGCCTTGGACAAGCTCTCTCGCAGCGCGATCTCCGACGCGATCGGCGAGCGATGGTACGGACACGTCACCGCGGCCACCACGCGTTGCACGAAGCCTGGATACGCGACGCCCCACTCGAAGGCCTGGTAGCCGCCCATCGACGGCCCGGCGGCCGCGACCAGCCGCGTGACGCCGTAGTGATCGAGCAGCCGCTTCTGCGCCTCGATCATGTCGCCGATGGTGATGTCGGGAAACGTCGTGCCGTACGGCTTGCCGGTGCGCGGGTCGATGCTGGCGGGCCCGGTCGTGCCGTAGCTGGAGCCGAGCGCATTGGGGCAGACGACGAACCAGCGCTCGGTGTCGATCGCGCGGCCCGGCCCGACCAGGTCGCTCCACGCGCCTTCGGCGGCGAAGGCGTCGGGATCGAGCATGGAGGGCCCGGTCGTCAGCCCGTGCAGCACGATCACCGCGTTGTCCCCCGCGGCGTTGAGCGTGCCGAGCGCGAGGTGCGACTGCACGAGCTCGGGCAGCACCGTGCCGCTGGCGAGGCGGAAGTCCGTGCTGCGATGCAGCCGCGGCGTGTAGGCGTCGTCGGTCATCGCGTCAGAAGGCGTAGCTCAGGTCGGCACCGATCGTGCGCGGCTGGATGATGCCCGCGTTGAACGTGGCGTTGGACGTGCCGGGCGTGGTGTTGTTGACGAAGTTGATGCCGTGCGAGTTGTTCAGGTTCTTGCCGTAGATCGACAGCTTGACCTTGGAGATCTCGATGCCCGCGTTCAGGTCGATCGTGTGGTACGACGGCACGTCCAGCGGGTATTTGCCGAGCGCCGTGTTGCTGAAGTTGGAGACGCGCTTTCCGATGTAGTTGTAGGAGCCGCCGACCCACGACGGATGGCCGCCGATCGCGAAGCGGTAGTCCGCCGCGAGCGAGCCCGTCCACTTGGCCGTGAACGGCATCGCGTCGCCGCTGAGGCCGCCGAGCGCGGGCGCGTCCTCGGTCAGGTGCGAGTTGGTGTAGGCCCCGGTCGCGCGCAGCGTCAGGTCCTGCACCGGGAACAACAGGAAGGTCGCCTCCGCGCCGTTCGAGCGCGCGTTGCCGCCGTTGGTCAGGAACTGGTAGGTGACGCCGTCCTTGGTGGTGGAGGTCTGGGCCTGCACGTCCTTCCATTCGGTGTCGAACACGGCCGCCTCGAGCGACATCAGCTTGCCGCCGAAGCCCGACTTGAAGCCGAGTTCGAAGCTGGTGACGGAATCGGGCTTGAAGGTCTGCGATCCGTTGGCGAGGATGCCCGGCGGCAGCGCGCTGGGGCCGCCGACGCGGTAGCCGGTGGCGACGCTGCCGTACACCGACATGTCGGCCGCGGGCTTCCATTTCGCGCTCAGCAGGAAGCTGGTCTTGTCGCTGTCGGCCTTCTGGTCGATCAGCGCCGGGGTGCCGACCAGCACCGACTTCTCGTAGTCCTGGTGGTACTTCTGTGTCGAGCTCGCGTAGCGCAGGCCGGCCATCAGGTCGAAGGTGGGCGCGACCGACCACGTGGCGTTGCCGAAGACCGAGTACTGGTCGAACTTGGTGCCCAGCATCGCGTTGAACAGCGGGCCGCCGAGGCCCGCGAACGGCACGCCGGCCACGAGCGGCAGCAGCGGTGGCAGCCTGTTGACGCTGTCCTCGTGCGTGTAGAACACGCCGACCTCGTACTCCAGCTTGTCGTCGAACAGGCTCGTGCGCGCGCGCAGTTCCTGCGACAGCCGCTTGGTGGAAATGGTCTGCCGCTCGGGCAGCTCGATGCCGGGGATGGGCAGCAGCGCGCCGAGCGTCGGCGTGAGGTCGACGTTGGTCTCGGCGGCCAGCTTCTGGTAGGTGGTCGACGAGACGATGTCGAAGTCGCCCGCGCGGCCCTTGAGCGTGCCGTTGTAGACGTCCAGCGTGATCGCCTCGTTCTCGGGCAGCACGTGGCTGTGCTCCAGCTCGCCGGTGACGGGCGTGAAGTCCGCGGTCTTCACGTCCTCCATGCCGATGCCGCCGGACTTGAAGTGCTGCGTCAGCGCCGACAGGTTCAGCGACCAGTCGTTGCTGATGGCCCAGCCGAGGGCGACGCGGCCGCCGCGCGTCGTCGCCTTGTTGTCGTCCTTGGTGCCCAGTTCCGGATTGTCGATGTAGCCTGCGTCCTTCCGATCGAGCACGCTGACGCGCAGCGCCAGCTTGTCGGTCACCAGCGGGATGTTGAGCGACGCGCGGCCTTCGGTGCCGGTGCCGCCGTCGGTCACCTTGTTGGCGCCGGCCGAGATCGAGCCGCCGAAGGTGTGGCTGTCCGGCTGGATGGTCACGTAGCGCACCAGGCCGCCGACGGCGCCGGCGCCGTACTGCGTGCCCTGCGGGCCCTTGAGCACCTCGATGCGGCGCAGGTCGGCCGGGTCGAGGTCGGGCGTCAGCGTGCTGCCGGTCGCATACGACGTGATCGAGCCGACCGGGGCCTCGTCGATGTAGAACGCGGTCGACGGGGTCGCCTGCGAGATGCCGGTCGAGATGCCGCGCAGCACGACCGACGTGTAGCCGCGGCTCAGCGCGATGATGGACATGCCCGGCACCTCGGCCACGTAGTCCTCCAGCCGGTCGAGGCCGCCTTCGGTCAGGCGCGACGCGTTGATCGCGGTGACCGAGGCCGGCACGTCGATCAGCGCCTGCTCGCGCTTCTGCGCGGTGACGATGACCTCGGTGATCGCCTGCGACGGCTGCTGCGACGGCGCCGCGGCGGAAGCCGGCGCCGAGGCCACGGGCGCGGCGGCGGCCGCCTGCGCGTGCGCCTGGTTGGCGTGCAGCGCGATGGCCGCGCACAGGGTGGCCGCGGCGATGGCGGTCGGACGGGCGATCGGGGCTTGCAAGGCGCGGGTGGAACGCGGGGTGTGGGCTGGCTTCAAGGTGTTGTCTCCATCTGATTGACGTGAGTCGCCCCCGCGCGGTCTTGCGCCGCGCTCGAAAAGGGCTGGACGAAAGGCTGCCGGGTCGCGGCTAGAAGATCTTTCCGGGATTGAGGATCGATTTCGGATCCCACGCGCGCTTGGTGTCGCGCATGAGGTCGACGACGGTCTGGCCGACCTCGGCGATCAGCTTGGTCTTCTTGCCCATGCCGATGCCGTGCTCGCCGGTGCAGGTGCCCCCGGCGGCGAGCGCGCGGTCGACCATCGCGGCATACACGCGATCGACGGCCTCGCGTTCCTGCGGCGCGTCGGGCATCGCCAGGAACAGCACGTGGAAATTGCCGTCGCCGACGTGGCCCAGGATCGGCGCGACGAGGCCTTCGCGGTCGATGTCCTCGCGCGCCTGCGAGACGGCGTCGGCCAGCGCGGAGATCGGCACGCAGACGTCGGCGACGATGCAGACGCAGCCCGGGCGCAGCGACAGCGCCGCGAAGTAGGCCATGTGGCGCGCGCGCCAGAACTGCGTGCGGTCTTCCGGACGCGTGGCCCACTTGAAGTCGATGCCGCCGTTGGACGCCGCCACTTCCTGTGCGAGCTCGGCCTGTTCGCGCACGGCGGTCTCGCTGCCGTGGAACTCGAGGAACAGCGTGGGCTTCTCGGGCAGCTCCAGCTTCGAGTGCAGGTTGCAGGCGCGCACCTGGAGCTCGTCGAGGAACTCCATGCGCGCCATCTGCGCGCCGCTCATCACGAGCTCGGTGACGGTGGCGACGGCATCGTGCAGCGTCGGGAACGCGCAGCTCGCGGCGGCGACGTTGGACGGCAGCGGATGCAGCCGCAGCGTCAGCTCGGTGATGATGCCCAGCGTTCCCTCGGCGCCGATCATCAGGTGCAGCAGGTCGAAGCCGGCGGACGACTTGCGCGCCCGCGTCCCCAGGCGCACGAGCGTGCCGTCGGCCAGCGCCACCTCCATCGCCATCACGTTGTGCTGCATCGAGCCGTAGCGGATCGTCGTCGTGCCCGACGCGCGCGTCGAGGCCATGCCGCCGATCGACGCGTTGGCGCCCGGATCGACCGGGAAGAACAGGCCGGTGCCCTTGAGCTGCGAATTGAGATCCTCGCGCGTGATGCCCGGCTGCACGACGCAGTCGCCGTCCTCGGCGTGGATCGTGATGAGCGAGTTCATCAGCGACATGTCCAGGCACACGCCGCCGAACGGCGCGCTGACGTGGCCTTCCAGCGAGCTGCCGGCGCCATAGCCGATCACCGGCACGCCGAGCGCGTTGCAGCGCGCGAGGATCGCGCTGACCTCGTGCTTGTCGCGCGGCCAGGCGACGACGTCGGCGGCCAGGTGCGTGTCGAGCGCTTCGCCGCGCGCGTGCTGCTCGCGCACCGCGCGGCTGGTGTTGACGCGGTCGCCGAGCGCGCCGCGCAGGAAGGCGACGATCTCGTCGATCGCGGCCGGTTGAACGTCGAAGGCGGTGGTCATCGTGGCCTCAGGAAGTCTTGCGGACGCGCCTGGCCGTGGCGGCCTTGGCGATGGTCGCGACGGGCGCCGGCGCCGGCGCGTCGACGATGTCGAGCGGCTGGGCCTCCTGGCGCATCACGTGGATGATGGCGAGGTCGAAGTGGCACGACATCGCCGACGCCGCCCCCATCGAATCGCCGGCGCAGATGCGTTCGACGACGTCCTCGTGGCCGTCGATCACGCGGGTGAGTTCGTGCGGCATGCGGCGGTCGTCCAGGTGCATGCGGGCCGATGCCTCGACCGGCGTGCGCAGCGCGTGCAGCAGCATCGAGTTGAGCGGGTTGCCGCTGGCCTCGGCGATCAGCGCGTGGATCGCCATGTCGCAGGCGACGCGGCGGGACTGGTCGGCGCCGGCCGCGCGCATCTGCGCGGCGAGCTCGCGCAGGCAGCGGCGCTGCGCGTCGGTGGCATAGCGCGCGGCGAGCTGCGCGGTCTGCATCTCGATGGCGCGGCGCGTCTCCAGCACGTGCGCGACGGTGACCTGCGCGGTGTTGAGCGCGTAGTCGAACACCTGCATCAGCACGTTCGGATCGATCGGACGCAGGCGCGGCTGGCGGCCGGCCTCGATCTCGAGGATGCCGAGAGCGGCGAGCGTGCGGTACGCCTCGCGCACGCTGCCGCGGCTGACGGCCAGGTCGCGGCTGATCTGCACTTCGCTGGGCACGGGCATGCCGGGCCGCAGGCCTTCACGGTTGACGAGTTCGAGCAGGTGGCGCGCGACCTGTGCCGACAGCGTGGGTCGATCGAGGGGGGACAGCGGCGTGACGGAATCCATGGCGGTCTTGTCTGGTGGGTGAGTGAGGTTCAGCGGTTGACGGCGGCGGCGAGCGGACGCCCCGGCGCCAGCATCGCGGCGTGGAAGCGTTCGCCAATGAGGCGATAGCCGACGGCGTCCGGATGCACGCCGTCGGGCTGCAGCGCGGCGTCGGCGTGGCCGAACAGCGCGAGGCCGTCGACGTAGTGAAGCGCGGCGTCGCCGTGCTCGCGGTGCGTCGAGACGATCTCGCGCAGGATCTGGCGCATGTGCGACGCGCTCAGGCCTTGCTGGTCGCCCACGTCCTCGCCGGCCTGCAGCAGGAAGGGCGAGACGATGGCCAGCGGCGTGCGGCGGTGGCGCTCGCGGATCAGCGCGATCATCGCGTGGGCCGAGTCGCGGAAGGTGCGCTCCTTGAGCATGCCCTCCGACCACACGTTGACGCCGAGCTCGAGCACGATCGCCGCGGCGGGCTCGTCGCGCACGACGCGCGCGGCCGAGGCGCTGAGCAGGCACGAGCCGGCCCAGCCGAGATTGAGCAGGCGCGCGTCGGCCATCGCGCTGGCGATCGCCGGCCACGATTCCGATCCGCCGGCCGCGCTCGCGCATTGCGTGTTGGAGCTGCCGTGGAACACGAGCCGCGGCCGCGCGTCGGGCCAGGGCTCGAGCGTGGCGCCGTCGTCCACGGCGATGCGCTCGATCGCGATCGTCGCGGCGGTCGGGAACCACAGCTCGATGCGCTTGTCGCCGGCGGGCAGGCCGTCGAGCGCGAGCCGGGCGTGGTCGTCGCCCAGCACCTCGCCCAGCGGGATGCGTTTCGCACCGCCTTGCGACGAGACGCGGCGTGCGCGCTCGCCATCGAAGAACAGGTCGTAGTGCGACGGCCACTCAGGCTTGTCGGCGGCCCAGGTCTGGCGCTGCTGCGTCCATAGGTGCAGCGTGCGGGAGTCGGTGCGCAGCCGCAGGCGTACCCCCGACGGTATCGCCGCGACCCAGCGCGTGAAGCGGTCGTGCAGGTGGCGGTCGGCCACCGGCATGCGCAGCGGCTGCATCGCGTCGCCGCGCGGCAGCAGGCCGACGTGGCCGTCGAGGAACTCGCCGAGACGGTGCAACGGGAGCTCGGTCATGGCGCCGCCAGACGGTCGAGGCGGCGCAGCCGCAGCGTCGCGGCGTCGAGCGCGCCATCGGGCACCGCGACCCGCAGCGTGCGCGATTCGCCGGCGCGCAGGTCGAAGTGGTTGTCGGAGAACGTCGTCGCCGGATGCGGCGCGAGCAGGTGCACGAAGCAGGCGTAGGCGTCGCTGGAGATCGTGACCTCCAGCGTGCGCGCATCGACGCGGTCGCTCGTCATGCGCAGCGTGGCGTCTTGCAGCGGCAGGTCCTTGAACGGCGCGAACAGCAGCCGGTTGGCCGGCACCTGGGGCGAGCGCAGCGTCAGCACGCGATCGGGCGCGGCCGCGACACGCGCCGCGTCCGCGCGCCAGATCGCCTGGCTCGCGTGCGCGGCGAGCTCGGCGCTGACGTGCTCGCGCCAGACCGACTCACCCGCAAGCGTCGCGAGTTCGAACGCGATCTCGACGCTCACGGCCCGGGGCGTATCGTTGGAGACCCACAGCTCGACGCCGCCGTCGTCGCGCATCTTGAACGACGCCACGACCGGCGCATACGCGCGCTTGACCGCGAAGTACGCCGCCTTGCAGGTGCGGTCGAAGTCGACCAGGCTCCAGCTGATGCCGGGCCAGCAGTCGTTGAACTGCCAGACCAGCGCGCCCGAGCAATGCGGCATGCGGCGGCGGAAGTGCTCGATCCCGAACTTCAGGCCCTCGGCCTGCGTCAGCTGCGTGAAGTCGACGTACTGCTGCAGCGTCGCCGGCAGTCCGGTGCTCGTCACGAGCAGGTCGTCGACCTTGTTGTTCGGCTTGTCCTTGATGCGGTTGAGGAAGGCCGCGCTGCCGAGATGCAGCGACCCGGGCTGCGTCCAGCGTTCGAGCGTGGCCAGCGCCGGCGAGGCCTGGATGCCGAACTCGCTGACGAAGCGCGCCGTGTCCTCGGCGTAGCGCGTGTAGGCGACCGACTCGGGACTGCGGTGGATGACGCCGATCATCGTCTCGTCCGGCACCGGCGGGATGCCGTGCCAGACCGTCCAGTTGTGTTCGTCGCCGACTCGCATGCTGTTGGCGTTGGCGCCACCGAACGGGCTGCTGGGCCGGTACGGCGTGGTCGGATCGAGGGCCGCGAGGACTTGCGGCATCAGCTCGTGGAACAGCGACGCGCCCTGCATCGGATTCGGGCCGCTGCCTTCGAGGTGATCGGAGATGTTCTGGATCACCTGGCACTCGTTGTTGCCGCACCAGACGGCCAGCGACGCGTGATGGCGCAGCCGCCGCACCTGGTGCTCGACCTCGGCGCGCACGCTGGCCACGAAGCCGGCGTCGTCGTCGGGGTAGCGCGCGCAGGCGAACATGAAGTCCTGCCACACCAGCAGGCCGAGGCGGTCGCAGGCGTCGAAGAAGTCGTCCGACTCGTAGACGCCGCCGCCCCACACGCGGATCATGTTCATGTTGCCGGCGACGGCGCGGTCGAGCAGCGACGTGGTGTCGCGCTCGGTCAGCGCGCCGACGAGGCTGCTGGCCGGCACCCAGTTGGCGCCGCGCGCGAACAGCGGCACGCCGTTGAGGATGAAGCGGAAGAAACTCGTGCCGGGCTCGTCGGCGTCGGCGCCGGTGTCGATCGCGATCGTGCGCAGGCCGACGCGCAGCGTGCGCTGGTCGACGACGTCGTCGCCGTGGCGCAGCGTGACCGCCAGCGTGTAAAGCGGCTGCTCGCCGAGGTCGGCCGTCCACCAGAGCTGCGGTTGCGGAACCTGCAGCTGCAGCTTGCCGGCGCGCTGCGCGAGGTCGAGCGCGGTCTGCGCGACGACGCGGCCGTCGGGGTCGGCGAGCGCGATTTCCGCGGCCAGGCCGGTGGTGACGTCGAACGCGTCGGCACGCACGTCGATCTCGACCTGCGCCGATGCGGCGTCGCACGTCAGCGTGCGCAGCGCGACGTCCATCAGCGCGGCGTGGCGAGCGCGCTCCAGCCGCGCCGGCTGCCACAGGCCGACCGTCACCAGGTGCGGCGCGAAGTCCCAGCCCCAGCCGAACTGCGCCTTGCGCTGCAGGTTGCGCCTGGTGATGGCCGTCGGCGACGAGGCGAGCGCCCAGCTCGGCGCCTCGCGGTCTGCGGTGACGATCGCCGGCGGCATGAAGCGCACCGCGAGCGTGTGCGTGACGCCCGCGCGCACGCGCGACGTGACGTCGAAGCGCGCGGCCAGGAACATGTTGTCCGACGCACCAAGAAGTTCGTCGTCCAGCCTGATCGTGGCGTGCGTGTCGAGGCCGTCGAAGACGAGCGTCAGGCGTTCGTGCGCGGCCGCGGCGGGCGCGGTGAACGTCGTGACCCACCACCATTCGCGGCCCTCGACCCAAGCGCAGGCGGCCTCGTTCTCGTCGCGCAGCGGATCGGGCAGGCGGCCGGCGCGGTGCAGCGCGGCGTAGGTGTCGCCGGGCGCGGTCGCGGCGATCCAGCCGTCGTCGACGGCGGGCATGGCGGCGCCCGGTTCGGCGTCGCGGATCAGCCAGTGCTCGAGCCGCATCTCACGCCTCCGCGCCGCCGGTGATCGTGGCGACCACGCGCGCGAACGACGCCTCGGTGGCGCGCAGCACGACGGAGCCGACCGCGCCCATCACCACCACTAGCACGACGATCGCGATGACCAGCGCGTTGGGCGAGATCGCGCTGAGCTTGTCCGACAGCCCGCCGATGGCCAGCGGGCCGATGACCTGGAACAGCTGGCCGACCATCAGCATCACGCCCGCCGTGCGCGAGCGCATGCTGGCCGGCGCGAGATCCTGGATCGCGTTGGGCGAGATGAGCACGTTGGCGATCAGCGGCGTGACGATCAGGCCCAGCACGCAGAACACGTCGAACGACGAGCGCACGAACAGCAGCAGCACCGTCAGCGCGGCGAAGCTCAGGTTGCCGAGCGCGAGCAGGCGCAGCGTGCCGGCCGGGCCCATGCGCTTGCGCGCCCACTTCATGCCGATGACGGCCAGCGCGGTGCCGGCCAGCGTCGCCAGGAAGAACGACGCGCCCACGCCGTTGCCCAGCTGCTGCGGCGAGACACCGAAGCGGCGCGCCACCATGATGGGGATCCAGCTGCCGACGGCCGAGAAGCCGACCATCGTGAAGCCGGTGCCGCAGACCACGCCCGCCAGCGTGCGCCAGTGCGCGCGCAGGTAGGCGCCGAACTCCTGGCGCGAGACCTGTTCGGCGGCCTCGGTGTGTGCGTCGTAGCGGCCGCGCGTGGCACGCGGCATCACCAGAACGAGCAGCGCGGTCGGCACGCCGGCGGCGGCCGTCGCGAAGAAGGCGAGGCGCCAGCTCTCGAGGTGCTGCATCGCCGCGGGCAGGTGCGGTCGCGCGGCGTCCGACAGCGTGACGGCCGCGCCGCCGAGCGCCGAGCCGATCGATGCCGCCAGCAGCGTCACGAGTCCGAAGATGGTGTTGGCCGCGACGCGCTGCGAGCGCGGGAACAGGTCGGGGATCAGGCTGTTGTTGACCGGCAGCGGGCTGCCCTCGGCCAGGCCCAGTCCGACCGACGCGAAGAACAGTGTCGAGAAGCCATCCGAGGTGCCGCGCAGCGCGCCGCAGGCGCTCCACAGCACGACCGACCCGGCCAGCACCCAGCGGCGGTCGTAGCGGTCGGACAGCCAGCCGAACGGCGCCATCGTCACCGCGGTCGCCAGCGTGAAGGCCACGCCCTGCAGCAGGCCCAGCTGCGTGTCCGACAGCGCCAGCGTGTGGCGCAGCGGCTCGGCCACCAGCGTGAAGATGAGCTTGTCGACGAGGCCCAGCACCACGACCATCGACAGCACGCCCAGCGAGAACCACGAGCTGAGCGGGGCGCGTTGCTTCGCGGTCGTGGTCTTGTCGGCGACGGGCGCCGTCCCCAGCAGACTGGCGTGCGCGCTCATGCGGCCTCCTTCAGCACCAGCCGTTCGACGAAGCGGTTGACTGCGCCCGCGAACTCGGCCGGCAGCCACAGCGAGACGCCGTGCTCGCACGGAAAACGCGCGACGTCGGCATGGCGTGCGGCGGCGACGAACGCGGCCTCGCCGGCGACCGGGCCCGCGTCCTTGTCGCCGTTGATGAACAGGATGGACGGCTGGATCTGCGGCAGCTTGCCGAGGAAGTCGCGGTCGGCGAGGGCGTCCACGGCCTCGCCCCACGCCGCCAGGCGCAGGCCGCCGGCGACGAGGGCGTCGACGTCGTCGCGCCCGAGGAGGCCTTTCTTGACCATGGCGTCGGCGCTCTTGGCGACGAGTCGCTTCGGGCCGAGCAGCGCGGCCATGATGCGCATCATGACCTTGCGCGTGCGCAGCTGGCGCAGCGTCTTGCCGGCGATGTTCTGCGTGCAGCCGCCGATGGCCAGGCCGGCGATGCGCTCGGGCGGGATCGCCCAGGCCGAGGCCATCGACGTGTAGCCGCCGAGCGAGTCGCCGACCAGCACGACGCGAGCCGGAGCCAGCCGGCGCACCTCGGCGGCGACGGTCTCCACCGCGCCTTCGAGCGTGTAGTGGCCGTCGCTCTTGCTGCCGTGGCCCGGCAGGTCCAGCGCGACGACGCGCCAGCGCGGGTCGAGATGGCGGCGCACCGGGTTCCACATCGCCTGGTTGCCGCCGGCGCCGTGCAGGAGGATCAGCACGGGCGCGGTGCTGGCGTCGGGGGTCGCGGAATTCATTGCTTGGGGTCTCCGTACATGTCCAACCTGTCGGACATGTTGTCTCTGTGAGGCCATTACGCTGCGATTCCGGGCGCGTGTACACCCCGTGTTTCCACTAATCCGGGTGTCGCAGTCTCCCGACCTGTCCAATAGGTTGGGTTGAACCCATCGCCCAGGCGCCACGGATCAGCATGGGAGAATTCGACATGCCCGACTTCGCCGACCTCACGCTGCGCACCGCCCGACTCGACCTGCGACCGCTGACGCCGGCCGATGCCGCCGGGCTGTTCGCGCTCAAGTCCGACCCCGTCGTCCAGCGCTACGGCAGCCACCCGGCCTGGACCGACCCGCAGCTGGCCGTCGACTACATCGAGCGCGATCGCCGCAGCATGGCCGAGGGCCAGCACGCGCAGTTCGCCATCGCGCGCCGCGAGGACGGCGCGATGCTGGGCACGTGCACGCTGTATGCCCTCGACGCGCAGTGCCGCCGCGCCGACGTCGGCTACGCACTGCTGCCGTCGGCCTGGGGCCACGGCTTCGCCAACGAGGCGGTGACCGCGTTGCTGGACTGGGGCTTCGAGCACCTGGACCTGAATCGCGTCGAGGCCGACATCGATCCGCGCAACACGCCCTCCGCGCGCGCGCTCGAGCGCCTGGGCTTCACGCGCGAGGGCCATCTGCGCGAGCGCTGGATCGTCGGCGGCGAGAAGTGCGACTCGCTGATGTACGGTCTGCTCGCGCGCGAATGGCGCGAGCGACGGGAGCGCCCGTGAACCAGCCCGGCGTGTTGCAGGACAGGCCGCACCTGTGGGCCTTTATCGTCGGCTGCGTCGCGGTGACCGCCGGCGTGGTGATGCACCTGCCGATGTTCTGGATGGGCCGCTTCAACCACTTCCACCTGGCCGAGATGCCGATGGACGGCGGCATGCTGTGGGGCATGGTGCTGATCGTCGGCGGCATTGCCGTCGCCGGCTACGGCCTGTTGCCGCGCGACGCGACGCACCCGGTGCACGCCGACGCGCTGCTGCAGATCGCCGCGCCCGAGGACGCGCCGCTGGGTGCCGCGCACTGGCGCCTGATGGTGGTGCTGACCGTGGCGCTGGTGATCGACGTCATGAAGCCGGCCAGCCTCGGCTTCGTGCTGCCGGGCATGCGCGCCGAGTACGTCGTCAGCAAGGCGACCGTCGCGTGGCTGCCGTTCGCGGCGTTGTCGGGCACGGTGGTCGGCTCGGTCGTCTGGGGCTGGCTCGCCGACATCTACGGGCGCCGCGCGTCGATCCTGTTGTCGGCTGTGATGTTCGTCGGCACCGCGATCTGCGGCTCGATGCCCAACTTCTGGTGGAATGTCGGCATGTGCTTCCTGATGGGCGCGGCCGCCGGCGGCATGCTGCCCGTCACCTACGCGCTGCTGGCCGAGACGATGCCGTCCCGCGAGCGCGGCTGGGTGCTGGTGCTCGTGGGCGGGCTGGGCGCGGTGGGCGGCTACCTCGCGGCCAGCGGCTGCGCGGCGTGGCTCGAGCCGATCTTCAGCTGGCGCATCCTGTGGTTCCTGAACCTGCCGACGGGGCTGCTGCTGATCTTCCTGAACGCGTTCATCCCGGAGTCGCCCAAGTACCTCGCCGCGCGCGGCCGCATCGCCGAGGCGATCCGGACGCTGCGCGGCTTCGGCTGCGACGTGCATGCCGAGCCGAAATCTCCCGTGGCACCGGCCGCGCCCGGCGCCAACGCGCACATGACGCACGAGCTGGCCGGCCGCACCTGGGCGCTGAGCATCGCGGCCGTGGCGTGGGGCCTGATCAACTTCGGGCTGCTGCTGTGGATGCCGATCCACCTGGTCGAGAAGGGCTACAGCATGGCGGTGTCGAGCCGGCTGCTGTCGGCCTCGGCGCTGATCGCGATCCCGACCGTCTTCGTCGCCGCGTTCCTGTACAGCCGCTGGAGCAGCAAGGGTGCGCTGCTGGGATCGATCGCGGTCACCGCGCTGGGCCTGGCCGGCGTGATGCTGCTGGAGCTCGCGCCCACCGGCACGATGAGCCCGGTGGGGCCGATCGCGCTGCTGATCGTCGGCATCAACGCCATCATCGCGATGCTGCTGCCGTACGCGGCCGAGAGCTACCCGCTGGCGGTGCGCGGCCGCGCCACCGGCTGGATCGCGGCCTGCACCAAGGGCGGCGGGCTGGTCGCGCAGCTCCTGAGCCTGCTCGCGCTGGTGCCGGGGCTGTTCCTGGCGGCCATGGCGATCCTGGTGCCGGTCGGCCTGTCGCTCGTGCTCGTGTGGCGCTTCGGCGCCGAGACGCGCGGGCGCGACCTGCGCGACTTCGAGAGCTCCTGAACGAGCGCTCCGTACGGGATGGGGTATGCGCCAGCGGCGCGTGTGCCGACGGGTCAGGCGTGCGTTCCGGCACACTTTCCGATTACCGGCAGCCAGGTCTTCGCCGAAACTGACAGCTTGAATCGAAGTCGCACAGACTTCGGCCGCATCCTTTTCACGGAGCCTGAATGACCCACAACACGACGCGTTGGATCCCGACGCTCATCGCCTCCGCCGTCCTGGCCTTCCTGGCTGCCTGCGGCGGCACCAGCGACGCCCCGGCGCCGCAGGCCACGGCCTCCGACGATTCGGCCACCGTGCCGTGGAACACCGCCGCGACGCTGGCCGTCACGACCAACGACACCATCGCCAACGGCAGCGCGAGCATCGCCGTCAGCACGGCGCCCGCGCATGGCACGGCCGTCGTCAGCGGCAACGCGATCGTCTACACGCCGACCGCGGGCTACTTCGGCACGGACACGCTTCAGTACACGCTGACCGTCGGCGACAAGAGCTCCGTGGCCAACGTGCAGCTCGCCGTCGCGGCGCACATGACGATCTCCGGCACCGTGCGCGACGACGCGATGCCCGGTGCGCAGGTCGTGCTCAGCGTCGGCGGCACGGCGCAGCCGGCCGTGACGGCCGATGCGGACGGCAAGTACTCGGTGGACGTTGTCACCTCCAAGCCATCCGATTTCATCACGCTGAAGGCCACGGGCGCGGGCGCGCAGTCCAACGTCGTGCTCTCGAGCCTGGTGGGCGACGCGAGCGCCACCGCCGCCCTCGCATCGACCGACGGCACCGTCAGCGCCACGGCGCTGCCGGCCGCCAACGTCACCAACATCACGACCGCCGAGGCCGTGCTCACCGCGCAGGCGCTCGGCAGGACCCCGGCGAGCAGTGCGGACATCGCCGCCGCGCAGGGCCAGTTCTCGTCGGCGCAGACGATCCAGATGGCCACCGCGATCAAGCTCGTCGCCGACGCCGGCGTCGCGCTGCCCAGCGGATCGGCGGACACGCTGGCGCTGGTGTCGAATCCGTCGACTTACAGCAGCTTCGTGACCACGCAGGTGTCGAACAACGCGACGGTCTTCTACGACACGCAGGCCGCGGTCGTCGCCGATCCGGCGATCGCAGTCGCGCCGCCGGCGCCGGCGGCGGGCGCCGCGGACGTCACGCTGGTCCTGACGCTGGGCCAGGGCGCCGGCGCTTCCGGCGTGACCTTGCTGACCTTGAAGGCCGACCACACCGCGGTGATTTCGGACGCGCCCTCGCAGACCGCCACCTGGACCTCCGACGGCTCGCAGACGGTGGTGACCTACGACAAGCCGCAGACCCACGTGACCTTCCTCGTGGCCTCGGACGGCAACCAGTGGAACGCCACCGAGACCGACACGGCGTTCAAGCTGCGCCAGCTCGGCGCGGACACCGCCACGCTGGCCGTCGTCGGCGGCACCACGTTCACCCAGGGCCCGGACATCGGCAAGACCACGGTCCTGCCTGACAGCTGGGTCACCGAGACGCTGGTCACGAAGACGCAGGCGTTCACCGCCGCGGACGTCGCGATCGGCATCGAGTGGGCCGGCGTGATGACGACCGACTTCGACTCGAGCACGGCGGAGTACACCAACCAGGACGTCCTGAAGATCGTCGACGCCACGCACGTGCTCTACGAGCGCACCGGCGTCACCGGCACGTTCGCCATCAGCGGCGGCAGCCTGGTCGTGACGCTGCCCACCGGCGCCTCGTTCAGCTACGCGCGCCTGTTCACCGGTCCGAAGGGCGAGGAACGCTGGCTCACCACGCAGCTCGTCGACGGCGCGCCGTCGTGGGTGTTCGACGCGGCCGTCTTCAAGGTGACGCCGGGGCTGTCGTTCACCACGGCGAGCGCGACCAACGACTACCTGAGCTACATCAACGCGGGCCTGGCCACCGGCCAGTTCTACATCGACCTGCTGCAGAACGGCACCGGCTCGGGCTCGAGCGTGCCGGGCGCGGCGTCGCTGCAGACGCCGCTGGGCACCTGGGCCGTCGGCGCGGACGGCAGCGAGACGCTGACGCGCTTCTACTGCGAGTCCGACAGTAACCACGTCGGGTTCTGCAGCGCTGGCGACATCGCGTGGAACGTCTCCAACGGCAACAACTGGGGCCAGACGCGCACGTGGACGCTGCTCGCGACCTCGGGCAACAACATCTACGTGATGGAGCGCCTGACCAACCTCGACGGCAGCTACGACCAGTACCGCACCAACGTCTACACGAAGACGAACTGATCGCGTTGCGACCCGCGACGGGGCGCGTCCGCGAGGGCGCGCCCCTTGTCGTTTCAGCCTTCCGATTCCGGCTCCGCGTCGACGCGCGCCGGAATCGTCTGCAGCGCCAGCTCCGCGCTGTTCAGCGCGCCCTCGATGAAGCCCTGGTAGTCGGAGTAGGCCTCGCCGACGATGTGCACGTTCTTCGCGCCGCTGCCGAAGTCGAAGGCCTTGAAGCAGTCCATCACCTTCCAGCTGCGCACGCCCGGCTGCCAGCCGTGGTTGGCGGCGCCGTAGGGCGCGCGCGCCCAGTCGCGCAGGCCGTAGGTGATGATGGAGTTGCGGATGTACGCGGTGGCCTCGTCCAGCGTCATGTCCTGGAACAGCTTGCGCGCGTTGTCGGTCAGGCGCACGTTCAGCCGCTCGGAGTGATGGCCCTCGACCGCGCGCTTGACGTCGCGCGCGACGAACAGCGCGAAGGCATCGACGATGCGGCCGTTCTGGTCCAGCTCCGCGCGGTCGTGGCGCTCGGTGTCGATGACGTAGTGGCGCCAGAACTCGGTGGCCGGCGTGTCCATGTACAGCAGGATCATGCCGTGGCCGTCGGCGTCGGCCTCGGGCGGGCGGCGGAAGTAGTGGATCTCGCGCGTGGGCATGCAGTTGGCGTGCTGCTGCGGAGGCTGGTCGTAATCCCACCACGGCGAGTTGCTGACGAAGAAGACCTTGAGCATCGGAAAGCCGTTGACCGAGTCGAGCTGCGAGGCCACGTGTTCCGGCAGGTAGTGCGCGAGCTTGACCAGCGGCAGCCGCGGCATCGCCAGGATCAGCCGCTGCGCGACGAGCGTGGCCGTGCCGCTGTTGGTGCGCACGTCGAGCTCCAGCGCACGCGCGCCGAGGCCGCTCGGGCGGAAACCCAGCAGGGTATGTCCGCCGGCCAGCGTGACGTTGGGATGCGCGCGCAGCACGTCCATCAGGCCGTCGGACAGCCGCGACGAGCCGCCCGCGATGCTCGCGAGCTGCTGGCCCACCGTCTTCAGCGCGCGCAGCCACCAGATGATCCACTCGGCGGCGTTCAGGTTCTCCGGGATCATGTGATAGAAGGTGCCGGTGTCGCGCAGCTTGACGACGGCGCGGTGGCTCAGGATGCCCTGCGCCGACAACGCGTTCCAGAAGCCCGTGGCCCACAGCGGCTGGCCGTGCAGCTGCGCGTGCTTGCGCAGGCGCGTGTAGTCGATCTCGGTGAGGCCGTCGATCCAGGGCTGGTCGTCGGGCGCGCGGCCCATGACCAGCATGATGCCCCGGCGCAGCAGCTGCAGCGAGTTGAGGCCCTGCTCCTCGGGCGTGAGGTCGTCGTCGGGCGCGACGATCGTCTCGCCGCTCGGGCCGGCGAAATCCACCAGCTCGACGCCCAGTTCCCCGCACAGCTTGGCGAAGCGCGGCTGCAGCGTCGGCTCGAAGCGCATCAGGCCCATCTCGGCGATGAAGCCGTCGAGGTCCTCGGTCTCGATGCGGCCGCCCCAGCGGTCGGACGAGGTCTCGAGGATCAGGATGCGATGGCCGGCGTCGGCCAGCTGGCGCGCGCAGTACAGGCCGGCGATGCCGCCGCCGGCGATGACGATGTCGTGGGAGTTCATTCGGGGCGCGATTGCGGGGATGGGGCGCATTGTCCCCGCAGCCGCGCGCCGCGTCACTTGGCCTTGGAGATGCTGCCCAGGCCGCCGCCGTGCGTGTTGACCGTCTTCGGGTCGCCGTAGTACGTCAGCGAGCCCACGCCGCCGAGGCTGGCGTCGAGCTCGTTGCTGGCCCACACCTTGACCGAGCCGACGCCGCCGACGTTGACCTTGGCCGTCTCGGCGTGCAGCTCGCGCGTGTCGATCGAGCCGACGCCGCCGACGTTCATCGTCAGGTTCTTCACCGCGCCGTCGGCCTTGAGGCTGCCGGCGCCGCCGAAGCGCACCTCGAGCCTGTCGCCGCTCATGTGCGTGATCGTGGTCTCGCCGGCGCCGCCCATCGTGAACGCGGTCAGCTGCGGGACGGTGATCGTCACGTTGAGCGCGTCGTGGTTGCGGTTGAAGTGCGTCGTGTCGCGGCCCATGTGCAGGCGCAGCTCGTTGTCGACCACCTCGGTCTGCAGGTCGGACACGAGTTCGTCGCTGCCGCTGACCCGCACCGACTGCGCCTTGCCGACCTCGATGTGCAGGTTGACCGGGCCCGAGTTGGAGATGGCCGAGAACGGCGCGACGCTGCGCGTCTCGTCGGCGGCCCGCGCCTGCAGCGCGAACAGGGCGGCGACGGTGGCGAGCGAGAGAGTGAGGGCGTGGCGCATGGCGTTCCTTGTGGTGGAGGTGATCGAGTGGAAACGATTCTAGGAACGCGCTCCCTGCGCGGCCACGCCGTTGCGACGAGGTGCGGCTGGACGGGACGCGGTGCCTTTCGGCGCGACGAAGCGAGGCCTACTCGACCGGCGACAGCTGCGGCGCGATCACCTGCGTGAGCCAGGCCATCACGGCCTGCACACGCGGCGCGAGCTGGCGCCGGTGGGGCAGCATCAGCGACACCGGCATGGCCGGCGCGCGGAACCCGGGCAGCACGTCGACGAGCCGGCCGGCGGCGATCAGCGGCTCGGTGCCGAGCGCCGGCGCCTGGATCAGGCCCAGCCCGGCGAGCGCGGCGGCCTGGTAGGCGTCGGTGCCGTTGACCGTCACGTGCGCGCGCATGGGCAGCGAGCGGTGACTGCCGTCGGCGTCGACGTAATCCCAGCCCGCGCCTTGCGCGTTGAGCGACGGCATGTAGTGGACGACGCG
>FTKT01001052.1_pt3 | contig 20353 bp, 16 predicted proteins | sample 1658271 | NCBI WGS metagenome assembly FTKT01 (sample SAMEA3914811, study PRJEB12502) | metagenome | biome: forest; material: soil | place: Canada | collected 2011-08-04 | depth 0.3 m | reverse complement strand
CGGCCTTGTCCAGCGTCTCGTACTCGGCCAGGATCCTCGCCTTGTACACCGCCGGGAAGCGGCGCGTCGAGGACCTGGGCTCCACCTGCGGATCAGGGGTCCGACGGTCGTTCGTGCTGGCCACCGGGCACTCCTCCTTCTCCGCCCTCAACTCATCGAATCATCCAGTATGCCTGACTTGACCCACTTTGCCAGAGAGGGGGCGGCTGATCGCAGCGCCACGCCGGGCCGAACGAGGAGCACGAACGACGCCATGGCCTACTACATCGTCGAGTACGTCTTCACGGTTGACAAGCGCCACCTGGAGGTGCGGCCCACCCACCGCGAGTACCTGGCGGGACTGCAGCAGGAGGGCAGGCTCGCCTTGTGCGGGCCGTGGACCGATGACACCGGCGGACTGCTCGTCTTCCGGGCCGATCATGCGGCCGAGGTACGGGAGATGGTGGACCGCGACCCGTACGCCGAGGCGGAGGTGCTCAGCAACGTCCGGATCACGCAGTGGAGCCCGGTGCTCGGCTTCCTCGCCGAGCATCTCCCAGGGTGAGGAGGCCGACTCGGTGCGCACCGTCGATGACCGCCGGTCTCTCCGGCGGCTGTCTCAGGCCTCGATGTTCTCCAGGTCGTCGAGCAGGCCCGGGTGCCTCGGCTCCCAGTCGAGGGCGCGGGTCACCGACCGGCCGCGTCCGGCGACGGGGCCGTCGGTCGGCAGTGGGTCGGCCTCGGTCGATGCGCGTCCCGGTACGTGGGGCGTGCCGGAGACGGTGACGAGCGGTCGGCCCGTGACGACCAGCGCGTCACCGAGGGTCGCGAGCGCGGCGCTCTCCTCGGCGATCCCTCGGGCGAGGGCGTCGGGGGAGCCGAGGTCGTTGCTGAAGGCGAGGTGGCGAGCTGGCGACCTACACGCGAGCCGCCTTCGACGAACTCCGCGCGGCAGTCGCGGAGCTTCGCTGACGGCGCCCGCGGAGAGGGGTTCGGCCGGCGCCCGGGGCGGATATCGGCGGAGCGACGGAGATCGCGGGCGTTACTTCAGGAACCTCAGATAGAACGCCGTGAACACCAGGACGATGCCGACGTTCACCATCAGCCGCTCCCAGAACTGGTGACGGAAGAACAGCACGTCCACGCCAACGATGACGGCTACCAGTGTGAGCACGTAGAGCACGACGACTGCCGGTCTTCCCATGCTTCCTTTCTACTACGTCCGGCTCCGTGATGGTGCCTGTCCTCGCGGCGAGGCTCCAGCCACCGCCTCACGGCCCTCCGGCCTCCGCGTGCGGCGGGAGGCCCGGCGCGGTCAGCACGGATCCGGCCAGACGCCCCGCTCGGACAGGTGGAGAACGAGGGCGGCGATGTTCCAGGCGTCGTCCTCGCCGCGGTGGTGACGGCCTTCGAGCGGCCGCCCGGCGATCTCCAGGGCCCGCGCCATGCCGGGGCGCTTGCGCAGGCCGTACGCGTCGGTGAAGGCCGCCTTGGCGTTGGTGTGGTGTCGGCCGAAGGGGTAGGGCGTCCGGGTGGCCTGGCACTGCCGGGTGAACTGGTTGCGGTCGTAGTCGCCCCAACTGGCCCACGGGCGGGACCCGGCGTGGTGTTCGGCCGCCAGCAGCCGACACGCCTCGGCGAAGCCGACCCCTCCGTTCACCTCGTCCTGCGTGAGGCCGGTCAACTCCGTGCAGAACTCGCTGACCGTGGACCGGACGGGACGCACCAGGATCCGATGCCGGGCGAGGCGCTCCGCGGTGGCCAGGTCGACGACGGTCAGCCCGATCTCGATGATCTCGCTGACCGGGCCCGGCGGTTGGCCGCGGTCCCAGCAGGTGGCTTCGACATCCACGACGTTCAGGAGCCGCTCGGCCCCGGTGCTGTCCATGGCGGGAAGCGTAGGGACGGGCGGCGGCCGGGGCACCTGGATTTTCCGGAGCCGGAGCCGGAGCCGGAGCCGGTGACGGAGGCGGTGACAGGTATCGCGACCGGGGGACGACCGCCTCGACCAGGCACACGCGCCCGCGGTTGTCGGACCCGCCTGCGAGAGTGCGGGTATGGATGACGAGGAGTTCTGGGGCCTGATCGAGGGATCCCGCCGGCAGAGCGAGGACCCGGACGACCGGCTGGACTGGCTGCGCGGGCAGCTCATGCAGCGGTCGCTGCCGGAGATCGTGCGGTTCAAGGTCCGCCTGGACGAGGCCCGGGTGCCGATCGACAACTGGCCGATGTGGGCGGCCGCCGGCCGGATATACCGGGGGTTCTGCTCCGACGACAGTTTCTGGTACTTCCAGGTCTGGCTGATCGGCCTGGGCCGGGAGGCATACCAGCGGGCGGCGGCCGACCCGGACTCGCTCGCCGAGCTGCCCGAGGTGCGACGGCTGGCCGGGCGGCCGATGGACAGCTGGGCCGACGAGGAGTTCCCGGACTGGGAGAGCCTGGACTACGTGGCGGCCGAGGCCTACGAGGAGTTGACGGGGGAGGAGGACGGGCTGGAGGACGCCATGGAGGCGGCCGGCCTGGAGAGCCCGGCCTGCCCGGAGCCGAGCGGCGAGCCGTGGCGTGGCGAGGGCGAGACCGCCCGCCGGCTGCCGCGGCTCACCGCGCTCTTCCCGGTGGCCACGGAAGGCTGACGGTCCGTCGGCCGGCGCCCGCCCGGTGCCGCTAGGCGGGCACCGGGTGAGCCGCCGTCAGGCGACGGCGACCAGGGTGCGGTGGTGCTTCGGCGTCTCGATCTCGTCGATCAGCGCCACCGCGAGGTCGGCGTAGGAGAAGAGCGGGGCGCCGTCGGGGGTGGGCAGGACCTGGGTGCCGCCGGTCCGGTAGCGGCCGGTGCGCTCGGCCTCGGCGTCCAGGAAGGCGGGCGGCGGGGCGACCACCAGCCAGTCGATCCCGGTCACCGCCTCGCGCAGCACCGACAGCTCGGCCGCGTGCCCGAGCGAGAACTCCCGGGCCTCCGAAGGGAATCCGGGGGTGTCGTGGACCGGGACGCCCGGTGCGGTCTCCAGCACCGTCCCGATCCCGATCACCAGCAGCCGCCTGACGCCGCCGCGGCCCAGGCCGTCCAGCAGGGCGTGCGCGGCGGCGGGGAAGAACTCCGCCGACGGCACGTCGGCACGGTAGGCGGCGCTGATCGCCGCGTCGTGACCGGCCGCTACGGCGGCGACGCTCGCGGCGTCGGTGACGTCTCCCCGGACCACGGTCACCCGGTCGCCGGCCGGTCCGGCGTACTTGGCGGTGTCGCGGACCACGGCGGTGACCCGGTGGCCCCGGGCCACGGCCTCCGCGACCGCCCGGCGACCGGCGTTCCCGCCGGCGCCGAAGACAACGATGCTGCTGGTCATGGTTCCTCCGCTCAGTCGAGCCGGACTGTGCTCCGGCTCGACCCGAACGGTAGGGGCGGACCCCCCGGTTTCCGCAACGATACTGGGGCAATCCGGATATTCCGCACGGAGGTTGAAAGCGCGCCGCGGTACCGCGCGGCCGCGTCCCGGAGAGCCCCCGGCCTGGAGCGGACGGGGGACGACCCCGTAAAGTGACGCGAAAGGGGGAGCGGTGCCGGTTGCCGCGACCTGCGGACAGAGACCGCCCAGAGCGGCGGGCGGGGTGGTGACCGGCGTTGGCGGACAGTTCATCGATCCCCGGGGCTCCGATCGGAGTTCCGGCCGGTCGGCCCGCGGGCGGACCGCCGAACAGCCTGCCGGGTGGTGTTCCCGGGCTCGCGGAGACGGTCCTGCTCCCGGTGATCGAGGACGCCGTGCCGGAGGCGTACCGGTCCCAGGCCGCCGCCCGGGCGACCGCGTCCGCCGAGACCGCGCTGCTCCCGGTGATCCGGGAAACGCCGTCGGCGGGACTGCCGCCCGAGGCGTCAATAGCAGCCCCCGGCAACGCTGCTGACGGGCCATCAGATCCGGCGGGGCCCTGGTCCGACGCCCTGTCGGACGGGGTCGCACCGCCGCCCGCCACCGGCTGGACGGTCGCCATCCCGGTCGAGCTGCCGGCCCTGGACGACGCTCCCGCGGCCTCGGTCGGCGCCGGACTGCGCGGCCGGATCCTGGTGGTGGAGGGCGGCTACGGGGCCAGCCGGCGCGGCTGGGGCCGGGGCTCCGGCCAGGCGCCCGTACTCTCCGCGATGCTCGCCGCCGTCTCCCCGCAGACCCTGCTGGCCGCCGAGGCGGTGGACGCCGTCCACCTGCCCTCGGCCGGCGACCCGCAGACCGTGCTGGCCCATCTGCGCGCGGCCTCCCGGCACCCGGGCCCGCTCCTGGTGCACCTCGGCGGCCACCTGGTGGCCGACCGGCGCGGCGGCGGACTGTATCTGACGCTGCGTGACTCCAAGCCCGGCACGGTCCGACAGGACGGGCTCGCCTGGCAGACGGTCGCGGCCGAACTGCGCACCCGCCCCGCCCACTGGGACACCCTGGTGATCGCCGACCTGAGCGCCGACCAGAGTGCCTGGCCGCTGCTGCAGAGCGAGCCGGGGCAGCTGGTGGACGGCCTGCCGCTCTGGGCGGTGGTCAGTCAGGACGCCGAGCAGATCGGTACCTTCACCCGCGCGCTGATCGAGGCGCTGCACGGCGGACGCCCCGGCGCCGGGCCGCTGCTCGTGCCCGAGCAGCTGCGGCAGCAGGTGCACTCGGTGCTGCGCCCGGACGTGCTGGTCTTCGCCTCGTACGGGCCCGATCGGCCGGTGTTCCGCAATACGGCGCGTCAGTGGGCGGCCGACCAGGGGGCGGTGGCCCCGATGGCGGCCGAGGTCCGGTCGGTCTCCGCGCTGGTGGCGCAGCGGCAGGCCCCGGCTCCGCCGGCCGAGCGGGTGGCCGCCGAGCCACCGGCGGCGCGGGTGGAGTCGGTGGAGTCGGTGGAGCTGTCTGAACCGCGTGAGCCCGTGGTGCCGGTCGTGCCGGTGCTTCCCGTGGTGCCGCAGGTGGGGCCGCCCGCCGGTGCGGAGTCCGGGGACGGCTCGCGTCCGGCGGCGGGGCTCGGTCCGGTGGCGCTGCTCAAGCCGGGGGTGCCGCCGACCCCGCCCCGGCCGGTCCGTCCCGTCACGCTGGCGAAGCCGGCGCAGGCCGCGCCGGACGCCGTGCCGGATGCCGGGCCGACGGACGACGCGGAGCCCCCGCAGGCCGTCGAGCCCCCGCAGGCCGTGGAGCCCCCACACGCCGTGGAGCCCCCGCAGGCCGAGGCAGCCGTAGAGACGTCGCCGACGCCGGTGCCGGTCGCCGAGCACCAGCAGGCGGCCGAGGCCCCCGCGCCCTCCGCCGACTACCGCGAGGCCATCGCCCGGATCGTCCGCAATGCGGACGCGGGCGAGCACCTGGCCGCCGCCGAACTGGCCGTCAGCCTGGAGAACGAGGCGCTGGAGACTCATGGCGTCACCGGTGCACCTGTTCTGATGATCCGTCAGGTCCGCGCCCACCTGGCCAGGCTGGCCGGCGACCCGGGCGCGGCCGCCGCGCTCTACGGTGAGGTTGCCCTCGTCCTGCTGGCCGAGCAGGGCACAGGGGACCCGGAGGCGCAGCGCGCCGTGACCAATGCGGAGGCCTGCTGGCGGGCGATCGCCGAACCGGCGGCCGCGATCGCGGCGGCCCCGGAGATCCTCCGGCTGCGGGCCCTGCTGCCCGGCCCGGACGGCCGCCGGCTGCGCGCCGCCGAGCGCCACCTGGCCCAGCTGACGGCCACGGTGGCGGCCCGGACCGAAGACCCCACCGCGCAGCCTCCGTCCGACGCGCCGCCGGAAGCCCCGTCGGACGCCCGGTCCGACGCGCCGCCGGAGACCGCATCGGACCGGGCATCGGACGCCCCGACCGACACCCCGCCCCACCCCCCGGCATAGCGGCCCCCGCACGCCGAACGACCGCCGCCCGCCCCCTCTTCCAAGGGGACGGACAGCGGCCGTCAGCGTGGTCGGACGAACCGTCAGCGACCGGCGATCGCGTGCACGAACTTCGCGCCGTCGATGGTGCCGAGACCCGAGGCCAGGTCGTAGCCCGTGGCCGCCTGGTAGCCGGTGACGCCGGCCCAGCCGTTGTCGCTGGTGGTGACGTCGGTGATGCCGCTCCACTGCGAGGGCAGCAGGTTCATCAGGTACATCCGCGGGTTGAGCTGGCCGAGCCGGTGGCCCGCCGCCTGGTCCGCGAGCGCGACGACGCCGGAGAAGATCGGCGAGGCCTCGCTGGTGCCGCCGGTGAGGTGCCAGCCGACCCGGGTCGGGTCGTAGGACTCGTAGGTCCAGGCCGCACCGTCCACCGCGGCACTCATGCTGATGTCCGGGGTGCCACGGTGGTTGCCGGTCACGTTGGCCACGCCGAACTGGTACCACGGGCGGTCGAAGACGCCCGAGACGCCGCCGCCGCCGGCGCCGTAGGCGTCGTGCCAGACGGCGTCGGGGGCGGTCCGGTTGCCGTTGTCGTCCAGGGTCAGCTGGGTGCCGCCGACCGAGGTGACCAGCGGGTCCGAGGACGGCCAGGAGTTGACCTTGTACGGGTAGGTGCCGGTGCCGTCCGCGGTGGCGTCGGTCGCGCCGTTGTCACCGGAGGAGGCGAGCACCGTGACGTCGTGCGCGGCCGCGGCCTTGAACGCGTAGCGCAGGTCGGTGAGCGACTTGAAGTCACCCTTGTCGAAGCCGGGGAAGGTGTTCTCCGTGGCGCCGAAGCTCTGGGTGATGACGTCGCCCTTGCCGGAGTTGATGAGCGCCCTCTCGGCGTCCATCATCTCGGGCAGGCCGGTGACGCCCTCGGTCTCGGCCACGCCGGTCTCGACCAGCACGATGTGCGCGTCGGGCGCGATCGCGTGCGCGTACTCGACGTCCAGGGTGGTCTCACCGGCCCAGCCGGTGTGGTCCGGGTTCTTCGGGTCGAAGACCGGGACGTTGCCCCACTTCACGACCTCGACGTTGGTGTCCTGGATGCCCCACTGCTTGTCGAAGGTCTGCAGGTCGCTCTGGATGGTCGGCGAGCCGAAGGAGTCGACGATGACGATCGTCCGGCCCTTGCCGGTGATGCCGTCCTGGTAGAGCGGGTTGAGGTCGTACGCGTTCCGGTACTGCAACGGCGAGTAGCAGTGGATACCGATCTGCTGCACGCACTGCGTGGTGGTCAGCGGTGCGGTGCGCCCGAGCGCGTTGATGTGGCCCTGCGAGGCGGGGTGCAACTTGAACGCGATGCCGGTCGAGCCGTGTGTCGCGGCGACCGAGGTCTGCGCGGTGACCGTACCGGCGGTCAGGGCGGTGGCCCCGACGGCGAGCAGCGCCAGCGCACGCGCGGTCATGGAGCGTCGGGGACCCGCGGTGGCGGGGGAGGTGCCCATGGGACTCCTTGAGATGAGGGGTCGGACCGGCCTGGGGCCGGTCGGCATATCCCATCGCGTGAAGAGCAGATGAATCTATAGTCATTTCGGGCCCTTGACATGATCGCGCACCATACCGACAGGTAACGCGAATGGCCGAGCCGTCGTGCACCGCTGAGCGGACGGCGCGTCGCCCTCGCAGGTGACCGGATGCCATGGCGGGGGCGTGCCGACGAACGGCCGATGAACTCTGCCGAACCCCCCTCGCGTCCGCCCTGGCGGGCCGTCAGGATCTCGGCTGAACCGTGCAGCTCCCCTGGCACGGACGTTGATGGAGGGACAGTTATGCGTCGTCGCCGTCTCGCGACAGCAGCAGCCGTTACAGTCACGGCATTCGCCGCGCTCGCCGCCACCACCAGCCCGGCGCTGGCCGACGGCCAGGATGGCGGCTGGGGTTGGGGCTGGGGTGGCCACCACCACCGCGGCCAGCTCAGCTACACCGTCGGGACCCCCGTGGTGGACAAGGTCAAGGGCGGCCCCTGGACGCTCGCCCAGGGTGACCTGACGCTCGGCGCCTCGTACAGCAACAGCCTGCCGGTCTACTCCGGCGGCGGCACCGGCACGATCACCGTCGGCGGGGTGACCTACCCGAACCTGGCCGTGGACCCGTCCGGCACCGGCGCCGTCCCGGCCGCCAGCGGCGTGACCGGCAGCCCCGGCCCGCTCACCGGCTACTGCTCCAGCGGCGGCGCCACCCCCGAGACCGGCACCGTGGTCCGCCAGCCCAAGGGCAGCACGCTGCCGATGCAGCCGTACTACTTCCCGTTCGTCACCAGCGAGGACGGCGGCGAGACGCTCCAGGGCCTCTTCGACTACCGCCCCAAGGACGGTGACGAGGCGGTGGTCGCCGCGACCTCCACCGACCACGGCAAGACCTGGAAGTACCAGGGCCAGGCGCTGGAGCAGAACGCCGGCCTCTGCCCGAACGGCAACACCAACGACGACGGCCAGGGCCACGCCTTCGTGCTGACCGTGCCCGACTACAACGGGACCGGCCACCGCGGCCAGGTGCTCTACACCCTGTCGCGCCCCTCCGGCGACAACCTGGGCACCAACCTGATCGTCCATCACCTGACGCCCAAGGACGGCAACCAGCTGGCCGGCCTGCCGGCCGCCGAGCCGGTCGGCCAGGGCGGCGCCACCACCGCCACCGCGCCGGTCACCGTCCCGGCCGGCCCCGCCGGCGCGGGCGTGACCATCACGGTCGGCTCCACCGCCGCCTTCGAGCAGCCCGGTCACTTCACGGTCGACGGCGTCACGGTCGACTGCAACGACAACGCCGCCACCGCCACCGCCTTCACCGGCTGCACCACCCGCACCGCGGGCGGCGTCGTCATCGCGGCGGGCGACGCGGTCAAGGCCGACGCCCCGATCCCGGCGAGCGCGCAGCAGACCTCCGGTCTGATCGCGCCCGACGGCATCATCAGCACCATCCCGCACTACCAGGGCGCGCCCAAGGGCAGCGTCGCGGTGCTCTACACCGAGAAGATCGTCAACTACTTCACGCCGACCACCACCACGGCCGCGGTGACCCTCCCGGTCGCCACCCTGCCGGTCGGCGACACCTCCGCGATCAAGCCGGCCGGCGGCCCGGTCACCGTCAGCCTCGGCACGGCGGCCGGCATCGTGCAGGTCACCTGCACCGGCGCCGACGCCACCGACCTGACCGGTTGCACCGGCGGTACCGGCGCGGTGGCCAAGGGCAGCAGCGTCGGCGCCCCCGGCGCGGCGGTCGCGCCCTACGCGCAGCTGTCGAAGATCGGCGAGGGCAAGAACAAGCCCAAGTCGCTGTACGGCAACAACGAGGACTACACCGTGGTCCGCGCCGCCTACACCACCGACGGCCTGCACTTCACCGACCTCGGCCTGGTGAACGGCCTCGGCGACCCGACCAGCAACAGCGACAGCGTGCTGCGCTGGATCGGCTCGCGCGGCACCGTCATCACCAACCCCGACGGCAGCTACGGCCTCTTCCTCTCCGGCGCCTACGCCTCGGACGGCGACAGCGACGCGTTCAACCAGATCTTCTACTCCTCCTCCAAGGACGGGAAGAACTGGTCCGCGCCGCAGAAGCTGATCGGCACCGACTACACCTTCTCCGCCCTCGCCAAGCAGGCCGCCACCGGCGGCGCGCTGGACGCCTCCGGCTACTACGGCGGCCGGGTCTACGACCCGACCGTGGTGCAGAACGAGAACGGCTCGCTCACCATGCTGTTCGCCGGCTACTCCACCCCCAAGCCGCTGCCCGCCATCGGCGTCACCTACGGCACCGACCCGGCCGCGCAGTACACCGTCCCGGCCGCCCAGCCGGCCGAGTACCGCACCATCCTGAGCGTCACCCTGCACCCGCACTGGGGCAACTGACCCACAGTCGGGCCGGTGGCCCGGGTCGCGCTTCGGCGCACCCGGGCCACCGGCACGCGGTGGTCACCGACGACTCGGGCACCGTGTACGCGCACGCCACCGCCACCTTCGTCGTCGGACGCCAGCCCAAGGTCTGCTGACGGCCGGTCCGCCCCGGCCGATCCGCCCCGACCAAGTGCCGCTGACACGCCGTCCGTTCGCGGGTGGCGGACAAGTTGCGCTGCGGGCGGACAGCCGGTGCGCGGAGCGTGGACCCGGCGCAGACTGGCGGGCATGAGACTTCTGGTGATCGGCGGTTCGGTGTTCCTCGGGCAGGCCTTCGCGGCCGAGGCCCTGGCACGAGGGTGGGAGGTGACGACCTTCAACCGGGGGAAGACGGCCCGCGACCTGCCCGGGGTGGAGGTGATCCGCGGGGACCGCGAGGTGCAGGCCGACCTGGACCGGCTGGCCGCCGCCGGTCCCTGGGACGCGGTGGTGGACGTCTGCGGCTATGTGCCGCGGGTGGTGCGGGCCTCGGTGGCGGCGCTGGCCGGGCAGGTGCGCAGCTACGTCTACGTCTCCTCGATCAACGCCGTCCAGGGCTGGCCCGAGACCGCGGTCGACGAGTCCTCGCCCCGGCAGGAGTGCGCCTCGGACGCGGGTCCGGAGGACGGCGACTACGGGGTGCTCAAGGCGGGCTGCGAGCGCGCGGTGGAGGAGGGCTTCCCGCAGGGCGCGCTGGTGCTGCAGCCGGGTCTGATCATCGGCCCCGGCGACCGCGCGGTGCGGCTGGCCTGGTGGCTGGACCGGGCCGCGCGCGGCGGACGGATGGTGGCGCCGGGCGCGCCCGAGCGGATCATGCAGCTGATCGACGCCCGCGACATCGCCGCCTTCGGGCTCGACCAGGTCGAACAGGGCGGTACCGGGCGCTACCTGGTCAGCGGCTCGCCGGCCAACACCACCTGGGGCGAGTACCTCGGCAGCTGCGTGGAGGCGACCGGCGCCGGGGCCGAACTGGTCTGGGTGGACGACGAGTTGCTGCGCGAGCACGAGGTCGAGCCGTGGACCGAGCTGCCGCTGTGGATGCCCGAGGACGAGCTCGGCGCGGCCTGGGAGCCCTCCTCCGCCAAGGCGCTGGCCGCCGGCCTACGCACCCGCCCGGTCACCGAGTCGATCCGCGACACCTGGGCCTGGCTCGCCACGCCGGACGGCCACCAGGAGGCGTTCGGAAACTACCGCAGCACGGCCCAGCGCAAGGTGATCCAGCGCGGCCTGGACCCGGAGAAGGAGCAGGCCATCCTCCGGGCCCTGGCCGCGCGCGACTGAGCCGCCGGGTCCGCCGGCAGCGGCCGGCGGACCCGGGCCCCCGCTACGTCAGCGGGCGCCGCCGTTGACGTACAGGGTCTGGCCGCTCACGTAGGAGGCCTCCTCGCTGGCGAGGAAGGCGACCACGGCGGCGATCTCCTCGGCGCGCCCGGGCCGGCGCAGCGGGGTGCGGGCGGCCACCTCGGCCTGGTGCTCCTCGGGGGTGGAGCCGACCCGGGCGGCGGTGGCCTCCGTCATCGAGGTGACGATGTATCCGGGGGCCACCGCGTTGACGTTGATCCCGTACGGGCCCAACTCGATGGCCAGGGTGGCGGTCAGGCCCTGGATGCCGGCCTTGGCGGCGGCGTAGTTGGCCTGGCCGCGGGCGCCCAGCGCCGAGCGCGAGCTGAGCGAGACGATCTTGCCGAAGCGCTGCGGGACCATGTAACTCTGGGCCGCCTGGCTGCAGTTGAAGGCGCTGGTCAGGTTCACCGACAGGACGGCGTCCCAATCGGCCTTGGGCATCCGGAAGAAGAGGTTGTCGCGGGTGATCCCGGCGTTGTTCACCAGGATCTGCAGCCCGCCCAACTCCTCTGCCACGTCCGCGAAGACGGACTGGACGGCCGGGTAGTCGGCGACGTCGCAGCCGTACGCCCGCGCCGTGCCGCCCTTGGCGGTGATCGCGTCAGCGGTCGCCTGCGCGCGCTCGGCGGTCAGGTCGAGCACGGCGACGGTGGCGCCCTGCTCGGCCAGCAGCCGGGCGGTGGCCGCGCCGATCCCCTGGGCGGCGCCGGTGACCAGGGCGACCTGGTCGGTGAAGCGGCTCATTCGATCTCTCCTCAGCTGTTCTCGACGAGTACGGCGGTGCCCTGGCCGACGCCCACGCACATGGTGGCCAGGCCCCGGCGGGCGCCGGTGCGGCGCATCCGGTGCAGCAGGGTGGTGAGGATCCGGGCGCCGGAGCCGCCGAGCGGGTGGCCCAGCGCGATGGCGCCCCCGGAGGGGTTGACCAGCTCCGGATCGAAGCCCAACTCGCCGACGCAGGCCAGCGCCTGGGCGGCGAAGGCCTCGTTGAACTCGGCCTCCTGGACATCCTGGACCGACCAGCCGAGGCGGTCCAGCACCTTGCGGGTGGCCGGCACCGGGCCGATGCCCATCAGGTCCGGGTGCACGCCCACCGAGGCGCCCGCCGCGTACCGGCCGAGCGGCTCCAACTCCAGCTCGCGCAGCACCTCTTCGCTGACCAGCAGCAGTCCGGCCGCGCCGTCGTTCATCGGCGAGGCGTTGCCGGCCGTCACCGTGCCGCCAGCCCGGAAGGCCGGCTTGAGGGAGGCCAGGCGGGCCAGTGAGGTGTCCTCCCGGATGCCCTCGTCCTGACTGACCGTCACCCCGTCCGGCCGTACCACCGGCAGGAGTTCGGCGTCGAAGTGGCCGTTCTTGCGGGCGGCGGCGGCGCGCTGGTGGCTGCGCAGCGCGAAGGCGTCCTGCTCCGCGCGGCCGATCCGGTAGCGGTCGGCCACCTCCTCGGCGGTCTCGCCCATGCCGAGCACCCCGTGCAGCTCGTGCATCAGGGGGTTGGTCAGCCGCCAGCCGAGCCGGGTGTCATAGGTCTGCATGCTCTGCGGCAGCGCCTCGTCCGGCCGGGGGAGCACGAAGGGCGCCCGGCTCATCGACTCGCAGCCGCCGGCGATCACGATCTGCGCCTCGCCGGAGCCGATCGCGCGGGCCGCCGTGCTGACGGCCTCCAGGCCCGAGGCGCAGAGCCGGTTGACGGTGGCGCCGGGCACGCTCTCGGGCAGGCCGGCCAGCAGGACGGCCATCCGGGCGGCGTTGCGGTTGTCCTCGCCGGCCTGGTTGGCGGCGCCCCAGTAGACGTCGTCGATCCGGGCCGGGTCGAGCCCGGGGACGTCGGCGAGCAGGCCGCGCAGCACGGCGGCCGACAGGTCGTCAGGGCGGATGGCGGAGAGTGCTCCGCGCAGCCGCCCGATCGGGGTGCGGCGGGCGGCTGCGAAGTAGACAGGGCGCACTTCGTCGGGCTCCTCTGCTGGGATTCGGAACGCGTGTGGGGTTCAGAATGCGTTGACGCCGGTCAGGGACCGGCCGATCAGAAGCTTGTGGATCTGGCTGGTGCCCTCGTAGAGGGTCATCACCCGCGCGTCGCGCAGGTACTTGCCGACCGGGTACTCGTCGATGAAGCCGTACCCGCCGAAGACCTGCAGCGCGTTGTTGGCCGCCCGGACCGCCGCCTCGCTCGCGAAGAGCTTGGCCACCGAGGACTCGGTGGCGAACGGCAGTTCGCGGTCGATGTGGTCGGCGACCCGCCAGGTCAGCAGGCGGGCCGCGGCCAGGTCCACCGAGATGTCCGCGATCAGTTCCTGGACCAACTGGTAGGAGGCGATCGGCTTGCCGAACTGCTCGCGCTCCGCGGCGTAGCCGACGGCCGCGTCCAGGCAGGCCTGGGCGATGCCGACGCAGCCGGCCGCCACCGACATCCGGCCCTTGGCCAGCGCGGCCATCGCCACCGTGAAGCCCTTGCCCTCGGCGCCGAGCCGCGCGCTGTCCGGCACCCGGACGCCGTCCAGGACCAGCTCGGCGGTGGCCTGGCCGCGCAGGCCGAGCTTGCCGTGGATCTCGCGGCGCCCGAAGCCGGGGGAGTCGGTGGGGACCAGGAAGGCGGTGATCCCCTTGTGGCCGGCCTGCTCGGGGTCATCGCCGCCGGTGCGGGCGAAGAGCAGTGCGACCTCGGCCCAGGTGCCGTTGGTGATGAACATCTTCGAGCCGGTGATCACCCAGTCCGCTCCGTCGCGGACCGCGCGGGTGGTCAGGTTGGCGGCGTCCGAGCCGGTGCCGGGCTCGGTCAGCGCGAAGCAGCCGAGCGCCCGGCCGCTGGTGAGCCGCGGCAGCCAGTACCGCTTCTGCTCCTCGCTGCCGTAGGCGTTGACCGACTTGCCGACCAGGCCGAGCGAGACCGAGACGATGCCGCGCACCGAGGAGTCGCCGCGGCCCAGCTCCTCCAGGACCAGGCAGTACGCCAGGTGGTCGCCGCCGCTGCCGCCGTACTCCTCGGGGATGGTCAGGCCGAGGAAGCCGAGCCGGCCGAGCTTGCCGATGATCGCCCGGTCCACCGACTCGGCCCGGTCCCACGCGGCGGCGAACGGGACGATCTCACGGTCGGTGAACTCCGCCGCCAGCGCGCGGACGGCGGCCTGCTCCTCGGACAGCTCCAGGTTCATCGCGGTGGTTCCTTTAACTAGGTGGTCCCTTAAACTAGCAGTGCAAGTTTTATCGGACTGTAGTCCGCCGGAGCCGGTCTGGGAAGAGGCGCCTGCGAGAATGCGAACCCGAGTCACCCGACTGGAGGAGATCCACCGTGGCCCGCCCCCGCACCCCGCTGCTCAGCCGCGAGCGGATCGTCGCCGCCGCCCTGGCCCTGGCGGACGCCGAGGGCCTGGACGCGCTCTCCACCCGGCGGCTGGCCACCGAGCTGTCGGTCAGCGGACCCTCGCTCTACAACCACTTCGCCACCAAGGACGAACTGCTCGACGCGGTGATGGACAGCGTGATCGGCGAAGTCGACCTGTCGATGTTCACGGCCGGCTGCCACTGGCCGACGGCGCTGCGCGACTGGGCCCGCTCCTACCGGGCGGCGCTGGCCGCGCACCCGCAGATCGTCCCGGTGCTGGCCCAGGGCCCGGGCCGGCGGCCGAACGCGCTACGGCTGGCCGACGCCGTCTACGGCTGCCTGGTGGAGGCCGGCTGGCCGCGCGGCCAGGCGACCCGGATCGGCGCGCTGATGCGCTACTTCGTGACCGGCTCCGCGCTCGGCTCCTTCGCGGCCGGCTTCTCCGAGGACGCCGGGCTCTACGCGGACGACTACCCGCACCTCGGCGAGGCGCACCGGATCGCCGAGCACCGCCGGGAGATCGACGAGGGCGCCTTCGAGACCGGCCTGGAGGCGCTGCTGGAGGGCCTCGAACTGCGCTTCCAGCGGCTGGCCGTGCGGGTTCCCGGCCTTGACCGCCAGGGCTCGCGGGCGCCTGCCACGGATCCGCAGGTGTCGCGGACGTCCGGCCTCGATCGCCGGGAATCGCGGGCACCCGAGCCGGATCACCAGGGCTCGCGGGCCAGGAACGCCGGCCGCAGCGAGGGGTCCACCGGGTCGTAGTACCGGTGGAAGACCGGGGTCAGCCCGCCGGAGACCGGCGGTACGATCCAGCTCCAGTCGGCCGGGGTCGGCCGGCCCAGCCGCCGCTCCTGCGCGATGTGCCGCAGGAAGCGCTCCGACTCGGTGTGGTGGTCCGCCATCGTCACACCCGCCTCCTGGAAGGAGTGCAGGACGGCGAGGTTGAGCTCCACCAGCGCCCGGTCGCGCCAGAGCGTGCGCTCGTTGGAGGTGTCCAGGCCCAGCCGCTCGGCCACCTCGCCGAGCAGGTCGTAGCGGTCGGCGTCGGCCAGGTTGCGGGCGCCGATCTCGGTGCCCATGTACCAGCCGTTGAACGGCGCGGCGGGGTAGCGGACCCCGCCGATCTCCAGGGTCAGGTCACTGATCGCGGGCACCGCGTACCAGCGCAGGCCCAGTTCGGCGAACCAGGGGTGCTCGGGGTGGCTGAGCGGCACCTCCAGCGTGGTGTCGTCGGGCAGTTCGTACCAGCGGGGCCGCTCGCCGGGCCGCTCCTGGATCAGCAGCGGCAGCACCTCGAACCGCCCCTCGCCCGACTTCCAGCCCAAGTCCTTCGCGCGCGAAGCCAGTTGGCCGCCCGCCGGATCGCCGGTCCAGCCGCCGCCCGGCCGCGGGTGGCCGGCGTAGCGGATGAGTTGCTGGTTGACGATCCGGGCGGCGGGCCGGCCCGGTCGGTCGGGGGCGAAGACGCTGATCACCGGCCGGATGCGCCCGCCGTTGGTGGCGGTGCGCAGATGCGCGAAGCACTCCTCGGCGAGGTCGTCGGCCGAGGAGAGGGCGCGCAGGTCGCGGACCACCAGGCTGCGCCAGTACAGCCGCCCGATGCAGCGCGCCGAGTTGCGCCAGGCCACCCTGGCGCCGAACGCCAGCTCCTCGGCGGTGTGCTCGTAGGTCCCGGTGCGCTCGATGTCGCTGAGCACCTGACGGACCCTCGGCCCGGGGTCGCCCGCCCCTGGCCGCTCCTGGTGGAACTGGCGGATGAAGGAGGCGGCCTGGCCCAGGTCGGTGAACTCCGGCGCCCGGGAGCCCGGCCGCGCCTGTACGGGCGGGCCGTACCCCATCGGGCAGGCGGCGGCGGGGGCGGGCTTGCGGGAACGTATCCGGCTGAAGATCAAGGGCGCATCCTTTCCGCCCCCATGGATACCGGAGCCGTGCCGCCGACTGCGCGAAGTGGGCGAATCCCGCCCCGCCGCCCGGTTCACCCGCTAGGGTGACGCGGATTCCCGGCGCTCGGCCGCCCTGCTGAGGGCCTGCTCGGCGTCGGCAGTCGCGCGCGGCACTGCCGACCGGTCGGTGAGACCGGTCGGCAGCAGGGGAGTGACGGCCCGTCAGGACGGTGGCCGCCCGCGGGCCCGATCCCGCCGGATCTAGAAGATCGGCGGCACGTAGTCGAAGCGCGGGGTCAGCGTCCCGAAGAGGCTGTCGGCCTCCGGGCCGGGCTGGCCGGTGACCTGCTGGAACAGGTCCGAGGCCTCCTGGGTGACGTGGAACGGCACCTTGTCGAGCTTGAAGCCGGTCGGCGTCGGCCGCGCGGTGGCCAGCGTCTCGGCGGCGGTGGTGTAGGCGATCAGCGTCTCGGGGCTGACGTCCTGCCCGTTGACCTGGACGCCGGCCGAGTAGCCCGGGGTCGGCGCGAGCCGGATCCAGGTGGGCTTGAGGGTGATCGTGGTGCCCGAGCCGGGGTGGGTGAAGACCAGGCCGCCGGGGTAGAAGATCCGCCCCTGCGCGTCGAGGTGGTCACCCGCGGTGGAGCCGATCGGCATGTCGAAGCCGTTGCCGTCCGCGTCCATCACGAACGGCGCGATGGCGCTGAGGGTGATGTTCTGCGAGGCGATCCAGGCCTGGGTGGACGGGCTGAGGTAGACGTGGGCGCTGCCCCACGGGGAGATGTAGATGCCGGGGGCGGACGGGCCTGACGCGGCGGCGGGGGCGGTGGCGGCCGGAGCGGCGCCGCCGAGCGGGCCGTCGGCGTTGGCGAGGCCGGCCGGCAGGCTCAGGCCGGTGGCCAGCGCGAGCACGGCGAGGGTGCGGAGGATGCGCAAGGGTCTCTCCCTGGAGGAGTGTGATGGCTCATCAGGTGATGCTTCGTCAACGAAGCGGCCCAATCTCTACGGCATTGCGCCCGGTGGAAGCGAGCCGGTTGGGCCGATCGAGGGAAAGTAGCCACCCGTCCGGATGGCAGGGCCGTTACCTGACCAATCCAAGATCGAGTACCGCCCTAGGGTGAGCCGCGGCGCCGCTGCCCGCCGACCCCTCGTCACGCCTTCCGGGGTCATTCGGCTGCCCTCTTCGTGCGCCGCCAGCCCCTTTCGCCCGCTGCCCGACCCCCGCTCGTCGCCCGCTCTTTCGCGCCCTGGAGAAGCTGATGCCCCGTCACCTGTCCCGCCGCCCGGGACGACTCGCCCTCGCGGCGACCACCGCTGTCCTCACCACCGCCGCGCTGGCCGGACCGTACCTGGGCACCAGCCAGGCCGGCGGGCACTTCGACGCCCCCGCCGTGATGGCCGACCCGCAGGCCAACTTCACCGACATCTACGCCTTCACCAGCCCGGACAACCCGGACATGGCCACCGTGATCGCGGACGTGCAGCCCATCCAGCTGCCCGGTAGCACGCTCGGCAGCGGAGTGGTCAACTACCCCTTCGCCACCGGCGCCCGCTACGAGATCCACATCGACGGGCGCGGCACCGGCGGCTCCGACATCACCTACCGCTGGACCTTCCGGACCGAGGACCGACGCCTCTTCGGCGCGGGTCCGATCGCGTCCGGCCCGGTCCGCTCGCTGCGTGACCGCAGCCTGCTCTTCCGCCAGTTCTACACGCTGGAGCGGATCAAGGCCGGCCAGCAGCCCGAGGTGCTGGTGGCCGACGCGCCCGCGGCGCCCACCCACGCGGGCCTGGCGCTGATGCCCAACTACGGTGCGCTGCGCACCGAGGCGACCCAGAGCCTGCCGGGTGGCGGCCGGACGGTGGCCACCCAGACCGCCGAGTCCTTCCAGGCGGACGCCCGGGTCTTCGGCTACTTCATCGCCGGCACCGCCGGCCCGGTGCCCGGCTACCTGCCCGCCGCCAACCCGCTCTCCACCGTCAACGTCAGCAGCCTGATCCTCCAGGTGCCCAAGAGCGAACTGGCCCTCGGCAACGACCCGTCGCGCAACCCGGTGGTCGGCGTCTGGGCGACGATGTCCCGCCAGGGCGCGGACCTCGGCCGCGACCTGCGGACCCAGGACGCGACCTACCGGCAGATCGGGCGGCTCGGCAACCCGCACATCTGCTTCGCGCTCTGGGGCACCTTCGGCTCGATCGCCCGGCCGGGCGGACCCGAGGACCGCTTCAACGCCCGCTCCGCGGACCAGGACCAGTACGACCCGGACTTCCTCAACTCCACGCTCGACCCGGCCCCGCCGCACAAGATCGAGAACATGGGCGGCCTGTCGGCCCCGCCCACCCCGCGCACCGACATCCGGTCCCTGTTCCTCGGCGGCATCGGCAAGAACAACGGCTCGAAGTTCGGCTTCGACCTCAACACCCAGGCGCTGAACGCCGACGCCGACCCCAGCGCGCTGGCCTGGGCCGACGAGCTGCGGCTCAACCTGACCACGCCGCTGACCGCCCAGCCCAACCCCAACGGCGTGCTCGACGGCGACCTGCAGGGCTACCCGAACGGCCGGCGCCCCAACGACGTGATCGACGGTCCGCTGCTGCGGATGCTGGAGGGCGAGCCCTCCGACCGCTCCGCCGCCGGGCTGCTGCCGCCGCCGATCCTGGACGCCCAGCCCGCGCCGGCCGGCTCCGTCTTCCCGTACCTCAACCTGCCGCACGCGGCCCCGTGAGCAGCCCCGACCCTGTCCGTCGCCCACGGCCGATCCGGCCGTGGGCGCGGGCGGGACTCGCGGTGGGCGCCGTCCTCGGGTGCGCGGCCGGACTGCTGGCCCTCGGACCCTTTGGCCCCGCCGCGACCGGCGGCCCGCTCGGCCCGCCACCCGCCGTCCCGCCCGCGCCCGCCACGGCGGACCGCCTCGGCGCGGCGCGGGCCGCCGTCCGGGACCGCCCGAAGGACCCGTCCGCCTGGGAGCAACTGGGCCTGGCCGACCTGGACGCCGCCCGGCTCACCCTGGACAGCGCCCGGCTCGCCGACGCAGACCAGGCCTTCCAGCGCTCGCTGACCCTGAAGCCGCAGGCCAACTACGGCGCGTTGACCGGCGCCGGAATGCTCGCCAACGCCCGCCACGAGTTCGCCGCCGCACGGAAGTCGGGCGAGCAGGCGACCGCGATGGCACCGGACCGCCCGGCCGGCTATCTGGTGCTGGCGGACGCCGAGATCCAGCTCGGCGACTACCCGGCCGCCACCGCCGCCGCCCAGCGCCTGCTCGACCTGGCCCCCGCCGTACCGGCTTACACCCGGGCCGCGTACGACCTGGAGACGCACGGCAGGGCCGAGGAGGCGAAGATCGCCCTGCAGCGCGCCCTGACGGCCGCCGGCACGCCCGGCGACACCGCCTTCTGCGAGCACCGGCTGGGTGATCTCGCCTGGGACCACGGCGCGTTGGCCGAGACCGAGGACCACTACCGGCGGGCGCTCGCCTCGGCCCCCGACGACTACTACGCCCAGGCCGGCCAGGCCCGGGTGGCCGCCGCCACCGGCCGTCCCGAGGAGGCGCTGCGCGGCTACCGCGAGCTGGTGGCCCGGGCTCCGCTGCCCCAGTTCCTCCTGGAGCTGGCGGAGTTGCAGCTGTCGAGGCGTCAGGAGGACGAGGCCAAGCAGCAGTTGGCGGCGCTCGCGGGTGAGGTGAAGCTCGCCGCCGCGGACGGCGGCCCGGTCGACCCGGCGCTGATGACGTATCAGGCCGACCACGGCGATCCGGCCGAGGCGGTACGGCTGTTGACCGCCGAGTGGGACCGGCGCAAGAGCGTGCTGGTGGCCGACGCGCTCGGCTGGGCGCTGCACCGCGCGGGCCGGGACGAGCAGGCGATGACGCTGCTGCGGCAGGCGGCGGCCACCGGCTGGCACAACCCGCTCTTCGCCTACCACCGCGGGGCCGTGGAGGCCGCCCTCGGCCGGCCCGAGGCCGCGGCGGACCTGCGCGAGGCGCTCGCCCTGAACCCGCGCTTCTCGCCGTACCACGCGCCGATTGCCGAGCGGCTGCTGGCGGCGTTGTCCTCGCCGTCGCCGTCGCCGTCGCCGTCGCCGTCGCCGTCG
>FTKT01000360.1_pt2 | contig 20397 bp, 16 predicted proteins | sample 1658271 | NCBI WGS metagenome assembly FTKT01 (sample SAMEA3914811, study PRJEB12502) | metagenome | biome: forest; material: soil | place: Canada | collected 2011-08-04 | depth 0.3 m | reverse complement strand
GACGAGTACCAGGACACCAACCACGCCCAGTACATGCTGGTCCGCGAGCTGAGCGGCGGCGCGGCGGGCGCGGCCCCCAAGCGCACGGTGGACGGCGACTTCGTCAATCCGGCCGCCGCCGGCCTGGCCTCGGTGCCGCCCGCCGAGCTGTGCGTGGTCGGTGACGCCGACCAGTCGATCTACGCCTTCCGCGGCGCGACGATCCGCAACATCCTCCAGTTCGAGGAGGACTACCCGGAGGCCACCACGATCCTGCTGGAGCAGAACTACCGCTCCACGCAGACCATCCTGAGCGCCGCCAACGCGGTGATCGAGCGCAACACCAGCCGCCGCGAGAAGAAGCTCTGGACGGCCGGCGAGGACGGCGAGAAGGTCACCGGCTACGTCGCGGACGACGAGCACGGCGAGGCGCAGTTCATCGCCGAGGAGATCGACCGGCTCACCGACGCGGGCGACGCCAAGCCCGGTGACGTGGCGATCTTCTACCGGACCAACGCCCAGTCCCGGGTCTTCGAGGAGGTGTTCATCCGGGTCGGCCTGCCGTACAAGGTGGTCGGCGGGGTGCGCTTCTACGAGCGCAAGGAGGTCCGCGACGTCCTCGCGTACCTGCGGGTGCTCTCCAACCCCGAGGACACCGTGCCGCTGCGCCGGATCCTCAACGTGCCCAAGCGCGGGATCGGCGACCGCGCGGAGGCGATGATCGACGCGCTCTCGGCCCGCGAGCGGATCTCCTTCGCGCAGGCCCTGCTGCGGGTCGACGAGGCGTACGGGATGGCCGCCCGCTCGGCCAACGCGGTGCGCAAGTTCAACGAGCTGCTGGCCGGCCTGCGGCAGATCGTGGAGTCCGGCGCCGGCCCCGCCGCGGTGCTGGAGGCCGTGCTGGAGGAGACCGGCTACCTGGCCGAGTTGCAGTCCTCCACCGACCCGCAGGACGAGACCCGGGTGGAGAACCTCCAGGAACTCGCCTCCGTCGCGCTGGAGTACGAGCAGGACCCGGGGGAGCGCCCGGACGCCGGCGAGGACGGCGCGCCGCCGGTCGGCTCGCTGGCCGACTTCCTGGAGCGGGTCGCGCTGGTCGCCGACTCCGACCAGATCCCGGACGACGAGGAGGGCGCGGGCGTCATCACCATGATGACCCTGCACACCGCCAAGGGCCTGGAGTTCCCGGTGGTCTTCCTGACCGGCATGGAGGACGGGATCTTCCCGCACATGCGCGCGCTCAGCCAGGTCAAGGAGCTGGAGGAGGAACGCCGGCTCGCCTACGTCGGCCTGACCCGGGCCCGCCGGCGGCTCTACCTCACCCGCTCGGTGCTCCGTAGTGCCTGGGGCCAGCCCGCCTACAACCCGGCCTCCCGCTTCCTGGACGAGATCCCGGAGAACCTCGTCCAGTGGAAGCGCACCGGCGCGGCCGCGGCCCCGCCCTCGCGCAGCCTGGCGATGGGCGGCTCCCGCGGCTCGTCCTCCTCGTCGTCCTCTTCCTCGTCCTCGTTCTCGGCCTCGCCGAAGGCCGGATGGGGCAAGTCGGCCCGCAAGGTGACGGACCGTGAGGTGGTTTCGCTGGCGGTCGGCGACCGGGTCAGCCACGACACCTTCGGCCTCGGCACGGTGGCCATGGTCGCCGGCTCCGGCGACCAGGCGAAGGCCACGGTCGACTTCGGCTCCTCGGGCCGCAAGGTCCTGCTGCTGCGTTACGCACCAGTGGAGAAGCTCTGACGGTGGGTGCGTGAACCCGGCCGCCCCGAGGCCGGGTCGACGCAGTGCGGGAGCCCCCGGCCGAGTGGCGGCCGGGGGCTCCCGCGCGCTGGCTCAGCGCTCCTGAGGCCGCATCAGTACGGCGGTGGCGTCGTCGTGCTTCTTGCCGCGCGGCCAGCGCAGCCGGTCCGGGTCGGAGCGTTCCAGCTCCCGGGTGAAGTCGATGAGCCCCTCGGGGCCGGTCGCTTCGAGCCGGTCCAGCAGCTCGGGCCAGCTCAGCAGGCCGAAGTCGTCGACGGCGCGCGCCGCGCCGTCCGTCAGCAGCGCCGCCGTCCGGACCTGGGAGAGCGGTACCGAGCCGGTCAGAGCCTGGGCCGCCGCCTTCGGGTCGCTCGCAGCGGCCCAGTAGCCCTCGGGGGTGTTCATCACCCGGCGCTGGGCGTGCACCAGGGCGGTCAGCCGCTGCGGGCGGTCGAGGTGCCGCAACTCGGCCGCCATGGCGGACCGCTGCTCGTCCGTGACCTGCGAGACGCGGTGGTCGGAGATCGTCCTGACGCCGTCCGGGAGAGTGAGAGCGAGGGTCGAGTCGGCGAGGACCAGCCACTCGAACAGCTCGTCGCGGGCCCGCGCGATCGCCACCGTGGCGGAGGGTGTGAGGGGGTTGCCCAGGTCGCAGCTGCCGGCGTGCAGTCGGGAGACGGCGAGGATGGCGTCCGCCAGGCAGTCGGTGAGCTCGGCCTCGGGCCTCGTGGCTCTGCCGAACAGCTCGGCCCCGAGCCGCTGGACGAACCAGGGCACGCCGTGAAAGCAGCCGGTGTCCAGGTCGACCAGCAGTCCGGCTCCGTCGAGCACGACCACCAGCCCGGGGCCGGCCACCACGAAGTCCTCGTTGACCCGGCCCGGATTCGGGGCCGTGGCAAGGGAGATGAGCAAGGGGGATCGCCTCGTGCGGCAGCGCGCCGGTCGGCGACCGGCTGTCGACTCCTCGCATCGTAGCGCCGGGGCGACGGCGCCAGGGCGGGTGACCGGCGGTCGGCGGTCCTGCCCCGGGCTGTGATTTTTCCCTCCTCCTGACCGATGGGACGGTCCGCGGGGGCTGTGGGCGCTAACCTCCCCTCAGGTCTGTTATCGCTGGTTAACGTGGAGGCAGTGATGGGTGTGTCAGGCCCGATTCGGGTCGTGGTCGCCAAGCCGGGGCTCGACGGTCACGACCGGGGCGCCAAGGTGATCGCGCGCGCCCTGCGCGATGCCGGCATGGAGGTGATCTACACGGGGTTGCACCAGACGCCCGAGCAGGTCGTCGACACCGCCATCCAGGAGGACGCGGACGGGATCGGCCTGTCGATCCTCTCCGGCGCCCACATGACGCTCTGCGCTCGGGTGATCGAGCTGCTCAAGGAGCGCGACGCGGCGGACATCAAGGTGTTCTGCGGCGGGATCATCCCGGACGGCGACATCGTCGAGTTGAAGGCGCTCGGCGTCGCCGACATCTTCACCCCGGGGACGCCGACCCGGGACGTCGTCGCCTGGGTCGAGGCGAATCTGCGCGCGGCGAGCTGAGCCGCCCGTCGGGGGCCGGCCGGCTGGCCGGCCCCCGACGCACTACCCCGCCAGCTCCGCCAGCATCTGGGCGCGGAAGCGCAGGGTGCCGGCCAGCCGGCCGAAGGTCTCGGCCCAGGCCGTGTCGGGCACGGCGTCGGCCGCCAGCGCCTCGACGGCCGGAGCCGTCGCGGGCGCCAGCGAGCGTTCCGTCATGCCCAGCACGCCGCTGTGGCTCCACGGGTACGCCCCGGAGGCCGCGGCCCGTTCCAGGGCGGCGATCACCGCGGTGCTCAGCGGCGGCGTCCAGGGCGTGGCGCAGGCGCCGAGCAGCTGGAACGCGTCGCCGAGGCCGTGCGACTGCAGGAACGCCGCCGTCCAGGCGGAGCGCTCGGCGGGCGGGAGCACGGCGAGCAGTTTGGCGGGCGCGCCCGCGGGCTGCGCCGCGCCCGCCCGGCGTGGCGCCGGGCCGAGCAGCGCGCGCGCCCACGCGGCGTCCTGCTGCCGGACGGCGGCCCGCGACCACGCCTCGCGCAGGTCCTGACGCCAGCCGACCCGCCCGGCGCCGCCGTCGACCACCGGCACGGCGAGCAGCTGAGCGGGCGTCCGTCCCAGCTCCGCCGTCCAGGTCCGCAGCGGGGTGGCGGCCACGATCTCGCCGAACCACCAGGACTGCTCGTCCCGGCCGGTGGGCGATCTGAGCGGTATCCCGTCGCGCTGCATCGCCTGGTCGCAGGCGGCCGGCGCGTCGACCACCAGCCGGCCGTCGACGAACCGGACGGCGGCCCGGGCGCGTTCGGCCATCCGCTCGCCCAGGGCCGAGCCGGGCAGGGTGGAGAGCAGTTCGGCGGCGGTGGTCCGGACGTTCTTGCTGCGGTCGCCGAGGGCGGCCTCCAGGAACGGCTCGTCGGCCTCGGAGAGGCCCTCCTGCAAGGCGTCCAGGAAGAGCAGCCGGTCCTCGGCCCGCTCGCTGGGCCAGGTGGTGGCGAGCAGCTCCAGGGCGGCGCCCGGATCGCGCCGGCGCAGCCGGGTGAGGTGGGTGACGCGCTCGGCGAAGAGGCCCTCCTGCCAGACCTGCGCCGGATCGCCGGGCAGGCTCTCGGTCACCGTCCGCAGCACGTACCGCCAGTCCGGGTTGCGCTCGGCCAGCCAGTGGCCGAGCGGGCCGGCCAGCGCCACCACGTCCGCGCGCAGCTCGCTGCGGGCCCGCGCGGCGTCCAGCAGCACCGGGACCTGTTCGGCCGGCAGCCGGTAGCCCCGCTCGCGGGCCAGGGCCAGCCACTGCGGCAGCAGCTCGGTGAGGTTGGCCGCCGCGGCCCCGCCGGTCCGGCCCGCCACCAGGACGGCGAGCCGGCGCGCGGCCGCCTGCGGCAGGCAGCGGCGCTCGTCCGCCCCCGCCGGTGGCGCGGCCGGCGGGGCCTCGGCGGGCAGCAGGCCCGCCCGGCGCCGGACGGCGGCCAGCGCGGCCAGCGCCAGCAGGGCCACCGCCGGGTCCGTCCGGTCCACCGCGCCGGCCGCCGCGGCGAGCGCGGAGCCCTCCGCGGGCTCCGGCAGCGGCCGCCGGTCGGTGCCCAGCAGCGCGGTGGTGCGCAGTTCCTCCCAGAGGTCCCCCGCCATGGTGATCACTGGCCCACTCCCGTCGCCCGGCCGCTCTCGTCCCAGACCGTGACCGGGGCGAACCCCCGGTGGCCGCACTCGCCGAAGACCGTCACCGGACGGCCCCCGGAGACCGCGGCGAGCCGCCAGAGCGCCGCCTCGGGCGCCCCGGTGACCGCGATCGCCTGCTGACCGTCCGTCAACTGCCAGCCGCCCGGGCCGCGGACCGGGACCACGGCGGCCAGCACCGTCGGCCAGGCCTCCGTCCAGGGGTCCTCGGCCACCGCCTCGCCGTAGTCGGCCAGCGCCTCGGCGGGCCGCACGCCCGGTGGGACGGCCGGCTCGGGGGGTGCGGCGGGCGCGCCGTAGCGGGTGCCGAGGACGGCGCGCAGCGGGCGGACACCCGGGTGGAAGGCCAGCTCGGCCTCCAGCGACTGCCCGGTGGGCAGCGCGAGTTCGGGGGCCTGGCCGGGGCGTCCGAAGGCCAGCAGCAGGGCCGGGCGGGCCGTCTTGGCGCCGCGCAGCCAGAGCCGGCGGGTGGTCAGCTTCTCGTCGCCGCCGTCCCGGACGCCGAGGACCAGCCAGCGGTCCCGGACGGTCGGCCCGGCCAGCAGCTCGGCGCTGTCCGTGCTGAACCCGACCCGGGCGCGGACGGTGGCGGCCAGCGCCGGCGGCAGCTCGCCGACCCGCTCGTACGCGGCGGCCAGCAGGTGCAGCAGGGCGTACTCGGCGAGCAGCGAATCCGGCTCCGCCGCGCCCAGCTCCCTGACCCGGGAGGCCAGTCCGGGCGCCTGCGCGTCGACCATCCGGGCCGCGACCTCCTCCCAGCCGCCCGGCGCCGCGCCCTGGTCCGCCAGACCGTGCCGCACCCGGTCGGCCAGCCGCAGCCGCAGCTCGCGCGCCCCGGCGGCCACCCGGGCCGATCGCCGCTCGGCCCGCCGCCGCGCCGCCGCCGGATCGGCCGCGACCGCCTCGGCCCTCGCCGACTGCCGCTCCACGGCCTGCCCGAGCCGCTCCTGACGGCTCGCCAGCCATTCCCCGGCCCAGTCGGCCGGCTCGGCCCCGTCGGGCACCGCCCCCGGATCACCGCTCCACAGCAGGAGCAGCCCCAGCGCGTGCTTGCACGGAAACTTCCGACTGGGACAACTGCACTGGTATGCGGGCGTCGCCAACTCCACCACCGTCCGGTACGGCGTACTCCCGCTGCCCCGGCAGACCCCCCACAGCGCCCCCTGCCCACAGCCCGTCTGCGACCAGGGCGAGGACGAGGACAGCCTGCCGGCGGCCTTGAGCGAGGCCGCGTCAGGTGCGAGGGACAGGACGTGTTCGGTGCTCCAGCGTTCCTCCATGAACAGCACGCTAGGACGTGGGACTGACAATCCCTCAGTCCCTCGGGGGCTGCTCAGCGCTTCGGGGCCGGCCGTTGTCAGTGGGGCCGGGCAAGGTGGTTTTCGCGGGCCGTGGCCGGGGTTCGACCGGTGGCCCGTGCCCGTCGCGCTGATGCTCCCCCGATCACTCCACTGCCGAAAGCACCTGCCGCAGGCGGGTTCGGCGGCCGACCTGTAGGAGCCCGTCTTGACGATCACGACCACCACCTCCGAGGTCCTCCGCGAGCACGCCGAGGACGCCTTCGCGGCCGAACTGGCGGCGCTGGCCGCGCAGGACGAGCGGCCGCGGCCCGAGCGCTGGCGGCTCTCGCCGTGGGCCGTGGCCACCTATCTTCTGGGCGGCGAGCTGCCGGACGGCACCGTGATCACGCCCAAGTACGTCGGCCCGCGCCGGATCGTCGAGGTGGCGGTGACCACGCTGGCCACCGACCGCGCGCTGCTGCTGCTCGGCGTGCCGGGGACGGCCAAGACCTGGGTGTCCGAGCACCTGGCCGCCGCGATCAGCGGGGATTCCACGCTGCTCGTGCAGGGCACCGCGGGGACGCCGGAGGAGGCCGTCCGGTACGGGTGGAACTACGCCCAGCTGCTGGCGAACGGCCCGAGCCGGGAGGCGCTGGTGCCGTCCCCGGTGATGCGGGCGATGGCGGACGGCAAGATCGCCCGGGTCGAGGAGCTGACCCGGATCCCGGCCGATGTGCAGGACAGTCTGATCACCATCCTGTCGGAGAAGACTCTGCCGGTGCCCGAACTCGGCGGCGAGACCCAGGCGGTGCGCGGCTTCAACCTGATAGCCACCGCCAACGACCGCGACCGGGGCGTCAACGAGCTGTCCAGCGCGCTGCGCCGCCGATTCAACACCGTGGTGCTGCCGCTGCCCGCCACCCTGGACGAGGAGGTCGAGATCGTCACCCGCCGGGTCGGGCAGCTCGGCCGCTCGCTGGACCTGCCCGAGCTGCCGGGCGGGGCGGAGGAGATCCGACGGGTCGTCACCGTCTTCCGCGAGCTGCGCGACGGGGTCACCACCGACGGCCGGACCAAGGTCAAGTCGCCCACCGGCACGCTCTCCACCGCCGAGGCGATCTCGGTGGTCACCAACGGGCTCGCGCTCGCCACCCACTTCGGCGACGGCGTGCTGCGCGCGGGGGACGTCGCCACCGGCATCCTCGGCGCCGTGGTCCGCGACCCGGTCGCCGACCAGGTGGTCTGGCGCGAGTACGTGGAGAGCGTGGTGCGCGAGCGGGACGGCTGGAAGGACCTCTACCGCGCCGCCCGTGAACTCTCCCGCTGAGCCCGGTCCGCACGGGCCGACGCATTCGGCCGATGCGATGCGCCTGGTCGGCCCGATGCATTCGGCCAGCCCGATGCGTCCGCTCGGCCCGATGCGTCCGGTCGGTGCGATGAAACGGTTTCAGCTCCCGAGCGAAGGAAGCGAAGGAAGGGTATGAGCACCGACACGACCCTGCTGGGCATCAGGCACCACGGACCGGGATCGGCCCGCGCGGTCGCCGCCGCCCTGGAGCGGTTGCGACCGGACGCGGTGCTGATCGAGGGTCCGCCGGAGGCCGATCCGATCATCGCCCTGGCGGCGGAGCCGGACATGGTGCCACCGGTCGCCCTGCTCGCACACGTGGTGGACGAACCGGCCAGGGCGGCCTTCTGGCCGTTCGCCGCCTTCTCCCCGGAGTGGGTGGCGATCCGGTACGGGCTGGCGCACGCGGTCCCGGTGCGGTTCATCGACCTGCCCGCCGCGCAGGGCTTCGCGCTGGCCGCAGAGCGGGAGGCGGCACAGCGGGAGGCCGAGCAGGGGGACGGACCCGCGATCACGCCGGCGATCGACCCGACCGACGCGAGCGACCCGACCGAGGTCACCGACCCGATCGCCGCGCTCGCCGCGGCCGCCGGGCAGGACGATCCCGAGCGCTGGTGGGAGGACGTCGTCGAGCACCGCTCCCCGGGCGCGGACCCGCTCGCCCCCTTCGAGGCGCTGGCGGAGGCGATGGCGGCGCTGCGCGAGCGGCCGGCCGCCGCCGGCCACCCCCGCCGCGACGACCTGCGCGAGGCGTACATGCGCCAGCAGATCCGCGCCGCCCGCCGGGCCGGGCACCGACGGATCGCCGTGGTCTGCGGCGCCTGGCACGTTCCGGCGCTGCGCGACCTGCCGACCGCCGCCGCCGACCGCGCGGTGCTCGCCGGGCTGCCGAAGAAGCTCCGCACCGAGATCACCTGGGTGCCCTGGACACACCGCCGGCTCTCCCAGCAGACCGGCTACGGCGCCGGCATCGAGTCCCCGGGGTGGTACCACCACCTCTTCGAGAGCCGGTCCGACATGCTGGCCCGCTGGCTGACCAGGGCCGCCGAACTGCTGCGCGCCGAGGACCACCCGGTCTCCTCGGCCCATGTGATCGAGGCCGTCCGGCTCGCCGAGACGCTGGCCGCCATGCGCGGCCGCCCGCTCGCCGGGCTGACCGAGACGCTGGACGCCGTGCGGTCCGTCATGTGCGACGGCTCCGAGGTCGCGCTCGCGCTGGTCCGCGAGCGGCTGGTGGTCGGCGAGGCGCTGGGCGAGGTCCCGGCCGGGACTCCGACGGTGCCACTGCAGCGCGATCTGACGCGCCTTCAGCGCACCCTGCGGCTCAAGCCGGACGCCGAGGTCCGCGAACTCGCCCTCGACCTGCGCAAGGAGCTGGACGCGGCCCGCTCGCTGCTGCTGCACCGGCTGCGGCTGCTCGCCGTCCACTGGGGCACCGAGACCCGGTCCGCCGTCAACTCCACCGGCACCTTCCGGGAGAACTGGCAGCTGCGCTGGGAGCCGGAGTTCGCGGTCCGGGTGGTGGAGGCCGCGCAGTGGGGCACCACGCTGGAGGAGGCTGCCGCCGGCAAGGTGACGGCGCTGGCCGCCGAGGCCCGTGAGCTGGCCGACCTCACCCGGCTGGCCGAGCAGTGCCTGGTGGCCCGGCTGCCCGCCGCGCTGCCCGCCGTGATGCGCGAACTCGCCGACCGCGCGGCGCTGGACACCGACGTGGCGCAGCTGGCCGAGGCGCTGCCCGCGCTGGTCCGCGCGCTGCGCTACGGAGACGTCCGCGGCACCGACAGCGAGGCGCTGGACGGCGTGGCCCGCGGGCTGGCCGAGCGGATCTGCGTGGGCCTGCCGCCCGCCTGCACCGGGCTGGACGCGGCCGGCGCCGCCACCATGCGGGCCCACCTGGACGAGGTGCACGCGGCCGTCGGCCTGCTGGCGCGGGGCGGCGCGCCCGAGGACTCGCTCGCCGATCGCTGGGCCTCGGCCCTGCACTCGCTGGCCCGCCGGGAGCCGTCGGCCGGTCCCGCCACCGGCGTGCCCGGGCTGCTGCGCGGCCGCGCGGTCCGGCTGCTGCTGGACGAGGGCCGGCTGGACTCCGCCGAGGCCGCCCGCCGGCTGCGCCTGGTGCTCTCCACCGCGAGCGCCCCGGCGGACGCGGCCGGCTGGATCGAGGGCTTCCTGGCCGGCGGCGGCGCCCTGCTGCTGCACGACCCGCGGCTGCTCGCGCTGCTCGACGAGTGGCTGACGGGCGTGCCCGCCGACACCTTCACCGACGTCCTACCGCTGCTCCGGCGGACCTTCGCCACCCTGGAGGCGGGTGTCCGGCGGACGGTCGGCTCGCGGGTCGCGGCCGGCCCGCCGGGCACCGCCGCCCCGGCGGCGGATGCCGCGGAGGAGCTCGACCCGGTACGGGCGGACGCCGCGCTGCCCACCGTGGCCCTGCTGCTCGGCCTGTCGCCGGCCCCCGCTGACCAGCCGTCAGCCCCGCCGGCCCGCCCCCGGATCCCCCGGCAGTCCGACCGCAGGAGCGCCTGATGACCAGTGATGCCGCCACCTCAAACGCAAACGCAAATGCAAACGCAAACGCAAACGCAACCGCTTCCGCGGACTCCGCCGACGAGCGGCTGCGCCGCTGGCGGCTGGTCCTGGGCGGCGAGTCGGACGGCACCGGCCGCGCGCTGACCGGCCGGGACGCCGGGATGGACCGCGCGCTCACCGCGCTCTACCGCGGCGCGCCCACCGCCGAGGGCCAGGGCGGCCGGGCCGCCCCGCGCGGCGCGGGCCTGGGCGGCTCGGCCCCGCAGGTGGCCCGCTGGCTGGGCGACATCCGCGAGTACTTCCCGACCTCGGTGGTCCAGCTGATGCAGCAGGACGCGATCTCCCGGCTCGGCCTGGACCGGCTGCTGCTGGAGCCGGAGATGCTGGCGGCCGTCGAGCCGGACGTGCACCTGGTCGGCACCCTGCTCTCGCTCAAGCACGCGCTGCCGGAGACCACCCGGCAGAGCGCCCGGCTGGTGGTCGGCAAGGTGGTCGCCGAGTTGGAGCGCCGGATCGCCGACCGGACCAGGGCCACCCTGGGCGGCGCGCTGGACCGCAGCGCCCGGGTCCACCGCCCGCGCCACCGCGACATCGACTGGGACCGCACGATCCGGGCCAACCTCAAGAACTACCTGCCCGGGGCCGGGGCCGACGGCCGGGGCACCGTCGTCCCCGAGCGCCTGGTCGGCTACGCCCGCGCCCAGCGCGCGGTGCGCAAGGACGTGATCCTCTGCATCGACCAGTCCGGGTCGATGGCCCCCTCGGTGGTCCACTCGGCGGTCTTCGGCGCGGTGCTCGCCTCGATGCGCAGCCTGGACACCCGGCTGGTGGTCTTCGACACCTCGGTGGTCGACCTGACGGAGCAACTCAGCGACCCGGTGGACGTCCTGTTCGCCACTCAGCTCGGCGGCGGTACCGACATCAACCGGGCGCTGGCCTACTGCCAGTCGAAGATCACCCGTCCGGCCGAGACCGTCCTGGTGCTGATCAGCGACCTCTACGAGGGCGGCATCAGGGAGGAGATGCTCCGGCGGGTGGCCGCGATGAAGGCCGCGGGCGTCCAGTTCATCGCGCTGCTCGCCCTCTCCGACGAGGGCGCCCCGGCCTACGACCACGCGCACGCGGCGGCGCTGGCCGCACTGGGCGCCCCGGCCTTCGCCTGCACGCCGGACGCCTTCCCCGAGATCATGGCCGCCGCCATCGAGAAGCGTCCGCTGCCCCGCCCGGAGGGGACTTGAGGCCGGTTCCGGCTCCGGCCGGGCGCCCGGAGCGGCCGCGGGAGCCGGGGGCACGGGCGAAGGAGGGCCGGGGAGAAGAGCAGAAATCCAGGAGGTGAACCGAGGGCGCGCGACACGCCCGCGTACGCCCGTTGTGACGGTTCTCACCATGGTCGGGCCGGTCCGCGGCGAAACACTCACGTCGTCCGGGGATAACCTGCCAGACGGACGTGACGCGCGTGTTGATTGACGTGTGCGCCCGTGGCTGTGTGGGCCGCAAGGCCAAAACTCTGCGTACCCGCACCGCCCCGACGACCCGCAGCGAAGATCCTGCCGTGGCACGCTCGTAGAGACACATTCCGCGACCACGAACAAGGACGAACACACGTGGACCTGTTCGAGTACCAGGCCAGGGACCTCTTCGAAAAGCACGGCGTACCCGTGCTCGCCGGCGAGGTCATCGAGACCCCCGAGGCCGCCCGCGAGATCGCGACCCGCTTCGGCGGGCGTGCTGTCGTCAAGGCCCAGGTGAAGGTCGGTGGGCGAGGCAAGGCCGGTGGCGTGAAGCTCGCCTCGGACCCCGAGGACGCCGTCGCCAAGTCCGCCGCCATCCTCGGCATGGACATCAAGGGCCACACCGTTCACAAGGTGATGCTGGCCGCCACCGCGGACATCAAGGACGAGTACTACGTCTCGTTCCTGCTGGACCGCACCAACCGCACCTTCCTGGCCATGGCCAGCGTCCAGGGCGGCGTGGAGATCGAGGTCGTGGCGGAGGAGAACCCCGACGCGCTCGCCAAGATCCCGGTCGACGCCAACGAGGGCTGCACCCCCGAGAAGGCCGCCGAGATCGTCGCCGCGGCGAAGTTCCCGGCCGAGGTCGCCGACCAGGTGGCCGACGTCCTGGTCAGCCTGTGGAAGGTCTTCATCGCCGAGGACGCGCTCCTCGTCGAGGTGAACCCGCTGATCAAGTCCGGTGACGGCAAGATCATCGCGCTCGACGGCAAGGTCTCGCTGGACGAGAACGCCGAGTTCCGCCAGCCGCACCACGAGGAGCTCGAGGACAAGGCCGCGGCCAACCCCCTTGAGGCGGCGGCGAAGGCCAAGGGCCTGAACTACGTCAAGCTCGAGGGCGAGGTCGGCATCATCGGCAACGGCGCGGGTCTCGTCATGAGCACCCTGGACGTCGTCGCCTACGCCGGCGAGAACCACGGTGGCGTCAAGCCCGCCAACTTCCTCGACATCGGCGGCGGCGCCTCCGCCGAGGTGATGGCGAACGGCCTGGAGATCATCCTGGGCGACCCGGACGTCAAGTCCGTCTTCGTCAACGTCTTCGGCGGCATCACCGCGTGTGACGCGGTCGCCAACGGCATCGTGCAGGCCCTCGCGCTGCTCGAGGAGAAGGGCGAGGCGGTCACCAAGCCGCTCGTCGTGCGCCTCGACGGCAACAACGCCGAGCTGGGTCGCAAGATCCTGACCGACGCCAACCACCCGCTCGTTGAGCAGGTGGACACCATGGACGGTGCCGCTGAGCGCGCCGCCGAGCTGGCGAACGCCAAGTAAGGAAGAGGGACTAACTAGCATGGCTATCTTCCTTACCCAGGACAGCAAGGTCATCGTCCAGGGCATGACCGGCTCCGAGGGCATGAAGCACACCCGCCGGATGCTCGCCTCGGGCACCCAGATCGTCGGCGGCGTGAACCCGCGCAAGGCCGGCACCACGGTTGACGTCGACGGCACCGAGGTGCCCGTCTTCGGCTCCGTCGCCGAGGCGATCGAGAAGACCGGCGCCGACGTCACGGTCATCTTCGTGCCGCCGAAGTTCACCAAGGACGCCGTCGTCGAGGCGATCGACGCGGAGATCGGCCTCGCGGTCGTCATCACCGAGGGTGTCCCGGTCCACGACTCGGCCGCCTTCTGGGCGTACGCCGGTTCGAAGGGCAACAAGACCCGGATCATCGGCCCGAACTGCCCCGGCCTGATCTCGCCCGGACAGTCCAACGCCGGCATCATCCCGGCGGACATCACCAAGGCCGGCAAGATCGGCCTGGTGTCCAAGTCCGGCACCCTGACCTACCAGCTCATGTACGAGCTGCGCGACATCGGCTTCTCCTCGGCCGTGGGCATCGGTGGCGACCCCGTCATCGGCACCACCCACATCGACGCCCTCAAGGCGTTCCAGGAGGACCCGCAGACCGAGATCATCGTGATGATCGGTGAGATCGGTGGCGACGCCGAGGAGCGTGCCGCGGCCTACATCGCCGAGCACGTCACCAAGCCGGTCGTCGGCTACGTCGCGGGCTTCACCGCCCCCGAGGGCAAGACCATGGGCCACGCCGGCGCCATCGTCTCCGGCTCCTCGGGCACCGCGGCCGCCAAGAAGGAGGCCCTGGAGGCCGCGGGCGTCAAGGTCGGCAAGACCCCGTCCGAGACCGCGCGCCTGGCGCGCGAGCTGATCGGCTGATCTTCGGCTCTCAGCACTCCGGCTCTCAGCAGTCCGGCTCTCGGGCACGGCGAACGCCCCACCCCTTCGCGGGGTGGGGCGTTCGCCGTGTGCGGGGCCGTCGAGGGCGGTCAGCGCGGCCGGTTGGTGGCGGGCGGCGCCGCCGGGGTGCAGGGGCTGAGCAGCCAGGCCGGGCAGCCGGCGGGCGTCGGCCGGGCGGCGGGGGCCGGCGGCCAGAGCGGCTGCGCCGCCGTCCGGCCCGGGGCGGCGGTGGTGGTGGGGGAGTCGGTCGTCGGGTCGGTCGGGCTCGCTGAGGTCGGGCCGGTGGGACTGGTGGGGCTGGTGGGCGTTGGGACGGCCGAGGCGCTGGGCAGCGGTGTGGGGCCGCCGGTGGCCGCGGGCGTCGGGACGCCCGAGCCGGGGGTGGCCGGCCCGACGGCCACGGGCATGACCTCGACCGCCGCCGGTCCGCTCGGTCCGCTCGGCTCGGTCGCCGCGTTCGGTGCGTGTCGGCACCGCGTGCCGCGCGGGCCGGCCGGGGTGGGGGAGGCCGGGGCGGCCAGGGCCGGCTCGGCGCCGGGAGCGGCGGTCGCGGCGTTCTCCGGACCCACGGGGGCCGCGCAGACCGGCAGCGGCGCGGCCTGCCGGGAGGCGGCGAAGAGGCTGGACGGCCCGCTCCCGGCGAGGGTGCTGCCGATCGCCCCGAGGGTGCCGAGCACGAGCAGCCCGGCGGCGGCGGGCAGGGCCGCCGCGCGTACCCGCCCTGAACTGCGGACGGCGGCGGCCGAGGGCGGCGCCGGAGCCGGGCAGCCGCGCTCGGCCATCCGGTAGAGCAGTCCGCCGAGCCGCTCCCCGAAGCCGGGCCCGTCCGGATCCGAGCCGACCGACTCCGGGACCGCCCGGGCCAGCGCGGCCCGGGCCGCCCGCACCCGGTCCAGCGCGGCGCCCGTGCTGGACTCCGTCTCGACGGCCACCGCCTCGGGGGCCAGCCCCAGCGCGTCGTGCAGCACCAGGGCCCGGCGGCGGGGACCGGAGAGCGCCATCATCGCTCTGAGCAGCGCTCGGTCACGGTCCGTCAGCCGCGCCGGCGAGGCGTCCGCTCCAGTTGCCGGACCGGCCGTGGCGTCGGTTTCCCGCGCTGCCGGGCGGGTGCGTCGGGGCAGTCGCCAGGCGGCGGTCCGGCGCGGGCCGCTCCGGCTCCAGGGGGCGAGGACGGCGTCGAAGGCGCGGCGCCGGACCCAGGACCGCGGGTCCGGCAGTTCGCCCACCTCGTCCCAGCGCTGGGCGGCGGCGCCGAAGGCCTGGCGGACGGCGCGGCGGGCGCGGCGGGGACTGCCGGTGAGCAGGTACGTCTGCTGGACCAGATCGGCGTGGCAGTCGGCGTGGAACGCGTCGAAGCCGAGCGGTGCCGTGCGCTGGCTCACCCGGAAATGACACATAAACAGATGATCCGAGACACGGCGAGCGCTCGCTTGTTGACAGGGCAGGACGAGTGACGGCGGCACCATGAGGAACCATGACGCACCATCTGATGGGCCGTCCGATCCTGCGCGCCGTCGGTTCGTCGGCGTACGGGCCGACACTCGCCGGGGTGACGGCGGCGCTGGTCGGCCTGGCGACCACCGCCGTCCCCGTTCTCGTCCTCTGGGTCCTCTCGCCCTACCCGCAGGACACCGCCGTCGACGCGGCCCGGCTGGTCGGCTGCCTCTGGCTGCTCGCCCACGGCGGGCCGCTGGCCAGGGGCACGGCCGCCGTCCCGCTCTCGCTGACCCCGCTGCTGCTCACGCTCTTCACCGTCCAACAGCTCTACCGGGCGGGCGCCCGCGTCGCCCGAGCAGGCGCCCTGCCAGGCTCCCCGCCAGGCGCTCGGACGGCGGGCGGGCGGACGGCGGGCGTGCCGGCCGCGATCTGCGCCGGGTATCTGGCGGTCGCGCTCCCGGTGACCCTGGAGTGCTCCACCGCCGGCGCCCTGCGGGCCCGCGCGCTGCCCGACCTGCTGGCGGTGGCGGTGCTGGCCTACGCTTCGGCGGCCTTCGGCGCCCGAGCCCTGCCCGGGACGCCGCGCTGGTGGCCGCCGCTGCGCGAGCGGCTCGAACGGTGGACCGGGCCGGTGCCCGGCTGGGCCCGGGCGGCCGGGGGCGGGGCCGCGATCCGGCGGGCCGCCTGCGGCGGCCTGCTCGGCCTGGCGGCCGGCGGGGCGCTGCTGCTGGCCCTCGCCGTGGTGCTCCGGTCGCAGGCCACCGACCCGGCCGTCCGCGGGCTGACCGGCGGCAGCGTGCCGGGCCTGATCGGCCTCCTGCTGGCCTGCCTGCTGCTGGTGCCCAACGCGGTGGTCTGGAGCGCCGGATACACCCTGGGCCCGGGCTTCCAGCTGGGCGCCGGGACGACGGTGGGCCCGGGCCGGGTGCTGCTCGGTCCGGTTCCCGACTTCCCGCTGCTCAGCCTGGTCCCGGGGGCCGCCTCGCCCTGGCAGTACCTGGCGTACGCCGTGCCGGTGCTGGCCGGGCTGACCGGCGCGGGGCTGCTCGGCCGGGCGGCGGCCCACGGGGGCGACCCAGCGCGCGGCGGCGAGGTCGATGACGGCGCGTCGGCTGATGGTGAGTGGGCTGATGGCGAGTGGGCTGACGGTGCATCGGCCGAGGGGGCGCCGCCCTGGCACCCCGCGGCCACCGCTCTCGCCGCGACCGGTGCCGCGCTGGCGGCCGGGGCGGTGGTCATGCTGGCCGCCTGGCTCGCGGGCGGCGCGCTCGGGGGCGGGCGGCTGGCCTCGACCGGGCCGCCGGTCTGGTGGACGGGCGCCGCCGCGGCCGGCTGGCTCGCCCTGGTGACGGTCCCGGGCGCGGGGGCCGTGCGCTGGTGGCTGCTGCGCGGGACGGCCCGGACCGAACAGCCGGCCGCCGCGCCGTCAGCCGCACCGGACGAGGGGGAGACGAGATCCCGCTGGGAGCGCTGCACCGGCCTGCTCGCCCGGGCCCGGCAGACCGTCAGCCGGCGCCGGGGCGGCCCGGCCGACCCGCCTGACCCGGCCGCCTAGCGCCGCGTCAGGCGGCCTCTGCCCGTCGCGACAGGGCGAAGGCCGACGCGGCACCAGGCCCCGGGCCACTCGCGTGTCCCCCCGGCCGGGGACGTCCCGTCAGTTCCCGGTGCCGCTGAAGGAGGAGGTCAGCCAGGACGGGGCCAGGTTCGAGCAGCTCTGCTCGGCCGTCGAGGTCAGCGCGTCGTTGATGCAGGTGAAGTAGGGCCGGTAGGCCATGGTGAGGGCGAACATCCCGAGCACCAGCGCGAGCGCCACCCCACCGGTGATCAGGCCGCCGATCGCGGCGGGCGCCTGCGGCTGGCTGCGCGAGGTGTACGTCCAGCCCGCCGGGGCCCCCGGCTGAGCCGTGACCGCCGGCCCGGCGGCGACCGGACCGCCCTCGCCGTCCGCTGCCGCCGGGGCCACACCCGGCTCCGAAGCCACCGCCGCGCCCGTCGGCCCCACTACGGCAGCCGGTGCCTGGCCGCCTGCCCGCAGCGCGCTGATGCCCCAGTACACCGCGAGCGCCCCGAGCAGCAGGGTGAGCGACTGGATGCTGAACAGCCCGCAGACCAGGGCGGCCATCCCACTGCTCAGCGCGTAGCGCGAGCGGCGGTGCACCGGGTCGTTGGGGTCGAAGCGGGGCTGCTGCGGCGCCTGCGGCCGCTCGGGCCAGCCGGGTCCGCCGCCGCCCTGCCAGTTGGGGCTCCACGGGTGCGGCGGGGGCACCTGCGGCCGGTCGCCGCCGTTCTCCTCACCGCCCGGCTCGCCCTCGGGCCGCTCGCCCCCGGCGGGACCTCCCGAGGCCGGACCCTGCGGTGCGCGCGGACGCCACGGCTGGTCCGGGGCGTCCTGCGGCGGCGGCGCGAAGGGGTTGCGCTCGTCGCTGTTGTTGCCGCTGCTCATGGTGGTCGAGGTCCTCATCGTTGTCGGGCGTCGGAACGGCGGGCACCGCGTGCCCATGATCTCGCAGGCCGTGCGCGGCGAACCGGCGGCCTGCCGTTCGATACGAAACCGCGTCCCGCCCGCCGGTGCCGGACAGTGACGAGATTCCGCTCTCATCTACGCGCGTCATTCGGATTCCCAGGTACAGGCCCCGTTCAACCAGCCGTTATCGTGGTGACGGTCAGCAGCTTCCCCAGGTTCCCGGGGCCCGCACCGCAGCGGGGCGTCCCGGCGTATCCCCGACCGCTCGACCTCGCTTCCCCTCCGTAGTGGCCCCACCTCCGGTGGACGTACCAGCGGACGGGCACACCGACAGACGGAGAATCCGCGCAGTGGCCGCCGAATCTGCCCAAGCCTTTCCGCCCCGTACCCCCGGACCGGCCCGGCTGGTCGTTCTGGTGTCCGGCTCCGGCACCAATCTGCAGGCCCTGATCGACGCCGTCGCGGACCCGGGGTACGGCGCCGAGATCGTCGCGGTGGGGGCCGACCGGGACGGGATCGCGGGTCTGGAGCGGGCCGGGCGCGCGGGCATCGCCTCCTTCGTGCACCGGGTGAAGGACTACCCCGAGCGCACCGCCTGGGACGCCGCGCTGACCGACTCCGTCCAGCGGTACCAGCCGGACCTGGTGGTCACCGCGGGCTTCATGAAGATCCTCGGCGCCGGCTTCGTCACCGCGTACGCCGGACGGATCGTCAACACCCACCCCGCCCTGCTGCCCTCCTTCCCCGGCGCGCACGGCGTCACCGACGCGCTCGCGTACGGGGTGAAGGTCACCGGCTGCACCGTCCACCTGGTGGACGCCGGGGTGGACACCGGCCCGATCATCGCGCAGGGCGTCGTGGAGGTCACCGACGCCGACCATGCCGATGGGGGCGACGCGCTGCACGAGCGCATCAAGACTGTCGAGCGCCAGTTGCTCGTCGACGTCGTGGGCCGCCTGGCCCGTGAAGGTCACCGCATCGAAGACCGAAAGGTATGGATCCCGGCATGAGCGCCGCCCCCACCAGCACCCCGCCCGTCTCCGAGAACGTCCGCCCGATCCGTCGCGCGCTGGTCAGCGTGTACGACAAGACGGGCCTGGAGGAGCTGGCCCAGGGCCTGCACGCGGCCGGGGTCGAGCTGGTCTCCACCGGTTCCACCGCCGCCCGGATCGCCGCCGCCGGCGTGCCGGTGACCGAGGTCTCCGAGCTGACCGGGTTCCCCGAGTGCCTGGACGGGCGCGTGAAGACGCTGCACCCCCGGGTGCACGCCGGCGTCCTGGCCGACCTGCGGCTCGAGTCGCACCGCGCGCAGCTGGCCGAGCTGGGCATCGAGCCCTTCGACCTGGTGGTGGTGAACCTCTACCCGTTCGCGGCCACCGTCGCCTCGGGCGCCACCCCGGACGAGTGCGTCGAGCAGATCGACATCGGCGGGCCGAGCATGGTCCGCGCGGCCGCCAAGAACCACCCCTCGGTCGCGGTCGTGGTCGACCCGGCCCGCTACGCCGACGTGCTGAAGGCCGTCGCCGAGGGCGGTTTCGACCTGCTGACCCGCAAGCGCCTGGCCGGCGCGGCCTTCGCGCACACCGCCGCCTACGACGTGGCGGTCGCCTCCTGGTTCGAGAGCTCGGGCTACACCGAGAACGAGGAGGCCTTCCCGGCCTTCGCCGGTGCCACCTGGGAGCGGTCGAACGTCCTGCGCTACGGCGAGAACCCGCACCAGCAGGCCGCCCTGTACCTGGACGGCACCGGGGGCCTGGCGGCCGCCGAGCAGCTGCACGGCAAGGAGATGTCCTACAACAACTACATGGACACCGACGCCGCCCGCCGCGCCGCGTACGAGCACGAGGGTCCGACCGTCGCGATCATCAAGCACGCCAACCCGTGCGGCATCGCGACCGCCGCGGACGTGGTCGAGGCGCACCGCAAGGCGCACGACTGCGACCCGCTCTCGGCCTTCGGCGGCGTGATCGCGGTCAACCGCTCGGTCACCGTCGCGCTGGCCGAGCAGATCGCCCCGATCTTCACCGAGGTCGTGGTGGCCCCGGCGTACGAGGACGGCGCCGTCGAGGTGCTGGCCCGCAAGAAGAACATCCGGGTGCTGCGCGCCCCCGACGCGCCGGCCGAGCGGCTGGAGGCCCGCCGGATCAGCGGCGGACTGCTGCTCCAGCAGGTCGACCGGGTGGACGCCGAGGGCGACGACCCGGCGAACTGGACGCTGGCCACCGGCGAGGCGCTCTCCGGGGCCGACCTGGCCGACCTGGTCTTCGCCTGGCGGGCCTGCCGGGCCGTCAAGTCCAACGCGATCCTGCTGGCCAAGAACGGCGCCTCGGTCGGCGTCGGGATGGGCCAGGTGAACCGGGTCGACTCCGCCAAGCTGGCGGTCGAGCGGGCCGGCGAGCGCGCGGCGGGCTCCTTCGCCGCCTCGGACGCCTTCTTCCCGTTCCCCGACGGGCTGGAGGTGCTGCTGGCCGGCGGCGTCAAGGCCGTGGTGCAGCCGGGCGGTTCGGTCCGTGACGACCTGGTGATCGAGGCCGCCCGGGCCGCCGGGGTCACCATGTACCTCACCGGGACCCGGCACTTCTTCCACTGAGACCGGATACGCCAAACCCGAAGGGCGTTGCCCACATCCTGCGGATGTGGGCAACGCCCTTCGGGTTTCAGGTCACTTGGAGACGATGACCACGGAGCTGACGATCTTGTCCGCGAAGGTCTGCTTCTTCTCGTCCCAGATCGGCCAGAGG
>FTKT01000555.1_pt2 | contig 20458 bp, 24 predicted proteins | sample 1658271 | NCBI WGS metagenome assembly FTKT01 (sample SAMEA3914811, study PRJEB12502) | metagenome | biome: forest; material: soil | place: Canada | collected 2011-08-04 | depth 0.3 m | reverse complement strand
GCAGCGGCTGGCCGAGCGCGGTCGGCGCGGTCGTCGTCGGCGTGGTCGTCAGGGTCGTCAGGTTGGTCGTCAGGCTGCTCGTCGTCATGTCGTCGTCTCCCGGTCACCAGGGCATGCTCGTGTACGTCATGCGGCTGACGGGGCGGTGCGACGAAAGGTGACCGATGGACGAGCAGGACCGGCTGGCCGAACGCTTCGAGACGCAGCGCGGCCGCCTGCGAGCGGTCGCCTATCGGCTGCTCGGCTCATTCGGCGAGGCGGAGGACGCCGTCCAGGAGGCCTGGCTCCGCCTGAGCCGTACGGACGTCAGCGAGGTCGAGAACCTGCCCGGCTGGCTGACCACGGTCGTCTCCCGGCTCTGCCTGGACGTCCTGCGCGCCCGCAGGTCCCACCCGGAGCTGCTCTCCGAGGAGCTCTGGGACGCAGTCGACGGGAGCGACCCCGCGCAGGAGGCGGTGCTGGTCGACTCGGTGGGCCGGGCCCTGCTCGTCGTGCTGGACACGCTGGCCCCGGCCGAGCGGATCGCCTTCGTCCTGCACGACACCTTCGCCGTCCCCTTCGACCGGATCGCGCCGATCGTCGGACGCACCCCGGTCACCACCAAGAAGCTGGCCAGCCGCGCCCGCCGGAAGATCCACGGCACCCCGACCCTCCCGCGCGCCGAACTCGCCCACCACCGCCAGGTCGTCGACGCCTTCCTCACCGCCGCCCGCGGCGGCGACCTCGACGCCCTCCTCGCCGTCCTCGCCCCCGACGTCGTCCGCCGCGCCGACCCCGCCGCCCTCCCCCCGGGCCTGCCCACCGAGGTCCACGGCGCCCGGGCCGTCGCCGACGAGACCACCCTGCTCTCCCGCAGGTCCCACTTCGCCACCCCCGCCCTGGTCAACGGCAAGGTCGGCCTGCTGGTAGCCCCCCGAGGCCGGCTCCGCCTGGCCCTGACCTTCACCATCCGAGCCGACCGCATCACGGCCTACGAGGTCATCGCCACCCCGCCCCGCCTACGCCGTCTCACCCTGGCGATCCTGCCCGCCCAGAACTGACCCGACGTCACTTGGCCTGCGCCGGACGGCAAGCCGAAGACCATCGGAACGGCGAGCAGCGGCGCCGGCCGGCCATGCGTCAGCCGGGCACGCCGCAGCCCGGCCAGGAGTCCGACGGCGTCGGTTCAGGACGGTCGTCCACCGAATTGCCAGTCGTGGACCTCGATGTCGGCGTACCGGTCCAGGGGCAGGATGGCGCGGGCCGCGTCCAGGTCCGGTGCCCGGAGAAGCGCCGCGACGCCCAAGCAAGTGGTGCCGTCGTCGGACAGCAGCGGCCCGTAGGCGATCAGCTCGTCCCGGTCGGGCGGCACGACGAGGTCGGCGGCCTGCCCCGGGCCGAGGCCGAGCACCAGGTATCGCCGGCCACCGGTCCGACCGCCGGGGAAGTCCCACATGGTGCGCCCCAGCATGTTCCGCCACCGGCGCAGCAGCACGTCCCGATACACGCCGGCCTGGTAGCCGGGCTCGTCGAAGGCGAAGGCGCGGGCGGCGGCGGGATCCGGCAGATCGACGATGTGCACGCTGCCGGTGGGGGCGCCGCCCTCCTCGACGAGAGTCGGACCGCGGGCGATCATCTCTCTCTGGTACCGGTCCATGTAGGCCCAGTGCGCTTCCAGCAGCTCCATGCGCAGGCCCAGGGAGCCTTGCCGATCTCGGTGAAAGCAGAAGAACTCCATGGCCGCAGTCTTTCGGTCCCTGGGAGCGCCTGCACAGTGGTTCGGTGAGATCGATCTTGTCGACTCTCCACCCGAGAAGGTGGGGGTCGTCATCGACACCGCGGCGAGCACCTTCGGCGTGCTGCCGGCCCTGGCGCGGACGGCCCGCGGGCGCGAGGTCGGCAGCTGACCGACCCTCAGGGGCCCATGAACCCGCAGCTCAAGGCCACACCAGGCAGTACAGCTGGTGCCCCGCGTCGTGCAGCCGGTTCGCGAAGTCCTGCCACTCGTGGAGCATCGAGTAGATGACGAAGGCGTCGCGCGGGCCGCGGCGGTCGGGGACGGTGGACCAGATGAAGGCGGCGGCGCCCAGTTCGGTCTCGTCGGCCTTGCGGAGGGGTTCCACGACGGTGTGGGGGAGTTGGACGACGGCGTAGTCGGGGTGCAGGACGACCAGTTCCAGTGGGGGGACCTGGTGCAGGGGTACGCCCTGGATGCCGGTGAGGACCATGGCGCTCATGGTCTCCGGCTTGATCTTGGTGGAGAGGTGGCCGTTGGGGGAGCCGCTGGTCTCCATCAGGTCGCCGAGGCGGCCGAGGGAGCCCAGCTCTCCGGCGTCCAGGCCGAGGCCGCCGGGGCCGAGCGCGGTGGGTACTCTGGCGGCGGTCGCGCGGTCGGGTGCGCCGAAGTACTTATAGGTCACCCCCACCCGTCCTTCACCCCGCCTTCCCCTTCCCTCGGAGCCGGCGGCGTTCTTGCCGGGCCCCATATCCGCCGCCGTGGCCTCCTCGAAGCCGTCGTGCGCCTCGGACACTCGGACCATCCTCACCGGAATTCGCCGGAATCGACAGACCCCAGGACCCCCGGCGTCCCTCCGGAGGTCCTATTTTCCCGTTATGTCACTGCTTGACACTGCTTGACGTCGTCACATGCCAGCACAGCTCGCCCTGATCGCGTGGATCCGGCGGATTGCGCTCTCCCCAGTGTGCGGGACAACAAGGTGGCAACCGCACACGGATCATCGTTCCAGATGATTGCGTTCGACATGCGGACCTCAAGGACACGATTTGAGACCGGCGTCGTTTGAGAGGATGGGTTCTCGTGAGCTACCCGTATGAAGCACCCCAGTCCCAGTCGCTCTTCGACCGCGCCTCGGTCGTGACCCCCGGCGGGGTCAACTCCCCGGTGCGCGCCTTCCGCGCGGTGGGCGGCACCCCGCGGTTCATGGTGTCCGGCACCGGCCCCTACCTGACCGACGCGGACGGCCGCGAGTACGTCGACCTGGTCTGCTCCTGGGGTCCGATGATCCTCGGCCACGCGCACCCGGCCGTGATCGACGCCGTCCAGCAGGCTGTGACGCGCGGCACCTCCTTCGGCACGCCGGGCCAGGGCGAGGTGGAGCTGGCCGAGGAGATCGTGGCCCGGGTGGCGCCGGTCGAGCAGGTCCGGCTGGTGTCCAGCGGCACCGAGGCGACCATGTCGGCGATCCGGCTGGCCCGCGGCTTCACCGGCCGGGCGAAGATCGTCAAGTTCGCCGGCTGCTACCACGGCCACGTGGACGCGCTGCTGGTCGCGGCCGGCTCCGGGGTGGCTACCTTCGGGCTGCCGGACACCCCCGGGGTGACGGGGGCTCAGGCGGGCGACACCATCGTGCTGCCGTACAACGACCTGGCGGCCGTGGAGCAGGCGTTCAAGCTGCACGCCGGTGAGATCGCCGCGGTGATCACCGAGGCCTCGCCCGGCAACATGGGCGTGGTCCCGCCGCTGCCCGGCTTCAACGGCGGCCTGGCGAAGCTCTGCCGGGAGAACGGCGCGCTCTTCATCTCGGACGAGGTGATGACCGGCTTCCGCGTCTCCAAGGCCGGCTGGTACGGCCTGGAGGCGGCGAACGAGGGCTGGGCGCCGGACCTGCTCACCTTCGGCAAGGTGATGGGCGGCGGCTTCCCGGCCGCGGCCTTCGGCGGTCGCGCGGACGTGATGGCGTACCTCGCCCCGGCCGGCCCGGTCTACCAGGCGGGCACGCTCTCCGGTAACCCGATCGCCACCGCGGCCGGCCTGGCCCAGCTGCGCGGCTGCACGGACGAGGTGTACGCGACCGTGGACCGCGTCGCGGCGGAGATCTCCGGCCTGGTCACCGAGGCGCTGGCGAAGGAGGGCGTGGCGCACCGGCTGCAGAAGGCGGGCAACATGTTCTCGGTCTTCTTCACCGACGAGCAGGTGACGGACTACGAGTCGGCCAAGCGTCAGCAGGCCTACCGGTTCACCGGGTTCTTCCACAGCCTGCTGGCCGACGGGGTCTACCTGCCGCCGTCGGCCTTCGAGTCCTGGTTCGTCTCGGCGGCCCACGACGAGCGAGCCATCGAGAAGATCGCCGCCGCCCTGCCCGCCGCCGCCCGCGCGGCCGCGCAGGCCCAGCCGACCCAGAACTGAGGGACCAGAACAGCATGAGCGGCAAAGAGATCACCGTGGTGCACCTGATGCGGCACGGGGAGGTGCACAACCCCGAGGGCGTGCTCTACGGGCGGCTGCCGGACTACCACCTCTCCGAGCTGGGCCGGCAGATGGCCGACCGGGTGGCCGAGCACCTGGCCGACCACGACATCACGTACGTGGTCGCCTCGCCGCTGGAGCGCGCGCAGGAGACCGCCGCGCCGATCGGCAAGGCGCACGGCCTGGACATCGCGGCGGACCCGCGGCTGATCGAGGCGGAGAACATCTTCGAGGGCAAGACCTTCGGGGTGGGCGACGGTTCGCTGCGCAACCCGGGCTACTGGAAGTACCTGACCAACCCGCTCAAGCCCTCCTGGGGAGAGCCGTACCTGGAGCAGGCGGTCCGGATGACGGCCGCCCTCGCGGCCGCCCGGGACGCGGCCCGCGGCCACGAGGCGGTCTGCGTCAGCCACCAGCTGCCGATCTGGACGGTCCGCTCCTTCGCCGAGAAGCGCCGCCTCTGGCACGACCCGCGCAAGCGGCAGTGCTCGCTGGCCTCGCTGACCAGCTTCACCTACGAGGGCGACAAGCTGGTCTCGATCGGCTACCGCGAGCCGGCCCGGGACCTGCTGCCGGCCCACCTGGTGGGCAAGGGCAAGAAGGGCGACAAGCCGGTGGGCAAGAGCTTCGGCGCCTGACGGCTCCCGGGGGCGATGGGTGTAAGGGCGGGCAGCGCCCGGCAGGCGCTGATCCCGTCCTTACACCCGCAGCTCAAACGCCCCCGAACCCGTAATGTCGGACCCCCCTAAAGCGCCCCGTAGTCCCATGCGAAACTTTTCACATGTCTGGTACGACGTCCCCCCGCATCCGCGTCGCGGCCCTGCTCACCGCCGCGGCCGCCGTGCTCACGCTCGCCGGTTGCAGCTCCTCGGGCGGGAGCACCGGTGACGCGCAGGCCGGCTTCATCGTCGGCAACGGCGGTGTCGACACCGTCCCGCTCTCCGGTCGCCACGCCGCGCCGAACGTCTCGGGCAGCACGCTGGACGGCGGTCACGCCGCGCTCGCCGACTACCAGGGCAAGATCGTCGTGCTCAACCTCTGGGGATCCTGGTGCTCGCCCTGCCGGGCCGAGGCCAAGGGCCTGGAGCAGGTCTACGAGAAGTACAAGGACCAGGGCGTCCAGTTCCTCGGGATCAACACCCGCGACACCAGCCAGACCAACGCCCAGCAGTTCGAGCAGGTGAACGGGATCACGTACCCGAGCCTGTACGACCCGGACGGCACCCAGATCCTCAAGTTCCCCAAGGGCAGCCTGAACCCGCAGTCGATCCCGACCACCATCGTGATCGACCGCCAGGGCCGGATCGCCGCCCGCGCGATGAAGGCGCTGCCCTCGGAGGACCTGGAGTCGATGCTCGCCCCGATCCTGGCGGAGAAGTGAGCCAGAGCCTGCTCGCCTTCGGGGAGACCAACCAGACCGTGCTCAGCGGCCCGCTGCTGCTCGCGGCACCGGTGGCGATCGCGGCCGGGCTGGTCTCCTTCTTCTCGCCCTGCGTGCTGCCGCTGATCCCCGGTTACCTCTCCTATGTCACCGGGTTCTCGGCCGCCGACCTGTCGGACGCGCGGGGCGGCCGGCGCGGACGGATGCTGGCCGGGTCGCTGCTCTTCGTCCTCGGGTTCACCGTGGTCTTCGTCTCGGCCGGAGCGCTCTTCGGCTACTTCGGCCAGACGCTGCAGGAGTACAAGCACACCATCGACGTCGTGCTGGGGATCGTCACGATCGTGATGGGCCTGGCCTTCATGGGCCTGCTGCCGGGCCTGACCAACCGCGAGCTGCGCTCGCACCACCGGCCGACGGTCGGCCTGCTCGGAGCCCCGCTGCTCGGCGTGGTCTTCGGGGTGGGCTGGGTGCCGTGCATCGGCCCGACCCTGACGGCGCTCAACGCGCTGGCGCTCAACCAGGCCAGTGCCGGGCGCGGCGCGTTCCTGATGGCGGTGTACTGCTTCGGGCTGGGCGTACCGTTCGTCGTGGCCGCGCTGGCCTTCCGCCGCGCGCTCGGCGCGTTCGGCTGGGTCAAGCGGCACTACCAGTGGGTGATGCGCGCCGGTGGCGGGATGCTGGTCGTCGTCGGCCTGCTGCTGGTCACCGGCACCTGGGACCAACTGGTGGACCAACTGAAGTACGCCACCGCAGACTTCTCGATCGGAATCTGACCGTGAGTGACACCGACCTCAAGCCGGCCTCGGACGAGGCGTCCGCCGAGCGGTTGAGCAGCGCCCCGGTCGAGGCCGACGCTCCCACCGGGATAGGGCTGGGCGGCTGGCTGCGCTGGGCGTGGCGTCAGCTGACGTCGATGCGGATCGCGCTGATCCTGCTCTTCATGCTCTCGCTGGCGGCCATCCCCGGCTCGCTGATCCCGCAGACCGGCGAGAACGCCTTCAAGGTGCAGACCTGGAAGGCCGCCCACCAGGGCATCGCGCCGATCTACGAGAAGCTCCAGCTCTTCGACGTCTACAGCTCGGTCTGGTTCTCGGCGATCTACATCCTGCTCTTCCTGTCGCTGGCGGGCTGCATCATCCCGCGCACCTGGCAGTTCGTCGGGGTGATCCGGGCGCAGCCGCCGGCCGCGCCGCGCAACCTGACCCGGATGCCGGTGTACGCGGCCTGGCTCTCCGAGGCGGACCCCGAGACGGTCAACGCCGCCGCCCACCGGCTGCTGCGCCGGCGCCGGTTCCGCGCGCACCTGACCACCGGTGCGAACGGCGCGGTGGCCGCCGAGAAGGGCTACCTGCGCGAGGTCGGCAACCTGCTCTTCCACCTCTCGCTCTTCGCCCTGCTGGCCGGCTTCGGCTGGGCCAGCCTGGCCAGCGGCACCGGCGGCAAGCTGGTGGTCGAGGGCGACGGCTACACCAACACCATGACCCAGCTGGACGACTTCAAGGGCTCGGCCTTCTACGGCCCGAGCGACCTTGACCCGTTCGGCTTCAAGCTGGACAACTTCACCTCCAGCTACCAGACCACCGGCACGCAGATCGGCGAGGCCCGCGAGTTCACGGCGCACATCCGGTACTGGCAGGGCACCGACAGCAGCAAGCTGACGACCGGTGACATCCAGGTCAACCACCCGCTGGAGATCGGCGGCAGCAAGGTCTTCCTGATCGGCCACGGCTACGCCCCGGTGATCACCGTCCGGGACGGCAACGGCAAGGTGGTCTTCCACGACGCGGTGCCGTTCCTGCCGCAGGACAGCAACCTCACCTCGACCGGTGTGATCAAGGTCGGGGACTACGGGCAGAAGGACGGCGAGAAGGCCCAACTGGGCTTCTCCGGCTTCTTCCTGCCGACCGCGCCGGCCGTCTTCTCGGCGACCACCGGCCCGATCTCGCTCTTCCCGGGCGACGCCGCCCCGCTGCTGGGCCTGACCGCCTACGCGGGCGACCTGGGCACCGACTCCGGTCTGCCGCAGAACGTGTACCAGCTGAACACCAAGAACATGACGCAGCTGAAGCAGGACGGCGTGATCGCCAAGACCCGGATCAAGCCGGGGGAGGGCTGGACGCTCCCCGAGAACTACGGCTCGATCACCTTCGACGGCTACAAGCAGTGGGCCAGCTTCAGCGTCTCGCACCGCCCGGGCAACGCGGTCGCGCTGACCGGCGCGGTGCTCGCCATCCTCGGCCTGATCGGCTCGCTGCTGGTGCAGCGCCGCCGGATCTGGGTCCGCGCGGTGGTCGGGCCGGACGGCCGGACGCTGGTCGAGCTGGCGGGCCTGGCCCGCAGCGAGTCCGCCAAGATCGCGGAGGAGCTGGCCGAACTGGCCGTCGACCTCCAGGACGACGCCCCGGCCCTGGACGAGGAGGTCCCCGCGCCGACGGACGACACCCCCGGACAGGACGGCGACACCCCGCCCCCGGATCCAGCAGCAGTACCCGCCGACCTCACAGCGGCCGACTCGCAATCCAAGGAGTAGACGGTGCAACATCTCGCCTCCGGGGTCGACACCCATCTGGCTGACCTCTCCAACAAGCTCATCTGGTCGACCATGGCCGTGTACCTGCTGGCCATGTTCGCCCACCTCTTCGAGTGGACCTTCGGCAGCAAGGGCGCGGTCGCCCGCCGCTCCGTCGAGCAGGCCACGCTGGCCGACACGGCCGCCGCCGCCACCCTGCCGGGGCAGGCGCAGGCGGCGAAGTCGGCCAAGCGGGTGACCGTGACGGTCGCCTCGGCCGGCGGCGGGACCACCACGCTGACCCGTACCGCGCTGGCCGGCGCGGGCGCGACCGTGGTGACCAGCGGGCGCGGCGACGGCGAGGCCGAGGACGGCCCGGGCGCGGCCGGTACCAGCGAGCGGGGCGACCTGGCCGGCCGGATCGCCGTCTCGCTGACCGTGCTCGGCGTGCTGCTGAACGCGGGCGGGGTGCTCAGCCGCGGCCTGTCGGTGATGCGCTGGCCGTGGGGCAACATGTACGAGTTCTCCTGCGCCTTCGCGCTCTCCACGGTGAGCGCCTACCTGATCCTGCTGGCGGCGAGGAAGAACGTCCGCTGGCTGGGCCTGCCGGTGGTGCTGACGGCGGTGCTGACGCTGGGTCTGGCCACCAGCGTGCTCTACACGGACTCCGAGCAGCTGGTGCCCGCCCTGCACTCGTACTGGCTGGGCATCCACGTGACCACGGCGATCATCTGCGGCGGCGCCTTCCACGCGGCCTTCGCGACCACCGCCCTCTACGTGGGCAAGGACTCCTACGAGAAGCGGGCGGCGCAGGGCATCGAGGGCGGACCGCTCGGCACCTCGGCCTCGATCTGGCAGCGGCTGCCCGCCGCGGCCACCCTGGACAAGCTCTCCTACCGGATCAACGCGATCGTCTTCCCGCTCTGGACCTTCACCATCATCGCGGGCGCGATCTGGGCCGAGGCGGCCTGGGGCAAGTACTGGGAGTGGGACCCGAAGGAGACCTGGTCCTTCATCACCTGGGTCGCCTACGCCTGCTACCTGCACGCGCGCGCGACGGCCGGCTGGAAGGGCCGCAAGGCGGCGTACCTGGCGCTGCTGGCCTTCGCCTGCTTCGTCTTCAACTACTACGGCGTCAACATCTTCGTCACCGGAAAGCACTCGTACGCCGGGGTCGGGTAGGTCGGTCCGCACGGCCGTCGCACGGCTCATCCGGTAATCGGATAAGCCGTGCCCGGCCTGGCCGGGCCGTGGTCTACTGCGCTGCACTGTTCTCGCAGAGGAAGACCACCGACCATGACCGCACAGCCCCCCTGCCCGCAATGCTCGGGCACCGAAGGGGTTCGCATGGCCCGTCAGCTCCACGAGGACCGGTCGGAGCCGGCCGCGGACCTGCGGCGCGAGCTGCTCGCCCCGCCGCCGGCGCCGTTCGAGGGGGCCGACGGGCGGGAGTGGAGCATCGCCTCCAGGGTGCTGTTCGGGATCGGCGGTTTCACCGTGTTCGGCGCCCTGATGAGGATGGTGAACGCGGCGAACTCGGCGAACATGGCCGGGGACCCCTCGCTGGCGCCGGACCCGTACCAGAGCTATGTCGGCCTCGCCGTGGCCGTCGTCCTGTTCGCCGTCGCCGCGGCGCTGCGGTGCGTCCGGAGCTCGCGCGACAACGCCGCGCAGGCGCGGCACAACGCGGTGAACCGGCAGGCCTGGGCCGGCCGGATGCAGGTCTGGGAGCAGGCCCGGGTCTGCCTGACCTGCCGTGGCGCGTTCTTTCCGGAGGGCGTGCTGCGGGCGGGGCTGGGAGCCTCTCCGCTGATCGCGCTGGACCAGTTCCCGCTGATGGTGGTCACCATGGCCGAGCGGGTGCGCGAGCCGGTGTCCTGAACGGCCGCGGATGATCTGACCAGGTGTCAGATCATCCAGGCTGGGGAGGTATCCGGGTGTCCGGGTCCACTGTGGCAAGGTCGTACGTGCAGGCACCATCTGACGGTTCCGAAGCTGCGAGGAGGCCGCGCCATGGACGACGGCGACGAGGTCATGCTGACCATCCGGATCACCGTCGGCGAGCGGACCCTGCTGCGGCGGCTGGCGCAGGGGCATCGCAGCGACCTGTCCGAGGTGGTGGCCGACGGCCTGCTGGACGTGCTGCCGACCCTGCACGGGACGCCCCGGGCGCAGCTGCTGCTCGCCGGGTTCGCGGCTCCCGCGCCCTGTGCGCTGACGGTCTGGCTGCCGGCCCCGCTGGCCGACCTGCTGGTGCCGGCCGCCGCGCAGGTGGCGATGGCGACGGGCGTGCGGCTCGGCTCGGGCTCGGCGATGCTCGGGGCGGCGCTGCGGCTCTGGCTGGCCCAGGACCCGGGGAGGCTGGCGGCGAACCTTAATGTGATGCGGGCCGGTCGGCCGTCTGCTCTGATACCGGCATGAGTACCCCGAAACCGGGCGCGGACCGCTGGTCCGTCGCCCCCGCTCCGCTCGACCGGCCGGACGCGTCAGCTGTGCTGCGCGAGTACATGACCGAGCTGGCGAGCCGCTACTACGGCCGCCCGGCGACCACGGCCGAGGTGGACACCGGGCTCGCCGACGAGCCGCTGGGCGAGTCGGCGGTCCTGCTGCTGGCCCGCGACGAGCAGGGCGTGGTGGCCGGCTGCGTCGGCCTGCGCCGCCTCGGGCCCGGGTCGGGCGAGGTGACCAAGGTCTTCGTCCGGCCGCAGGCCCGCGGCCGGGGCGGCGGCGTCCAACTGCTCGCCGCCGTCGAGCGGACGGCGCTGGAGCTGGGCCTGACCACACTGCGCCTGGACACCCGCGCCGACCTGGTCGAGGCCCGCGCGCTCTACGCCCGCTGCGGCTACCGCGAGATCCCGCGGTACAACGACAGCCAGTACGCCGACCACTGGTTCCAGAAGGACCTGACCCGCGAGGACCCGACCCGCGAGGACCCGACTACGCCGCCTGCTGCCAGCTGACGGGGGAGTAGTAGGCCGGGCGGCGCTCCAGGCGCTGCCAGTTGGCGATCGGCTCGATGGCGGCCGCCGCCGCCTGCCGGCGGCCGGCCGCGGCGCGGGTCAGCAGCACGGCGGTGACCGCGGCGAGTTCCTCGTCGGTGAGCGTGCCGCGGGTGACGCGGATCAGTGGTTCTGCAGAGCTGCTCATGATGTCGTTTCTCCCCCGAGCGAATGGCTGATGAAAGGTCAGGTGGCTTGCGCCGGTGACTACATCGGCGGGTTGCCGTGCTTACGGGACGGAAGGTCGGCGTGCTTGGTGCGGAGCATGGCCAGGGCGGCGGCGAGCACACCGCGGGTCTCGGCCGGGTCGATGACGTCGTCCACCAGGCCGCGTTCGGCGGCGTAGTAGGGGTGCATCAGTTCGTTCTTGTATTCCTTGATCTTCTGCGCGCGCATCGCCTCGGGGTCCTCGGCCCCGTTGATGTCGCGGCGGAAGATGACGTTGGCGGCGCCCTCGGCGCCCATCACGGCGATCTCGTTGGTCGGCCAGGCGTACGACAGGTCGGCGCCGATCGAGCGGGAGTCCATCACGATGTAGGCGCCGCCGTACGCCTTGCGCAGGATCAGCTGGATCCGCGGGACGGTGGCGTTGCAGTAGGCGTAGAGCAGCTTGGCGCCGTGCCGGATGATTCCCTCGTGCTCCTGGTCGACGCCGGGCAGGAAGCCGGGGACGTCCAGCAGGGTGACCAGCGGGATGTTGAAGGCGTCGCACATCTGGACGAAGCGCGCGGCCTTTTCCGAGGCGTTGATGTCCAGGACGCCGGCCAGGGACTGCGGCTGGTTGGCGATCAGGCCGACCACGTGGCCGTCGATCCGGGCCAGCGCGACGATGACGTTGGTGGCCCAGCGCTCGTGGATCTCCAGGTACTCGCCGTGGTCGACGAGCTCCTCGATCACCTTGCGCATGTCGTACGGGCGGTTGCCGTCGGCCGGCACCAGGTCCAGCAGGACGTCGTTGCGCCGGTCGACCGGGTCGTCGCTGGGGGTGGCCGGGGGCATCTCGCGGTTGTTCTGCGGCAGCATCGACAGCAGGAAGCGGACCTCCTCGATGCAGGACTGCTCGTCGTCGTAGGCGAAGTGCGAGACGCCGGAGACGGAGGAGTGCACGTCGGCGCCGCCCAGCCCGTTCTGGCTGATCTTCTCGCCGGTGACGGCCTGCACCACGTCGGGGCCGGTGATGAACATCTGCGAGGTCTCGCGGACCATGAAGACGAAGTCGGTCAGCGCCGGGCTGTAGGCCGCGCCGCCCGCGCAGGGGCCGAGCATCACGGAGATCTGCGGGATCACCCCGGAGGCGCGGGTGTTGCGCTGGAAGATGCCGCCGTAGCCGGCCAGTGCGGTGACGCCCTCCTGGATCCGGGCGCCGGCGCCGTCGTTCAGTGAGACCAGCGGAGCGCCGGCCGAGATGGCCATGTCCATGATCTTGTGGATCTTCTGCGCGTGGGCCTCGCCCAGCGCGCCGCCGAAGATCCGGAAGTCGTGCGCGTAGGTGAAGACGGTGCGCCCGTGCACGGTGCCCCAGCCGACGATCACCCCGTCGGTGTGCGGCTTCTTCCCCTCCAGCCCGAAGCCGGTGGCGCGGTGCCGGCGCAGCGGCTCCACCTCGTGGAACGAACCCGCGTCCAGCAGCAGGTCGATCCGCTCACGCGCCGTCAGCTTCCCCTTGGCGTGCTGCGCCTCGGTGGCCTTCTCGCTGGGGCCGCGCAACACCTGCTCGCGCAGTTCACGCAACTCAGCGACCCGGCCACGTGCGTCGGCCGGGCCGTCCTCCCCTGCGGGGGCCTCGTGCAGCACCGTCATCTCGAAACTCCAAGGTATGAGGCGAGGGTCCGGGCAGCCGGATGGGCTGTGGGCCTCCGACCGCCATTTCGCTTCTCCCTATGAACACTACGAGGGTGAGGCGTCTCGTTTCGGCGTCGGTTCTGTACAAGGTCGAGCGGCAATAGATGTCGGAGCCGTACAGAAATGGCGGTCGGCGGGGCTGCCCGGTGCCCTGCCCCGGGCCGTTCCGGGGCCCCGGAGGCGGGGTGGCCGGCGGGGTGAACGCGCAGCTCAGGGGTGTCGGCAAGGGTCCGTCGAGGGGCGTGCGCCGGGGCGGCCGGGGGCCGGGGCGGACGCCACCGGGGTGGAATGGACTCGTAGGGTTGCGCCAAAACCGTTCGTACGGCCCCGCCGCGGGGTCCGCAGGGTGTCAGGACCTGCGGTCTTCCTCCGCCTCGGGGCCCTCCTTGCCGCGCAGTTCCTCCTCGCGGCGGCGCAGGTCGGCCTCCCACTGCGCGAGCAGCTGCTCGTGCTTCTGGTTGTCCTTCTTCAGCGAGGCGAGGAACTCCGGGTCGTCGTCGGGCGCCATCGAGCGGCCGCGGGGGCGCTCCTGCGGCGGGTGGCCCGTGCTCCAGTCGGCCGGCCCGGGCTGTCCGCGGCCCGGGCCGCGCTGGCGGCCGGCCACCAGCCAGGCGATCGGGCCGAGCAGTACCTCGCCGAAGAACAGGATGATGAGCACCCAGACCACCTTCGGCAGGTGGCGGACCTCCTCCTCCGGCGTGGTCAGGCAGTCGATGAACGCCCAGATCCACAGGGCCAGGACGACGATGAACGGCAGCAGCCTCAACATGGCGCGGACTCCCCCGGGGACTGGCGGACGACGGCCCGCGGGGACGGCAACGGGGCCCTCTTGACGAGCCCAGGCTATCGGGTAGCCGATACTTGCTGGCATGGCATACGACGATCTCCGCTCGTTTCTGCGGGCCCTTGAACGAGAAGGCGACCTCAAGCGCATCAAAGCCGAGGTCGATCCCCATCTGGAGATCGGGGAGATCGTCGACCGGGTGCAGAAGGCGAAGGGTCCGGCGCTGCTCTTCGAGAACGTCAAGGGCTCCTCGATGCCCTTGGCGATGAACGTCTTCGGCACCGAGCGCCGGCTCGCCAAATCGCTCGGCCTCAAGTCGCCCGAGGACATCGCGGAGAAGATCGCCGGGCTGCTGAAGCCCGAACTGCCGCACGGTTTCACCGGTTTCAAGGACGCCTTCGGCAAGCTCGCCTCGATGGCGCACGTGCCGCCGAGGAACGTCAAGGACGCCCCCGTGCACGAGGTGGTGCTCACCGGCGACGACGTCGACCTGGACCGGCTGCCGGCCCTGTTCACCTGGCCGCTGGACGGCGGCTCCTTCTTCAACCTGGGCCTGACCCACACCAAGGACCCGGACAGCGGCATCCGCAACCTCGGCCTCTACCGCCTGCAGCGGCACGACAGGCGGACCATCGGCATGCACTGGCAGATCCACAAGGACAGCCGCAACCACTACGCGGTGGCCGCCAGACGCGGTGAGCGGCTGCCGGTCGCGATCGCCTTCGGCTGCCCGCCGGTGGTGACCTACGCGGCCACCGCCCCGCTGCCCGGGGACATCGACGAGTACCTGTTCGCGGGCTTCGTGGCCGGCGAGCGGGTGCGGATGGTCGACTGCAAGACCGTCCCGCTCCAGGTGCCCGCCGACGCCGAGGTGGTGCTGGAGGGCTGGCTGGAGCCCGGCGAGCTGCTGCCCGAGGGCCCGTTTGGCGACCACACCGGCTTCTACACGCCGCAGGAGCCCTTCCCGGCGCTGACCATCGACTGCGTGACGATGCGGCGCCGGCCGATCCTGCAGTCGATCGTGGTCGGCCGCCCGCCGACCGAGGACGGGCCGCTCGGCAAGTTCACCGAGCGGTTCTTCCTGCCGCTGCTCAAGATCATCATTCCGGACATCGTCGACTACGACCTGCCCGAGGCCGGCGGCTTCCACAACTGCGTGATCGTCTCGATCGACAAGAAGTACCCGAAGCACGCGCAGAAGGTGATGCACGCCATCTGGGGCGCCCACATGATGTCGCTGACCAAGCTGATCATCGTGGTGGACGCCGACTGCGACGTGCACGACTACCAGGAGGTGGCCTGGCGGGCGCTGGGCAATACCGACTACAGCCGCGACCTGTCCGTGGTGGAGGGCCCGGTGGACCACCTCGACCACGCCTCCTACCAGCAGTTCTGGGGTGGTAAGGCGGGCATCGACGCTACCCGTAAGCTCCCCGAGGAGGGCTACACCCGCGACGGCGGCTGGCCCGAGATGGTCACCTCCGACCCGGCCACGGCCGAGCTGGTGACGAAGCGCTGGAAGGAGTACGGGCTGTGAGCCTGACCGCCGACGCCCTTGAACGGCCCCCGGGCAAGGCGCGGGCCTTCCTGCGCCTGGTGCTGATCGAGCACTCGGTCTTCGCGCTGCCCTTCGCCTACATCGCGGCGCTCACCGCGATGTTCCTGGCCGACCGGCGGGTGCACTGGGGCGAACTGCTGGTCGTCACCGTCGCGATGGTCAGCCTGCGCACCTTCGCGATGGCCGCGAACCGGATCATCGACCGCGAGATCGACGCCCGCAATCCCCGCACCGCCTCCCGCGAGCTGGTCACCGGCGCGGTCTCGATGCGCACCGCGTACACCGGCTCGGCCGTCGCGCTGCTGGTCTTCCTCGGCGCCGCGGCCCTGCTGAACCCGCTCTGCCTGGCGCTCGCGCCGGTCGCGGTGGTGCCGATGGTGGTCTACCCGTACGGCAAGCGGTTCACCGACTTCCCGCACGCGATCCTGGGCCTGGCCCAGGCGATGGGGCCGATCGGCGCCTGGCTGGCCGTCACCGGGACCTGGTCCTGGGACGCGGTGGTGCTCGGGCTGGCGGTGGGCGTCTGGATCGGCGGCTTCGACCTGATCTTCGGCTGCCAGGACGTCGCGGCCGACCGCGCCGAGGGCGTCCGCTCGGTGCCGGCCCGCTTCGGCATCGCCGCCGCGCTCTACGGCGCGCGCGGCTGCCATCTGGTCACCACGGGGCTGCTGGCCTGGTACGGCGTCCTGACCGACGCCGGTCCGGCCTTCTACGTCGGCCTGGTGGTGGTGGCCTGCGCGTTCGTCTACGAGCACTCGATCCTCAAGCCCGGCGACCTCTCGCGGCTCAACCGGGCCTTCTTCACCACGAACGGGTTCGTCGGGATCTCGCTCTTCGTCTTCGCGCTGCTCGACCTGATCCTGCGCGGCCTGCGGATCGGCTGAGCCGGCCGTCCGGCTCACCTGGGGCAGCGCAGCCGGCTAGCGGACCCGGCGGATCCGGACCTCGTCGACCTCCAGGGCCCGGACGCTGATCTCCGCGTTCACCAGCTCGGCCCGGTAGGCGGCATAGCGCTCGGGCGAGGTGAACGAGAGGTGGTGCACCTCGGTGCGCGAGTCCCAGGTGCGCAGCCGCTGGTCGAGGCGGCCGCCGTGCCGGGCCAGCAGGGTGCGCAGGGCGCTCTGCTGGCTCTCCTCGTTCAGGTCCACCAGGACCACGGCGCGCACCCGCGGCTCGCCCGCGGAGTCGTCCAGCGGCTTCCAGAAGTGCACGCCGGCGTGGCCGCCGGGCAGGCCCTCGGTGCGGCCGGTCTCCACGTAGCCGTGCTGCCGGTAGAAGGCGGGGGCCTGGAAGGTCAGCGAGGAGGCCACCATCCGGGTGCAGCCGCGCCGCCGGGCCTCGTCCTCCGCCGCCCGCAGCATCCGGCTGCCCCACCCCTGGCGCCGGTGTTCGGTGTGCACCCAGAGCTGGTCGACGGCGGCGCAGCCGCCCCAGGTCCAGCCGGAGAGCCCGCCGACCAGCTCGTCCGCCGCGTCGGTCACCCGTACCGAGAGGGCTGACTGGTCGTCGATTCCGGTGGTGCGGATGTTGAAGTCCGTCAGCTCCTCGCCCAGTCGGGCGGAAAGCTCCCGATCTGCCGCACCGACCAGGAGTATCGCGTTCGTCTCAGTCCCCGTTGCCATGGGCTGGAGTATGCCAGCGCATCCTGGCCGAAGGGGGCTCTTCACGGTCTGCGGGGACGAGGACCGGCCACCGGGCAGAACTCCGAAGGGGGCTGACGGAACCGGATATCCGCGGGGAATCCGACGGGCGGGTCTCGATCAGATGAATTTATCGGCGTTACGGCGAGATGCCCGCTTTGGGCGTTGAGCCGATTGTCGGATCGTCGGTAGTGTCCGCGCTCCAGGACTCACGTCCGACACTCGAACAGCGCAGGAGCAGACGCCAGATGGCGATCCTCAAGTCCACCATGCAGGAGCAGGTCGCCCAGGCGATCGCCGCGATCAACCCGAGCGACCGGCCGATCGTGACCTTTCACACGATCAGCGGCCCGAGCCCGTGGATCATGAACGAGCTCGGCCTGATCGGCCAGCTGTTCGTGAAGTACTACTTCGTCACCCTGACCGAGCAGGCCGTGGTGGTCCACCGCGCCGGCCGCCTGGCCAACCGCCCGAAGGAGCTCGTCCACGCGATCCCGCTTGACCAGGCCCGCGGCCTGGTCACCCAGGTCAAGCGCGCCACCCTCTGGAGCTCGCTGCGCTTCCAGTTCCCCGGCGACGAGAAGCCGACCCGGCTCAACATCGGCCGCTACTGGCGCGCCGAGCTGGACCAGTTCGTGCCCGGCCTGACCGGCCAGCAGATCGCGGTCTGACCCTCCGTCGACCGACCCGGCCCCGCCTGCCCCCTGCCGGGGCGGCGGGGCCGCGTGCTGTCCGGGGTCTGACGGTCGTGGGCCCGGCGCGAATTGTCAGACAGGCCCTAGAGCGGCAGCAGCCCGTGGACCGGGCCGAGCGCTCCGGTGACCTGGCCGAGCGGGCCGAGCTGGTTGTGGGCGGTGAGCTGGTCGAGGCCGGGCAGGGCGGCGTCCGCCTGGGTGTGGTGCCCGTCCGCCGGCCCGGAGTGGGTGCTGGGGGCGGCGAGGGAGGCGACCACGCCGACGGCGAGGGACGCGACGGCGAGCATGCTTCGCTTCTTCATGCCAGGCCCAACGACATGGGCGCCCGAGGGTCACGGGTAGCGGCCGAGGCCGGTGTTATCGTGACGTCCAGTCATATCGGGTGACAGTCGGTGGATATGGCGTGAATATGACGTGGCATCGACGCCGGATACCGGGTCCCCGGCGCCGGAGACCGGAGGAGAGGCCGATGATCGGCACCCTGCAGTGCGTGGTGCTGGACTGCCACTACCCGGCCGCCCTGGCCCGCTTCTACGCCGCACTGCTCGGCGGCGAGGTGGACCGCCCGGACCCCCGTTGGTCCCTGGACGAGGGCTGGGCCACCCTGCACACCCCGGACGGGCAGGTGCTGGCCTTCCAGCGGGTGGCGGAGTTCCACCCGCCCCAGTGGCCCGACCCCGGCCACCCGCAGCAGTTCCACCTCGACATCGGCGTCCCCGACCTGGACGCGGCAGAACGCGAGGTCCTCGCCCACGGCGCGGCCCCGCTCGCCGTCGACACCGGCTGGCGGGTCTATGCGGACCCGGCCGGGCACCCCTTCTGCCTGGTCCACGAACCGGCCTGACGCGGCATCAGGGTTTGTCGGACAGGCCCTAGTCCAGCCGCAGCCGGTCGCCGACCCGCAGGGCGCCCGGGGCGCTGACGGTGGCCAGCGCGTCCAGGCGGTTGTCGTGGGCCTTGGTGATCACCCGCAGGATCTCCGGCGCGTACGGCAGGCCGGGCTGTGCGGCCGAGGTCATCGCGCAGCGCTCGCTGGCGCGGACGAAGGCCAGCCGGGCCCCGGACTTAAGGTGCGCCTCGCGGCCGAACCAGTCGTCCTCGACGAACGGACGGGTGCCGGGCGGGGTGCGCAGCACGATGTTGGGGCGGAACCGGCGCTCGTCGACCAGCGCGGTCGGCACCGCCTCCCGGATCCAGTCCAGGGTGGCCGTGCTGAGCACGCTGACCGGCAGCTGGTCGAAGTGCGAGACGCCGTCCTCGCGGGCCAGTTCGACGTCCTCGCGCTGGAGGTAGGCGCGCAGGAAGGCGGTGGGGTCGGCGACCGGCCGGCCGAGCGGGTCGAGCAGTTCGGGGCCGTCCAGGTGGTGGCCGAGGCGGGAGCCGAGCCGGAGCAGGCCGTCCATCCGGCGGAACCGGCGGGTGTTCTTGCCCGAGCCGAACTTCCCCTCGCCGTCGCGGACCGCGTACAGCCGGTCCCCGGCGAGGCCGCGCTCGTCCATCACGACCTCGGACAGGCGCTCACCGGCGGTGGACTTCACGGGGTAGCGCCAGAGTCGCTCGACCACACCGATGATCTCTGCCATGAGCACGAAGCCTATCGGGGGCGACGGGTCATGGTCTAGACCTATGGAGCACCCCGGCAACCCCGTTGCCCGGCACGGGCCCTGGGGCCTGCCGGAGAAGTCCTAGCCGATCCGGGCCACCGCCCGGACCGGCGCGCCGTCCGCGGCCGCCAGCCGGAGCGGGAAGAGCGTGACGCTGACCGGCCGGTGGCGGGCCTGGGCCTCCAGCAGCGGGGTCAGGTCGGTGAGGTTCTCGGCGATCACCCCGCCGCCCGGGGCCCCCAGCAGGATCCGGTGCGCCGCCAGGTCGGGCTGCTCGGCGGCGGGGGCGCCGTCGTGCTCGTCGGCGAGGCCGGCCAGCAGGACGGCGACGGCCGGGTCCCCCGGGCCGGGGTCGGGGGTCGGGTCGACGCTCAGCGCGTCCACGCCGACCGTCCGCACGCCCGCCGCGACGATCGCCTCGGCCGCCGCGGCGGTCAGGTACGGGTGGGCGAGGTAGCGGTCGGTGCCCCAGAACCGCGGCCAGCCGGTGGCCAGCAGCAGCACGGCGCCCGGCGTCAGCAGCGCGAGCGCGGGCGCGAGCTGCTCGACCGTCACCGCCGTGCGCGCGGGCAGCGCGCGCAGGTCGGCGACGACCGCCGGCCCGGTGAAGAGCTCCAGCGGCAGCCCGTCCAGGGTCGGCCAGGTGACGTCCACGTGGTACGGCGCGTCCACATGGGTGCCGGACTGCGAGCCGAGGTGTACGGACAGCACGTTGACCCCGGCGGTGTCCGTGCTGAGCGCGGGCCGCAGCAGGACCTCCGGGTCGCCCGGGTAGACCGGCATGCCGGTGGTGACCTGGTGGGTCAGGTCGATCAGGGTCGGCGCCTTCTCAGCAGTCACCCTGCCATCCTGCCCGCAGACAGGCCCTAGGGTGCGAGGTATGGACAAGCGGCAGGACAACGTACGGCGGCCGTGGGTGGTCGGAGTCTCGGGTGCGTCGGGGACCCCGTACGCGGCCTCGGTGATCCGGGCCCTGCTGGCGGCCGGTGAGGCGGTGGACCTGGTGGTCAGCCGGGCCGCCCGGCTGACCATCCTGGACGAGACCGGGATCTCCTTCCGCGACGCCCACTGGCGCGCCGACCTGACCGCCTGGCTCGGCACCGAGCCCGGGGACGTCCGCTACTGGCCGGCCGGCGACTTCGCGGCCGGCCCGTCCAGCGGCTCCTACCCGGCCAAGGGGATGCTGGTGGTCCCGGCGACCACCGGGGCGGTGGCCGGGATCGCGCTCGGGCTCAGCAAGGACCTGCTGCAGCGCGCCGC
>FTKT01001156.1_pt2 | contig 20474 bp, 21 predicted proteins | sample 1658271 | NCBI WGS metagenome assembly FTKT01 (sample SAMEA3914811, study PRJEB12502) | metagenome | biome: forest; material: soil | place: Canada | collected 2011-08-04 | depth 0.3 m | reverse complement strand
TCGCGCCGATGACCCGACTCGTGCTGGTCAGCGGCGAGGCCGCGGTGCCGGAGGTGGCCGCCGCGAGCGCGCTGCACGCGGCCGGGCGGGGCGCGCGCACCCTGCTGCTGGCCGCCGACGACCCGCACCGCCGGCTCGACGGCCTGCTGGGCGTCCGCCTCGCGGACACCCCCGAGAAGGTGTCGGACGGCCTCTGGGCGTCCCGGATCGACGAGCAGCAGGCCTTCCGCGAGGCCGCCGCGGCGTTGAGCGGGCGGCTGAAGAGCGCCTTCGATCTGATCGGCGTCGAACCGCTCGACCAGGATGAGCTCACCGCGCTGCCCGGCACCGGGCAGCTGGCGCTGCTGCGGGCGCTGCGGCAGGCCGTCGGCTCGGGGGAGTGGGACCTGGTGGTGGCCGCCGCCCCGCCGCCCGCCGAACTGACCGCCGCCCTCGCGCTGCCCGAGCAGCTCGACCGCTACCTGGCCCGGCTGCTGCCCGAGCAGCGCCAGGCCGCCCGGGCGCTGCGCCCGCTGCTGGCGGCCGTCGCGGGGGTGCCGATGCCCGCCGAGTGGCTCTACGAGGCGCGCGGCTGGGCCGCCGCCGAGCTGGCGGCCGCGCGCGAGGTGATCGAGTCGTCGGCGACCTCGGTCCGGCTGACGGCCGACGCCGGCAACTGCTCGCCGGACGCGCTGAGCCGGGCCCGGGCCGGCCTCGCCCTCTTCGGGCACCGGCTGGACTGCGTGGTGCTGCACCGCGCGCTGCCCGCCGCCGCGCTGGCCTCCGCCGATCCGTGGCTGGCCGCGCTGGCCGCCGCCGAGCGCGAGCGGCTGGCCGCGCTCGCGGACGAACTGGGCGCCGGAGCCGGTCCCGGGCTCGGCGTGCCGCTGCTGGTCGGCGACCAGCTGGCCGACGGCCCCGTCGCGCTGGCCCGCCAGCTGTACGGGGAGGGCCCCGGTCCCGAACCCGCCGCGGCCTGGCCGTGGACGGCCGAGGACCGGCTCGCCGAGGACGGCGTCCTGCTCTGGCGGCTGGCCGCGCCCGGCGCCGACCGGACCGACCTGGAGCTGATGCGGCGCGGGGACGAGCTGGTGGTCGGCCTCGGGCCGTACCGGCGGATCCTGTCGCTGCCGTCCGCGCTGCGGCGCTGCACGGTGGCGGGGGCCGGGCTGCGCGACGGTGAGCTGACGGTGCGCTTCGCGCCGGACCCGGAGCTGTGGCCGCGCTCCTGAGCGGTCGGGGTGGGGGTGGCGGGGGTGGCAGGCCGGGGGGCCGTGCGTGGGGTGCTCGGCGTGGTTCGGGCGGGGGCGTCAGGTGGCGCCGAGTGGGTCCGGCGGCGCTCCGGGGCCTTGCGCCGGGACTCGGGTAGCGTCGGGAACAGGGGTCGCGCGGGCGGCCCGACCCGAGGAGGCGCGCGTCATGAACAGTTCAGACCCTGTCGACAACCCACTGGTCGACGAGGTGCGCAAACTGGCCTCCGCGGTGGCCGGCAAGGCCCAGCAGGCGATCGGCCAGTTCCGTGAACAGTATCCGGAGGTGTCCGGCCACCTGACCGCCGCCGGATCCGAACTCGCCTCCGCCGCAGCCGAGTTGGCCGCTGCCTACCGAGCCGCGGTGGCCGGTCACGAACGCCGCTGGTCGGCCCCCGGGCCCGCTGACACCGAGCGCATCGACCTCGACGGATAAGCCTGATTACTCAACGGTACGGTCTCGCTACATAACGCTTCGAATCGTACGACTTTTGAACCCTTCCGGCGGGGTTCCCTTCCCGTTGTCTTCGGATAATGTATGGCACGGTGTGTAACAGGAGCACGGCCGGGCGGGCATGGTTCCCGCCCCATCGGGCACGAGCGAATGACTGAGGGACACATGGCTCTGACCATCGGCGTCGACGTCGGCGGGACCAAGATCGCGGCCGGTGTGGTCGATGAGACCGGCGAGATCCTGGCTCGGACCCGGGTACCCACCCCCGCCGATCCGCAGTGGGCCGTCGACGCCATCGCCCAGGCGGTACGCGAGCTCAAGGAGCAGTTCGCCGACGTGACGGCGGTGGGCGTCGGAGCCCCCGGCTTCGTCGACCGCGACCGCTCCACGGTGATCTTCGCGCCCAACATCGCCTGGGAGAACGAGCCGCTGCGCAGCCGGATCGAGGAGCTCACCGGCCTCGACGCGGTGATCGAGAACGACGCCAACTGCGCGGCCTGGGCCGAGTTCCGCTTCGGCGCGGCGGTGGAGCACACCGACATGGTCCTGATCACCGTCGGTACCGGCATCGGCGGCGGCATCGTGCTGGACGGCCGACTGCACCGCGGCCGGTTCGGCGTGGCCGGCGAGATCGGCCACCTCAACACGGTCCCCGACGGCCTGCTCTGCGGCTGCGGGGGCAAGGGCTGTTGGGAGCAGTACGGCTCGGGCCGCGCGTTGCGCCGCTACGGCCGGGAGAAGGCCGCCGCCGACCCGATCCGCGGCAAGCGGATGCTGGAGCTCAACGACGGCGAGGCCGACACCATCCGCGGCATCCACATCACCGAGGCCGCCGAGGACGGCGACCCGCTGGCCCTGGAGTGCTACGACGAGCTCGCCGACTGGCTCGGCCGCGGCCTCGCCGACCTGGCCGCGCTCTTCGACCCGGGCGTCTTCGTGCTCGGCGGCGGCGTCTCCGACTCCGGGCGGCTGCTCCTCGACCCGGTCGCCAAGGCCTTCGAGAAGTACCTGACCGGCGGCGTCCACCGCCCGCGCGCCGAGGTGGTGCTCGCCTCGATGGGCTCGGCGGCCGGCATCGTCGGCGCCGGCGACCTGGCGCGCACCCTCTGACGTTCCGTCATGGGGTCTGTCGGTGGGGGTTCGCCCGCCACCGACAAACTCCCGGAGCTACCGGTTCCGCGCGGACGGAACCGGTAGCGTGCCAGGGGTGACTCTCGACCTTCCGCCCTCCGGCCCGGAACCCGATGGTGCCGAACGGGTCCGCGTCCTCAGCTACAACATCCGCTCCCAGCGGGACGACCGCCGCGCCCTGGTCCGGGTGATCCGGGCCTGCGCCGCGGATCTGGTCTGCATCCAGGAGTCGCCGCGCTACTGGCGTCCCGAAGGCCAGGCCGCCTGGCTCGCCCGGCAGACCGGCACCGTGATCCTCTCCGGCGGCGGGCGCACCGCGGCCGGGCCGCTGATCCTCGGCGGCCTGCGCGCCACCGTGCTGCGCCGCGCCGACCTGCTGCTCCCCAAGAAGCCCCGCCTGCACGCCCGCGGCTTCGCCACCGCCGTCGTCCGGCTCGGCCGCGCGGCCCCGTTCTCGCTGACCAGCTGTCACCTGAGCATGAACTCCGACGAGCGCCTGGAACAGTTCCGGCTGCTGCCCGGCCAGCGCGCGGGCGCCGAACACGCCGTCATCGCGGGCGACTTCAACGAGCACCCCGAGGACCGCGGCTGGCAGTGGCTCGCCGAGAGCCACCAGGACGCCTGGGCCACCGCCCCCTGGGGCGGCGAGTACACCTCGCACCCCGGCGACCCGCTCCAGCGCCTGGACGCCGTCTTCGCCACCCCCGCCATCACCGTCCTGGCCGCCGGCGTCCCCCCACTGGACCACCACGACCTGATGACCGCCACCGACCACCTCCCGGTCCTCGCGGTCCTACGCGTCCCGGCGGCCGGCGGTGACCCGGGGGCGGGCGCCTGAGGCCGCACGGGGGGCGGTCGAGGCCGGGCGGCCGGTGTTCCCGGGGCCGGTGACCGAGACCGTCCGTCCCGATGTCCCAGTGCCCCGGTGTCCCGGCGGCGGGCGCGTGGGGCCGTCCGTCCCCGCGTCCCCGCGGCCGACGTCTTGGACCGTGCCACCGCCGGGCAGGCGACCGTGACACCGTCGCGCAGCCGACCGCGCCGCCGCCCGTCAGACGACCGCGCCGCCGTGGGGGTCCGGGGGCTCGTCGTCGTTGCGGTCCTTCATGCGGACGACGAGGGTGGCGAAGCCGCCGAGGAAGGCGGTCAGGCCGACCCAGGCGGGCCAGCCGGCGACCTCGCCCCAGAAGAGGGCGTCGAAGAGGAGCAGGGCGGGGCCGCCGAGGGCGGCCAGCCAGGCGAACTTGGCGGTGGTGTCGGCCTGCGGGAGGGGCGGGGGCTCGGGAGGGACGAAGTGGCCCTCGTTCGGGTCCTCGGCGGCCGTCCAGTCGCGTGGGCCGGGCGCGGCCGGGGTGGCCGGGCGGGGGCGGGTCTGCGGGGTCAGGCCCGTCAGGTCGTTCTTCAGGTCCTGCTGGGCGCGGAGGTTCTCGATCTCCGGCCAGTCGGGACGGTTGAGATCGACCGGATCGTCGAACTGCGCGACGAGGGCGGCGAAGATGGCATCCTGCTCGGCCTGGCTGCCGGGGGCAGGCGCAGGCTCGTGCTCGCTCTCCTGGGGGCGGTCCTCGTCGCTGCTAGCGGCCCCGGTCATCGGTCCTGCCTCATCTGCACAGCCGGCCTTTCAGCCCTGGTGGCCCGTTCGGGCCCGGATGCCCTTCAGCCCTGGTGTTCAGCGGCCCGCGCGAGCGGAGCCAGTCGCTGGACGAAGCCGAGGGTCTGTTCGAAGATCAGTTCGGCGTCGTGGTCCAGCGTCGCCACGTGGAAGCTGCGCTCGCACAGCCGCTCCGTCACATCGACCGAGGATATCCGGGCGAGGACCAGAGCGGAGTTCGCCGGGGAGACGACGTGGTCCTGCGGGCTGTGCAGGAGCAGCAGCGGCTGGGTCACCCGGGGCAGGCCGCGCTGGATCTCGCGCCAGAGCCGGGCCAGTGACCAGGCGGCGTGCAGCGGTGTCCGGTCGTAGCCGACCTCCACGGCGCCCTCCAGGGCGATGTCGCCGGCCACCCCCGGCAGGCTGGGCACCAGGTGGCGCACGGCCGGCAGCAGGACGGTGGCCGGGTTGTCCGAGCGGACCGAGGGGTTGACCACGATCACGCCGGAGATCAGCGGCCCGTGCTCGGCGGCCAGCCGCAGGGCCAGGCCGCCGCCCATCGAGAGGCCGGCCACGAAGACCTGCTCGCACTCCTCGGAGAGCTGCAGCAGCTCGCGCTCGACCTCCGCGTACCAGTCCTCCCAGCGCGTCACCTGCATGTCCTGCCAGCGGGTGCCGTGGCCGGGGAGCAGTGGGAGCGAGACGGTCAGTCCGGCGGCGGCCAGCTGCTCGGCCCACGGGCGCAGGGACTGCGGCGAGCCGGTGAAACCGTGGCAGAGCAGGACGGCGACCGGGCCGCCGCGGTGGCGGTACGGTTCGGCGCCGGGCAGCAGCGGCATGCGGCGGGCTCCTTCGGGAGAGGCCGGCCCGGCGGGCTTCGAGCGGGCCGGGAAGCCACGGGAGGCTGGGAGGGGCATCGTCCCACGGCCGGGGCGGCTCCGTACAGCCTGCCCGCCGCCGCCCCGGCACCGGCCCGGAGCCGCCCCGCGCGGTGACGCGGCGGGCCCCCGCGGCTCGCCTGGTGCACTCGGCGGGCGCCGGGGGCATTAGGATCGACCGGTCCGCAACACAGGAGGCCCGGGTTGTTCTACCGACTGATGAAGATGATCGTCGCCCCGCTGCTACGGATCTTCTTCCGGCCGTGGATGGAGGGTGCGGAGAACATCCCCGACGAGGGCGCCGCGATCATCGCGAGCAACCACCTCTCCTTCTCGGACTCCTTCTTCCTGCCCGCGCTGATGAAGCGCCGGGTGACCTTCATCGCGAAGGCCGAGTACTTCAACACGCCCGGACTGAAGGGCAAGCTGACGGCCGCGTTCTTCAAGGGCGTCGGCCAGCTGCCGGTGGACCGCTCCGGGGTGCGCGGCGCGGGCGAGGCGGCGATCCGCAGCGCGGTCGCCGTGATCGACCGCGGCGAGCTGTTCGGGGTCTACCCCGAGGGCACCCGCTCGCCCGACGGCAAGCTCTACCGCGGCAAGGTCGGGGGCCTGGCCCGGGTGGCGCTGGCCACCGGCGCGCCGGTGATCCCGGTCGCGATGATCGACACCGAGAAGGTGCAGCCGCCCGGCCAGGTGATCCCGAACTTCGGCATCCGCCCCGGCATCCGGATCGGCCGTCCGCTGGACTTCTCCCGCTACCAGGGCATGGAGAACGACCGCTTCATCCTGCGCTCGGTCACCGACGAGGTGATGTACGAGATCATGCGGCTCTCCGGCCAGGAGTACGTGGACATCTACGCGACCGCCGCCAAGCGGCAGATCGCCGACGACAAGAAGCGGGCCGACACCGAGCGCCGGGCCGAGCAGCGGGCCGCCCAGGCGGAGCAGAAGGCCGCGCTCAAGGCCCAGCAGGAGGCGGAGAAGGAAGCCGCCGAGAAGGAAGCCGAGCAGCAGAAGCCGCAGTAGCCGGGTCGGCCGGCCGGGCAGGGGGGCGGAGATGGTGCTCGACGTGCGCGGTCGCACGGTGTTTCCCAGCGGGCCGGGCGGCGCGCTGGGAAGTGGCGGGATGTCGGTCGAGATGCCGCTCTGGCGGGCCATCTCCTGGTACCGGGTGCTGGCGCTCGGCTACGCGCTGATCCGCTACGGGCTGGACTACCAGCACTTCCGGCACCCGGTGGCGGGCTGGATCTACCTGGGCGCGCTGGTGCTCTGGACGCTGGCCACCCTGCGCGCCTTCTCCGGCCCGCGGCGCTGCACCTGGCCGGTGCTCGCCTTCGACCTGGTGATGGCCGTCACCGGCGTGGTGCTCAGCGGGGCGATCGACACGCCCGCCCGGGTCGCGGACGGCGCGGCCACCCTGCCCACCATCTGGGCGGCCGGCACGGTGCTCGGCTGCGCGGGCAAGGGCGGCTGGCGGCCGGCCGCGCTGTCGGGGCTGGTGATCGGGGCCGCCAACATCGCCGGGCACGGCGGCTTCACGGTTGACAGCGTGCACAACATCGTGCTGCTGATGGTGGCGGGCTGCGCGATCGGCTATGTGATCGAGCTGGCCCGGGCCAGCGAGGTGACGCTCACCCGGGCCCTCCAGGTGGAGGCGGCCAACCGGGAGCGCGAGCGGCTCTCCCGCGACATCCACGACGGGGTGCTCCAGGTGCTCGCCCTGGTGGCCCGTCAGGGCGGGCCGCAGGACGGCGAGTTGAGCCGGCTGGCCGGGGAGCAGGAGCGGGCGCTGCGGGCACTGATGACGGACGGTCTGCTGCCCGCCCAGGCCGCCGCCGAGCGCGGCGAGCAGGCCGAGTCGGACCTGCGCGAACTGCTCGCGCCGTTCGCGGCTGAGCGGGTGACCCTGGCGGCGCCGGTCACGGCGGTGCCGCTGCCCGCGCGGGCAGCCGGTGAGCTGGCCGCCGCGGTGGCGGCCGCGCTGGACAACGTCCGCCGGCACGCGGGCCCGCAGGCGCGGGCCTGGATCCTGCTGGAGGACGAGCCGGACGCGGTGACGGTGACCGTCCGGGACGACGGCCCCGGCTTCCCGGCCGGCCGGCTGGCCGAGGCCCGGCAGGCGGGGCGGCTGGGCGTGAGCCAGTCCATCGAGGGGCGGCTGCGCGACCTCGGCGGCACCGCCCGGTTCCACTCCTCGCCCGGCGAGGGCGTGGAGGTCGAGTTGAAGGTCTTCAAGGGGGAGCGGGGATGACGGTCGAGCGGCTGCGCGTGATGGTGGTGGACGACCACCCGATGTGGCGGGAGGCGGTCTCCCGGGACCTGGCGGACGCCGGGTTCGAGGTGGTGGCCACCGCCGGGGACGGCGCGGAGGCGGTCCGCCGGGCCCGGGCGGCCGCGCCGCGGGTGATCGTGCTGGACCTCAACCTGCCCACCCTGCCCGGGGTCGAGGTCTGCCGTCAGGTGATGGCCCAGGACCCGCAGGTGCGGGTGCTGGTGCTCTCCGCCAGCGGGGAGCACGCCGACGTGCTGGAGGCGGTCAAGTCCGGTGCGACCGGGTACCTGGTCAAGTCGGCGGGCCGCGAGGAACTGCTGGACGCGGTGCGCCGCACAGCGGCCGGCGACGCGGTCTTCACTCCGGGGCTGGCCGGGCTGGTGCTCGGCGAGTTCCGCCGGCTGGCCGCCGAACCGGCGCTGGCGGCGGCCCGGCCGGGCAGCGGCGGGGCGGCCGTACCGCAGCTCACCGCGCGCGAGACCGAGGTGCTGCGGATGGTCGCCAAGGGCCTGTCGTACCGTCAGATCGCCGACCGGCTGGTGCTCTCGCACCGCACGGTGCAGAACCACGTGCAGAACACCCTGGGCAAGCTCCAGCTGCACAACCGGGTCGAGCTGGTCCGCTACGCCATCGAGCGCGGCCTGGACGACGAGGGCTGATCCGCCCGGCGGCCGGTCGCCGGGCACCGGGCGGACCAGGGGTCAGACGGTGGGCACCGGGCTGCGCAGCAGCTCGGCGACGATCCCCACGCCGTCCCGGGTCAGCACCGACTCGGGGTGGAACTGCAGGCTCGCGAAACCCGCCCCGCGCAGCGCGTGCACATCGCCGCTGACCGCGTCGCGGGCCACCTCGATCCCGTCCGCCGCGAGCCGGGCGGCCTCGGCCGGGGTGCAGCGGGCGGTGAAGGTGTTGTAGAAGCCGACGGTCTGCCGGACCCCGAAGAGGTCCACCGACTCCTGCGCGCCCTGGTACGGCACCGCCTTGCGGCGCAGCGGCAGGCCGAGCTCGGCGCAGAGCAGCTGGTGGCTGAGGCAGACCGCGAGCAGCGGCGCGGTGCGGGTGCCGGCCCGGACGGCGGCCAGCGCCTCGGCGGTGATCGGGCGCAGTACGGCCATCTTCGGGTCGGCCGGGTCCGCCGGGTCGCCGGGGCCGGGGCCCAGCACCAGCGGACCGGTGTGCGCGGCGACCCGCTCGCGCAGGCCGGGGGTGTCGTAGCGCAGCACGGTGACCTGGTGGCCGAGCGAGTTCAGCAGGTGCCGCAGCATCGCGGTGAAGGTGTCCTCGCCGTCCACCACCAGGGTGTCCAGGTGCCGGCTCGGGGCGGCCTGCTGCATCCGCAGCCAGAACGGCGCCAGGTTGACCCGCCGGGCGTCCAGCGCGGCCTGGACCCGGTGGTCGTCGGCCAGCCGGGGGCCGCCGGAGCGCTGCGCCGGGCGGGCGGCGGCGGGGCGGGCGCCGATCGCGGCCAGCACGCCGGCGGCCTTGGCGTGCGTCTCGGCCACCTCCGAGTGCGGGTCGGAGTGCCGGACCAGGGTGGCGCCGACCCTGACCACCAGGTGTCCGGTGGCCGGGTCGATGTCCGCGGTGCGGATGCAGATCGGCGAGTCCAGCTGCTGGCCGCCGCTGGCCGAGCGGCCGATCAGGGCGAGCGCGCCGGAGTAGTAGCCGCGCCCGCCGCTCTCGTAGCGGCGGATCACCCGGGTGGCGTTCTCCACCGGGCTGCCGGTCACGGTGGCCGCGAACATCGTCTCCTTGAGCACCTCGCGCACGTCCATCGAGGTGCGCCCGCGCAGCTCGTACTCGGTGTGCGCCAGGTGCGCCATCTCCTTGAGGCGCGGGCCGAGCACCTGTCCGCCCAGGTCGCCGACGGTGCACATCATCTTGAGCTCCTCGTCGACCACCATGGTGAGCTCCTCCAGCTCCTTGGGGTCGTGCAGGAATGTCAGCAGCGAGTCGAGGGCGGGCCCGGTGGCCGGATAGCGGTAGGTGCCGGAGATCGGGTTCATCACCACCGTCCCGCCGCTCTGGCGGACGTGGACCTCGGGCGAGGCGCCGACCAGGATCCGCTCCCCGGTGTGCACCAGGAAGGTCCAGTACGCGCCGCGCTCCTGCTCCAGCAGGCGGCGCAGCAGGGTGAGCCCCAGCGCGGGGGAGAAGTCCCGCAGGGTGGCGTGGAAGTCGCGCCGGATCACGAAGTTGGCGCCCTCGCCGGCCCCGATCTCGTCCCGGATCACGTCCCGGACGATCTCGGCGTACCGCTCATCCTCGATGTCGAAGCGGCCGTCGGCCAGCTCGACCGGCAGCTGGGGGAGCGCGGGCAGCAGCTCGGCCAGTGGGAAGGCGTACTGCTCGGTGACGGTCAGGGCCTGCAGCGGGGTCCCGTCGTCGTGCGCCTCGAAGCCGCGCTCGCGGATCTGCCGGTACGGCACCAGGGCGAGCAGGTCGTGGCGCGGGACGTTGCCGGGGGGCGGGCCGACCGGGACCGGTAGCCCGGCCAGCGTCGGGTGGGTGCCGACCTCGCCGATCAGGATCTCCACGGTGTCCGGGGCCAGCCGGGGCGCCCGGCGGTGCAGGACGGCGAAGGCGGGCGCGCCGGGCGCGGTCAGGCGGGCGAGCAGGGCGGCGACTGTGGGACTGGTCACGTTCGACTTCCTTCACGGGCTCTGGGGCGGGATGCGGGTCCGCTCTGCCGGGAGGGCCGTCGGCCGGTGAGGAAACGACGACGGCCGCCCCGAGGGGCGGCCGTCGTGTCGTCAGGGACGCGCGATCAGTGGGCCACCTCGGGGATGGTCCACCACCAGGAGAAGGTGTGGGGCGCGTTCATGGAAGCGAGAGTAGCCGATGAGCCGACTGCCGGAAGCGGGCGCGTGAAAAGTCCGAACGGTGTCTCACCCATCGGGCGGCGGGCACAAATCAGTTGTCACACCCCGTAGCCTTGGCAGCGTGACCGTGACAAATCAGCACACCTGGCAGTCCCTGCCCGCGGCGCAGCAGCCTGAATGGCCGGATCCTGAGGCGCTGCGCACCGCTCTTGCGGACCTCGCTTCCTATCCGCCGCTCGTCTTCGCAGGCGAGTGCGACCAGCTGCGCGCCCGGCTCGGTGCCGTCGCCCGTGGTGAGGCGTTCCTGTTGCAGGGCGGCGACTGCGCCGAGGCCTTCGACGGCGTGTCCGCGGAGCAGATCCGCAACAAGCTGAAGACCCTCCTGCAGATGGCGGCCGTACTGACGTACGCCGCCTCCGTCCCCGTGGTCAAGGTCGGCCGGATCGCCGGCCAGTACTCCAAGCCGCGTTCCAAGTCCACCGAGACCCGCGACGGCGTCACCCTGCCGGTCTACCGCGGCGACTCGGTGAACGGCTTCGAGTTCACCCCCGAGGCCCGCCACCCCGACCCCGAGCGCCTCAAGCGGATGTACAACGCCTCCGCCGCGACGCTCAACCTGGTACGCGCCTTCACCACCGGTGGCTACGCGGACCTGCGCCAGGTGCACGCCTGGAACCAGGACTTCGTGCGCAACTCGCCCGCCGGGCAGCGCTACGAGACGCTGGCCAAGGAGATCGACAACGCGCTCAGCTTCATGCAGGCGTGCGGGGTCGCTCCGGAGGAGTTCAAGACCGTCGAGTTCTTCTCCTCGCACGAGGCGCTGGTGCTCGACTACGAGACCGCGCTGACCCGGGTGGACTCGCGCACCGGCGACCTGTACGACGTCTCCGGCCACATGGTCTGGATCGGCGAGCGCACCCGCCAGCTGGACGGGGCGCACATCGAGTTCGCCTCCAAGATCCGCAACCCGATCGGCGTCAAGCTCGGCCCCACCACCACGGTGGACGAGGCGCTGACCCTGATCGAGCGGCTCGACCCGGAGCGCGAGCCCGGCCGGCTCACCTTCATCACCCGGATGGGCGCGGGCAAGGTCCGCGACAACCTGCCCACCCTGGTGGAGAAGGTCACCGCCTCGGGTGCCCAGCCGGTCTGGATCTGCGACCCGATGCACGGCAACACCTTCGAGGCCGCGACCGGCCACAAGACCCGCCGCTTCGACGACGTGCTCGACGAGGTCAAGGGCTTCTTCGAGGTGCACCGCGCGCTCGGCACCCACCCGGGCGGCATCCACGTGGAGCTGACCGGCGACGACGTCACCGAGTGCGTCGGCGGCGGCGACGAGGTGATGGTCGACGACCTGCACCAGCGCTACGAGACGGCCTGCGACCCGCGGCTCAACCGCAGCCAGTCGCTGGACCTCGCGTTCCTGGTGGCGGAGATGTACCGCGGGCACTGAGCGGCCCCGATGTGACGAAGGCCCCTCCGCTTCTCGGATCTCCGAGCGGCGGAGGGGCTTTTTCGTATCCGAATCGCCAGGTAAGGTAAGGCTTAGCTCAAAGACGCTGAGACCTTGGGAGAGACCGCGATGTACGTGTGCATGTGCCATGCGGTCACCGAGGACCAGGTCAAGAAGGCCATCGACAGCGGTGCCAACTCCCCGCGCCAGATAGCCCAGGGCTGCCGGGCCGGCACCGACTGCGGCTCCTGCGTACGCCGGATCCAGGCGCTGCTCGGCGAGCACGGCGGCCGCCCCTGCCCGACCGCCCGGCTGGCCGCGAAGCTGGGCCTGGCTGACCCGGAGTCGGCCGAGGCCGCCGAGCCGGCGCGGCCGTCACCGATCCGCCGCGTGGCCTAGACAGTCGGCTCAGCTCTCCGGCTGCTCGATCAGCTGGGCGAGGTAGAGCGGCTCGCCGAGCTTCTCCAGCAGTTCGAGCTGGGTGTCCAGGTAGTCGATGTGGTGCTCCTCGTCGGCCAGGATCGACTCGAAGATATTGGCCGAGGTGACGTCGTTCTTGGCGCGCATCACCACGATGCCGCGGCGCAGCCGGTCGATCGCCTCGACCTCCACCTGCCGGTCCGCCTCGAACATCTCCTTGACGGTCTGGCCGACCCGGACGTGGAAGAGCCGCTGGTAGTTGGGCAGGCCGTCCAGGAAGAGGATCCGGTCGGTCAGCAGCTCGGCGTGCTTCATCTCGTCGAAGGACTCGTGCCGGGTGTACTTGGCGAGCTTCGTCCAGCCGAAGTTCTCCTGCATCTTCGCGTGCAGGAAGTACTGGTTGATGGCGGTCAGCTCGGCGGTGAGCTGCTCGTTGAGAAACTCGATGACCTCGGGGTCGCCCTTCATGGCGGTGCCTTCCTGCCTCGCGCGGGGAACAGCGGCTTTTCTCCGGCATCCTGGCACCAGCCCGGGTGATATTTCCAGTAAGTTCACACTTACTCGGACATGTGTCGGATTATCCGTTTTCGTCAGGATCGGCTCGGTGCTCAGCCGATCGGCGGGGCGTGCGGCGTGCGGACAGGGTGTGCGGCGTGCGGATGGGGCGTGCGGAGTGCACCGCCCGCCGTCTGTCACCATGGAGGCATGGGTCAGTCCGAACAAGAACCACCGCCGCCGTCTGACCCGAGGCTCCCTCCCGGCCAGCGCCTGCAGCGCGGCTGGCCGGTGCTGCACTACGGCCCGGTGCCCCGCTTCAAGCCGCTGACCTGGGACTTGCAGGTCTTCGGGGCCACCGCCTCGGCCGAGAAGCACAGCTGGGACCACGAGGGCTTCCACAGCCTGCCGCGGGTCACCGTGCGGGCCGACTTCCACTGCGTCACCCGCTTCTCGATGCTCGGCAGCGAGTGGAGCGGCGTGTCGGCCGCCACCATCCTGGAGCTGGCCCCGCCGGCCGCCGAGGTCACCCATGTGATGGTCTGGGCCGAGTACGGCTACAGCGCCAACCTGCGGCTGGCCGACTTCGCCGACCCGCGGACCGTGTTCGCCACCCACCGGGCCGGCGAGCCGCTCACCGTCGAGCACGGCTTCCCGGTCCGCCTGGTGGTCCCGCAGCTGTACGCCTGGAAGGGCCCCAAGTGGGTGCGCGCGGTCGAGTACATGCGCGCCGACCGCCGCGGCTTCTGGGAGGAGCGCGGCTACCACAACCGCGCCGACCCGTGGGCCGAGCAGCGCTTCTCCTACCAGGAGGAGCCCGGCGACGGGCCGATGCGCTGAGCCGGTCCGGTCCGGCCGTCAGAACTTGATCGTCACCGTGCTGCCCCGGGGCGCCGACTGGCCGGCGTTCGGGGACTGCGAGGAGACGTTGCCGAGGCCGAAGAAGTTCAGGCCGCTGCTCTTCACCTTGAACCCGGCCGCGGTCAGCGCCTTGGTCGCGTCCGCCTCGCTCATCCCGGTCACCGAGGGGACCGGGACGGGCTGCGGGCCCTTGGAGAGGGTCAGCGTCACGGTCGTGCCGGGGGTGGCGGTGCCGGTGACGTCCTGGGCGGCCACCGAGCCGGCCGGGGCGGTGTCCGAGTACGCCTGGTCGCTGCCCAGCGCCACCTTGAAGCCCGCGTCCGTCAGATGGCTCTGGGCCTGGCTGACCGGCTGGTTGGTGACGTCCGGGACCGGGACCGGCGCCGCGCCCTTGCTGACCACCAGCGAGACCGGCGCGTTGACCTGCACCTGCTGCCCGGTGGCCGGCGAGGTGGAGATCACCGAGCCCTGCGGCACGGTGGAGCTGTAGTCCTCGGTGGCGCTCCCCGGGGCCAGCCGGGCCGCCGTCAGCTGCTGCTTGGCCTGCTCCAGCGGCTTGCCGGCGAGATCGGGCACGGTGATCCGCTCCGGGCCCTTGGACAGGACCACCTTGACCCCGTCGCTCTTCTGCACCCGCTGGCCGACCCCGGGATCGGTGCTGATCACCTGGCCGGACGGGACGCTCTCACTGAACGCCAGGACGAACCGGCTGCTCAGCCCGGCGCCGTCCAGCGTCGTCCTGGCCTGCGCCTGGCTCTGGCCGAGCACGCCGGGCACCGTCGTGTAGACCGCGCCGGAGAGGAAGTAGGTGGCGGCGGCGACCACCACCAGGACGGCGCCGAGCACCGAACCCCAGAGCAGCCCGCGCCGCGAGCGCCGGCGCCGGGCCGGCCGGACCGGCGCCGGCTCGTGGTACGGCCGGGCCGGCGGCAGCACGGCGGCGGGCGGCAGGCTGAACACGCTGGTCCGCTCGGGCGGCGGGGCGCTGATCACCGAGGTCGCCTCGCTGGTGGCGAACCGCGGGGTGGGCCGGGTGGAGGCGGGCGGCTCGGCGTCCAGCTGAGCCGGCGTCAGGGCGCGCCGGGCCCGTTGCAGCGCGGCCAGCAGCTCGACCGCGTCCCAGGGGCGGAACTGCGGGTCGCGAGCGGTGGCCGCGGCGACTATCGCGTCCAGCTCGGGTGGGATGCCGGGGACGGTGAGCGAGGGCGCCGGGACGTTCTCGTGCAGGTGACGGTAGATCACCTGCATCGGGTTGTCGCCGACGTACGGCTTGCTGCCGGTGAGCAGCTCGTAGAGCACGATGCCGGCCGCGTAGACGTCCACCCGCTGGTCGGTGGGGGCGGAGGGCTGGACCTGCTCGGGCGCCAGGTACGAGACGGTGCCCATGATCACGCCGGGCGTGGTGGCGTTGCCGCCGGTGCCCTCGGCCGTGTTGAGCAGCCGGACCAGCCCGAAGTCGGCGACCTTGACCAGGCCGCCGTCGGTGATCAGCACGTTCTCCGGCTTGACGTCCCGGTGCACCAGCCCGGCCCGGTGCGCGGCGCCGAGCGCGGCCAGCACCGGCTCCAGGACGTCCAGCGCCGCCCGGATGCTAAGCGCCCCGCGGTCGCTGAGCACGTCGCGCAGGGTGCGGCCGGGCACGTACTCCATGGCCAGGAAGACGGCCGTGCCGTCCGCGCCCTGGTCGAAGACGTTGACCACGTTGGGGTGCGAGAGCCGGGCGACGGCCTTGGCCTCGCGGATGAACCGCTCGGTGAACTCGCTGTCGCCGGCCAGCCCCGGGTGCATCACCTTGAGCGCCAGCACCCGGTCCAACCGGGTGTCGGTGCCCCGGTAGACGGTGGCCATGCCGCCCACCGCGATGCGCTGCTCGACCCGGTACCGGCCGTCCAGCAGCGTCCCGATCAGGGGGTCGTTCAGCGTCATGTCCACCGGAGCAGTGTAGGGGCGGGGCCGCCGCCAGGACCCGCACGGGGCCCGGGCCGTGTCCGTCCGCCGGGATCGACCGACAGGGCCCGGATCTATCGGCCTAGAACGCGGGCCGCTCGCGGTGGTCGAGGTCGGCGCGGCCGGCCATCGCGGAGGAGGCCTCGGCGTGGAAGCGGCGCGGGATCCGGCCGGCCCGGTAGGCCAGGCGGCCGGCCTCGGCGGCCCTGCGCATCGCCTCGGCCATCAGCACGGGCTCCTGAGCCCGCGTCACGGCGGAGGCGAGCATCACCGCGGCGCAGCCCAGCTCCATGGCCAGCGCCACGTCGGAGGCGGTGCCGGCGCCCGCGTCCAGGATCACCGGGACGCCCGCGCTCTCCACGATCAGCTGGAAGTTGTGCGGGTTGCGGATGCCGAGGCCGGAGCCGATCGGCGAGCCCAGCGGCATGATCGCCGCGCAGCCGACGTCCTCCAGCTTGCGGGCCAGCACCGGGTCGTCGTTGGTGTACGGCAGGACGGTGAAGCCGTCGTCGACCAGCGTCTCGGCGGCGTCCAGCAGTTCGATCGGGTCGGGCAGCAGGGTCCGCTCGTCGGCGATCACCTCCAGCTTCACCCAGTCGGTGCCGAGCGCTTCGCGGGCCAGGCGGGCCGTCAGCACGGCCTCGCCGGCGGTGAAGCAGCCCGCGGTGTTCGGCAGGATCCGGATGCCGTTGCGGGTCAGCACGTCGAGCACCGAGCCCTGGGTGGTGGCGTTCACCCGGCGCATCGCGACCGTGGTCAGCTCGGTCCCGGAGACCCGTAGCGCCTGTTCCAGGATCTCCAGGCTGGGCGCGCCGCCGGTGCCCATGATCAGGCGGGAGGTGAAGGTGGTGTCGGCGATGGTCAGCAGGTCGTCGGCCATGGTGGTCAGCCTCCCTGGACGGCGGTGAGGATCTCGACCCGGTCGCCCGTGCTCAGCGCGGTGAGCGGCCAGGCGCCGCGCGGCACCACGGTCTCGTTGACGGCGGCGGCCACGCCGGAGTTCGCGGTGCTCACGGTCGCCACCAGGTCGGCGAGGGTGGCGCCGGCCGGCAGGTCGCGGGGCTCGCCGTTGACGGTCAGGGGGATCTGGTTCATGCGACGGCCTCGGGGGTGAAACGGCTGGGGGAGAAGGGGACGGCGAGGGCGGGGACGGCGCCGGTGGCCAGGTACTCGGCGAGCAGGTCGCCGGTGACGGGGGTGAGCAGCACGCCGTTGCGGTAGTGGCCGGTGGCGGCGACCAGGCCGGGCAGCGCGGTCGGGCCGAGCAGCGGGGCGTTGTCGGGGGAGCCGGGGCGCAGGCCGGCGCCGGTCTCCACCAGCGGCAGCTCGGTGATCCCGGGGACCAGCTCGTGCGCGTCGCGCAGCAGTTCGTAGACGCCGCCGGCGGTCACCGTGGTGTCGAAGCCCTGCTCCTCGGTGGTCGCGCCGACCACCAGTTCACCGTCGGCGCGCGGCACCAGGTAGAGGTGTTGGCCGCGGACCACCGCGCGGACGTTGCGGGAGAGGAAGGGGGCGTAGGAGTCGGGGATCCGCAGTCGCAGGATCTGACCCTTGACCGGCCGGATCGCGGGCAGCACGCCGGGCGGCAGGCCGGGCAGCAGGTGGCTGCGCGAGCCGGCCGCGAGCACCAGCCGACCGGCCGTCAGCAGGGCGCCGTCCTCGGTGCGGACGCCGCGCGCCCGGCCCTCGGTGACGGTCAGTTCGGCGGCCGCCGAGCGGTGCAACAGGACGCCGGCCCGCTCGCAGGCGGCGACCAGCGCGGCGGCGAGCCGGCGCCCGTCCACCTGGTGGTCGTCGGTGACGTGCAGGCCGCCGCTGACGCCCGGGGCCAGCATCGGTTCGAGCTTGCGGCACTCGCGGCCGGTCAGCCAGTGCGAGTCGAGGCCCAGCCGCTGGTGGAAGGCGTGCAGTTCGCGCAGCTCGGCGCGGTCGTCGGAGTCCAGCGCCACGGCCAGCGTGCCGGTTTGCCGGTAGCCGGTGGACAGGCCGGTCAGGGCCTCCAGCTCGGCGGCGAAGGCGGCGTAGCGCTCGTTGGAGGCCATGCCCAGGCGCAGCAGCGGTTCCTCGCCGTACTGCAGCTCGGTGACGGGGGCCAGCATGCCGGCCGCGACCTGCGCCGCGCCGCCGCCGGGGGCCGGGTCGACCAGGGTGACCGCCAGGCCCCGCTGGGCGGTGCGCCAGGCGACCACGAGGCCGATGATGCCGCCGCCGACCACCAGGACGTCGGTGTCGTTGCGTGCCAAGGTCTGGATGCTCCCTTCGCCGGAATGACCCGGATCAGGTTCGGACGGTCGCAGGCCGCCGCAGCCCGCCTCTCAGCCCGGTGCTCCGGGCTCCCGTGATGAGGATGAGCCCACCATAACGCCGGGTGAGGTCGCGGCCGAAAGTATGCCCGGCCCTCGATACGCCTTGATCCACCTCGCTACAGTGAGCCGGTGACTGAGCTGAAGAGCACGGATCGGGTGGTCGTCGTCGGCGCGGGGATGGCGGGCGCGCAGTGCGCGCTGGCCTTGCGGGAGCAGGGGTGGCAGGGGCCGGTGACGCTGCTGGGTGCCGAGCCGCACCGGCCGTACGACCGGCCGCCGCTGTCCAAGGGCGTCCTGCTCGGCAAGACCGACAGCACCGTCTTCGACCTCGACTGGGAGGGCCTGGACGTCGAGTTGCTGCCGGGCCGCCGGGCCACCGGCCTGGAGCCCGGCGTGCTGCACACCGAGGGCGGCGAGCTGCCGTACGACCGGCTGGTGCTGGCCACCGGCTCGGACCCGGTGCGGCTGCCCGGGGCTCGCGAGGAGCGGGTGCTGCGCACGGTCGAGGACGCGCTCGCGCTGCGGGCCACGCTGCGCACCGGCACCCGGCTGGTGCTGGTCGGGGCCGGCTGGATCGGCGCGGAGACTGCCACCGCCGCCCGGCAGCTGGGCTGCGAGGTGACCGTCCTGGAGGCCGCCGGCGAGCCGCTGGCCGGGGCGCTGCCGCCGGAGCTGACCCGGCCGATGGAGCGCTGGTACGCCGAGGCGGGGGTGGAGCTGCGGCTCGGCGCCCGGGTGGCGGCGGTGGAACCGGGCGGGGTGCTGCTCGCGGACGGCGAGCGGGTGCCGGCCGACGAGGTGCTGGTCGGCATCGGCGCCCGCCCGGCGACCGGGTGGCTGGCCGGCTCGGGCGTCGAGCTGGACGCGGCGGGCGCGATCGTCACCGACGCCCGGCTGCGCACCGCGCTGCCCGGCGTCTGGGCGGCCGGCGACTGCCTCTCGTACCCCTCGGCCCGGTTCGGCGAGCGGGTCACCGTCCAGCACTGGGACCACGCGATGCACTCCGGCCGGGCGGCGGCGGCCTCACTGCTGGGCGGGGAGGAGCCGTACGACCCGGTGCCGTACTTCTGGTCCGACCAGTTCGGGCGGATGGTCCAGTACGCCGGGCGGCACGCGGCCGGTGACCAGCTGCTCTGGCGCGGCACGCCGGACGAGCCGCAGTGGAGCGTGCTCTGGCTGCGCGAGGGCGTGCTGACGGCGGTGCTGACGGTGGGCCGTCCGCGCGACCTGGCGCAGGCCCGGCGGCTGATCGCGCAGGGTGCGATGCCCGATCCGGTCCGCGCGGCTGACCCGTCCGTGGCACTGAAATCGACACTCTGAGGACCGTTTGGTGCGCCGGGGGCTCCGGGGATGGCAGTCTGGTGCTGTGAGTAGCGAGACGGATGCCAAGATCGAAGCCCTGGTCCACGAGTGGATGTACCTGCCCGACATCTCGGAGCAGTGGGGGGTGCAGGTCACCGAGGTGCGGCAGATGGTCAAGGACCGTCGGCTGATCGCGGTGCGCCGCGGCCCCAACAGGTCCTTGCAGGTGCCGGCCGCCTTCATCGACGGCCCCGGCCTGGTCAAGCACCTGGAGGGCACCCTGACCCTGCTGCGGGACTGCAAGTTCACCGACGAAGAGATCCTGGAGTGGCTCTTCACCGAGCAGCCCTCGCTGCCGGGCAGCCCGATCCAGGCGCTGTGCGAGAACCGCGGGACCGAGGTCAAGCGGCGTGCCCAGGCGGAGCTGATCTGATGGCCACCGCGGACTACCGCGCCCAGCTGGCCGAGGCCCGGCTCTACCTCTGCACGGACGCCCGGCGCGAGCAGGGCGACCTGCCGGAGTTCCTGGACGCGGTGCTCGCGGGCGGCGTGGACATCGTCCAGCTGCGCGACAAGGGGCTGGAGGCCAGGCAGGAGCTGGAGTACCTGGAGGTCTTCGCGGACGCCGCGCTGCGGCACGGCAAGCTCTTCGCGGTGAACGACCGCGCGGACGTCGCGCACGCGGCCCGCCCCCAGGTGCTGCACCTGGGGCAGGACGACCTGCCGGTGCCCCGCGCGCGGGCGATCATCGGCGAGGAGGTGCTGATCGGCCGCTCCTGCCACGCCGAGTCCGAGGTGGACGCGGCGATCGCCGAGCCGGGGGTGGACTACTTCTGCACCGGTCCGGTCTGGCCGACGCCCACCAAGCCCGGGCGGCACGCGCCGGGCCTCGGGCTGGTCGAGTACGCGGCGCGGCAGCCCACGGACCGTCCGTGGTTCGCCATCGGCGGCATCGACCTGGAGAACCTGGACGAGGTGCTGAAGGCCGGCGCCCGGCGGGTCGTGGTGGTCCGGGCGATCACCGCGGCGAAGGACCCGGGGGCGGCGGCCGCCGAGCTGGCGGACCGGCTGCGCTCGGCGTAACCGGCCCCGGTGGCAGGTTCTCGGTAACGGCGGACGGTTTTCAGTAACGGCGGACGGTGGCGGCCCGGGCGAGCGCGAGCAGCGTGGTCCGGGCCGTCTCGTCGGCCAGCGGGGCGGCGTCGAGGGCGGCCAGCGACTGGCCCATCAGCTCCTCGATCCGCTCCTCGACCCGGTCGGCCGCGCCGCTGCGCAGGACCAGGCCGCCGAGTTCGGCGATCTCCTCGGCGCCC
>FTKT01012164.1_pt1 | contig 20475 bp, 16 predicted proteins | sample 1658271 | NCBI WGS metagenome assembly FTKT01 (sample SAMEA3914811, study PRJEB12502) | metagenome | biome: forest; material: soil | place: Canada | collected 2011-08-04 | depth 0.3 m | reverse complement strand
CGCCCGCAGAGCCACGGAGCGCCCGACCCATGGACCACACCACCCCGGCGGACTTCGCCACCCCGCCCCCCGACCTCTACGGCCGCCCCCGCGCCGACCGCTTCATCCAGCGCCTGACCGCCTTCGGCGAGCGGCACACCGCCGCCCTCGGCGGACCCCTGATGCGGCGCAGCCCCCGGCTGCCCGAGCCCCGGGCGGTCCCGCCGCTCGTCCTGGTGGTCACCGCGCACCGCCCGGTGGCCGAGGACGTGGTCGAGCTGCGCCTCGCCGACCCGGCCGGCGACCCGCTGCCCGCCTGGCAGCCCGGCGCCCACCTGCGGCTCACGCTGCCCTCGGGCCGCGAGCGGCACTACTCGCTCTGCGGCGACCCGGCCGACCGCGGCTCCTACCGGATCGCGGTGCGCCGGCTGGCCGGCGGGGGCGGCGGCTCGGTGGAGCTCCACGACGAGCTGCACGTGGGCGTGCGGCTCACCGTCCGGCGCCCGCGCAACGGCTTCGCCTTCTGCGGCCAGCCGAGGCTGCTGCTGCTGGCCGGCGGGATCGGCGTCACGCCGCTGCTGCCGATGGCCCGCGAGGCCCAGCACCGCGGCCTGGACTGGCACTTGGTTTACGCGGGGCGCAGCGCGGAGTCGATGCCCTTCGCCGAGGAGCTGCGCGCCCTCGCGCCCGACCGGGTCAGCCTCCTGACCGGCGAGGTGCCCACCGGAGAGCAACTGCTGGCCCGCGCCCGGCCCGGCACGGCCGTCTACTGCTGCGGCCCCGCCCCGATGCTCGCCGCCGTCCAGCGGGCCCTGGACGCCTCGCCCGCCACCGCCCTGCACTTCGAGCGCTTCGGCGCCGCGCCGATCCTCGACGGTCGGCCGTTCAGCATCCAACTGGGCAATCAGGGAAGGCTGCTGGACGTCCCGGCGGACCGCTCCGCGCTCGACGTGCTGCGCGAGGCCCGGCCCGATCTGCCGTACTCCTGCCACCAGGGATTCTGCGGCACCTGCCGGGTCCAGCTGCTGGCCGGCACCCCCGAGCACCGCGACCGCCGCCTCACCGCGGAGGAACGCGCGTCCGGCGCCCTGCTGCCCTGCGTCTCACGGGCCGCCGAGGGCGAAACCCTTGTCCTGGAGGTTTCGTGATGCCTTCCACTCCCGCCTTCCCCTTCGACGACCGTGACCTGGACCGCTTCCGGGAGGTCCAGCAACTCGCCTACCACTGCGCCGAACAGGTCGCCGCCTGGATCGAACCCGGGGTGACCGAGCGGCAGGCCACCGCCAGGCTGCGCCAGTGCCTGGTGGCCGAAGGCGTGCAGGACTTCTTCCACATCCCGTTCGCCTGGTTCGGCGACCGGACGGCCTTCCGGCACTTCCACACCCCGCTCCAGTTCTTCGCCGGCTCAAGGAAGTTGGCCGAGGGCATGCCCTATGTGCTGGACTGCGCCCCGGTGGTGGACGGCTACACCGCCGACATCGGCTACGGCGGCAAGGTCGGCGAGAACCCGCTCTGGGACCGGCTGGCGCTGGACCTGCGGGTCTACCGCGAGCTGATCCTGCGCGAGGTCAAGGCCCGCAAGCCGCTCAACGAGGTGTACGCCGCCGTGGACGCGCAGATCGCCGAGCACGGCTACGACAACCGCCACCAGGTCTACCCCGGCCGGGTGATCGGCCATCAGGTGACCCGCACCACCAGCCGCGGCCCGGCCGGCGTCAGCCTCTTCGGCTTCGGCGTGCGGACCCTGCAGACGCTCGGGCGCGAGCTCATCAGCGAGCGGCTGCACGGGCGTTCGCCGCTCTGGGCGGACGGTCGGTCCTCCCGGCACGCGCCCACCCCGGGCCTGTGGGCGGTCGAACCGCACATCGGCTTCCGCGAGGTGGGCATCAAGTTCGAGGAACTGCTGGTGGTCACCGAGGACGACGCCTACTGGCTCGACGAGGACCTGCCGCACGTGCGCCGCTGGAACACCCTTGAGGAGGCCGTCCGATGACTCTGCCCGCCACCCGCCGCCGCACCGTCCACTCGGCGGGCGTCGCGCTCGCCGTCTTCGAGCAGGGCGACCCCGAGGCGCCCACCGTGCTGCTGGTGCACGGGTATCCGGACACCCACCGGGTCTGGGACGACGTCGCGGCCGACCTCGCCGCCGACCATCACGTGGTGCGCTACGACGTGCGCGGCGCGGGCGAGTCGGGGGTGCCGGACGGGCGCCAGGAGTACCGGCTGGAGCTGCTGGCGGCCGACCTGTTCGCGGTGGCCGAGGCGGTCAGCCCGGACCGCCCGGTGCACGTGGTCGCGCATGACTGGGGCTCGTTGCAGTCCTGGGAGGCCGTCACCGAGGTCGGCGCCGAGCAGCGGATCGCCTCGTACACCACGATGTCCGGGCCCTGCCTGGACCACATGGGCTTCTGGATCCGGCACCGGCTGCGCCGGCCGACCCCGCGGCACCTGCGCCAACTGCTCGTCCAGGGTGCGCAGTCCTGGTACATCACGGTCTTCCAGCTGCCCTTCCTGGCCCCAGCCACCTGGCGGTTCGGCCTGGCCCGCGCCTGGCCCCGGGTGCTGCGCGACCTGGAGTCGGTCACCCCGCGCCCGGACCACCCTCAGCTGACGCTCCGTCAGGACGCGGTGCGCGGAATCGAGTTGTACCGGGCCAACATGCGCCCCCGGCTGCGCCACCCGCGAGAGCGGCCCACCGAGGTGCCGGTCCAGCTGATCACGCTGACCCGGGACCGCTACGTGAGCGGCTTCCTCTCCGAGGGGCTGGAGCGCTGGGTGCCGAACCTCACCCGGCGCGAACTGCACGCCGGCCACTGGTCGTCGCTGCTGGAGAAGGGGCCGGTGGTGGCGGGCCTGGTGCGGGAGTTCACCGGCCGGATCGCGGCCGGCGAGAGCCCGGAAGGGCCGCCCGGTACCGAGGGCCCGCTGGTCGTCGTCACCGGTGGCGGCAGCGGCATCGGCCGGGCCACCGCGCTCGCCTTCGCCGAGCAGGGCGCCCGGGTGGTCGTCTGCGACCTCGACCTCGACGCCGCCCGGCGCACCGCCGAACTCGCCTCGCTGATCGGCCCGGTGGCCACCGCCTACCAGGTCGACGTGAGCGACGGCCCGGCCATGGACGCCTTCGCGCAGTCGGTGGCCGCGACGCACGGCGTGCCGGACGTCCTGGTCAACAACGCGGGCATCGGCCACTCCGGCACCTTCCTGCAGACCACCGAGAAGGAGTGGCAGCGGGTCCTGGACGTCAACCTCTGGGGCGTGATCCACGGCTGCCGCGCCTTCGGCACGCTGATGGCCGAGCGCGGCCGCGGCGGACACATCGTCAACCTGGCCTCGGCCGCCGCCTACCTGCCCTCCAAGGTGCTGGCCGCCTACGCCACCAGCAAGGCCGCCGTCCTGATGCTCTCCGACTGCCTGCGCGCCGAACTGGCCCCCGCCGGCATCGGCGTCAGCGCCATCTGCCCCGGCATCGTCAACACCAACATCACCCGCACCTCCACCTTCTCCGGCCTGACCCCCGCCGAACAGGCCGCCAAGCAGGCCAAGGTCTCCAAGCTCTACGCCCGCCGCGGCTTCCCGCCCGAGAAGGTGGCCAAGGAGATCCTGCGCGCGGTCCGCACCGGCAAGGCCGTCGTCCCGGTCACCTTCGAGGCCAAGGCGGCCCGCCTGCTGGGCCGCCTCTCCCCGGGACTGCTCCGCCTGGCGGCACGACTGAACGTGGGCTAGCCGGGCAGCGCGGCCCGCCGCCACCGGGCGCTCACGAGGCCGAGCAGGTCCGGGATCCGATCGCCCCGGGCCTCGTTCACGCAGTCGCGTCGGCGAGGATCGCGCGGCGGGCGAGGAGCGCGGCGGCCAGCAGGCGTTCGTCCGCTGCCGTCTCGGCGTCCCGGGTGGAGTCGTTGACGGGGATGCGGGTGCGCCGGTCGATCAGGGCGGTGACGGCCGGCAGGGCGGGCAGTGCCCGGCTGCCCATCCGCGCCAGGCACGCGAGGTAGTGCTCGCCGACCGCGTAGTCGCCGAGCTGCGGGGTGAGGAGGTCGAGAAGCCGCTCCAGCACGGCGGGCCCCGCGTGCCGCAGCCACAGCGGCGCGCACTGGGCCTGCGTCCGGCCCGGCCAGCGAAAGGTGAGGTTGTAGAGCTGGGCCGCCTGCCGGAAGGTCAGGGGGCCGGCGTCCAGCAGGGCGCCGAAGACCTCGGGGGCGTCTGCCAGCCGGCCGATCCCGATGGGCTTGGCCGCGAGGAGCGCGGCGGCGGACGCGCTGTCGTACGACGGCCGGCCGGTGCCGCAGGGGTGACGAGGCTTCGGGTACGGCGTGAACGGGACGGTGGTCGTCAGAGCGCCGTGCGCACGCATCGCCGCCCGCGAGATCGACGCCGTCGTCAGGGCCCTCGCCACGGCCGGGCCCCCCTCCCGCCCGCAGTGCCGGACGAGCAGCGGCAGCAACTCGACCGGCGCCGCCCGCCAGTCGTGACACGCCTCGCGGGCGAGATCGGCACCGACCTCCCGGGTCGCGGGATCGGCCAGCAGGCGGGCGGCGACGGCGTACGTGTGCTGTTCGCGCCCCAGCTGGTGGAGCACCTGCCCCCAGTCCCGTCCGGCCCGCTCCAACTGGAGCGCGACCTCCCCGGCGTCGGCGCACAGGGCGGCGTCCAGGGCCGGCCACTGCGCGGGAGGCGCCACCCGCAGGGTCTCCAACCGGGCGAGGAAGCGGACGGAGGCCAGCGGGTCGGTCCGCAGCCGAGCGAGATGAGCGAGGTCGGCGCCGAGCGCCCTGGCCAGCACGGTGCGCACGACGGGGTCGGTGAGTCCGCCGAGAGCCGTGAGAGCGAGGTCGCGCCGGCCGGCCCCGACCAGCAGCCGCGCGGCCCGGCGCCGAACCTCCTCGTCGGGGTCGGTCAGCCGGCCCAGGGCGGCATCCGCCGCCTCGGGCCACGGCACGTGGAAGGAGAGACTCTGAAGGAGCGTCAGGACCTCGCGGCGTACAGCGGCGTCCTCGGCCTGGACGAGCCGGAGCAGCCGCGCGGCGACCGGCCCGGCGCGGTCGGCGCCCACGGCCTCGAAGACCGCGACCCGGGAGGGATGCGCAGGCGTCGTGGTGTCGCCGGCGGCGAGGGCCTCGTCCAGCCACTTCACCGGCCCGGGCGGTGGCCGCCGTTCCCCGTGGGGGTTTCACTCATACGGCCGATCATGCCACGCCGGGCGACGGCTCGTTGAGCACGTCCCCTCCGATGCGCGCGACCTGGTCGGCTCCGTCAGCTGCCGGGGTGTCAGGTCTGCAGGTAGCGGCCGAGGCCGGTGGTCAGCTCCTCGGCGTTCATGCAGGGGGTGGTGTTCACGGTGGCGTGCAGGCTGACCCAGAGGGGTTCACAGGTGGTGACCACGGAGGCCTCGTCGGCCAGGTCGACCACCAGGGTGAAGGCGCGGTGGCCGTTCTGCGCGTAGAAGTAGGCGGCCTCCGGCTTGAGGGTGTCCATGATCTCGCTCATCACCTTGCCGATCGAGCCGCTGGTGATCAGCTTGTTGGAGGTCTCGGTGTCCAGTTCGACCTGAAGCAGTGTGCGCATCGTCGGTACGTCCTTCCGCGCGGACGTGGCCCGGTGGGGCGGCGCCGGGGAGCGGCGACCTGCGGCGAGCGCTTCGACGGCCGCGCGGCGTCACCGTGGTGGCCGCGGGCGCGCGTCGGTCGGTCCTTGTTTCCACCTTAGACCGACTGGCAGTTGAGGGGTGGGTGAGGGACCGACGGCCGGCCTGGGACCGGTCCTGCCGACCCCAGCCGGGCCGGCCCCAGGGCGGTTGCGCCGGGGTCCGACGGGCCCGGGGGAGCCCGTCGGACCCCGGTGGCGGCAGCCGACTCATGCACAGTCGAGGCTGCCGTGTCCGGTGGGTGGCGTGCCCGGGGAGGACCGCCACCCGTCCGGAGATCCGGGGGTTACTGCTTGCCGCGGTCCTGCGCGGTCGGGTCGCCCGTCGCCGGGGAGCGGGAGTGGTCGCCCCGGTCCCCGGCCGGCGTGGTCGTACTGGGTGTCGGCCGCCCGCCGCGGCCGGTCGGCCCGGTCGGGTCGGGGCTGGTGGACGGGGCGCTGCTGCGGCCGCGCTCCCGGCTGGGCTCCTGCGGGCCGTTGGCCCAGGTGCTGTCGCCGCTGGGCGTGGTGCCGCTGGGGGTGGTGCCGCCGCCGGTGTCCGGGCGGCGCAGCAGGTCGCCGCAGTAGGCCGCGACCCGGTCCGAACCGCCCGCCGCGCGCGTCAGCGGTTCGAACCGGGGGTCCGTGGCGGGCTTGCCGGTCGTCGGCCAACTGCGGCAGAGGGTGGCCAGCGCCGAGGACGGGCTCGCCGGGCCGGCCGGCGAGGCGAGCGCGCGTCCGGGCGTGCCCGGGGAGGGGATCGGGGCCGTGATGGCGGTCGGCTGTCCGGCCGTGCCGTCGGCGGCCCGGGTGGTGGCCGGCGCGGCCGGGGCGCCGCCCAGCTCGACGGGGAGGTTCCCGGTACCGGCGGCGACGGCCACACCACCGAGCGCGGTGGCGGCCAGCGCGGCGGCGGCGGCCTTAGCGCTGATGAACCGCGCGGGTGCGCAGTTTGCCATCGTTCGTCTCCGGGGGACTCGGGTACTGCCGGTTCGGGGCTTGGCGGCTCGGGCTGACACGGACGGGGTACTGCCGGCGAGGTGGGCGGCCTGCCGGAAGGCGGTCAGGGCCGCCTCCTCTCCGGCGAGTTCGGCCGTCGTGGCGGGGGCGGTCGCGGCGGCGAGCAGGTCGGTCAGGGCGTCCGGACCGTCCTGCGTACCGGTCGCGGCGCCGCCCAGCAGGTGCTCGGCGGTCTCGCGGTCGATCCGGCGGGATCGGTTGGTGCTCATCTCATGTCCTTCAGCGTCGTGGCCGCGGTCCGTGTCACACCTTCGGGAGGAATTTCCTGTGTCGGTCGTGCGGGGGTTCGTTGGACGGGGAGTGGAGGCGGCGGATCGAGCAGCTTGGCGAGCCGGCGCAGGCCGCGGTGGGCGGCCATCCGGACGGTGCCGGCGCGCTTGCCGAGGACCCGGGCGGCGCTGTCGGCGTCCAGTTGCATGACCACCCGCAGGAGGACGGCCTCGGCCTGGTCCTTGGGCAGCGAGGCGATCAGCGCGAGGGCCTGCTCGGTGGCGGCGGCTGTCAGTACGGCGCCCTCGGTGTCGTCGGGGGCGGGCAGTTCGATCAGCTGCTCGACGGGCAGCTCGCCGGTGGGCCGGCGGCGTTTGGCCCGCAGGTGGTCCAGCGCGCGGTGGCGGGCGATGGTGGCCGCCCAGCCGCGGAAGCCGTCCTCGTCCCCGCGGAAGGTGTGCAGGTCCCGGGTGATCTGCAGCCAGGTCTCCGAGGCGACGTCCTCGGCGTCACCGGCCTCGCTCCCCATCAGCACCCGCAGGTAGCGCAGCAGCGGCGGCTGGACGGCTCGGAAGAGTAGTCGGAAGGCCTCCTCGTCACCGCGCTGCGCGGCCCGGACGGCCGTGGACAGGTCCGGTATCAGTGGCTGAGGGGAGCCGGGGTCTGGATCGACGGCGAACTGGTCTGCGTTGTGCACTGCGCCATCATCCGGCATTCGGACAACTGAACCAGGACCGGGACCGTGACCGGTACCAGGACCGTGACCTGCCTCGGCCTCGGCACCGGCCGCCGGGCCGGGCGGACCGGCGGGAACGGGGGCCGCCCACCTGGACGTTCCCGGGGCCGTACGCCGAGGCGCACCCGGCGGCGCGACGAAGGCGGACCGGCGTTGCCGCCCGGACGACCCGCCGGGACGGACCGTCAGCCCCGCCGGGAGCGGACACGCCGACGTCCTCCCCGTCGCGGTGCGGTGACGGGGAGGACAGGGAGAGTTAGCTGACGATCAGTCAGGAGTACTGTACGACAGGAGAAGCCGACGCAGCGTCAGCCCTCAGGCGGCGTGCGGCCGGGCCTGCGGGGCCTCGCTGCGGTCCAGGTCGTGGTGGATCGGGCCCTGGCCGGCCGACAGGGGCAGGCAGCCGCCGCCCCGGCGGTGGGCGACGATCTCGGCGGCGACCGCCACCGCGGTCTCCTCCGGGGTCCGGGCGCCGAGGTCCAGCCCGATCGGCGAGCGCAGCCGGCCGATCTCCTCCTCGCTCAGGCCCACCTCGCGCAGCCGGGCGTTGCGGTCCAGGTGGGTCCGGCGCGAGCCCATCGCGCCGACGAAGCCGACCGGCAGCCGCAGCGCGCGCTCCAGCAGCGGGATGTCGAACTTGGCGTCGTGGGTGAGCACGCAGATCACGGTGCGGCCGTCGATGCCCGTCGTCGCGTCGTCGCCGGACAGCTGGGAGTCCAGGTAGCGGTGCGGCCAGTCGACGACCACCTCGTCGGCCTGCGGGAAGCGGCGCGCGGTGGCGAAGACCGGACGGGCGTCGCAGACCGTGACGCGGTAGCCGAGGAACTTGCCGATCCGCACCACGGCGGCCGCGAAGTCGATGGCGCCGAAGACCAGCATCCGCGGCGCGGGGACGTAGGACTCGACGAAGAAGGTGAGGGTGCCCTGGTCGGAGGGGTCGCAGGGCCGGCCGTCCAGGGCCAGGGTGACCTTGCCGGTCTTCCCCGCGTCCAGCATGGCCCGCGCCTCGGCGACGACGGCCCGCTCCAGCGTGCCGGTGGTCGAAGGGGCGCGGGAGAGGGCGCCGTGGTGGGCGTCGGCGGTCACGGCCACGGTGGCGCCGAGCAGCGCGGTCGGCCCCTCGATCACCCGGGCCAGCGCGACCGGGGTGCCCGAGGCGATATAGGTGATGCCGGCGTCCATCGCGGCGTCGGCGCCGGGGACCACCGGCTGGACGAACACGTCCAGGATCCCGCCGCAGGTCAGACCCACCGCGAAGGCGTCCTCGTCGCTGTAGCCGAACCGCTCCAGGACCGGTTCGCCGGTCTCCATCGCCTGCCGGCACAGCTCGTACACCGCGCCCTCGACGCAGCCCCCGGAGACGCTGCCGATCGCCTCGCCGGCCGCGTCCACGGCCAGCGCCGCCCCGGGGTCGCGCGGCGCGCTGCCCGAGACGCCCACCACGGTGGCCACGGCGAAGGAGCGCCCGGAGGCGTGCCAGGCCTGCAACTGCTCGGCGATGTCCTGCATGTCCGTGGCTCCTGTCGGGGTCCGAGGGCGGGTGTACGAGGCCGGGTGTACGAGGGCTGGTGCTGCGAGGTCGGGTGTACGAGGCCGGGTGTTGCGAGGCCGGGTGTACGAGGGCGGGGTCGGCACGGGCTGTGCCGCTGTGCGGGACCGTCGCCGGTCCCGCACAGCGGCGGTACTTCTAGTGGACTCCCAGCCACTCCTTGACGGGAGTGAGAGCGAAGTAGACGACGAAGACCGCGGTGAGGACCCACATCAGCGGCCCGGGCTCGCGCCACTTGCCCTTGCCGGCCTTGATCACCACGTACGAGATCACGCCGGCCGCGACGCCCGCGGTGATGCTGTAGGTGAACGGCATCAGGACGCAGGTCAGGAAGGCCGGGATGGCCACCTCGCGGTCGGCCCAGTCGATGTGCCGGGCCTGGCTCATCATCATCGAGCCGATGACCACCAGCGCGGCGGAGGCGACCTCCACCGGGACGATGGCGGCCAGCGGGGAGAAGAAGATCATCAGGGCGAAGAAGCCGCCGGTGACCACCGAGGAGAGGCCGGTGCGGGCACCGTCGCCCACGCCGGTGGCGGACTCGACGAAGACCGTCTGGCCCGAGGCGCCGGACAGGCCGCCGATCGCGCCGCCGGCGCCGTCGATCAGCAGCGCCTTGCTCAGACCGGGCATCCGGCCCTGCTTGTCGGCCAGGCCCGCCTCGGTGCCGACGCCGATGATGGTGGCCATCGCGTCGAAGAAGCCGGCCAGCACCAGGGTGAAGACGGCGACCGAGGCGCTGATCGCGCCCATCCCCTGGCTCCCGAAGGCGCCGAAGATGTCGACATGGCCGAAGAGGCCGAAGTCGGGCGAGGCGACCGGGTTGCTCGGCAGCTTGGGCGTCGCGCTCTCCCAGGTGTGGTCCGGGAGCTTGGCGACGGCCTGCACGATGAACGCGAGGACGGTGCCGCCGACGATGCCGATCAGGATCGCGCCGCGGGTGTTGCGGGCGAGCAGGACGAAGATCGAGAGCAGCGTCACCGCGAAGACCACCACGGGCCAGCCGGCCAGTGCGCCGGCCGGGCCGAGCGAGACGGGCGGACCGTAGGGGTCCGGTCCGTGGTGGACGAAGCCGGCCTTGTAGAAGCCGATCAGCGCGATGAAGAGGCCGATGCCGATGGTGATCGCGTGCTTGATCGGCAGTGGGATGCCGTTCATGATCTTCTCGCGGAGTCCGGAGACGACCAGCAGCACGATCAGCAGACCGTAGACCACGCACAGGCCCATGGCCTGGGCCCAGGTGGTGTGCGGTGCCACCAGGGCGGAGACCGCGGCCGAGACCGAGAGGCCGGCGGCGGCGGCGAGCGGGACGTTGCCGACCACGCCGAGCAGGATCGTGGTGACCGCCGCGGCGAGCGCCGTCGCGGTGGTGAGCTGTGCGTGGTTCAGGTGCACGCCGGCCTTGTCCGCGCCGCCGAGCAGGATCGGGTTGAGCAGCAGGATGTAGGCCATCGCCATGAAGGTGGTGAGGCCGCCGCGTATCTCGTTGCCGAAGGTCGAGCCTCTGGCGGAGATCTTGAAGTACGCGTCCAGCGCGTTCTTCGGTGCGGGTGCCGGGGCCGGCGTGGGGGTGCCGGCCTGGGCGGGAATCTCTTCAGTGGTGCCTGGCTCCGTGGGGATCCGGGTCATGTCCACTCCCAAGGTTCAAAGGGGATTGGGGTGGGCGAGCCGACCTGACTGTCGATTAGGAGACGGCACAGGGGGACTTGTTCGACTCACGAGTGCACTCATATGTGCCTGCGGTGCGGGGTGGTGCGCACCGCTGCAGAGCCCCGGCGTGGGAGAGGCAGCGGGATGGTGCACATGGGATTCCTGCGGTGGTGCGCCCCGGGGCGGCGGGGGAAGACGTTGACCGCCGCCCCGGGGAGGTTCGGGTGTGCGTCCCGGCTAGAGCGTCCCGGTGAGGTGCTCGGGACGGACCGGGATGCGGGTGAGCGCGATCCCGGTGGCCTGGCGGATGGCCGCGACGATCGAGGGGGTGGCGGACACCGTGGGGGCCTCGCCGACGCCGCGCAGCCCGTAGGGGGCGTGCGGGTCGGGCAGCTCCAGCATGTCCACCGGGATCGGCGGCACGTCCAGGATGGTGGGGATCAGGTAGTCGGTGAAGGAGGCGTTGCGCACCTTCCCGTCCTTGACGATGATCTCCTCCATCACCGCGAGGCCCAGCGCCTGGGTGCAGCCGCCCTGGATCTGGCCGATCACCGAGAGCGGGTTGAGCGCCTTGCCGACGTCCTGAGCGGCCGTCAGCTCGACCACCTTGACCAGGCCCAGCTCGACGTCCACGTCGACCACCGCGCGGTTGGCGCAGAAGGTGTACTGGACGTGGCCGAAGCCCTGCCCGGTCACCTTGTCGAACGCCTCGGTCGGGCGGTGGTGGTGCTCGCGGGTCAGGTCGATCGCCTCGTCACCGAGCAGGTCGACCATCGAGATCAGCGCGCCGGCCGACTCCGAGACCACCTTGCCGCCGACCAGGTCGAGGTCGTTCTGGGTCCAGCCGTACCGCTTGCGGCCCTTGGCGATCAGCGCCTGCTTGACGGCCTCGGCGGCGTACTTGACCGCGCCGCCCGTCATGTAGGTCTGCCGCGAGGCGGAGGTGGAACCCGCCGAGCCGACCTCGGTGTTGGCCGGGTGGATGGTGACCTGCTCGACGCCCAGCTCGGTGCGGGCGATCTGGGCGTGCACGGTGATGCCGCCCTGGCCGACCTCGGCCATCGCGGTGTGCACCATGGCGACCGGCTCGCCGCCGATGACCTCCAGGCGGACCCGGGCGGTGGAGTAGTCGTCGAAGCCCTCGGAGAAGCCGACGTTCTTGATGCCGACCGAGTAGCCGACGCCGCGCACGATGCCCTCGCCGTGCGAGGTGTTGGACAGCGCGCCGGGCAGCGTGCGGACGTCCAGGTTGACCAGGTCCAGCGGCGGCGGCAGCGGCATGTCCTTGACCCGCCGCAGCAGTTCGGCGACCGGGGCCGGCGAGTCGAGCAGCTGGCCGGTGGGCATCCGGTCGCCCTCCGCCATCGCGTTCAGCTGCCGCAGCTCCACCGGGTCCATGCCCAGCTCGGCCGCGAGCTTGTCCATCTGCGTCTCGTAGCCGAAACAGGCCTGCACCGCGCCGAAGCCGCGCATCGCGCCGCAGGAGGGGTTGTTGCTGTAGAGCGCGATCGCCTCCATCCGCACGTTCGGGATGTTGTACGGGCCGTGGCCCAGCGAGGCGGCGTTGCCGACGACCGAGGGGGAGGCGGAGGCGTACGCGCCGCCGTCCAGCACGATCCGGGCGTCCGCGAAGACCAGCTTGCCGTCGCGGGTGGCGCCGTGCTCGTAGTACATCTTCGCCGGGTGGCGGTGCACGTGGCCGAAGAAGGACTCGTCGCGGGCGTAGACGATCTTGACCGGCTTGCCGGTGCGCTGCGCGAGCAGGCAGGCGTGGATCTGCATCGACAGGTCCTCGCGGCCGCCGAAGGCGCCGCCGACGCCCGCCAGGGTGAGCCGGACCTTCTCCTCCGGCAGGCCGACCACCGGGGCGATCTGCTGGCGGTCCACGTGCAGCCACTGGGTGGCGATGTAGAGGTCGATGCCGCCGTCCTCGGCGGGCACCGCGAGGCCGGACTCCGGGCCGAGGAAGGCCTGGTCCTGCATGCCGACCTCGTAGTGGCCGCTGACGATCACGTCGGCGAGCGCGCGGATCTCGTCGGTCACGCCGCCGCCGTACACCAGCTTCTGGCTGTGGCAGATGTTGTCGTGGCCGTGCGCCTTGAACTCGTGCGGCTCGTGCACGTAGCCGTAGACCTCGGGGTTGAGGCACATCTCCTCGGTGGTGATCGGGGTGAGCACCTCGTACTCGACCTTGATCTTCTTCACCGCGCGGCGGGCCGTCTCCGGGTGGTCGGCGGCCACGATGGCGATCGCCTCACCGTGGTAGCGGACCTTGTCGATCGCCAGGGCCGGCTGGTCCTGGATGTCGAGGCCGTAGAACTTGCTGCCCGGGATGTCCTCGTGGGTCAGCACCGCGTAGACGCCCGGCGTCTTCATCGCCTCGCTGATGTCCACCGAGAGGATGTTGGCCCGCGGGTGCGGCGAACGCAGCGCCATGCCCCAGAGCATGTCCTCGTGCCAGAGGTCCGAGGAGTACGCGAACTCGCCCTTGACCTTGAGGGTGCCGTCGGGACGCAGCGGCGAGCCGCCGATGCCGTCCTTGCTGGCCTGCTTGATGTCCTGCAGGTTCTTCTGACCCGCGATGGTACGAGTACTCATTCGCCCGTCCCCGCCTTCTGGCACTTGCGGGCGGAAGCCAGCCGCACCGCGTCCATGATCTTCTCGTAGCCCGTGCACCGGCAGAGGTTGCCGGAGAGCGCCTCGCGGATGTCCGTGTCGCTCGGCTGCGGCTCGCGGTCCAGCAGGTCGTGGGTCTGCACCAGCAGGCCCGGGGTGCAGAACCCGCACTGGACGGCGCCGGCGTCGATGAACGCCTGCTGCACCGGGTCCAGGCCGCTCTCGTCGGCCAGGCCCTCGACGGTACGGACCTCGCGGTCCTGGACCTGGCCGGCCGCGACCAGACAGGAGCAGACCGGGGTGCCGTCCAGGTAGACGGTGCAGGAACCGCACTCGCCCTGCTCGCAGGCGTTCTTGGAGCCCGGCAGGCCGACCCGCTCGCGCAGCACGTACAGGAGGCTCTCGCCCTCCCAGACGTCGTCCGCCTCCACCGGCTTGCCGTTGGCGGTGAATGTGACCCTCATGCCGCGCTCCTGATCTGCTTGCTGTAGTCGTTCCAGGTCCAGGTGAGCGTGCGGCGGGCCATCACGGCCAGCGAGTGCCGGCGGTAGTCGGCGGTGCCGCGCACGTCGTCGATCGGGGAGGCCGCGGCCTTCACCAGCTCGCCGAACGTCTGGATCACCTCGGTGCCCAGCAGGTCACCGGACTGCCACAGACCGCGCTCGGCGAGCACGCCCGCCAGGTACTCCTCGGCCTGCACCGCACGACGCGGCGTGGGGGCGGCCGAACCGATACCGGTGCCGACCGTGCCGTCCTTGGGGTGCAGCGCGAAACCGAAGGCGCAGACCGCGATGACCATCGCGTTGCGGGTGCCGATCTTGGAGAACTGCTGCGGGCCGTCCGCCACCGGGATGTGCACCCGGCGGATCAGCTCGTCCTTCTCCATCGAGTTGCGCTTCACGCCGACGTAGAAGTCGTCGATCGCGATCAGCCGGGTACCACGGGCCTGCGAGGCCACCTCGACGAAGACGTCCCGGCCGGCCGCCAGCAGCGCGGGGTGCGCGTCACCGGCGGGGGAGGCGCCACCCAGGTTGCCGCCGACGCCGCCGCGGTTGCGGATCTGCGGCGAGCCGACGGTGTGGGCCGCCAGCGCCAGGCCCGGAAGGGGGCCGGACAGCTCGTTGATGATCCGGGTGTAGGGCACAGAGGCGCCGAGCTGCACGACATCGTTCTCGATCGACCACTCGGTCAGCTCGGTGATGCGGTTCAGGTCGAGAATCGCGGATGGCCGGTGCACGTCGAAGTTCATCTCGACCATCACGTCCGTACCACCAGAGATCGGCAGCGCGGTCGGGAACTCAGCCTTCGCCGCGAGTGCCTCGTCCCACGTAGCGGGCCGCAGGAACTCCATGCGGGTGTCTCCTCAAGTCGTCGCCGTTCGAACCGTTGGGCACTGTGCCCTGAAATCCCCTGGGCGTCGCCCGAATGGGGGCCTCTGCGCGGGATTCCAAACCTTCGGTGTTCGGACCCCGCCACCGGAGCGTTGCCGGGGCGTTGAGTCCTGGTCACCGGGGTGTGTCCGGCGGCGTGTGGCCAGTGAACCGCTGCGGGCCCACCCGCAGGCAGTCACCGATGGCATGAAGCGCCTGCCTCGGTGCCGCCCGGCATCCTGTACGTTCCTCTAAGGGCGATGAATCCCCTGCTGAGCGGATTCCCAACCGCCCCTTACGACCGTAATCCGGCCGTGATGACGAAGCTACGGCCCTGTGACCCGGCCGCTCACTGATACGTAACACCGAACGCCCGAACTCGGGCACACTGTGAGCCCCTCACCCTGCTGCGACCACCCATCCAGCCCCCTATCCCGCCACCGGCCCCCGCCGCTGTCCAGACGAAGGAGTCTGCGGATGCGCGTCCGTGACCTGCTCGCCCCAGGAGCCCCGAGACTGCGGCTGCTGGCCGCCGAGGACGAACTGGACCGCCAGGTCACCGGTGTGATGACCACCGACCTGCACGACCCCGGCCGCTACCTGCACGGCGGCGAACTGGTGCTCACCGGCATGCTCTGGCGCACCGCCCCCGAGGACTCGGAGCGCTTCGTGCGCACCCTGGCCGGCGGCGGCGCGGTCGCGCTGGCGGCCGGCGAGGCCGAGGTCGGCCCGATCCCCGAGGACCTGGTCGAGGCCTGCCGGCGCCACCGGATGCCACTGCTCGCGGTGCCCGACGACATCGCCTTCTCGACCCTCACCGAGTTCATCGGCCGGCAGATCTCCGCCGACCGGGCCGCGGACCTGGCGGCGCTGGTCGACCGGCACCGGCTGCTGGTCTCCGCGGCCGGCGGGGGCGGCGGACTGGACGCCGTCCTCGACCTGCTCGGCGGCGACCTGGACCTGGACTGCTGGGTGCTGACCGCCACCGGCCGGGTGGTGGCCGGTCCCGCCGAGACGCTGGGCGCCGAGGACCGCGACCAGCTCGCCCGCACCCATCTGGCCGCCCAGCGCCAGCGCCGCCGCCCCCCGCACCGCGCCCGGCTGGCCTCCGGCGCCTACTCGCTGCTGCCCGCCGCCGCGGACCCGCAGAGCGAGGCCCCGCTCTCGGACTGGATGCTGGCGATCGCCGGCGACATCTCCGAATGGACCGGCAAGCGCCAGCAGCTCGCCGAGAACCTGGCCCGGCTGGTCGCCGCCGAGCGCACCCGCCGCGACGAGGGACGCCGGCTGCGCCGCCGGCTCGCCGACGAGGTGCTGACGCTCCTTCAGCGCGACGCCGACCCCTCCGAGATCAGCCGCACGCTCTACGCCTCCTCGGCGATGGCCGCCCGCTACGAGGGCGCCGTGCCCAGGCCCGAGGCGCCGGAGGGCTCCTGGCTGGTCCTCAGCGCGGAGGGCACCGGCCTGCCCGACGGCGTCGTGCGCTCGATCCTGGAGGAAGCTCTGACCGGCACCTCCGACCGCGCCCTGGTGGCCGGCGGCGGGACCGGCGCGGTGGTCGTGCTCCCCGCGCTGGACGTGGCCGTCCCCGCCGACGCGCTGCGCGACCTGCTCGCCCCGCTGGAGGCCGGCCTCGGTTCGGAGGGCCGGATCACCCTCGGCGTCTCCGCCCCCGCGCTGGAGGCCGGCGGGCTGCGCGGCGCGCTGGAGGAGGCCCGGCACGCCCGCCGGATCGCCGCCGCCCGGGTCGGCCGGGTCTGCGTGGCCGGTCCCGAGGAGCTGGCCTCGCACGTGCTGCTGCTGGCCGCCGTCCCCGACGAGGTGCGCCGGGCCTTCCGCGGCCGGCTGCTGGACCGGGTGATCGGCTACGACATCGAGCACCAGGCCGACCTGGTCCGCACCCTGGAGGCGTTCCTGCGCTCGGACGGCTCGTGGACCCGCTGCGCCGCCCAGCTGCACGTGCACGTCAACACGCTGCGGTACCGGATCGGGCGCATCGAGGAGTTGACCGGGCGTGACCTCTCCCGGCTGGAGGACCGGGTCGACTTCTACCTCGCGCTGGAACTGGCGTAGGGCTCGCGGGGGCGGGCGTGCCGCTCCGGTTCGCCGTCGCGCCCCCGGTCCGGCGTCGCGCCCCCGGTACGGCGATGGCCGACCCCGCGCGAGGCGGGGCCGGCCATGGTGGCGGGGTGGTCAGTGCTGGATCGGGATGATCCCGGTCAGCCACTTGAAGACGTCCGGCACCAGCGGCTTCCAGGTCCGCTTGTCGTGCGGCCCCGGGGTCTCCAGCACGGTCACCGTGGTCGGCGCCTTCGCGGCCTTGGCCAGCGCGTCGCCGTCCTGGTAGCCGTCGCCCTTGTCGCCGCTCTGGAAGAGCGCGACCTTCGGGGGCTGGGCCGCGTGGGTCAGGATGTAGAGCGGGTTGGACACCTCGTGCAGGTGCGGGTCCTTCGCGGTCAGCGAGGCGGACTCCTGCGCGGGGTCGTTGTAGCCGGAGATGCTGACGCCCGCGCGGTAGCGGTTCGGGTGCTCCAGGGCCAGCCGGTCGGCGCAGTGCGCGCCGGCCGAGTAGCCGGCCACCGCCCAGCGGTCGGAGGACGGGTCGGCCCGGAAGTTGTCCAGCACCATCTGCGGCACGTCCCGGGAGAGCCAGGTGTCCGCGTTGACCCGGCCGGGGATGTCCGCGCAGCCGGTGTCGGTGTTGTTGTCCATCAGCAGGGTGCGCGGCGCGACCAGGATGAACGGGGCGACCTGGCCGGACTGCATCAGCGGCTTGAGCTGGTCGCTCACGTTCAGGGTGCCGAACCAGGTCTTGGAGGAGCCGGGGAACCCGGGGAGCAGTTCCACCACCGGGAACTTCTTGTCCTTGTACGCCGGGTCGTTGTACTGCGGCGGCAACCAGACCAGCACCTCGCCGTCCACCCCGGACAGCTGGCCCTTCAGGTCGGTGGTCTGCACGTCGCTGGGCACCAGCGGGTCGCCGACGCTCTTGAACTGCTGGACCACCTTCGCGGCGGGCTTGGCGTCGCCGCCGGGCTGGCCGCCGCTGTCCGCAGGGGGAGCGGGCACCGCGCGGACGTGGCTGCCGGCGTCGAAGAGGTCGTCCCAGCTGCCGTAGATCATATTGGAATTGTTGATCATGACGAACGCTGTCGTCACGGCCGTGGCCTGACAGAAGAGCAGCATGATCAACCGGGACAGGATCCGAACCGCCGGCGGTCCGCCGACCCGCCCCCAGAGCAGCATGGTCGCTGCGATGGAGACCAGGACGAGGATGATCGTGAAGACCAGGAAGGACGTATCTGTCAGTTGCATCTGTTCTCGTATCCGGGTTGCCAGCCGTCCGGACGCGGCTTGTCCGGTGCGCTTTCCAAATAAGGGGACGATCATGAACGCGTGACCGGTTGCCCCCGAAGCTGAGGAAAACCTGGGTGGAAGATCACGTGGGTATGAGAATTTGCCGTCCGCCCCGAGCCTAGTCTGTCACCTGCCCGGGTGTATCCGGCGCCGCGGTCCAGGCAACACCCAGGAAACCGGCAGCCGCCGCACAGGCCGGACACGTACCGTCGGCCACCCGCACGGCCGCCCGCCTCCCGGATGCCGGATCCGCCTTCCGGCCGGACACTGACAGGGATCTGACGCGGCGTCGAAGGCGGTGGGTGGGTGCGGACCGGGTGCAGGTGGATGCTCGTGCTGGCGTTGCTGGTCACCGGTTGCAGCAGTACCGGTGGTCTGCGCGCCGAGCAGGCCCGGTCGCGGGCCGCGAGCGCCGGCGGCGCTGTGGACACCCCGCGCTGGACAGTGGCGATGGTCACCCACGCGGGGGCCGGCGACTCCTTCTGGGACACCGTCCGCAAGGGCGCCGAGCAGGCCGCCGCCAAGGACAACATCACCTTCCTCTACTCCAACGACGCGCAGACCGGCAACCAGGTGCAGCTGGTCCAGGCGGCCATCGACCAACGGGTGGACGGCCTGCTGGTCACCCTCGCCAAGGGGCTGGCGATGAAGGACGTGCTGGCCAAGGCCGAGGCGGCGGGCATCCCGGTGATCAGCATCAACTCCGGTGCCGAGTTCTCCGCCGCCTTCGGCGCCCTCGCCCACATCGGCCAGGACGAGAGCACCGCCGGCCGGGCCGCCGGGACCGCGCTGGCCGGCCGGGGCCGCAAGAGCGTGCTCTGCGTGATCCACGAGCAGGGCAACGTCGGCCAGGAACAGCGCTGCGCGGGAGCGCGGGAGAAGTTCTCCGGCGTCTTCCAGACGCTCTACGTGGACGGGGTGAACCTGCCCGACGCCAAGGCGACGATCACCGCCAAGCTCCAGGCCGACTCCGCCGTGGACACCGTGCTGACCCTCAGCGCCCCACTGGCCGGCACCGCGCTGCGCGCCGTCCAGGACGCGCACCGCGCCGCCGAGGTGGACACCTTCGACCTCGGCGCGGAGGTGGTGGCGGGGCTGCAGGCCGGCTCCGTCGGGTTCGCCGTGGACCAGCAGCCCTACCTGCAGGGGTACCAGGGCGTGGACCAGCTCTGGCTCTACCGCTTCAACCTGAACGTGCTCGGCGGCGGGCAGCCGGTGCTGACCGGCCCTCAGGTGCTGACGAAGGAGAACGCCGCGGCGCTCGCCCAGTACGTGGCCCGGGGTACCAGGTGAGCGACGTCCTGGAGAGCGCCCCGCGCACCCGCCTCCCGCACCGGCTGCGCCGGCTGCTCGCCCGGCTGCTCGGCCGGCCGGAGCTGGGCGCGCTGATCGGCGCCGTCGCGGTCTTCCTCTTCTTCTCGGTCGCCGCCGACAGCTTCCTGCGCGCCTCCTCGCTGGGCACCGTGCTCTACGCCGCCTCGACCATCGGGATCATGGCGGTACCGGTCGCGCTGCTGATGATCGGCGGTGAGTTCGACCTGTCGGCCGGGGTGCTGGTGACCACGGTGGCGCTGACCTCCTCGATGGTCTCCTACCAGCTCACCGCCGTGACCTGGGTGGGGGTCGCGGTCTCGCTGGTGGTCGCGCTGGCGATCGGCGGGTTCAACGGCTGGATGCTGGCCCGCACCCGGCTGCCCAGCTTCATCGTCACGCTCGGCACCTTCCTGATGCTGACCGGGGCCAACCTCGGGGTGACCAAACTGGTCGGCGGCACGGTCAGCACCAAGCCGATCGCCGACATGCAGGGCTACGCCTCCTGCCGCTGGCTCTTCGCCTCGGAGACCACGATCGGCGGGCTGACCGTCAAGGCCACCGTCTGGTGGTGGCTGGGCCTGCTGGCGGTGGCGAGCTGGATCCTGCTGCGCAGCCGGTTCGGGAACTGGATCTTCGCCGTCGGCGGCGACGCGGCCGCGGCCCGCGCGGTCGGCGTACCGGTCGCCCGGACCAAGACCCTGCTCTACCTCGGCGTCGGCTTCGGGGCCTGGGTACTCGGGCAGCACCTGCTCTTCTCCTTCGACACCGTCCAGTCCGGTGAGGGCGTCGGCAACGAGCTGATCTACATCGTGGCGGCGGTGATCGGCGGCTGCCTGATCACCGGCGGGTACGGGTCGGCGGCCGGCTCCGCGCTCGGGGCGCTGATCTTCGGCATGACCAGCAAGGGGATCGTGTACGCACAGTGGAATCCGGACTGGTTCAAGTTCTTCCTCGGCGCTCTGTTGCTGCTCGCGGCGCTGCTGAACTCCTGGGTCCGGCGGCGCGCGGAGGCGGGGCGGTGACGGGGGCTTCGGGAGTGTCGGGGGTGTCGGGGG
>FTKT01000131.1_pt2 | contig 20520 bp, 15 predicted proteins | sample 1658271 | NCBI WGS metagenome assembly FTKT01 (sample SAMEA3914811, study PRJEB12502) | metagenome | biome: forest; material: soil | place: Canada | collected 2011-08-04 | depth 0.3 m | reverse complement strand
TCGCTCTTGTAGGGCTTGCGGTCACTCACGCAGTCACCTCAGCACGGCACCAGCCCCGCGACCTGCCGTAGACGGTAAAGCCACACGTTCAGGCGACGACAGAACGGACATCAGCTCACATTCCGCCCTCTGAGGATCTCCCAGACGGTGGACGCGGCGATCTTGATGCCGAGGGCGGCAAGTTCGCCGTGCACGCGCCGGTATCCCCACGCCGGGTTCTCCCGAACCAGACGCAGGATCAGCACGCGGATCGAGCGGACGGTGGGCAGGCGACCTGGTCGCTTCGGCCGGCAGGTGCGGGCGTGATGCTGCTTCATCAGGTCGCGGTGCCAGCGCAGCACGGTGTCTGGTCGAACCAACAGCCACAGGCGGCGCAGCACCTCGCGCGGTAGCGGGGCGAGGAGCGCAGCGAGGAAGACGCGGTCCTCCGGAGCAAACCTCGCCTGGTCCCCACCGAGCTGCCGCTCAAGGACAGTGAGCTGATGGCGCAAGGCAAGGATCTCCACGTCCTTGCCCCGGTCGCTTATCGGCAACAGCCGCAGGGCCGCGAACGCGTTGGTGACACTCAGGTATGCCAGGCGAAACAACACGAGTGATCATCCTGCCGCAACCGCCGAGCAAGTCCTTGATCTGCGTGGATGACATTCTCGGCAGGCGCAGAGACGATCACCCGGAGATAGTGCCAGCCGAGATCGCCATACCGCTCTTACCTGCGGCGATGACTTTCCGAGCCCCACAGGTTTCAGCGTCGGTATACATCAGCGTCGACCAGGCGTGTGTCTCCCAGTACGGCGCCGGTGCGACCTCGGCCTACTGATCCGCCCACAACCCGTACTCGTGGTATTGCCAGCGGTGATCCGCTGAGCTGAACTGCCGCCGGGCGGCGGTGGGTTGGCCACCGCCGCCCGGCGGCTGTCGAGGCCCCGCCGCCACGCCCCGCTCAGGAGGGCTCCCGATAGGTCAGCTCTCCGTTCGCCGGTGTCCCGCCGCGATAGAGGAACGTGTTCAGAGCCCGCCACTCCTTCCGCTCCTCCTCAAGGCTCTCCGGCGCACGCAGTCGCAGGCCCTCCCACAGCCGCCACCGGTGCAGGTCGAACGCGGTGCGCAGCTTCTCCGTGTAGCCGACGGTCGCGAGCACCGCGTTGCGGTGAGCGGTCCGGGCCAGCAGCAGCACGGCCGCGTCCAGCAGCGCGGCCAGGCCCAGGTGTTGGAGGACGCCGGTGGGGTGGCCGAGGGTGCGGGGGAGGTGGAAGGCCAGCCAGGTGAGGACGGGCAGGCCGAAGCCGAGCAGGTAGAGCGCGACATTGCTGAGCAGGTCGACGGCCGCCTTGGCGGCGCGTACCTCCTCGGCGAACTCCGCCGGGAGCAGCGGCAACAGGCGCGGCCAGACGACGATCGGGTCGAGGCCGTAGCGCTGCCGCGGGTACTCCTCCGCCGCCTTGATGACGTTGCCGCGGCGGGTCGCCAGCACCTCGCCGGGCGGTTGCGGGTAGTGGAGGAAGAGCTCCTGGTACAGGACGGACCGTTCCTCGGTGACCTTGGTCTGCGCCGCCTGCAGCCGCTCGCCCAGGAGCGGGGCAGCGGCGTTGAAGCGGGCGTGCCGGCTTTGCCAATCGCTGTCGGTGCCGGCGGGTTGGGCGTGGAGTTGGGCGACCAGGTCCGATGTGCGGGCGGACGAGCCGGTCAGGTCTGCTTGTCCCTGGACGGCCTGTTCCAGGGCGGTCAGTTCGGTGTCGACCCGTTGCGGGGACCACAGGTCGGTGGCCGGGTTCACTTTCGTCGCGTCCTTCGGGAAGGAGTCCGCTTCCGTGCTGACGGTCAGCTCGGCCTTCTCCAGCTCCCGGTCCCGTTCGACCATCCGCTGCCGGGCCCGTTCGTGACGCCGTGCGGCGCGGGCGGCCAGGGCTCGCAGCGGGCCAGCGGGGATCCGGTTCCCGTCGAGAAGTTGGTCGAGTGGGCCCGACGTGCTCTGCCACAGCAGCGACCAGAACGCGATGGCGGCCAGGTAGCCCACCACCAGGGCGGCTTGGACGGCGGCCGGCTGGTGTCCCCACCGCTGTAGGGCGTGGGCGAGGCGGTGGTCGGCGACCGCGACCACGAGCAGGCTCGCGCTCCAGAAGACCAGGCTCGGGAAGAACACCGACAGCAGGGCCCGGCGGTCGAAGTAGCCACGGGCCTCCTTCAGGACGGCGGCGAACATCAGCGCTCGACCGCCATCATGGCTCCGTGGAGGAAGTCGTTCGGGCAGGTGGGGGGTGCGTTGTCCGCCTCGGGGGCGCGCAGCAGCCGCACGCTGGGCGGCGCGCACCGGCGGCATTCGAAGCGCAGTGCGGGCACGCGTGGGCTGCCCTGGCGGTGCTGTGTGCTGCGCAGCAGGTCCTGGGGCAGGGCGTGGACCACGGGTTCGCGCGGGATCACGCCGGCGGGTGTGCCGTCGCGGCGCAGGACGATCACGGCCCCGGCCGGGTCCGGTGCCACCTCCTGGGCGAGGCGCAGCAGGAAGGCATCGGACACCGTGTCCGGTTCGGCGTCCACGGTGACCAGCTTGTTGGAGCGGGCGAGACTGCCGTCGGCGAGCAGCCGGACGACTGCGAGGAGCGCCTGGCCGCTGCGCAGCAGGGCGATCTCGGCCCCGGCCTCCGTCAGCGCGTCGGTGATGGCGGCGTCGTCCGGCTCGCCCTGGGAGGCGTCGACGTCCGCCCACGATCCGACCAGTTGCGACAGTTCCACGTCCGTCATTTCCGTACCTATCTCCAGTCCCCGACGAGCATGAACGCCGCCCAATGGTAGGGGTCTTCGAATGGCTTGACCTGATAGTCGATCGTTCCGGTGAGGGTGGCCCGGATCTCCAACAGGGGCAGCTTGTCGGCGGCGAGTGCACCGACGGCCTGCTCGGACGGGTCGGTCGAGGAGCTTGCCTGGTCCGCGATGGCGCGGTAGTCGGCGAGCGCGGCGGCGAGGTCGTTCGCCTGGATGCGGGCGTCCGCCTGGTCCAGTCGCAGCCGCAGCGCGTCGGCGCCGTGTGCGGTGCGGGCCCGCTGCTCGCAGGCGGTGACCACGTCGGCGGCGGTCATTCGGGCGACCTCCCGTTGGGCCAGTCGCAGGGCGTGGGCGAGCGTGACGGGCCCGGCCGGCCGGGCGTGGCGGTAGAACGCCTCCACGACCAGTTGGGTCGACAGGTCGTCCACCGGCCAGAGGGTGACCAGCACGGTGGGCGTGCCGGCCTGGAGCAAAGCCCTCGGGAGACCGATGAGTTCGTCGCCCGGACGGTGTTCGCTGAGGCCGCTGTCGCAGGCGCTCAGCACGACCAGGTCGGTGCTGAGGCCGAGCGCCAGGATGTCCTGTGCGGAGAGCTCCGCCTCCTCGGCCGTGTGCCCCGGGCCGGGGGCCAGCGCGATGCCGGAGCCGAGCGCGCGCCGCCGGTCGAAGCGGCCGTGACAGGCCAGGTGGAGCAGGTCCGGGCCGGGTGTGCGGGCCAGCAGCAACCGTAGGCGGTCCTCGGTGGCCTGCGCCCCGAGGATCGCGGTGGTCCCGAACCGCTCGGCCACGGCGGTGGCTTCGGCGCGGGCGTGCGGCAGGTCGGAGCGGGAGTCGCCGATGACCACCGCCCGGGTCCAGCGCCCCTGTTCCGGCGGGACGTCCGCCGCGCGGGCGGCGGTCTGCCGGTCGCGCAGCGCGGCGCACAGGGCGAGCACGGAGGCGCTGGGCGTGTAGGCGACCGGGTAGCCCTCCTGGAGCGGCACACCGTCGAGCGGTACCGCGTGGAACGGCACGCCGTGGAGCACCCCGCTGGGGACAATCCAGAGCACGTCCCCGTCCTCGACGTAGGGCCGTACGGGCTCGACCAGGAAGGCCAATGCCTCCAGGGCCGGCCCCAGCCGCGGGGTACCCGCCCCCGCCTCCGGCTCGGGGAACAACTCATCGATCAATCGGTTCAGTTCATCGCTCGCCAGCTCGAAGGCCTCGATCCCGACTAGGCCGAGGTCCGGTCGCAGCAGCAGCATGAACAGCAGGTCGCCGAGTTGGACGTACTCCACCAGCAGGACCTGCTCGCCGTGGGTGCGGGCGAGTTCCCGGGCGACCTGCTGCGGCCCGAGCACGGCGCCGACGGCGTCGTCCGCACGGAAGGTTATAGTCCGTCCGAAGCGCTCCTCGAGCCGCGCGATCGTCCGGGTCTCCTCCTCCACGGCCTCGACGAGGGGTTGCGACTGGGGCGTGTGTGTCAGGAGCCGCCGGAGCTCGGCGCGGCGCCGCTTCGCCTCGGCGAGCTCGCGCGCGTCGGGGGCCCGGTCCGCTGGGGCCGCGAGACGTGCGGATTCGAGCTGGTCGAGCAGCACCCGGGACTTGGAGCGCTCCAGCAGCACGAAGAAGGTGTCGAGGTCCTCGGCCGCGTAGGCGGCGAACATCGCCGTCACGTACGGCCCGGCCGACAGACCCTGCCACGTGATGCGTGCCTCGACGGTCCGCAGCCCAGGCCGGTACTGATCACTCAGGTCGAGCGCGGCGAGGGATTCGGCCAGGGCTTCGGCGGGCCGCTCCAGCTCCATGAGGACATGGGCACGCAACTCGTGCATCCGCTGGGAGATCGGGTATTGGGATGCCGGCTCGGGATCGATCCCGTCGAGGATTCCGAGGGCCCGTTCCGCGGCGCCTCCCCGTTCGTGGGCCGAGGCGAGGTTGAGCGTCAGCACAGCGCGCCCATACGGCGTCGTGTCCTCCGCGTCAAGGGCCGCTTCGAGCACCCGGACCGCCTCGGCGCACCGCTCGTCGCGGAGCAGGACGGTCGCGAGCAGGTTCGCCCGCCTCAACCGGTGCTCCGGAGACAGCCAGTCGGTAGGCATGTCCTCCAACAGGGCGGCGGCCTCGGCACTCCGGCCGGCGTCGCGTAGCAGCACGACCCGGTGGAACACTCGGCTCAACGGCTCATGCGGACCTCCCGTGCCTAGGGAGCCCGGCGCACCGTCCGGGGGGCCGTCCGGATCGGCGGCGGCCCCGAGGCGGACGTCGACGTCGCTGCGAAGCCAGGCGATCCAGTCCGTCAGCTCCTTGAACGCGGCCACGCCGAGCATGAGGTGTTCCAGCGGCAGGGTGACCATCCCTTTCGCCCGCCGCGCGTAGCGCTGTGCCAGGGCCTGCGTCTCCGCCCGCTGTTCGGCGCTGGCGTGGGGCGGCAGCCCGAGCAGCGGGGTACGCGCATCCACCTGGTCCAGTAGGTCGAGCGCCGACTGCAGGTCGTAGAGCCGGGTCCGCACGTCCGCCTGGCGCAGCATCGCCCAGGCGCCCAGCAGCGGCAGCGCGAGGAGGTCCAGCGCTTCCGCCGCCTCGCGGAACTCTGATGCCGCCTGCGACCATTGACGGTGCTCGTCCAGTTCGTCGGCGCGTGACAGGCAGGCGAATGGGTGCCGAAGGTCGGGCAGTGCGGTCAGGACGCTGGTCCGAAGCGGGGTGTCGGCCAGGAGTTCGGGGATCACCCCCGGCACGAGGGCGGCGCGCTGGAGCACCCAGCCGAACAGATGCAGCGCCCGCGCCCGGTGGTCGCCCGGGACGGCACCGGCGGTGGCGAGTTCGGCCAGCGAGCGGAAGAGCCGCTCGCTGGTAAAACCATCATTCCAGCCCTCCTCGGCCGACACCTCCTCGTCGCTGCGGGTCACCAGAGCCAGGCCCAGCCACACCCGTGCCCATGAGTCGCCGGGATCGGCCCGCAGGACCTCTTCGAGCACCGCCACCCCTTGCGCCGGGTGGCCGGACTCGGTGTGGGCGTGCCCCAATGCCCGCAGCGCGCCGGCGGTCGCGGGCTCGGCCTCGACGATCCGCAGCAGCAGCTTGCGGGCGCTCCAGGGGTCGTGGCGGGGGTTCGCCAGGTCGGCCAGCCGGTCTAGGTGTGCCACGGCCTCGGCGGTGTGGCCCGCCGCGATCAGCGCCTCGCAGACTCGGACCGCGTCGGCGGCGGGCTCGGGGTCGGGGTCGGGGTCGGACGAGAGGAGCTGTCGATATGCGTCCGCCGCCTCGTCGACGCGGCCCAGGGCGGTCAGTGCTTCGGCCAGCCGGCGGCGCAGCGCCCGGCCGGTCGGCGCGTCGGCGGACGGCAGCAGTGCTGCCGCGTCCGCTGCGGCCTGCTCCGCCCGGCCGGTCGCCAGCAGGCTCGCCAGGCGGGCGACGGCCGCGATGTCCCGCAGGTCGTCGTCTGAGAGGCCCTCGTCCGGTAGGTCGCCGGGAGCGTCCGGCGGCCGGACCGGGGGCGCGGCTGCCAGGAGGGCCTCGAACTCCGCGATGGCGGCGTCGTGTTCGTCGAGAAGCTGGAGCAGTCGGCCCTTGGTGAGGCGGTGGGCGGGGTTGTCGGGCCGCAGCTCGACGGCCTGCTGTTGCTGCTCCAGCGCCTCCGCGAGGCGGCCGGCCTCGGCGAGGGCCTGGGCCAACCCCGCGCGCAGCGACGCTGCCACCGGGTCGAGCTCAATGGCCCGGAGGCGGGCGGCGGGCGCCTCGTCGTGGCCCAGTCGGGTAAGGGAGAAGGCCAGCAGCGCGGCCAGTTCGGCGTCCTGCGGGGCGAGCGCCCGGGCTGCCCGGCAGACGCGGGCGCAGCCCTCGTGGTCCTCGTGCTCGTGGTAGAGCCAGCCCGCCGCCGCACCAAGCAGTTCCGGCACCGATCCCGGCTCGATCCGCAGATCCGGCGGGTCGCACGCCTCATCCGCCGCGGCTCGCGCCGCCACCGAGGCGAGGGCGACCGCGCACCGGACGGTTTCGGCGGGGTCGTCCATCGCGATGGACAGTCGGAGCAGGAGCTCGACGGCGCCCAGCTCCGCCAGCGCGACACCCGACTGCGCGGCCACCCGCTCGATCCGGCGCGCGGTCGTCAACGCCCGTTCGGGGTCGACCTCTTGATGGGATCCGACGGTCCTGGCAGCCACCGCCATGTACGCCGGGACGGCCCCGAGGTCACCGTCCTCGACCGGCGCCGAGACCAGGGCCAGGCAGTCGTCCCACAGGTCGGCCGCGAGCTCGGCCTCACCGCGTTCCTCGGCCTCGTGGGCCAGGAGTGCCAGTTCCTGCGGCCGGGTCCATGTACCGTCACTCACCGGGCAAGCAACTCCCTACAATCGCACGCGCGATGGTGGCGCCTTCCGGAGTAACGGTACCGGCGCGCAGCACGGGGGTACAGCGCGGACCGGCCGGCAAGCGGGGTCGGCCGAGCGGAGGAACCGTCAGAACTGGAACCCATCGCCCGTGGTCTTCACCGGGTACGAGGAGTTCTGGAAGGTCTGCGGGTAGTCAATGGTGGTGTTGCCCCAGTTGCCGGTCGCGCTGTCGCTGACCGGGGCGACGCCCGCGAGGTGCATCCAGGTCGGGTGCACGGCGAGCTTGTCGAAGTCGCCGCCGACCGCGTCCAGCCCGTGACAGGCCGCGGTCAGGTCGGTGACGGTGCCGTTGCCCGAGACGTACACCTGGCCGTTGGCGTTGATGCCGCGCGCGCAGTTCAGCGAGGCGGTGGTGGTCACACCGGTGCTCTGGTCGGTCTTGGAGAACTGGAGCTCGCCGAGCAGGATCGGGGGGGGTGACGCATGCCGGGGCGGCCTGCGCGGCGCCGGCGAACCGCTCCGCGGTCGCCAGCGACTCCTGGATGAGGGCGGTATCAGTGTCCACCCGTGGCGGTGTGGCCACGCCCGGGGAGGCCATCAGCCGCCGTCCCGAGAGTTCGTCAGCTGTTTCAAGGCGGTCACGCGCAACGGGTTTCTCCTCCACCGGCTGCCGGAATCTTTTCCCCCGTTATTGCCGTTCCGCCGAGAGGGGTTCGCTGAAAGCGGCCGGAAATCGTAGCTCCGGCCGGTCAGCCCGAGCGGCCGACGGTCCGGGCTCAACGGGCAGTGGCAGACCAGCGCAGCCAACCGTGTGACGGCGTCCCGCCCCCGGTCCGCCGGTCGCCACGGGAACAACGGCCGAGGCGATCGTGCAGGTCCTACCGGGCCCAGGCAGGATCGGCCGGCGCAACCGTACTGGCTGGTGATCCGGCCAGCAGCATGCCCGCAAGAGCGGGCTGATCGGGGACCGCGGCGATCAGGGCGTGCAGAGCCGCCGAACCGGTCGGGGGCCGGTCGCCGTTCTCTTGCCGGAGCGGGCAGCGGTGGTATGGGGTCGAGTACCTCGGGCGGGGGCCCAGCGGAGTTCTCCCGCTAGGAAACGGGCCCAGCAGCAGAGCGGGACCAGGGCTACTGCTGTCACACCCGCCCGCTGTGCACGGCGGATCGGAAAGGGCGAGGTGGAGGGGCCAGATGGGTACGACCGAGTATGCAGGGGTGTGTCCGGCGGCGGTGCTGCCGCAGGGGCCGGTGTCGGACACCGAGGCGGTACTGGCCGCCGCCCGAGCGACCGCCCGTGACAGTTAGCGGCTCCATGAGGTGGGCGAGGTGCTGCGGCACCTGCTGGTGCACGGCCACGACGCACGGCCGAATGTGGCCGAAGCGATCGTGGCGCTGGCGCCCGAGCAGGAGCCGGTGGCCATCGCGCTGTTGGTAGGTTCCTGGCTGATCGGAGTACCGATCCCAACGCCATGCGCGGCGAGGTGTGGTGGGACGAGCACCCGCCCGAGCACGAGCGGGTGCTGACCCTGGTGGCGCTGGCCTTGCTGGACGGCAGCCACCTCGCCACGGCGCAGATGGCGTTCGCAGACGCCAGTGCGTACCCGGCCGCGCAATGCGCTGCAGCGTACGCGTTGCTCGAACCTGACGGGTTTGCGGATCGCTTCAAAGCCTGTAGGGCCGTCGGCTTGGCGCGGCCGTCCTCGGACGTCCACCTCGTGGGGTCGTAGGGAGCCAGCGGAACCCGGCCGGACTCTTCGATGAGCTCCATTCATGGCCGTGGCCCGCTGAACGAGGTCCGCGCCGGTGCCGCCGGCCTCGCTGCTGCCGGCGCCGGGCAGGATCTACCAGGTGGGCGCGTCCACCACGTACGGGCCCTGGCTCGTCACCGTTCAGACTGCGGAGCCAAGGCTGCCTTCTTCTCCCACATGGACCTGAGCGTCACCGATGGATCCGGCGTGGAGTACGTGAGCGACGGCGGCGGTGCCCAGGGCCTGCCCTCCGCGGACAGCCAACTCGCCCCGGGGGCGAGCGGCGGCGGTGTGGTCTACATGGTTCCCGCCGATGCCCAGGGGCTCCACGTCGAGGTTCGCGAGGGCTTGGTGGGCGCGCCTGCCGGTGTGGTCGCACTCGGGTTCTGACACAGCGTCGCAGGGCCGTGGGGGCGCTGCCAGCGTTCGTCATAGCTGATGACAGGCCGTGTCTCAGGGGACCGGCCGATCCGGGAGCGGTGCGCCTCAGCGGCTGGGACCGCGCAGGTCGAGGATGTTCTTTCCGAGCTCCTGGATCCGGTGGGTGAGTTCGGCCGGCGGCAGGGCCAGGTCCAGTGCGTGGCGGTGGATTAGCAGCGCGCCGCCAGGGCGGGGAATGCGCACGGGGGTGCCGTCGGCCCTGCCCACCACGACGAGGTGGCCTTCGGAGAGGCCGAAGCGCGTGCAGTAGGCCAGCATCTGGTAGAGGTTCGCCGCCTCCACCGTGTCCTGGTACTTGGCGTCGACGATGACTGCCGGCGCCAGAACGCCCTGATGGTCGGGGAGTTGGTGGACCAGGTCCGGGTAGAGCGGGTGGTGTCCCAGGTCGTCGAGGAAGTGGGTGTTCGGATGGGCCTGCGTGTGCCCGCCGAGGTGCCGCGTGAAGACCGCGCCCAGGGTGGAGACGACGAAGTCCTCGTACACCTTCTCCATGTTGACGAGCAGGCCGTCCACCCTGATGCGGCGTCGGCCCTGCCCGTGGTCGTATTCGAAGGAGGATCCTTCGAGGATCACGTCGGCCAGGCGCAGTGCGGGGATGTAGCGGGTGTTTAGCCGGTTCGGGTTCCACGCGGGCAGGCGTGTGGTGCCCGGGTGGAGGGTCGCTCCTTCGAGTCGGCCGTCAAGGCGCTTGAGCCGGCTGCGCAGGGCGGGGCCCAGGTCAAACGGGAGCCGGGCCAAGTGGCGGGCTGCCGCGCGCAGGCGCTGGTTCTCGGGGATGTCCACGCTGCGCTCGTGGTAGCCGATCTCCAGGGGCAGTGCCTGGCCGGGGCGGCGCCGGACCTGCGCGGACTCGCGCAGCCGGCCGCGCAGGGCAATGGACGTCGCCTCGGTGTACCGGTAGCCCTGGAGCACGCCCGGGCGCAGGGCGTGCTCGGCGGCACGGGCGAAGCAGTACGCGACGGCCGGGAACAGGCCTTCGCGCACGGCGGCGTCGACGGGGTCGTGCTTCCATCTGGCGCGTTGGGCGCCGGCGTGGGCGAGGAGGTGGAGCAGGCGGTCGACCGGGACTTTGGGGGCGATGCGCAGCTGGACCCTGTCCGCCCCGGTGCCCAGGCGCACGGCTCCGACGGTGCGCTTGGCCTTGATGCTCCACATTCCGTCGCTGCCCTGGCGCGCCGGGCTGATGGTGACCAGACCGCACTGGCGCACGGCCTCGACCTGTGGCGGTGTCAGCTTCCACAGGGTCGGGTCGGCGCCTTCGGTCACGTCGATGGTCGCCGCGGGGTCGCTCTTGGCGGTCGGTGTGGTCACGGTATGCCGGCTCACTGGTCGGGCGCGGGTGTGCGGCGCAGCTGCTTGCGCAGCGCGGCGAGACCGTACTGGGCATCGACGTTGGTGTCGTCGGCCCAGTGGAGCTCTTTGAGGAGCGGCAGGATCTGGTAGGTCCAGACGCGCTCGAGGCCCATGGGTGATGTGCGCTGCGGGTCCTTCGGCGAGGGGTACAGCGAGGGGTCCATCAGGAAGGCCGGCCCGATGCGGAAGTCGGGATCCTCGAGCGGAGCCTTGGCGATCCGCGCATTGAGTGCGTCGAGCAGGTCTGCGGCCTCGGTGGGAAAGCCACGGCGCCGCAGCCAGTTGCGCAGGACAGCGTCGAACGGGGGCTCGGTGGGGTGGAGTTCGACGAACCAGAAGCGCCGGCGCATGGCCGTGTCCATCAGCGCGATGGAGCGGTCGGAGGTGTTCATCGTCCCGATGATCACCAGGTTGCGCGGGAGCTGGAAGCGCTCGCCCGACGCGGAGCCGTACATGAGGTCGATCTGCTGGTTGCGGTACTCCAGCAGGAAGTACAGCTCGCCGAAGACCTGCGAGAGATTGCCCCTGTTGATCTCGTCGATGACCAGGACGAAGGTCTCGTCCTGGTTGCCGCGTGCGTCCTTGGCGAGGGACTTCAGCGGGCCGGGCAGGAGGTCGAAGACGATGCCGGATCCCGCACCCGCCTGGCGGGCGGACCTGTCGCGCGGCGCGCCGGCTTCCGGGCCGCCGGTTGGTGCGGCTGGCCTGCCGGCACAGTTGTCGGCCAACTCCTCCGGCGGTACCAGCGGTATGGCCCGGGGGCGGAAGCCCTCGATGAAGTCCTCGTAGGAGTAGGTGGGGTGGAACTGGACGAGCTTGATGTTCGCGCTCTTGCCGCCGGTCAGGTGGCGTGCCAGGGCCAGCGCGGAGAATGTCTTGCCGGTGCCGGGCGGGCCCTGGAGGATCAGCTGCGGGCGGCTGCGCAACAGTTCGATGCAGGTCTGCAGCCAGCCGGTGTCCGGCAGGGTCAGCTCGTCGGCGAGCGCCTGGGTAGCGTCGGGGATGCCGTTGGTGTCGTGCAGGTCGGCGGGCTCCTGGTCGGGGTCCTCCTCGAGGAGGAGTTCCAGGTCGCCGAGGATCTGCGTGAGATCCGCCAGGAGCACCGAGGGGTTGCCCAGCAGGTCGGCCACCGCGCTGCGGCCTTCCAGATCGGCAGTCCTGTCGAGGTCTGCCCAGGTGACCGGGCGCGTCAGGATGCTGCCGCCGGGGTACGGGCTGATGACCACGTCGCCGGACACCGTGCCGAGAAGAAGGTCCGTCCCGTCGGTGGCCACGAGCACGTCGTCGCTTCGAACAGCGTGCAGGAACGTGTCGAGCGCCTCAGCGAGCCGTCCCTGGGCCGGAACCGGTTCGTCGGGATAGTTCTCCGCGACCAGGCGCTGCAGGTCGAGAAGTTCGTCCTGCGCCGTCAGGACGAACAGTCGGTCCGCGGTCAGCGTGCACGCCTTGTCCTTGCGCCAGCTCGCCGCGATTCCCGGCATCGCGGCACTGTCGCGCACAAACCATGCCCGCCGTCGCGGTGCCGCCGGCTGGGCCACCTCGCGGGCGACCGGTGCAACGGGCTCGTCCACCTCTGTCGGGGACAGTCGGCGGTCCGCCCACTGCCAGCGGTCCGCCCCGTCAGCGGCCTCTTGCCGCAGTTCCTCCCACGGCTCGACTTCGCTCTCGTCGAGACCGAGCTCGCGCCGCGGCACCTCGCCGAACTCGTCCAGCGCCAGGTGCCATCCCGGCGGCTGAGTGCTCTGCAACCAGGCGAGCAGCGGGTTCGATTCAAGCCCCAGAAAACGGGCGAGGTCCTCGAAGTAGATCCAGCCGCCCTTCTCGGGCGCGTTCGCGAGCAGCCTGGCCGCTTCGTCGAAGCGGCCCCGCCTGTCCGACCAGTACTGGTACAGCTTCGACGCGACGTACCACAAGTGCCGGGGGTCCGTGTACTCGGCGAGCGCCAGACGGCCCGGGCCGGTCAGTGTCCAGACCCGGTTGCGCTTGCGCAGCCAGCCGGCCTTGACGAGCTTGATGCTGTCGTAGCGCAACTTCATCGCCATGGACGTGTACATGTCTGGGAATTCGGCGCTCCAGGTGGCCTCCAGGTCGGGATCGAGGGCCGTGAGGCCGCCCCACACCAGCCGGAACGGCATCCCGATGCCGGGCGGGGTCTTGCTCAGCACTGCGAGCGCCGCGTGGACGGCACGCGCGCTCAGCTCGGTAGCCGTGGCCATAGAGATCCCCCACCTTGTCGATGTGCGCCCGGACATCCTGGACGGCGCACGCACCAAAGGTTATCCAGACGCGGCGACACAGCTTTCTTCGGGTACCGACGATCGGCTGGACTGACCGCCGCGACGAGGACGCTTCGGCGAATGCGCCTGCCCCGGCCGGCCGCGAAGATCAAGGATCCGCCGAGCCGCTGACCGCAGGCGCCCGGCCGACAGACCGAAGGAGGTTGCCGCACAGGGTGGCTGCACCTGGCACCCCGACGCCGGCGACACCGTTCCGCCCACGGATCTGGCAATCCCACGGCGGATGACGGCCGCCCCGCGAGGGCGCGGATCCGGGAACACGACGTACACCGAGAACACCTGCTGCCGGGAGGTAGATTGGGCTGGGTGTCGCCACTGCCCGTCGTGGCCAGTGCCTATATCCAGAGGCACATCGAGGCAATGCTGACCGAAGCCGAAGCGACCGGGAATCCCCTCGGGAGCGAATGGGACCCGATGCGGCAGTTGGCCCAAACACTCATTGACCTGGCTGAGCCTGCGCTTGGCTGACTGACCGGGCTGGCTGGCTGACCAGCGGTCCAGGTGGGCGATCAGGCTCCTCTCAGTGATCAACGGTCAGTCATAAACCGTGTTCACAAGCTAGTCACGCGGCCTGTCCGTACTCACTGAAGAGCCGACGACTGCGGCGACATGATGTCAGAATCCAGGTTATCGTGTGCCCCCTTCTGGGGTACGCCTCAAAGTGAGGCCGTCGTCTACGCCAGCGGCAGTTCCCCACGCAGCAGCGGCATGTAGGTATAGTTCAAGTCGGTCCTCGGACACATCATCAGATGACCTGACCAGTTCACTGGTCAGGTCATCTGCGTTTTGCGTGAGCCGTGACATGCGGCGGGATCTCGCCGACTGTCGCGGCTCACCAGGTTCGCCGGCCTGGTGGGCCAACCCGCTTCTCCCCCGGCACCGCGAATCTGGCAGCTCTCCCACGCGATGAGGGAAAGCAGGACCAGGGCTGCTGCCGCGAGCGCAGTGGCGCCACTGCTCCAGGCCGCGGAGTTCACCAGGCTTCTAACCCCGACAACGGGCAACGACGCCAAGCTCACCGAGTGGATCACCCAGGCTCGGACTGTCGACCTGCCCCGCCTGTAGAGCCTCTGCAACGGCCTCGAACTCGACTGCGCCGCCGTCAACGCCAGCCTCACCGGTGATACAGCAGCGAGACGATCATGCGGACATGGTGCCAGTCGACATCGCCCTACCGCTGCCACTGCGGCGATGACTTTCCGAGCCCGACAGGAACAAAGGGTTGAACCGACAGTCCGTCGGCCACTCGGAAGCTCGGACGAATAGAATTCAGTCAGCGAAATAGCTGACCCCATCGATCCGAAATCTAGGATTACGTGAGCTGGCGTCACGCGGAATGAACTCGATATCCCCCGCCGCTGGCACCTGCGTCATAAACGGGATCTCGATGCTGCGGTCAAGCAGCCTCAGGAGAAATTCTGACATCCCCCCGCGGAACTCGAAGGTCTCACCCGGCTCTCCCAGTACGATGATCGGCCAGCTTTCCGGATTTCCCGGTCACACCAGCCAGCTAAAGGTCTCACTGATCGTTGACACACCCCATCGCAACAGGCCACTGGGCTCGGGGTGGACGGGCCACTGCTGGGAGTCCCTCAGCGTAGGGTGTTCCTGAAGTAGCGCCTGCTGCTTTTTTGATTGGTGCCTGAGTTCAATTGCAGGATCTTCGACCCCAGGCATTAGGACGTTCACACAGCCACTCCATGTACCCGGACCAAAATAGTTGACGTATTCGATGTAGTCCGGCGGAAGTTCGACACCGAGGTCAGCCTGAATCGCTCCCCAAGGGACGGTGAAGCGGCGCGAAGCGCCCATCCCACCAAGCGCAGCGAGGTCCTCAACGAAGGTCATGAACAGCATCCTCTAGATCTTGAGTCCGGAACATATGAAGACCGGGGTGAAATATTACGGGACATTAGGAATAGGCACATTTATTTTGAGACCAGCGCTGCCAAATGCGTCGGGCCTCGCGTCTGCAGGATCCGACGCAGCGTTCGGTGATCGCGTTCATCCGGGGCGTGCCAGGAAGGATGGGCACCACACGGGCGCCGATGGCGGTGCAGATCGCGTCGAAGCCCTCGGTGAAGTAGCCGGCGTTGTCGCGGATCAGGTACTGGATGGCAGCGGTGCGCTCGCTGTCCAGGGCCACCAAGAGGTTACGCGCCTGCTGGGTGGCCCACTCGGCGCTGACGTGCCGGGTGACGCCGGCCCTCTCTCCCAGACGGTGGAGGCAGCGACCTTCCAGCCCATGGGTTCGTGGTGGGGACGGTGGTGGTGCCGGCGCTGGTCGGTCGCGGACCCGCCGCGGGAGCGCGGGAGGAACTGGTCACCGTGTCGGGCCGGAGTTGACGGACCCGGGTGCCTCGGGCGACGGTGCCTGTGGAAGCATCGCCGCACCATGACCGAATCGCCGCTGATAGCCAGCCTCCGTGCCGCCGTCGCCGCCCTTCCTGACGACGTGCCACTGCGCCTCCACCTCGCCGCACTGCTGCTGGACGGCGGCAGCTCGGACGAAGCCGTCACCGAGATCGCCGCAGCACTGCAGCGCGAACCGGGCTCGACGCAGGCGCGGGCGCTGATGCTGCGCGCCGTCACTCCCGCCGCAGCACCCGCAGCCGCTGCCCTCGCGCCGCCGCCGACTCCGCCGTCCCCGTCCGGCACTCCCCCGGCCACCGACGAAGCCTCGCAACCCGCGCCGGAGGCTGCGGAGTTCGACTGGGACGCCGCGCAGGAGCAGGTGCGCGACATTGTCGGCCCGGCCTTCGTCACCGTCGAACCCGGCGACGGCGGAGCCGAGTTCCAGGCGGACGACGGGATCGGCTTCAGCGAGGTGCGCCTCGACGACGTCGGCGGCATGGCGCAGGTCAAGGAGCGGCTGGAGGCGGCGTTCTTCGCGCCGATGCGCAACGAGGAACTGCGCCGCCTTTACAAGAAGCAGCTCGGCGGCGGACTGCTGCTCTACGGCCCGCCCGGCTGCGGCAAGACCTTCCTCGCCCGTGCCGTGGCCGGCGAACTCGGCGCCAGGTTCTACCCGGTCACCCTCGCCGACGTGCTGGACATGTACCTGGGCGAGAGCGAGCGCAAACTCCACGAAATCTTCCAGACCGCCCGCCGCAACACCCCCTGCGTGCTGTTCCTGGACGAGGTCGACGCCCTCGGCCAGAAGCGCAGCCAGGTACGCGGCGGCAGCATGCGCACCATCGTCAACCAGCTGCTCACCGAACTCGACGGCGTCCAGCACAGCAATGAAGGCGTATTCGTCCTCGCCGCCACCAACCACCCCTGGGACGTGGACACCGCGCTGCGCCGCCCCGGACGGCTGGACCGCACCCTGCTGGTGCTGCCGCCGGACGAACCGGCCCGGCAGTCCATCCTGCGCTACCACCTGCAGGACCGGCCGGTGGAGGGCATAGACCTGCCGGCCCTGGCCCGCGGCACCGACGGCTACTCCGGCGCGGACCTGGCCCATGTGGCGGACTCGGCGGCGGAGCGCGCCCTGCTGGAGTCGGCCAGGTCGGGGCAGGTCCGGATGATCGGCATGGCGGATGTGGAGGCGGCGCTGCGCGAGGTCAAGCCGTCCATCGGGGCGTGGCTGGAGACCGCGCGCGCGGTGGCGATGTTCGCCAACGAGGCTGGGACGTATGACGAACTGCTGGTCTACCTCAGACAGCGGGGACTGCTGTAGCCGTCGCGGACCAGCCGCCGAGCACTTCGTCCAGGCGCTGCCGCAGTCGTCCGTAGGGGGTTCCGGGGAGGGCGGGGTCGTCGCCGTAGGTCTCCCTCAGGTCCTCGGGCCAGTCGGCGGCCAGGCTGCGCAGCCGGGGGGCGGCCGGGGCCAGGAAGACCAACAGTTCCAGGGTGCGCAGGAACCAGACAGCTGCGGCGTCGAGGTCCTGGGCGGGGCCGTCCGCTTCCTCGTCGCCGGCGAGTTCGGTCGCCCGGCGCACGGCCAGCTGCATGGCTTCGAGGGTCGGCCGCAACACCCCGTCGACGCCCCCGGGGTCGGCGGCGCGGTCGAGCAGGGCGATCCAGCGGTCGGCCTGCTCGCCCCGGCCGGCCCCGATGTGCAGCCGGGCCAGGCGGGCGATGACCGTCTGGTCCGCCGGGGCCAGCGCCTGGGCCTGGCCCAGGCTGTGCGCCTCCAGTTCGGTGTCGCCCAGCGCCCTTGCGCATTCGGCGAGTTCGACCCAGGTGAAGGTGGCGCCGTCGTTGAGTCCGACGGCCCTGCGGGCATGTTCGACGGCCTCCTCGGGCCGTCCCAGGCCGCGCAGCGCCTGGGCAGCCCAGATGTGCATCGGCGGGAACAGCGGTTCGGCGGCCAGCGCCTCCTGCGCCGCCTCCCACAGGCCCGCCATGTCGCCCAGGCCCTCCAGGGCCTCCAGCACCGCGAGCCTGGCCGAGTCATAGCCCTCGGCGAGCAGCGGGCGGCCCAGCGCCAGGCTCTGCGTCCATTCGCCCCGGCGGCCATGGCGGCGGGCCATCACATAGCGGGCGTGCTGGTTCTCCGGCTGGTGCTCCAGGACGGCCTCGGCCATCAGCCCGGCGCGTTCCCGTCCTGAGCGGTCGGAGGTGGCCGAGGTCATCTGGCGGGCGAGGTACGCCTGCTCGGCGAGGAGCCGCGGATCGGTGCCGGCCGCGCCGGGGCGGCTGAGGTCGGGGCGGCCTCGGGCGATCATCAGCATCCGGTAGAGCTCGGCGAGGTGGTCCGGGATGCCGTGCACTTCGATCTGCTCGATCGCCCCGTCCAGGGCGTCCGGGTGCGGGTCCATCCTGAGGGCGGCGGCCACCGCGTCCCTGGACTCGTCGAAGCGGCGGAGACCGGCACGTATCAGCCCCAGCTGCAGGATGGAGTGGGAGTCGGCGGGGTCGTTGCGCAGGGCTTCCAGGGCATAGGGCTCGGCCTCCTGGAAGCGCCCGTTCTCCAGGTACGCGGCGGCGGTCTGCCGCAGCACCGAGACGTCCTCCGGGGAGATCCGCCGGGCCTCCTCCAGCAGTCTCAGCGCCTCAGCGGAACCGGGGGTGAGCTGGGACAGCAGCATGGCCATCACTTCCGGCCCGGCGGACGATTCCGGCATCAGCTCCATGAAGCGGCGGGCGTAGGGGATGCCGTCGGCGGTCCTGCTGACCAGGTGCATGCCCCTGGCCAGGCCCATCAGGGCGCGCACGCTGGTGGGGTCGGCAGCGAGCAGGGTCTGCATGCAGTCCACCGCGTCCTGGTACCGCCCGGCATCGATGTGGATCCTGGCCCGCAGCATCAACCCGTCCTCGTTGACCGGGTCCTGGGAGAGGATGCTCCGCAGGATCGGCTCGGCCTTCATGGGCTTTCGCAGATCAACCAGCAGTTCGGCGTGGCGCACCAGTTCGTCGATGGTCTCCATCGGGCCATGATCGGCGCACTGGGGCGGGCGCAGCAAGTACCGGTGGTTTGTTGAACCGGGGAGTAGAAATCAAGTGGGCGGCCGGTGCCGACGGCGTTGATCAGGGCTTGGAGGCCTGGGCTTCGCCGCGCGCTGTAGTCCCGCAGCGCGACGATCGCCCGGACATGGTGCCAGCCGAGATCGCCATACCGCTCTTACCCGCAGCGATGACTTTCCGAGCCCGACACCGCAGGCGAGAGCGACTCGGCGGAACCCTCCACGCGTACCAACATGCCGCCTGAGCAGGGCAGCTGATCAATCGTCACCCGCAACGTGCCCGACGCGCCACCCGCCTGGGCCCACGTGGTCGACATCGGCCGACCCGCCGCCGGGCGTCCGCCGCCCGCCGCCCGGCGGCGGGTGTCAGTTCGCCGAAGCCGCCGAAGTCGCCGGAGCCGCCGCAGCCGCCGTGGGCGCCGGGCGGGCCTCGACCAGGCCGGACTCGTAGGCGGCGATCACCGCCTGGGCGCGGTCTCGGACGCTCAGCTTGCCGAAGATGCTGGTGATGTAGTTCTTCACTGTGGAGACGCTGAGCTCCAGGGCCCGCGCGATCTCGGCATTGTCCAGTCCGGTGGCGAGCAGGCGCCACACCTCGACCTCGCGGGGCGTCAGCTCGCCCGGTCCGGCGCCGGTGCCCGCTGCCGGGGCCGGCGGCTGGGTGCGGTGCGGCGCGGTGACGTAGGTGGAGATCAGCCGGGTGAGCAGGCGCGGCGCCACGGCGGCCTCACCGGTGTGCACGGTGCGCACCGCGGCGAGCAGTTCCTCCGGTGAGACGTCCTTGGGCAGGAACCCGTAGGCACCCGCGCGCAGCGCGGCGACCACGTACTCGTCCAGGTCGAAGGTGCTCAGCGCCAGCACCCGGCAGCCGGGCAGTTCCCGCGCGAGCCGCTCGGTCGCCCCGACGCCGTCGAGGACCGGCATCCGGATGTCCATCACCACGACGTCGGGCCGGTGCTCGTGGGCGAGGGCGACCGCCTGCTCGCCGTGCTGCGCCTCGGCCACCACCTCGATCGCCGGGTCGGGGCCCAGGATCAGCGCCAGGCCGCGCCGCACCAGCGGCTGGTCGTCCGCGATCAGCACCCTGATCGGCACCGCAGCACCGGCCGTGGTAGCCGTCGTACCGCCCGTCATATCAGCGCTTCCTCTCCCTCGACCGGTGCCAGTGGCAGGCTGGCCGCCACCCGGAAGCCGCCTCCGTCGAGCCGGCCGGTCCGCAGGCTGCCGCCCTGCAGCGCGACCCGTTCCCGCATACCGATCAGACCGTACCCGCTGCGCCCCGCCGTGCCGGACCCGGTCTGAGCCTGGTCGCCGCCCGGTCCGGCCGGGGCGTCGGCCGGCACGCCCGTGCCGTTGTCCCGCACCTCGACGGTGATCCGGTCCGCCCGGTACGTCAGTCGGACGTGCGCCTGCGCCCGGCCGGCGTGCTTGCGGGCGTTGGTGAGGGACTCCTGCACGATCCGGAAGACCGTCAGGCCGGTGCTCGGCGGCAGCGGGCGCTCCCGGCCGTGGACGGTGAGCTCGGTGGGCAGACCGGCCAGCCGGGACTCGTCGACGATGCGGGCGAGGTCGGCGGTGCCGGGCTGCGGCGCCGCGAGCGCCTCCTCCGGCTCGTCGCCGGCCCGCAGCACGTCGAGCAGCTGGCGCATCTCGCGCAGCGCCATCCGCCCCGAGCCCTCCAGCGTGGTCAGCGCGTCGCGCACCACCTCGGTGTCGCCCCCCAGGTTGGCCCTGGCGCCGCCGGCCATCAGCTGCATGGTGGTGATGTGGTGGGCCACGATGTCATGCAACTCCCGTGCGATGCGCCGGCGTTCCCTGGCCAGTGCCTGGTCGGCCAGTAGCCTGCGCCGGTCCTCGACCTCGCGCTGGTAGCGGTTGAAGGCGACGGCCCCGATGACGATCAGGCCGGCCGCGGCCAGGTTGCCCGTCAGCGAGCCGACCGACGGCGGCATCGGGTGCCCGCGGCCGATCAGCGAGGTCGTGGCGGCGGTGAGGGCCGCCACCGCCGTCAGTGCGGGGCCGCGCGAGCGGGCGAAGCCGAAGAGGGCGACCGCGAAGGTGAGGCTGAAGTGGTTCGTCACCGGCACGCTCAGGTTCATCACCAGGCCGAGGGTCAGCACCGACGCCAGCGAGACCAGCGGGTGGCGGCGCACGGTGAGCAGCGGCAGGGCCGTGAGCAGCAGCAGCACCAGGCCGA